>Ga0183097_10485_pt1 | contig 72050 bp, 74 predicted proteins | sample BioMet8_FD_128883 | JGI IMG/M metagenome (GOLD analysis project Ga0183097, IMG submission 128883) | Microbial communities from bioreactor (seeded with sewage sludge) at Lawrence Berkeley National Lab, California, USA - Biofuel... | ecosystem: Engineered > Bioreactor > Anaerobic > Unclassified ... | reverse complement strand
GTATAATAGTATTTATTGGCTTGATAATCTTTGTATCAGCAATTATTTCCTCTGCTACAAAATCAGATGTCCAAGTTAAAGACAACTCAGTCTTAGTAATAAAAATGGATAAACCTATATATGATAGAGAGGTGAGCGATATGAGTTCAATGTTCTCTCAAAATGGACAGGGAATTGACCTTTCTTCTTCCATAGGGCTCACAGAGTTTATTCAAACTATTCATAAGGCAAAAACAGATAACCATATTAAAGCAATAATGCTTGATTTAGACCAAATACAATCAAATGGTTGGGTAACTATTGACGATATGCGCCAGGCTCTAATGGATTTTCGCCAAAGTGGGAAGAAGATTTATGCTTTCTCTGACACTTATGCGCAGAATGCATATTACTTGGCTACCAGTGCAGATGAGATTTATCTTTCTCCTGCAGGACGTTTGATGCTCACAGGCATAGGAGGAAATATTATGTTCATAAAAGACTTGATTGAAAAATTAGATGTAGATGTTTCTTTGATACGTCCGCAGAGCAATTCCTTCAAAAGTGCTGGAGAAATGTTTACAAAAACCTCTTTGAGTAAAGAAAACCGTGAGCAAACTAAGGCTTACACTGGTTATTTATGGGCTTATATCTCTGAAAATATGGCTAAGGCTCGCAAGATAGATATAACAACTTTCAATAATAATGTTTCTCGGCTTGAGGCTTTTGTGGCCTCAGATGCCCTTAAAAATAGATATGTGGATAAATTAGCCTTTCGCACAGATGTTAAAGATAAGATAATGGCAGATTTGAAAGGCAAGAATATAAACTTTATTGACTACAACAAATATCGTCTTGCACAAGGAGATTTATTTGATATAAAGAAAGACAATATAGCTGTAATTTATGCTTATGGTGATGTAGTTAATGGTGAAGGCTCTGATTTGCAAATAGGAGGCAAAAAAATAACAGCCCAAATCAGAAAAGCTGTCCAGAATGACAGAATTAAAGCTATTGTTCTTCGAGTTAATTCTTCAGGAGGAGACGCCCTGGCCTCTGAAATGATGACAAATGAAGTTATTAAGGCTAAAAAGATAAAACCAGTCATAGTTTCAATGGGTGATGTGGCTGCTTCTGCTGGTTATGAGATGAGTAGCAATGCTACAAAGATTGTTTGCTCACCAATAACTATTACCGGTTCAATAGGAGTCTTTGGAGTGATGCCAAACTTCCAAAGAGCTTTGAAAACAAAACTTGGAATAGGTTTTGACACCATTAAAACAAACGACAATTCTACTTTTATGTCTGTTGTAACTCCACCAAGCAAAGAACAAATGTTTGTTATGCAAAAAGGTATAGAGGATTTCTATCGCAATTTTGTTCACCGTGTGGCAACGGGTAGGGGACTTAAAGACAGCTATGTTTATAATATTGCAAGGGGAAGAGTGTGGATTGGAGCCAATGCAAAGCAACTGAAGCTTGTAGATGCTTTTGGAGGCTTGGAAGCAGCAATTCAATTGGCTGCAAATGAAGCTAAAATAAAGGATTACGGCATAATTATGTTGCCAAAGACTGCAGATATTCCAACTCAGCTAATAAAAGCCATTGGAGGTCAGAGTCAAATGCGCCTATTCACAAAACAGCTTGGCAAACCTTATGCTTTCTTTCTTGATTTGCAACATATAACACAGATGCAAGGCGTACAAATGCGTTTGCCTTACATAATGCTTGACAATTAACAAAGTATTGGTTTGCTCAAACAAAGAAAGAATTTTTGTTTTCTTTGTTTGAGTTTTCTAAAACAAAGTTTCAGTTCGCTGGAATTTGATTTTAATACTCTGCGTTTGAAAAGGCATACTTTATTAGTATCTTTGCAGGGTAAAAATAATAGAATTTATGACACAATTTGTACACTTACACGTTCATACTCAATACTCAATACTTGATGGAGAGGCTAAGATAAAACCTTTGCTTGCCAAGGCAAAAGAATATGGAATGAACTCTTTGGCCATTACAGACCATGGAAATATGTATGGAGTTCTTGAATTCTTTGAACAAGCTCAAAAGGTGGGTATTAAGCCTTTGCTTGGTTGTGAAATGTATGTTGCTAAAGGTTCTCGCTTTGAAAGAAATGGAAAAGACTTTTCTGGACATCACTTAATTTTAATTGCAAAGAACCAAACTGGTTATCAAAATCTTATAAAATTAGATAGCCTTGCCTTTGACAAAAATGCTTTTTATCGTACTGTCAGAATAGACAAGGAAATTCTTTTTCAACATAATGAAGGATTGATTTGTTCTTCTGCTTGTTTGGGTGGAGAAATCCCACAATTGATTATGAATAATGATATTGCAGGTGCCGAAAAGTCAATACTTGAATTTAGAGAAGTCTTTGGGGAAGATTATTATTTGGAACTTCAAAACCACGGCAGAGTTGAGCAACAGGAGGTGAATAAACAAATAGTACAGTTGGCTAATAAACATGGAATCAAACTAATAGCCACAAATGATGTACATTTTATAGATGCAGAGGATTTTGAAGCTCATAAAATTCTAATTTGTTTAAATACTGGCAAGAAATTAAGTGAGTATAATGCTGGTAAACTGCAATATACAGGTGAGGAATATTTGAAATCACCTAATCAAATGGCTGCTTTGTTTCCTGATAACCAAGATGCTATTGCAAATACTCAAGAGATTGCCGACAAAGTCCAGGAATATGAGTTACATCGTGACCCAATACTTCCAGTGTTTGATATTCCAAAAGATTTTGGTACTATAGAAGATTATTATGCTCAATATCCACCCGAGAAGGTTCAAAAAGAATATACAGATGAGCAAATAAAGAAAAAAGGAGGCTACGATAAAATCGTTCGTACTAAGTTTGATTATGCTTATTTACGCTATTTGACTTTTAATGGAGCTAAAAAACGCTATGGTCAGACACTGAGTGATGAGCTGAAAGAAAGAATTGAGTTTGAGCTTTCCACCATTTATAATATGGGTTTTCCAGGTTATTTTCTCATTGTTCAAGATTTCATAAACACAGCTCAAGAAAAATTGAATGTTATCGTTGGTCCAGGCAGAGGTAGTGCTGCAGGCTCTGTTGTGGCTTATTGTTTGAAAATCACAGATATTGATCCTATAAGGTATGGACTTTTGTTTGAGAGATTTTTAAATCCAGACAGAATATCTCTACCTGATATTGATGTTGATTTTGATGATGAAGGTCGTGCTAAAGTGTTGGAATATGTTCAACAAAGGTATGGAGCAGATCATGTTGCTCAAATTATCACCTTTGGAACTATGGCAGCAAAGAATGCTATACGTAATGTTGCAAGGGTTTTAGACCTTCCGCTTGCAGAGAGCAACAGATTGTCTAAATTAGTGCCTGACAAGCCGGGAACAACTCTTGCAACGGCTTATACCGAAGTGCCAGAGCTGAAAGAGGAATTGGATAAAGGTAGTTATTTAGTAAAGGAAACGCTCAAATATGCTCAACAATTAGAAGGAACAGTCAATAATATTGGTACTCACGCTTGTGGAACAATCATTGGACCAGATGATTTGACCAAATATATTCCTCTTGCCTCTGCCAAAGGCAGTACAACACAAATGGTAACTCAATATGAAGGGCATAGTATTGAGGGCGTGGGAATGATAAAGATGGACTTTTTGGGACTAAAAACCCTTTCCATACTTAAAGATGCTTGCGAAAATGTATATAAACGCAATGGAATCACTTTGAATTTGAATAATGTGCCACTTGATGACAAAGATACTTTTTCACTTTTTCAAAGAGGAGATACCATTGGTTTGTTTCAATTTGAGTCAGAAGGAATGCGCTCACATATGGAAGAGCTAAAACCTGATAGACTTGAAGACTTAATAGCCTTAAATGCCCTTTATCGTCCGGGACCTATGCAATACATTCCTAATTACATTGCTCGTAAGCATGGGAAAGAGAAGGTTGAGTATGCTTTTCCTGAAATAATGGGTAAATATCTTGATGAGACTTATGGTATAACGGTTTATCAAGAGCAGGTAATGCAACTTTCTCAAGCCATGGCAGGTTTCACAAAGGGACAAGCTGACAAATTGCGTAAGGCAATGGGAAAGAAGAAGAAAGATGTGATGGCAGAGATGAAAGAAAAGTTTATGGTGGGCTGTCAAGGCAAAGGTTTAGACGAAGATGCTGTTACAAAGATATGGTCAGATTGGGAAAAATTTGCTGAATATGCTTTCAATAAGTCTCATGCTACTTGTTATGCTTTTTTGGCATATAGAACTGGATATTTGAAAGTTCATTATCCTGCAGAGTTTATGGCTTCTGTGCTTACTCATAACCTTAATGAAATCAAGAATATAACTATTTATATCAAGGAATGTACACGAATGAAAATTCCTGTCTTGGGTCCAAGTGTCAATGACTCAGATTTGAATTTTATGGTCAATGAAAAGGGTGAAATTCACTATGGTTTGGCTGCTGTAAAGAGTGTTGGAGCTAAAGCAGCTGAAGAAATTATTGCAGAAAGAAAAGAAAACGGCAAATATCTTTCACCTTTTGAATTTATAAGAAGATTAAGTCTCAGAGCTACAACAAGAAATAGTGCAGAGAGTAAGGATTCTGGTATCTCAGCAAAGACAAATACGCCAATTATTAACAAGAAATGTATAGAGTCCTTGGTACAAGCGGGAGCTTTTGATTGCTTTGAGGGTATAAATAGAGCACAATATTTTCAAGAAATAGCAACACGTTCTGGAGCAAGTGAGTCTTTTATAGAGAAATTAGTGCGTTATGGCAATCAATACAAAGATAGTGTCAATTCTTCTCAACAATCATTGTTTGGCTCTGCTGAACAGGAGACAATAGATTGTGAACCTACTGTGCCAGAGTGTGCAGAATGGAACAATATAGACAAATTAAATAGAGAGAGAGAAAGCATAGGTTTCTATATCTCAGGACATCCATTGGATAAATACGCAAAGGAACAGCAGTATTTTGCAAATACAACTATAAATGAGTTGGAAGATAATATGGAATCTTTGGAAAATAAGTCCTTATATCTTATGGGTATAATATCTTCTCCTGCAACAAAACTCAATAAGAAAGGAAACCCTTATGGTAAGTTTGTTCTTGAAGATAAAAGTGCAAGTATGGAATTTGCGCTTTTTGGAGATGATTATACACGTTTTCATAATTTTATGGTAGAGGGCTATTTTGTGTTTGTAAAAGCGGTTGTCAAGCGTAGAATGTTTGGTGGTGATGAGGCACAAAGACCTTTGAGCATTAGAATTTTAGATATTGAAAGATTGGATAATGTGTTTGAGAATCATGTTGCTGGATTAAAACTCAACATATTAGCAGATAAATTGGATAGTGATTTGTATGAGAAGATTTTTTCTTGCGCTAAGAGTGCAAAAGGTACTCAAAACCTTTCCTTTCTTATAAAAGATACCGAGTCAAATGTCTCTATTACTCTCAAAGCCAAGAAACACAAAGTAGATGTTCTTGCTTTCATTGAGAGCATTGAAGATATGATTTTGTCAAGGCAAATATACTCTTATGATATCATTAAAAAGAATATGTAATGGGCTACATACCATTTGATAGAATAAAAGAACAAGCTTTAGCAATTGGGTTTCAAGACTGTGGAGCAATCTCTTGCTCTTTGCAACCCATAGATGAATATAAGCAATGGATAAAAAATGGTTATGAGGCTGGAATGCAGTATCTTGAATCTTACATTGACGTTAGAGAAAACCCTGCTTTGCTTTTGGAAGAGGGGCAAAGCATACTTTCATTCGTTGTTTCGTATAACATTAAAAACTCTGAGAACAAAACAATTAGCACGTTAAATGTAGCTCAATTTTCGCTTTATAAAGACTATCATAAGAAAATAAAGTCTAAACTTTATACTCTAATTTCCTGTATACAAGATTTTTATCCTGATTTTAAAGCAAGAGCTTTTGTGGATAGTGCTCCTGTGTTAGAAAAACAGATAGCCAAGCAATGTGGTTTGGGTTTCATTGGCAAAAATTCTTGCTTGATAAGCCCCCAATTTGGTAACAAGATACTATTAGGTGAGATTGTTACCAACTATACAACAGATTACAATACCAAAGAGCAAGAAGATGGGTGCAAAAAGTGTCAGGCATGCATGGAGGCTTGCCCTAATGGAGCAATTCTAAGCAATCGCACCATAAATGCAAACCTTTGCAACAGTTATCACACTATTGAAAACAAGGAATCTATACCAGGGGGAATTAATTTAAAAAATTTTGTCTTTGGGTGTGATATTTGTTTGAATGCTTGTCCATATAGCGACAAAGAGATAGATGAAAGTAAAATTATGTCTCACAATGCAGATATGGATTTTTTGCTTGATTCTTTTAAAAACAACTATTTCAATAAGAGTGTCTTTAATAGAGCAAAAAGATTCTCTCCCATAGGACGTATAAAGTATGAAAAGTTGATTGAAAACATTGTTGCTACAGACAAAAATGAAGAAAGCACAATTCAAAAGTTGTGTTTATTTTTCACAAACAAAGATAAGGATAAATAATCTGCAATACTTATTTGAGTATAACCCTACCTAATTTCTCAGAAAGCAGTTTCTTAATGGTTTCTAATTTTTTTTGTTGAGTAAGAATAATCATTATGTCTTCTTCATCTTTGGCTACTTTTAGTTTTTCTTTTAGTGTAGAAAGTTTTATCTCTAATTTGTTGAGTTTAAGACTGAATATTGTTTCTTTAACCTCTTGATTTATCTTGTCATCATCGTCAAGTGCTGGCACATAAACATCAAATTTCTTTTGCCAAGAGCCACTTATGCTGTATTTATTTATCAATAGTGTAGTACAAAGGTTTTGTACTTCTTCCTCTGGGTTATTGGTGAAGATGGAAATAGGAGGCAGTGTGGATTGGTCAAGAATAAAGTCTTTGAAAACCCCAAACACCTTAGCGTAAAGAGGGTTATCAAATTCTATCTCGTCATTTATTATTTCTCCAACAATGTAAGCTGCAACCACAAAGGTTTTTTCTTCTGCCTCTCCGCTCTCTGAGAGAGTTATTTGTTTGGTTTGACGCGCTCCATAGTTCAAAAGCAAAAAAATAATCTTCTTTTCTTGCTCCTCGCATGGGTTCTGCTCCTCTATAATCTGTTCTTTTGCAATGGAAGGTGTTATTACTTGTTCAATTTCTTTGATTTCAGATGGTTGAACTCCTTTTTGCTTGAAATAACGTTGTCTTAAAAACTTCTGTAATTCAGCATTTAAGACTTCTTCCTTCATTTTCAGAATTGTAGAACACTGTTGCACGTAAGCCTGACGCTCTATTGTGTCTGGGATTAAACTAATTGTGTTTATTATTTCTTTTATTAGCTCACTTCTTTTAAAAGGGTCATCTTTGGCACCTTCTAAAAGCAGATTGGTTTTGAAGATAATGAAGTTCTGAGTATTGTCTTTCAGAAATGTTTTAAACTCTTCTTGAGGCAGTTTTCTGCAATAAGAATCTGGATCTTCGCCATCGGGAAACAAAACCACATGCACATTTAACTCATTTTCAAAAAACAAATCCACAGCTCTGAAAGCCGCATGTATCCCTGCTGCATCACCATCATAAAGCACTGTTACGTTTTTGGTATATCGTTTTATCAGACGTATTTGTTCAACAGTCAGTGCTGTGCCTGAGGAAGCTACCACATTTTCTATTCCATTTTGAGAGAGGGTTATTGCATCTATGTTTCCCTCCACAAGATAGCATAGGTCTTCTTTTCCTATTGCGTTTTTGGCAAGGTGAAGTCCAAAGAGAACATTTCTCTTTGAGAAAATGGCACTCTCTGGTGAATTGACGTATTTTGCTTTCTTGGCATTGCTTTCAAGCACTCTGCCGGTAAAGCCCAATACTCTGCCTCCAAGGTTATGAATTGGGAAAATGACTCTGCCTCTGAAACGGTCGTATTGTTGTTGGCTATCTTCTTTTTGAATGGTTAACCCAGATTTTATTAGCAATTCTGATGAGTAACCTTGTCTTTTAGCCCACTGGGTAAAGTTCTCCCATTCATTACAGCAGTAACCCAAGCCCCATTTCTGAATACTTTGGTCGTTAATCTCTCTTTCTTGGAAGTAAGTCAAACCTATTGCCTTGCCTTCTTGACTTTCTGTAAGGTTTTGAGCAAAATATTTTTGTGCTGCAGCGTTTAGAGTAAACAAGGCTTCTTTCTCGTCTTGATCTGTTTTCTCTTCTGCAGTGAGTTCTTTCTCCTCTATCTCTATTCCATATTTATTGGCAAGAAAACGCAAGGCCTCTGGGTATGAATAGTGCTCATGTTTCATTAAGAAATGAACAGCGTTACCGGCCTCGCCGCAACCAAAGCATTTGAATATGCCTTTTGTAGGTGAAACAGTGAAAGAAGGAGTTTTTTCGTTATGAAAAGGGCAGCAACCAATGTAATTTACTCCTCTTCTCTTTAAAGGAACAAAGGCACCAATAACATCTACAATTTGTGTAGAGTCAAGAATTCTCTGAATGTCTGCTGGCTTAATCATATCGGTTGCAAAGATACAACTTCCATTTAATAACACAAAAATATATCTTTGTTTCACCTGGGTAAAATCAAAGTACAGAGTGGCGAAATCAAGTAATAATTCTCTGAAACGAAGAAATAATTTAGTGGTTTTTTATTTTATTAGTAACTTTGCTCTTTCAAAACTATAGAAAATGAAAGAGTATGTAATTGCAACCAACAACGCTCACAAGGTTGCAGAGATTGAGAAAGAGCTTGCAGGCAAAGTAAAACTTGTTACTTTGAAAGAGCTTGGTTTCAGAGGAGATATTGCCGAAACAAGCCAAACTTTGCAAGGCAATGCAGAGCAAAAAGCTGATTTTGTCTATGAAAAATATCACAAAAATTGCTTTGCTGATGACACAGGTTTGGAAGTAGAGGCTTTGGGTGGCAGACCCGGAGTGTATTCTGCTCGTTATGCAGGAGAGCATTGCTCCTTTGATGACAACATTGACAAACTTCTAGAAGAATTAGGCTCAACCACTCACCGCAGAGCAAAGTTTCGCACCGTTATTTGTTTGATTGAAGAGGGCAAAAAGTATTTTTTTGAGGGAGAATGCAAAGGCACAATAGCTCTTGAACGCTATGGCAATGGAGGATTTGGTTATGACCCAGTTTTCTTTCCTGATAGGAGTGGAGAGAGTTTTGCAGAAATGAGCATGGAGGCAAAAAACTCTATATCGCATAGAGGTAAAGCCATAGCTAAGCTTGCCACACACATATTGAAAGGCTGCTAAGACCCAATGAAAACAAAGATAGAATTTTAAATACACAACAATAAGATTATGTTAGAGATAAATAAAGTAAGACAATATAAAGACAGAGTAATAGAACTGCTGAAAGTAAAACGGTTTAAACTTGCAGAAGAGAAGGTAAATGCACTTCTGGCTATTGATGACAAGAGAAAAGAAAACCAAAAACGCATAGACGAGATAAAAACAGAGCTTAACCAAAAAAGTAAAGAGATTGGTCAGCTCATGCAACAGCAAAAAGCAGACTTGGCTCAAAAGGCAAAGGAGAGGGTCGCAGAGTTAAAAGAAAAAGTAAAACAAATGGAGAGTGATTGCTCAGCACAAGAGCAAGAGATAAAAGAGATTTTGCTTTCAATTCCTAACACGCCAAACCCAGATGTGCCACAAGGAAAGGGAGAAGAAGATAACGTGGTGGAGTATCAAGAAGGAGAAATTCCAAAACTCTATGAGGGAGCTTTGCCACATTGGGAACTATGCGCAAAATACGATATTATTGACTTTGACCTTGGCAACAAGATAACAGGAGCAGGCTTTCCAGTCTACAAAGGTAAGGGGGCAAAGTTGCAAAGAGCTTTGATAAACTTCTTTCTTGACCAAGCGCAAGTTGCAGGCTTTCTTGAGGTGCAACCACCTTTGATGGTCAATGAAGCTTCAGCCACAGCCACAGGTCAACTGCCTGACAAAGAAGCACAGATGTATGTTGTAACTCTGGATAAGTTCTATATGATTCCTACAGCCGAAGTTCCAATAACAAATATCTTTAGAGACACAATCGTAAATGAGAAAGACTTCCCAATAAAGCGTTGTGCATACAGCCAGTGCTTTAGACGTGAGGCCGGCAGTTATGGAAAAGACGTCAGAGGTCTAAACCGCTTGCATCAATTTGACAAAGTTGAGATAGTTTGCATTGATTCTCCTGAACACTCTTACACTCAGCTTGAAGAAATGAAAGCTCATGTGGCAGGACTGTTGAAAAAACTCGGATTACCTTTCCATGTTCTCAGACTATGTGGAGGAGATCTTTCATTCACTTCTGCAATCACTTTTGACTTTGAAACATACAGCGCAGCACAAAAGCGTTGGTTGGAAGTATCTTCTGTAAGCAATTTTGAGACTTACCAATCAAATCGTTTGCATCTAAGATACAAAAACAGCGAAGGTAAGATGCAACTAGCTCATACCTTAAACGGCTCTGCCCTTGCATTGCCTCGTATAGTGGCTTCACTGCTTGAGAACTACCAAACTCCAGAGGGTATAATTATTCCTGAGTGTTTGAGAAAATATACAGGCTTTGACAAAATAGACTAAGTATTTTTATTCCCATTTGTAGGGGCGCAATGTTTGCGCCCAGTACAATAAAGGGAAAAAAGTTTATTTGGGCGCAAGCATTGCGCCCCTACATTACTTGCATCATTGTTCTACAGTCAGTAATGATTAATAACGGAGTGGGAATTTTGATTTTAGGAGAATTGTCTAAAGAAAAAGTTTTTGTAATTTTGCACTCTGAAAACAGAAGCTAAGTAGTAGTTTATAAATACTTCCTTTGGCTCGGCCAAGGGAAAGACAACATGTTGTGTATATCACGTAAGTCTAGTTGATATGTGCAACATGTTTTTTTATGCTCTGTTTTCAATCAATAAGAATAATAAGATAGGAGAAAAAAATGAAAAGACAGATTAATGAAAGACTATGGACAGGCTCGTTTATAAAGATATGCCTTGTCAATTTCTTTGTTTTTGTAAACTTCCACGCTCTTTTGCCAACATTTCCGTACTTTGTACAGTATTTAGGTGGAGATTCTGTGGCAATAGGTATGGCTACAGCACTTTTTAGCTTGGCTTCCATTATTTCAAGGCCATTTCTTGGCTGGTTAACCGATACAAACGGACGCAGAACTCTGCTTGTGGTGGGTCTATGCGGTATGTCGCTTTTGCCAATGGGTTATTTCTTTGCCTCTGGTATTGCTTTTGCTGTTTTACTCAGGACATTGCATGGAGCTTTCTACGCCGGAGCAAGCAATTCCGTTTCTACATGGGTTACGGATATTGTTCCCCAAAGCCGAATGGGTGAGGGGTTGGGAATGTTTGGGCTTTCCATGGCTCTTTCCACTGCTGTGGCTCCTGCATTGGGTCTTGCGGTAATGAATAGCATTGGTGCAGAGCCTTCACCTTTGGGTTTCAAATTGCTTTTTGCCATGACAACTCTTTCAGCATTGATTGCCTTAGTTATAGGTTTGAGTATAAAGAATAGAAACTATACTCTGTCAGATAAACCCATTAAGTTCAAAGAACTATTTGAGATAAAGTCTATCCCGGCCTCTGTTACGCAATTCTTTTTCATGATTACCTATGGAGTTGTTGAGGTTTATGTTGCCATTTATGCCACACAGAACGGACTAATTGGTGGAGGAGTTTATTTTATCTTCATTGCCATTGCCACAGTGCTTGCACGTATTCTTTTGGGTAGAGTAATAGACAATTATGGCGAAGGAGTGCTGGTTTATAGTGGTTGTGCGGCAATTATTATTGGTATAATCTTGCTTGTCTTTGCTCATAATGCGCCTTGTTATCTGCTTTCAGCTTTACTAGTTGGTTATAGCTTTGGAGCCGTTCAGCCTTCGCTGCAAACAATGGCAATGAGAGCCGCACCAGAACAAAGAAGAGGAGCCGCAAGTTCCACTTTCTTTTGTGCTTTTGACTTAGGAATTGCCCTGGGAGGCTTTATTGCCGGAGTATTAGTCAAGTATGTGGGTTATGATATTATGTTTCTTTGCATAGACTTCTCTTGTGTGCTTTGTCTTGTAAGCTATATTCTTTTTGCTCGCCAAAAATATTATCGGCAAAACGAAAAGTCCAAAAAAAACAAAACGAAAAGTCCAGAAATCAAAATAAATTCATCTGCTTCTGCTCTGCTGCTTCATAGTTCCAAGCCAGAGCTTCAATCTTACGTTTTCCCTGTGAGCCTGCAGACTTTGGCATGTCCACTTCTTTGTAGCTCCATCCTTTGGTTTTAACGTAGTCAGACAGTGGCTCATTAGGGTAGCTTGATAGCAAGAATTTACCTTTTATATTGCTTAGTTCTTCCAACAGTCTCGCATAGTCCTCTTGTGTATATCCTGAATAATGTCCACACTCGCTGTTGAAGTAAGGAGGATCGCAGTAGTGAAGAGTCTCTTGGCTATCTGTGTGCTTGATTACATCCACTGCATCACGACTAAATATGGAAGTTCTTTCAAGTCTTTTGGCATATATGTAAGAGAAAGCTTTTTTGGCTCTGTCAAAGGACTCTGCTTCGTTCTTCTCCAACGACATACGCCAAGCGTTATCAAGTATTGAGTATATAGACTGTTTGCTCAGTACAAATACAGCCCAAGCCTGCATTACTTTCTCTTTATTTTGGGGAGCAAAGTATATCTCTTGAGCCTGTCTGTGTTGCAACTCTGAATGAAGAGTACAATCAACCTCTTGTTTAAGTGCAGCAAAGTCTAATTTGAGTTCACGATAGAACGTTATCATAATACCGTTTATGTCATTTATGAACTCAATTTCTGAAGGCTTTTTGGCAAAGAATATTGCACCACCTCCAAAGAATGGTTCATCATATATCTTGTGTTGAGGAAGCATAGCGAGTATTGTCTGACTCATCTGTTGTTTTCCTCCCCAATAGCTTATAGGTGTCTTCATTGTTTTTTATCTCTTTTTTATTTGTATCTTTGCAACCTCACTCCAAAAAAAAGGTACGCAAACTACCAAAACAACAAGACTTATCGCCTCTGTCTTGGTATCGTTTGCGTACCTTAATATACAAACAAGGAGTGAGAAATTTGTTTGTATAAGTCAGGGGCTTTTTAACCCCCTTTAATCATCGTTTAAACACTATTTTAACCGAAGTATAAATCTGCCTCGGCTTTTCTTCTTTTCACTAAACCTTGCAGAATTGTTGAGCCACTTTTAACCCACTTGCCAAACTCATCTTTTATTGATAAATCTTGTGGGTTTTTTCTTACTTTCTTCAAAAGCGTTGAGCCTCTCAAAGCTCCTATTCCTACATTAAATGCAAAAGATACCAACGCAGAGAACTGTGCTTGGCTCAAACCAACGTAAGCTGTCATTTTGTTTACCTCGCTTTCCACCCGAGCTATGTCTTCTTTGAGTAATCTTTCTGCTCTCTGAGGGCTGATCACCATGGTAGCCTTCACATCTTTTGTGTGTCCGTAGCCAATAGTCCACACGCCCGCAGGGCATTTGTAGGCTTTTAGTCTTAAGCTCTCAAAGCTCTTAATCAATTCAATTCCTTTTTCGCTTGTAATCATTTTTTCGTTTTTTTTATTTTGTCAGTTCTCTTAAATCCTATATCTTTGCACAATTATTTAACAATTTAAATCCTGATATAATGAAAAAAATTCTCGCCTTATTGGCTTTTATCACAGTGTTTTCCTTTGTCGCTTGTAAAGATGATGACTATGATTTTAATATTGATGGCTATACTTCTTATCCTTATGAAGACATTTATTATCGTCCATCTTACCAAGATGTACTTGGTAAATATAAAAGCGAAGACACAATCTATGATGAGTTTTACACTTTAAATCCTGATACAACATTTTCTTTTGTTGCATATTATAATGGAAATATTGTTGCTCAAGATAGTGGAAAGTTTAAACTTTATACCGAACATAGTAGCTATCCTTCTGAGATAGGATTTATACAAAGTATTCACAACAGCAAGGATATATCTGCTTACATACTTAATGATAGTACATTTGATACTGATAATGATACCTTTAAAAAAATACGATAAGATCAATATATAAGGAGAGCCAAAAAGCTCTCCTTTGTTTTTTTCTATTCATCTTCAAGTTTCTCTAATTTAACAAAGTTTAAAGGAATAATTTTACCTGCATAAGCAGAAGCTATCAAGAGTTCAATTATGCCGTTTGAAACATTTACTATTTCGCTTGCACAATAAGTATATCTTCTATATACATCTACTTTTTTTATAAATGTAGTATCTCCTACTATATCAAGATATTCTTCTGCATTATTACAGTTCCAATGATAAGGCTTTGCTTTGTCTAAACTCATAAAAGCAGACACTTGATAACGACCATTAGGAAGCCCCGTTATTCTGTATCCAGCCCCATAATAACCTCGTGCTGGATAAGGTGGAAGTGGATAAGATATATGTCGTTGATATTTTAGTGGAATTCCAATATGGTTAACTGCGGCTTGTGAGGCATATCCATTATTATAGTCATTATTTCCACCAAATCCAACTCTTTTATAGTGGTCATTTTCTATAAATTCTCTATCTGTTATTTCTATAATATCTCCCACTGCGCAACCGTGTTCATTATATATTTTAGTATAGTCGTTGATGATAGAACTTTTTTGACAAACAGATACCTTATTTTCCTCATCATAACCCATTTTTGTGTTATCATAAGACCATCCTTTTCTAACATAAGGCCAGCAGGGACTAATAATTGAAGTCCAAGTATTAAAATATTGGTAATGTATTAACAATGTTGCAGTAGATTTGATAACAGTATTATTTCCAATTTGAAGTGATAAATAAATATCCCTTGACTCTGTTCCTAAATCTATGTCTATACCGTGTTCATTGGCCTGATAAGTTATTTTTGTGTAAGCATCATTAGGCATATTAACTCCCTGTTCTGTTTCAAAAAAATGAGTATTCTTATCAATAGGAGACGGTGCTATTCTTATCCAATTAAATACTCCTGCATATAAATTATCTCCATTAAATACTGCTTTGGCGTTGATAAATCTATTATAATTATTATCACCCCAATTTACATTTTGTCCGTTAATCAGACAGCCTATAATTTCTGTTGCTTGTGTCATTTTTTTAATTTTTATTTGTTATTACTTGTTATTGTTTCTTATGATTCTTTCACCAATTTAATCATTGCTATTCTTGGTGGCATAGTGTATGAACTGTCATAGCTTCCTCTTATGTATGTAGAGATATTTATCACCGCACCCTGTGCAATAGTCACGCTTATCTTCTTGTATTCAGGCTCAATATTATCTGCACTGCTACCAATATTTGCATTTCTGGCACCCAATATACAATCGTATTCTATTCCATTGACATTATATTTGCCTGTTGACTTTTGGGCAGCGTTGTTTGAATATCCCAAATATATAATGAGTATGTTCCTGCTTCCAAGCCTGCTATTTGATAGCCTCCGTAAGTTGGAGTTGTTGCTGAAGCAGTGAGTTGTTTACCGCCCATACAATTAGAGAAGAATAGTTCAGGGTAAAAGGCTCCCGAGATGTAAGTGGCTTTGTATGCCTGACTATATTTTGTTATTGCTGTGCCGTCATCATTTGTTATTGTCAGCGTATCTGGTATAGACTCAAGTGTACCCATGACATTTCCGTCAGTGTCATAGAATGTTTTTCTTGTCTTGCCAGAAGGCACCACATTTCCTGTAGCTGTGTTTCCTGCCATTACCACGCTCACTGTTTTGCCTGTTATAATATCCGTTCTCTGTCCGTATTGTTCCGAGCCAGAATAACCTATATCTTTTATGTAAGCTGTTTGTTTGGCTGGCTCTACATATAATATAGAACTTGACTTAACACTGCTCTGTGTTGCATCTGCTGTCTTTACTTGGCAATATAATGTAATGGTGCTGTTTGTTGCCACTGTAGGAGAGGTAAAGACAATAGTGTTGCTATTCCAAGCAATATATTCCGCACTTGCCAATCCTGTCTCTGAAGAACTTATTCTATAGTATGCAGGTGTCTGAATACCTACCACATTCATTTTTATGCTCAATTCAAAATCATTAGTCTGTGTTGCTCCATTGTCTATTACAATAGAAGCCAAATCAAATGCAGGAGGCGTGTATGTTACTTTAATCTCCCAAGAGGCACTTTGAGAAGTACTATTCCTCAACACTAAATTAAATGTCTGTTCTCCACTTGAGTTTGCCAGTGTGATAGAAATCTTGTTTGTAGTTGGCAGAGTAAGCCAAGAAGTGCCGCCATCTAATGAGTATTCGCTTGCTAAGCCTGTGTAAGTTATTGTTGCTGTTATTGGGTTGTCTGTTGTTGTTGCTGGATAAGCAACATTGCTTATCACAGGTGCCACCTCTGCGGGTGTCTTTGTTCTAACTGTCAGAATTGAACTATAATCACTTACTCCGTCATACATATAGTATCTTATCTTATAATTATAGCTCTTTCCACTCTCTAAGGCTGTCTCTGAGTATGTTGTTGCAGTTTTATCTGTTATCTTAATAGTCGTATCATTACCTAAGTAATCCGTTTTTATGATCTCATAGCTTTCAAAACTATTGCTATTATCATCTGTAATTGGACTTTTCCAATTAAGTGTTAGAGTATCAGTACTTACGTTAGAAGCACTTAAAACTATTGCATCATATTGTTTGTTTGTTGTTACTACAACATAATCTGTCAGTACTCCTAAAGCTCCGTCTACTCTCTTAGCTTGCAATTTGAAATAATATGTAGTGTTTTGTGTCAGACCACTAATAGTTATCTTGTTTTTCACTGCAGCCAAAGTATTCTGTTTCAACAAATAGTTTCCATTTATTTCGCTACTCATATATACGTCATAAGAGTAATCATTTGGGTTTGTGTTATTGAAATACAAATCCACTTGGCTTGTGCCTTGAGCTTTTGCTGTCAAATTATTTATTGTGCTATTAAAATCAGAATCCAATACTTTATCCGTCATATATAATTCAGGAAATCCACTTACAATATCAATAGTCAATGTAGAGCCACTTAATGTTTGTGGTTCTTCTATACCGTTGGCTCCTTTTATTCCCTCTGGGTGAAACTGTATGTAATCCGCAATAGCTTCTATTTGTCTCAAATAACCATCACCGCCATATTTAATTTCTTGCGTTGTTGGTTCATAGTATTGGTTAGCTCCCATTACTTGATTATATACTGTGTTATTTGGGGTAGTGAATTTAACTACTGTGCCAACAGTGCTTACTATTGGGAAGTATGGATTTTCTTCTTTGCTTGGGAGAGTGGCAGAAATAACCTTTCCATTCTCATCGTAAGTTCTTGTACTTGTTGCTAAACCATCTCTCTTAGCACTCACTCCAAAGTCTATTGCATAAGGTACTTTTCTTGGGTCTGGTAATTTTGGAATGTATTGTTTTATGTGCGTTACGCTTGTGATTGCAGAGCCCACATCTAACTCCACATCTATATAGCAAGAATTATCATCACACTTCTTCCATATAACAAAAGCACCTTTTGCCGTGTCTTTATGTTTAAAACAAGCTATTACTATGTTTGGATATTTTGTAAGTGTTTTTTGTCCTACTTGTATATAATCTTTCAATCTGTTATGGAATGTCATCCACATCCATGTTCCTCGTGCTATTGGATAACCACCGTTTACAAGAGAACTTCCAAATAAGCCCATACCAGCAAATCCACCACGAGTAGCTGTTGTACGTATGTTCTTAATAACATTATATCTTGCTCCAGGAGTATCATCTGTAATGGCGTCCCAATCAAACATATCATAACCACACTGTCCATAAGTACCTTGGCTGAACCAATTTTCCTCATTAAAGGCAGTATAATAGAACATTTTATTTACGCCTTTGAAGTTAAAATCCATTATCGCTCTTACTGCCCATGCTGCTTTAACTTCGCTTGCGTGTCTGTCTGGAATATTATGTCCATTCTGCACATAACCTTTCATTGAAGAGCATTGATATTTAGATGCATTTGCACCAATTACATTATCGGCTGTGTCAAGTACTCCTTCGCATTCTCCAAAACCAAATTCAGTTATCCATATTGGTTTATCTTGTGCGTAACGATTTCTTATCTTAAGCAATTCTGATAATTGAAATGCTTGACTTTCGGAAGTATCATAGGGAATAGCATATACTCCTGTAACTCCTGTTTGCTGAAAGTCTCCTGCTGTTGAGCTATAAGAGTGAACATTCAAAACATCAAATGGAACTATATTATCTTTCCTTAACTGTTTAGCTTTTAGTATTGCGTGATATAGATAAGCACTTTCAATTCCTGCTGTTCCGCTTCCTATAACAAGGAAGTCCTTATCTATATTCTTCGAGCCTATGAAGGCAGAATCATAACCATTTACAGCTATTTGTTTCTTAAAGCCGTCATATATTGCAGCATAATAGGCTGCGAATTCTTCTGGTTGTTGAAATCTTAACCAACCGTTACAATAATAAACAAGTCCTCCAAGATTGTAATTAGTTACTTGACTGTCGTAGTCTGCATTGTCTTCATTACCATATTCAAGTCCAGAGAGCAAATCAAGTCCCCAACCAATATTTTCACCATCTATTGTGCTTTCTATTGCTACATCTGTGCTTTGTATGTTCTTGTTTGTGCCATATCGTGCAGCCATAACTGCAGCAAACATAGCCATTAAAGTATAATTCTTTGGGTCAAAGGTTAAATCAAACAATGACTTCCAGCCTGCAATTCCTTTGACTGGTTTAGGTGGTGTATCTATCTTGGTAAGATTTTGGTCAATGTATTTTGATTGTGTATAGATTTTATATGTTGCTGTTCCATTATAAGTATAAGGTTCTTTCATTCTTACACAATCCATATTGCTACTTGCAGTCAAGAATGGTTTTAGACCATACGGCTTATAAGTATTCTTAAGCAAAAGATATAAGCCTGTTATTGTTTCATCTCCGTTATTATCTTTTATCCACGAAATAAGGTTTGTCAAGAATTTATACCCCTTTATAGTTGTGTATCGCTTGTAATTGTAAGCAAATCCGTTAGGGTCAAAATATCCAAAAGAACCAAATAAACGAGGAGTGCTTCCTCCTATGAGACTGAATATTCTACCTTGTTGAAAAAAGTTTCCATTCACTTGCATGACTTCTCCCATTGGCAAGTGTTCTGAATAATCTTTTAGTGGTTGTAAAATATTAAGTGGCTCTTCGTTCATCGGATTACCAAATATTCCAAAGAAATATATCTTCTTTATATCTACTGTAAGTTTTGCAGATTGTATGCATTCCTCACCGTCATTAACACTTTCTTTCTCTCCATAATAATAGTTTTCTTGTGCTAACTTCACAAGTTTATATTCATTCGTATTTACGAAGTTCTTTAATACAACTTGTCCCCAATAAGTACCATAAGCTATTGATATTTGTGTAAGGTATTCCCAGTCCGAGTATTCATCTTTTGCCACATATACATTTATGATAGAAGTATTTGTAAGAGCCTCTTTTACTGCAAAGTAAATACTTGTCATCTTAACCTTTTGAGGCAGTTCAAATACCATATAATAAGGCACATCTCGTTGTTCGTATTGTTTGGCATGCATAAATGTTGCCCACGCGGACGGATAAGTCTTATCTGTAACATCTGGAGTATCATTTGTCAACGAAGTGTGTTTATAAGACTTATCATATAAGTATTTTGGCAAAGATATAGAACCGTCTGTTTGGTCTGCTTGGAATTTATATTGTTTTAAAAATGTAGTTTGTTCACTAATTGGTAATTGTTTTGGATCTCCACCTATATCTGTATATGATTTTGTCTTGACTGTTATTCCATTGGATAACTGAGAAAGATAATATACTCCCTTATAAATCTTGTAAGTCTTTACATATATGTAGTAGCTTACTCCTTGCAACATATTTCTGACTTCAAAGGAAACCTCTGTATTAGCTCCGTGAGGTGTAGGAAGATTTGTAAAGCTCTTTGCATTAAGCCAACCGCTATTATCTGTCTTTGCAATAGGAGAATGAGAATATCGTATATCATATCCGTCAATCTGCATACTTCCGTCAGGTGCATTAGCTGCAGGCTCAACCCATTTCATTGTCAGTGTTGCTCCATCAAAACTATCTATTGATAGGCTATCTATTGCATCTGCACCTTGATAATAAACATCTGATACAATGTCTGTACTATACATATATATCTTCTCATCTATCCACGCATAGTTTATCATACAAGCCTTATTTTTCTGTATCGGTATTGTCACTTCTTGTATGAAAGAACTATCAGGTATCAATTTTTTCCCTCCAGCTTGAAGCACCAATATTCTTCCTCCACCACTATTCATATTAGTAATGGAGAGATATGTAGTATCTGGAATGTCAGAATTAAGATCTATAACAGCATTATTTACACCACTGAAGTCCAAAACAAAAGTGTTGTTAGTCTTATTCAAAACCAAAGGAACAAATTGATTATTCACTCCTGTTATTAAAGCATTAATTTTGGCTCTCACAGAAGAACCTTTTTCTCCATTATTTATAGGTTGTATATTCATACTTATATTTTTTCTTCTAAAAAATCTTGCCATAAAGCCTGGTCTATCCAAACATTGTTATCTATCCACATGCCGCTAACTATCCACTGCACTGGCTCATTGTCTATTATTCCTGTTACAGGTATTATATTGAGCACTTTACCTTGCGGAACTATTATCTGAGTATCTCTGCAAAATGTATATGTAAGCTCTAAAGCGTTCAATCGTGCTATTTGCCAAGCATAGGTTATACTACCACAATATTCAAGAGCCACATCAAACAAGCTCTGACGAGCCAACGCCTTAATCACTCTCATAACTTATGCACTTTTAGTGTTTTCCAATGCTGTGACTCTTGTTGTCAATGCTTCAATTGTTGCCTTTGTTTGTGTTAAAGCAGTGTCTAATGTAGCATTGGAAGTCTCTAATGTTGTCACTCTATTACTCAAGACAGTGATGATTGAATTGAGTTGGTTTACTTTTATTCCATACTGTGTAAACTTGGCTTCTAAGTCTGTGAATTTAGCTTGAGTTACAAGATTGTCTAACCTTATCAAGTCATCCACAGCAAAGCAATCTCCTTCTCGTGTGCTTGTTGCAGTGTCCTGATAGACCTCTGCCCAATATCTATAATGGCAATTTATGCTTTGTACAAGTGTGCCATCATACACAGGGGAAGGACTGCAAACACTCCTTTGCATCTGCACCTTGAATGGATAAGTAATATCTGTTACGCCACTCTTAGTGTCTACTGAATATAATAAGCCATTATAAAATAATATTCCTGATGACACTCCATATTGTTTTGCCTCTCCAACTTTGCCACTCATGGTTTTTTTTACTCCACTCACAACTATTGGAATGTTACCGTCTGCTCCCCATGCCTTTTTCACTAATTCATACATAGCCAAACAAATCTCTTTGTCTGTTTCACTCAGCAATGAGAAATCATTAGGTTGTATCTGTCTCGTTTTTAATGAATCTGTTATCTCTTTCATATCTTTTCTTGTATTTATCTCTTATCTTATTTCCACATCAAAGCCAATCCCGCAGAATACATATTTCTGAGCAAAGGCTCTCACGGCTTCTTTGTCCACCGTTGAAGGTATCGTTATCACAAAATCACACCCTGCCACACTCATACTTTGAGGCACAGCCAGCAAAACATTTTTCTTTGTCCCATCATCATCGCTGGCACCATTCTCCAATGCCAGAGTCATATCTTCCTTTGATGTTACTGCAAAGAGTGGCACTTTCACCCAACTGATATTGCTGTTGTTTTTGTCTATTATATCTATCTCAGATGAGAATTTTTCTCTTAATAATTTTCTGAATACCAAAAGCTGTGAGGTGTATTTCATCTCCTCTAACAAAGTGTCTTTCCATGCCTGGCTCTGGTCATATCTATCCCTAATCCATTTTGTCAAGCACCAAAGCAATGGATATAACAGCTTACTTTCTCTTAGCTTTATTGGCAATAGGTTGTTTATTAGTTTGCTCCAATCCATTTCTAATTCAGATTAGACTCTGCCTCCATGTTTATGTTCCAAGTATTCACTGCATAATAACCACTCTGTCCGCGGTAATTTCTTCCCAACTCCGTGCTTGAGTCTGCTCCCAAGAGCTTAACTGCCCAGCAGTCCTTGACTCCATTCGTTGCCATTATGCAATCCACTATCTTCTGCGTGAATATAACGCCGCCAAATTCAATGGTGTTTAAATAGGTATTAATCGCTGTTTTAACAGTCTCTTCAATTTCGGTTTTGGATTTTTGGGCATCATAATATATCTTGGCACTTATTCCAATGTTGACAGCTTCCATACTTTGTGCTATCACTGTCATTCCAACAGGCTTGATGAGAGCACAGTATTGGGAAAATTGAGCCAGTTCGTTATCCTCTGTTGTCTGGCTCAAAGATTGCAAAGCTCCAATAGAACCTTTTGCCACTCTCAGATAAATACTTCTCCCATCTTCCACCACAGCACAATACTTCACAACCTGTTTTGTTGTATCTGTTAGTGCATAGCTTATCTCTCCGCTATCACTTACAATGAGTTCATCTCCTTTCTGCCATTCCAAAGCCTTTGCATGCCACCATTGTTTGGTGCCGTAGCGTGTTGCCAGTGCTGTTTGCTGCACATCATCGCTCCATGATGCAAAGGCTGTCTCTCGCAGCCAAATAACATAAGCCACAATGTAAAATATTATGTTTTCAATGCTTACTCCAGCAAATGTATCCTCCCAGCTTGCCCCAGAGGCAAATCCATATAAAGCCTGCACATTGCTATCTGCCATAAAGGCATCTGTCATCTGTTTTTTTATACTCTCTAAACTGTCCATTTCTCGTTTATTCCTCGCTTAGTACAATATCTATTGTCCCATCAATCATCGTCATGCTCTTCCAAGCAATTAAATTTCTTTTCATGTTCTCTGCCAAGTCCATTTTTATCGTTTGACTCATCTCTTGTGGAGCTGCATTCATTCGTTGCAATCCCACTCCGCTCTGTGGACTCATCTTAAATTCACCCTTGTTTGCTTCTAATAATCTCTGCACAATATCTTCTCTCACATCTTCAATAAGCATCGTTGCTCCACAGGTCACAATTTCTCCATTTTCAACTCTTATTCCGTTCATCTTTTAATGTGTTATTATCTTATCTTCAATCTCTGAGAAGTCCTCAGTTTCTAAATCCTGCAAAGCAGCAGTAATGTTTGTTTTGTATGTCGTCCCTCCATCCTGAACTGCAACAGCCGAATTTTTCAGAGCATCTATTATTTTGTCAATTCTTTTTGTCATTTTACTTAGCTGTTTTGTCATCTCTTCAATTTTAATAAGTCCTCCCAGCTTGCCGCCATTGATTATTATCTTCTGCACTTGCTCTGTCATCACCACAAAACCCAAGCTCTTGCTTAACATCACGCACAATACCATACTTCCCACTTTGGGCTCTTGCACTATTCCTTTTCCTTTTTCTCCAATGGCAAAAGAGGCACTTATGCAATCCTCTTGCTGACTACTTAGAGCAACTTGTGCAGTCATCTGCTTTTCATCCACACTTCTAACCACTCCACTAACAATAACTGCACAACTTTGGCTGCCCATTATTGCTTGTATGCTTCTTCTTATGTCGTCTCCGTCTGCCATTACTCGCTTATTTTTCTTTGTGTCTCTATCCTCTGGCGATAGCCGCCTTGTCCAAATGTTATCTCTACACCCTTAACAATGTATCTTCCTCTTTTCTCTCCTTGCAACATAAGGTCTACTTTATCTGCTTTCCTAACTATTGGAGAGCCAAATGTCTCAAAGCTGCCTTTCAATCCTTCCCATTTCTGTCTCTTCAGTTCAGCCTTAACCACTGCTTTCAGTTCTTCTTCACTCAGGTTGTAATAGTTTTTTACACTCTCTTGTCCGTCTCCTTCCACGTATTCTATCTTCTTTCCATTAGGTAGTGTACTTATTCCTCTTATTCTCACTTTCACATCATCGCTTTTTCTGTATTCAAGACTGTGACTTATTATGTTTTTTCCTTCTGCAAAATCTCCAGCCAGCCGTCTTCCATCTATCCATGAAGTAAAGACAAAGAGAGTTGGCTGTTGGTCGTCTTCTAATTCAAAGAAGGCTGTTATCGGATAGCTCTCGCACAGCAGACTTATCTCTCCAGCCACTGTCTCTGCCGTAGTCTTCCATGATCCTATTTTTATCTCTCCGCTTGTCTTCACTCTTACAGTCTTTGGCACAATGTCCGCCAATATGTCTCCAAGTGAAGCCTTTGTGTATAACTTGCTTTTAATCCTTGTTTCTCTGAGCAAAAATACCCAATCCTCTGCCGTGATCACAGTGGGTTCTCCCACCTTCACGCTTTGCACAAAACCTTTAAATCTCAATTTAAGTTTATCATTGTATCCTAACCACACGCTCACTTCATCGCCTCTTCTTATTGGGCACTGCTCGCCCAATCCCCAAGTAATGTTTTTAGGCATTTCTATTCGGCATGTGTCTGCCAGTGTGGAGGTGTCTGCAGTTATCTTTAACTCATGTACTCTTCTGATAGTCCATCTTAGTACTTTGTCGCTTTTTTCATCAAAGCGTTCAATCTCTATTCTACAATCACATCTAAGCATATTATTCTCCCAATATTTGTTCCTCAATAATGAAAGTCTCATCGCTTATCAGGTCAACCACTATTTCCTGAGCACAATCCCACATCTTAGGGGAGTACTTCCAACTGCTAACCACTGCTCTTGTTATTCCCACCACGTCATTTAGGTAGCTGTTAGCAATTTTTATTGTCTTGTTTTTCCTGAGCATGTCCATTAATGCCATCACATCATCTTTGGGGTAGTCCTCATACACATTGTCTAATATCTGCACATATAGTGTCATAACCACATCTCCATCGCTTACCCATTCTTTCACAGTACCACTCACTCCATTGATTGCCGTTGATACAATATGTTTTGTTCTACTTGTGTCTATTCTCCAATGATCTTGTAGCTCTATGTAGTTTTTTTCGTTTTCTAAATCAATCAAACTCAATCCAGTCTCTTCACTATATGGAAAAGCACCTCTGCCAGCTTCCACCTCCTTGCTCCATGAAACCATAGAAGTATATTCTTTCTCTTCTTTTTTCCTAAGCCGTGAGCCTATCACCCCAAATGATATAACATTGCTTGCTGTTTTAGCACTCTGCAATGCCACCTCTTTAGCACTTTGTGTCAGAGCGTTCATCTCAGCATTTTTTCTATTCATAAGCTCTTTGGTTTGTTGCGTCCATCAATGCCTCAACCACAATTCTTTTTATCTCGGCTGCTCCTTCCTTCAGGTTTGTTGTTTGCACTACAATGTCTCCACCTATCAAATTGTGGATGTTGGTTGTTATTATAGTCCCTGTGCCTTTTGATCCAGCATTAGAGTTGTCACTTTTGTTTTTTTCTTCTTGTGAACTTGTGTTTTGATTATTTGTTTGTGTCTTTAGTTCCAAAGGCTGCAATGGTTGTGTTAGGCTTTGTCTTTGGGCTTGCTTTGGGCTTGAGCTTTTTGTTGTCTTTGGTGCACTTTTGCCACTTCTTGCCATCTCTTCGTTATACGCTTGAGTGTACGCCTGGGCTGAGCGTTTGCCAAAGTCTGTAAATGTAGAAGAAAGCCTTTTTGCTGCAGCTTTTACTCCGCTAAAATCCAATGTTATGGCAGAGTGTATTATGTCTCCTATTGCAGAGAATACATTTTTGATAGTGTTCCATATCTCAACAACTATGTTCTTTACATAAGCCCAGCTTCCTTTGATTATTGCTCTAAATTTTGCCGATGTATTCCAGAAGTAAGCCAATAGTCCTGCAATAGCTGCAATGGCAATGGCAATCCAGCCAATTATTGGTATGCTTCCAATGGCTGTGCTTATTCCTGTGCATATAGTCCTAATACTAATAAGCATTGTCTTTCCCACTACTGCAACAATTTTCGCAAAAGTCGCTATGTGTGTAGCAAGAGAACTAATCATTCCTACTGTCCCAATAATTGTTGATCTTATGTCTAATGCAAGTTTAAAAGCAACATATACAGCTGTTGCAATTCCAACGACTTTTGCAAGATTAAACAAGGAATGTCTGTTCTCATCAATCCATTCCACCAATCTTTTGAGTTTTGGCATTATTAGGTTAAGCTCTGCCAGAACTGCTCCACCAATCTTTTCTTTTATGTCGCCCCACATGTTGTGCAATTGTTTCATAGCTCCTAAACCAGCCTTTGCCGCCATCTCGCTACTTCCACCAAATTCACTGTTTAGCTCATTGAGAATTACCATCTGAGCCTGTTGCATGTGTCCACTTTCAACAAGTTTTTTTACTTGTGCTTGTTGTTGGTCGCTCAGTTGTATACCAACTCTTCTGAGTGTGCTCATACCCATTATTGGATCTTGCAGAGCCTTTCCAATCTGTATTGTACTTGATTGCAAGTCTTGTCCCATTTTTGTTGACAAATCCAATATTGCAGGTATTGCCTTATCATATATTGCACCTCCAACGCCTTTGAATGTTAGTAATAGACTTTGAGCTTTTATTATCTCTTCATCTCCAAATGTTGTTTTTTTCTGCAATCCTGCAGCCATTTCTGTAAGCTCTTTGAAAGTCTTGCCTGCAGTATTTCTTGTGCTTATGAGTGAAGCTCTCAGTTGTCCTTCAGCTTGCTTCTGCACATCATAGAGCTTAACGCTCTCAGTGGCAAGATTTTTTACTTGCATCACAGCGTAAACGCCTCCTATGTCTTTAAGAGAGATACCAAGAATTGAACTACTTAATTTATTGAGATTTTGGAATAAACCTCTTGGTGGCAAATTCTCAAGACTTCTCAGTTTTTTGTTTGTCCTATCAAGTTCAGCATTTATTTTTATTATCTCCGCTTTGCTTGTTGCTGTCCCTTTTTGTGCATTCAGTGTTGTTATTTTCTCTCTTAACTGATCAATTGTAACGGGAAGTGCTTTGGCTGATGATGACACAGTCTTAATGTCGTTATTGAATTGTTTGACATTTTTTTGTATGCCTTTCAATCCCGAAGAAACCTTATCTTTAATAGAGAAAACCCATTCTAAATTATGACTTGCCATTATTGTTCTCCAAGTATTTTTGTTATCATTCTCACTTGTCTTTGTTCAATCCAGAGAGCCTGAGAAAATCTTTGTGCCCATTCATCCATTTCCATCTTTTCTGAGTCAAGATGCAACTCAGCCCTTATAAGAGCGTTACCTTTAATGATAAAATCTTCATCATCTTTTGGGCTGATAGAGTAACGCTCTATAAGTTTTTTAGGCTTGCTGAAGCCTGTCCTATTAGTCCACTCAATTGTGTTGTGGCAGCCATTTTTAGAGCCACATCGTTTTCAACTTCTTGTGATCCTCCAATAAGACAATTCTTATACAAGACATCCATTGCTTCAACTTCATCTGTCTTAGCTATCTGGTTTACCGCACTAAGTGTTTTCATATCACAGCGTTTAAAATACACCTTGTATGTATCTTGTCCATCTGTTACTTCTATTTCGCAAATCTTACCATATTTGTTTTTCCAAGCATCAATTTGTTCTTTTGAGGCTTGACCTTTTATTTCTTTGTCCATTGTTTAAATGTGTTTTAATCTCTTTTTAATTCTCTTTCAAGAAAGGGGATAGGAGCGGCTTTTGCCGCTCTTTGCCTCTCTCATTTTATAACTGATTATATAGTATGTCCATCACGTTCAATTCCAGTTCCACCTCAATTGCGGTGTCTCCTTGTTTTGGTTGGCGTTTATTATTCGTGAATTTGCATCCTTTCAACACATCGCTCACCAATATCCCGTTTTCTGGTAAATAGTTCACCACTATGTCAAAGGCAGGCAAGTCTTGCAGTCTTCCATTAGGTGCTGCTGCTTCCAATGCCACCACTTCCTCCTGATACAGTGTCAGTGTGCCAGAGGGTTCAATGTTTCCTTTACCATAGCCTATGGGTTTTCTTCCCATTCCGTATTTTTTTTCTATGGACTGTTTGTCTTCATAGTTTATCGCACTTATACCTTGTACAAGTGTCCCACCAATAAAGCATCTAATGTCAGCCCAAGCGTACATTTCGCCATTTATATTGGCTATTCCGTTGTTTATTCCTTCTGCCATATTCTTTTGTTTTTTATGTTATACAGCAGTTGCAAAACTCATTTTGAGTGTAATTTTTCTCATCACTCCTTGTGGTACTTGTTTAATAACAATAACCAGCTCAGATGAGCTCAACACATCTTGATCAGCGTCAATTTGCACCTTGTAACCATTCAATTCTTTGTTTTTCTCCATGTCTTCAAGGTAGCGATTTCCTTCATTTGTGAGCACTGCAATTGTGTCTTTACCTATTTTGCCTGTTGCTTGGTCAATGTCTATGTTGCTTCCCAAATAAGGCAACAAATATTCTCTAACACCTCTTACAGCTTTGTCCATTGTTCTAACTCGTTCAATGGCGTTGTAGTCGCTTGTTGCTAAGTCTTGGTTGTAGCTGTCGTTGAAAAATGTTCCTGCATATCCTGTGTATGTAACAAGGTAAAGCAATCTCTTTTCTTCCAAGGAATCTATCTGTGAAGAGCTCAACTCTCTGAGAGTTTTGCCGTCCACAAATCCTGCTTGGCTTATTCCACAAGAGAATTTCTCAACCCAGCCAATACACTCACTTACTTTGGCTTTGCTTATCATTCCTATTGTCATTCCTAACACACCCACAGGTTTCTTTTCTGTGGTATTTGTGCTATCGTTAAATAGTGAGTAAGCATAACTTGTTGGGTCTGTTTCTTGAGCCACCACCACACTCACATTTTTGTTTCCACTCGCCACGCCTGACACAGCAATTGCTGTTATGTCGCTCACTTTTGGTGAATATACCAAACTCAAAGGCATGTCATGAGCTTCCTCAAATGTTGCTATTGCTTGCAGTGCTGTGATGTCTCCAGAGGTCAATTCTTTTTGTGGAGCATACACACCCACTTGTCTTATTTCTCCAAGTGCAAAGCTTTGCATTTTTTTTATATCTGCAAAATCATACACGCCACCGCTCTGTGGTGGAGCATATAGTCCAACATATATCTTCAAGCTGGCATTAATCCTAAAAGCATCATTCAAATGATACCATAGACTTCTAACCCACCAGTTTTTATTTGTGCCGCTCATAGCATCAGATGTTATTCCCAAAGCCTCTGCCTCGTCTATTGAGCCAATTTTTATTATTGGGTTTGCCTCACTAAAAGGTGTCAATGTGCTTCCACTCTCAGGTGTCGGTAGACTGGCTATCGGCATGTACATCACACAACCGCTCACTCCATCGTTGTTTGCAGCTTTAGTTCTTATGTTGCCGTTTTCTCTTATTACTTTTAATCCTAAACTCATTTCTTTGTTATTTTAAACTCTTTTTAAACGCCGTTTAATTATCAATGTAACTCCTATCAGCCCCAGAGCCACCCCAAAGCCAAAGCCCAATGTCTTTTTCCAATCTGTTTTCCTTATGACTTCTTTTTTGACAATTGTCTTTGTCATTGCCAGAGTATCTGTTATCCTCAAGCTGTCTGTCTTGTCTCTCCAAAGATATTTATACTTTATATGAGTAATAAATACGCTATCGCCTTTTTGGTAGCTAATCACGCTGTCACTCACATATATGCTATCTCTTATCGTCCTTTGGCTCTGCTCTCTGAGGGTGCGAGTCTGCTCCAGAATCTTTTGGGGACTTTTGCAGCTCACGCTCAACAGGGCAAGAAGCAACATAAGGACAATTCTTGCTTTTTTCAATAGCTTTCCTGAACCTTGACAGTTCTCTTTTAAGTCCTGTTGTTTCATTGCTTAATTCTTCCACTTTGTCGTTCAGAGGTTTTACTATATTCTTGTTGAACTCTTCCACGTATGTCTTGCTCAAATCCATCTCTGCCTGCTTCTCTTCTGTTTGTGCCTTTTTTCGAGTGGAGCGGATAGTCACCAGTGTAACTATCAACCCACCCGACAAAACCACATTTATCAACAAACTTATAATCTCGCTCAACATTTGTGTCTTACTTTATTTCTTTTTCTGTTATTTTTTTGTTTGGATTAAGCACTTTCTGATACTCCAAAGCATCTTCTTTGTGGTTGTATGTAGCTCCGTTTGAGCATACATATAAACAATTGCGTGCCTTATCTTCCTGCTCTTTTGTCTCAGATGCCTGAGCAGTTTCCTGCACCTGTATTTGTTCAGGTGCAGTTATATCTTTTTTTCCTGCCATAATATTAAGCCCCCACTGTTTGAGTTAAACCAAGTACTCCCTTGCCGTCACCTCTTCTTTGTCTTCCTCCGCAACGAACCAAGAATGAGTATATATCACCATAGTATGTTGGATCTCCAATGTTCTCATACATCTTCACGTCTCCAACGGCTCTACTTACTGCCAAGTCTGACCAGAATAATCCACACAAGCATGCTGTATTAGCAGCTTGAGTTGTTCCGTCTTCTATTGCTAAGTATTGCTCAGGTGTATATAGAGAGTTATCACCACTAAATTGGAAATATCTCTTGCCGCTCACTTGTGACAATGTGCTTACTGCTGAAGCCAAAAGCACTGTGCTTCTTTCGTATATCTCAAATCCTTCCAATTTTTTCAATAGACCTGTTATTGGATCATATACTATTGTCAAGTTATCGCTTGACAAACTCTTCACATTATCGCACAATTCTTTGTACATCTCTGTGTCAAGTATCACATATCTGCCCTCCTTAGGCATGTTCCATTGGTTGAATATTGTCTTTGCATTCACAAAGTCATCATATGTCAAGCTCGTTCTTGTACCACTTCCCCAGGCGAGGTTTTCTTCTTTTGCCGCTCCAGAGGCTTTAATCCAATATTGTGCTTTCCAATTGTATAACATAGCATCTGCCACCAATTGGTTAATATATCTCTGATCTTCCATTAGCACACTTGCTCTCTTGTCATAGCTTAATTCGGCTACCTCTGCGTTTGGAATAAATCTTGGATCTGTTGTTATCTCGTCCAAAGCGTATGTTACATCTGTGTCTGTTCTTTTCTTAATTGTTGCAGGCAAACTTGTACGATTTCTCATTGCTCCTGATGGAGCTCCTGCTTGTGGTATGTGCACGCATGAGCCGCCTACTACATATTGACTCTCATCAATACTCTTGAGTAAGAATTCATTATTCTTGAACAAGTTCTCTACCACATCTTTCTCCCAAATTTCAGGTGTTACTGCCATGTGTAACACTCCGCATCCTTGCTGGGGTAGTCCTATCAAAGCTGCACCCATGACTCCTAATCCTGCCACAGAGCCAAATGCAACACCCACTGTGCATGCCATCACTACGGCAAGCATCATCTTCATTAATACTTTTACTGTCTTCATCTTTCTTTCGTTTTATTGTTATTTACTTTGTTTCTTTTTTCCAAATTTTGCTTCAAAAAGTTGTTCAAATAGAGTCTCGTCTTTCATTTTTAACTCATATAAGCTACCTTCTTTGTCCATTTTGTCCCAAGTCTTTGCATCAATAGCAAGGTTTTCTTTCTTACCTTTGTTTATCTCTTCAGTCACATCTGGCACTTTCCCACTCATACCAGTAAGGCAAGCTTCTAATACTTCTAAGCCATTAGTTAATCCGACTTTCTCAAACATTTCTCTTTTGTCTGGGGTGATTTTCTTTTCACTCAGTGCTTGCTCTACTAATGTTTTAATTCTTTTGGTTTTGTCTGCTAAAAAGATTTTTTCCATTTCTTCGCCTTTGCAGGCTTTCTCTTGTAATGAGACAATGGCATTTATCACCTCTGTCTCTGAAGAGCTTTCCTTTAGGTTTAGCTTCTTCAAAATTTCATTCATTTCCATTTTCTTTAATTGTTCTTGTTTGTCTTCCCTTTTAGTTAAGAGGGGAAGAAAGTTGTCTATTTCTTTTATGTCTTTTCTGTCAATACTTTTGCCACTCATGCTAAGGCATAGACTTTCATCATTTGCTCCTATGTCCACGCATGATGTCTCTCTTAGTTTACTCTTAGAGATAGTCATTCTTGTTTGTCCAGCAAGCAAGTCTTCTGGTTTGTCGCTCAACTCCAAAACATCAAGTCCAGCACTTACCATGTTCAAGATACCTTTAGCATATTTCTTTTCAATCTTGCAGGCAAACTCATCATCTTGGTCAAATTCAATATCTCCAACCAATTTATCTCCTTCTTGTTTTATTCCACTCATCTTACCTATTGGAAGTATCTCATCTTCACTTTCGCCCCATGGACGTGAATGCATCCACAGAACAATAGGATTCTTCTCATATTGACTGTAATCAATACCTTCTGTCAGCACTCTACTTCCATAGCTGTTCACCATAGAGGTGCTTATAACCACTTTCATTGTTTGTTCTTTTAATTTTGGCAAAAGTATATGTGTTTTTTCGTTTTTTTGGATAAAGTGTCTACCATAGACACAAAAGTGCTTAGTGTAAGCACTTTGTCCTCTTGCTTTGGGCATAAAAACTACTTTTGCAAAAAACATAAGACAATGACAAAAGAAAAAGATAAACTCCGAGAGCTTGCACGTGCTTACTACATGCAAGGTCTCACACAAAAAGAAATAGCACAGAAGGTTGGCGTATCTAATCAGACACTCAATCGTTGGTGTTCTGTTGGCTCGTGGGCTACTCTTAGAGCTGCCACAACCATTTCTCGCCAAGAGTTAGTTAATAAACTCTTGCTTTCCATAGATAAGATCATAACAGATATTTCTTCTTCACATGATCCAAAACAAATTGCTGGCTTAGGAGATCGTCTCTCTAAGCTCGCAGCCACTATTGAGAAGTTGGATAAGAAAGAGTCTCTTACTCAGACAATCACAGTCTTCACTTCCTTTCTTTCTTTTTTGCGTGCCACTTCTGTGGACTCTACAGTGATTTTGCAGTTTTCTTCTTTAATGGACTTGTATATTAAAAGCAAAGTGTAATGAGACAACAGGACGTCAAAGCCCTTGATTTTTGGGCAAAATATAGAAAGAACCTTGCATCATATACCACAACGCAGGTGTTGTCTCCTTCAGAGACCAATAAGCACCGCATTGAACTTGAGAAAGACATTATCGCATGGTGCAAGTTCTTCTTTCCTTCTTATTGTTCAGCTCCATTTGCTCCTTTTCAAGAGCGTTTTTTGCATCGCATAACATCTTCTCTTGAGTATTACCAAGTCCTTTCTTGGTCTCGTGAGCTTTCTAAGAGTACAATCACAATGTTTGCCACTCTTTATCTCACACTAACTGGACACAAACACAATGTCCTTTTGTCTTCCTCTTCTTATGACAATGCCTCTCGTTTGCTTGAACCCTACAGAGCCAATCTTGACTCCAACCAGTTGCTTATTCAGTACTACGGAGTTCAACACACTCAAGGCTCTTGGGAAGAAGGAGAGTTTACCACTTCTTCTGGAGTCTCTTTCCGTGCCTTAGGTGCAGGACAGAGCCCTCGTGGTTCTCGTTCCGAGCAGTATCGTCCCGACATTATTATATGTGATGATTTTGACACCGATGAAGACACACGCAACCCCGATACTATCAATAAGAAGTTTTCTTGGTTTGAACAGGCTCTCTATGCCACTCGTTCCATTGATAAGCCTCTCACTGTCATTTGGTGTGGCAACATCATAGCCAAAGACTGTTGCATCACTCGTGCAGGCAAAGTGGCTGACTCGTGGGACGTTGTCAATATCAGAGACTCTTTGGGGCACTCCACATGGGTCAAGAACTCCGAGCAGCATATAGATCGTGCTCTTTCCAAAATTTCCACACGTTCTGCCCAGCAAGAATATTTCAACAATCCGCTCTCTGAGGGAGAAGTCTTCAAAGAACTTTTCTTTGAAAAAATTCCTCCTCTTAGTCGTTTTGCCTTCATTATCAATTATGGTGACCCTGCTTTTAGCAATAGAAGAAACAAATCCGCCTCAACCAAGGCTATAAGTCAGATAGGTTTTCTTAATGGAAAATTTTATGTCATAGATATGCGATGCGACAGGGCTACTAATAGCCAATTTGTCTCTTGGTTCTATGATCTGTCTTCCTGCGTGCCTTCCTGCGTGCAGGTTTATAATTACATAGAAAATAACACTCTTCAAGACCCCTTCTACCAACAGGTGTTTTTGCCTCTTTTCCGTCAGCAGAGCCTTACTTGTGGTGTGCTCAATATACAGCCAGATACTCGTAAAAAACCCGATAAATTCTCTCGTATTGAGGGAGCTTTGCAACCTCTCAATCAGCGAGGAGCTTTACTTTTCAATGCTGATAAAAAAGATAATGAACACTTTGTCCGCACCCGTGAGCAGTTCCTTCTTCTTTCTCCAACTCTTTCTTCACCCGCTGATGCTCCTGACTGCATTGAGGGTAACGTCTGGCTGACCAACCAACGTCTCAAAGTCCTTTCAGACAATTCAATTCAAATATTTCGCAGACAAAAAAACAATAAAAGAATATGATTAAAATCCTACAACGTCTCTGGAATTATATCCGAGTCAAAAATGCGATAGTCTATGCAAACAAGATGCACTCTCGCACCCTTAAACAATATTTTGTTCTCCAGATAGGCTTCCACATACGTGTTCTTACACGCACGCAGGTCAATTATCTTGTTGACATCGGTGTTCTTCGCCGCTCAATGCGTCAATATACCAATGTTTGCAAGTATAGTATTTATTTCACTAAATAATAGGAGGGTATAATAATGTATTTAACTTATGAAGACCTTATCAATGGCTCTTACGAAGAGACTCTTCCCGTTCTCCAACGTCACCAGGAAAATGCACTTCAGGCTATCACTGATGCCATGGGAGAGGTTAAGGCTTATCTGTTTAAGCTCTATGACATAGATGCTCAGTTCTCTTTGAGTGGATCTTCTCGCTCTGCCTTGCTTGTCAAGTTAATCAGAGACATAGCTATTTATAACATCTATTGCATCGCTTCACCTGCCTTGATGTCTGAGACTCGGCGTATGAAGTATGATGATGCTATTGCCTTTCTGAGGCAGGTCGCCGCACAAAAGGCTTTTATTCCAGATCTCACACTTCTTTCTACTTCTGCCTCAGGTGGCAGTTATCCAATAGCCTATGGTGGCAATTCCCAAAGAAATAATCAATATTAAGAATATGGCAGCACATTTAAATTTATCAGATAAAAAGAAACAGCCTAAGGCAATCCAACCTTTAAACATAATATTTAGAGCTCCTGACCGTCAGAGCAAAGACATTAGTGCTTGGCGTAGAGCTCTTGAGGCTTTTGACTCTCTAAGCAATCCCAACAGGGTTCGGTTCTATGATCTTATAGATGACATAACTCTTGACGGACAAATTGAATCCACATGGGGCAAGAGAGCCGATGCCATCACCCACACCTCTCTCATCTTCTCCAAAGACGGCAAGGAAGATGAAGAACTTAATCGTCTTTTGTCTTGTCCTGATATGCTTTCTTTGATACGAGATATTCATTCCACTGTGGCTTATGGCTACACGCTCATTCAAATAAAGGACATTGTCTATGATGAAGAGCAAGAGCAGTATCACATAGATTACTCTCTTATTGATCGTCGTCATGTCCATCCTGAGCAAGGGTGGGAGTGTGTCTCTGTTGAACAAAATCAAGCCTCAAAGGACTTTTTATTCAAAGAGCCACCTCTTTCTGATTATATCATGTATATGGGTGAGCCAAAGAATAAAGGTCTTCTTTTTAAGGCTGCTCAATATGTCATCTATAAGCGAGGCGGTTTTGGTGACTGGGCTCAGTTCGCAGAGTGTTTTGGTATGCCTTTCAGAGAGATGACTTACGATGAATATGATGAAGCTACTCGTGCCAAACTTGAAGATATGCTTCGCAACTGGGGCGCCTTTGGCTACCTGCTTCATCCCAAAGGCTCTGAACTCACTCTTCATCCTGCCACTTCCACCTCAGGTACCTCAGTCTATAAAGAACTTATTGATGCCTGCGATGCTGCCATTAGTAAGACAATCGTTGGCAACACTCTAACCACCGAACAAGGCTCCTCTGGCACTCAAGCTCTTGGCACCGTTCATTTGTCTGTTGAGCAAGATAAGAAAGACTCCGACCGCATTTTTGTTCTCTCAGTACTCAACACACAATTCAAAGCCATTCTTAGACGCTTTGGTTTTGATGTGGCTGGTGGGCAGATATGGTTTGCCTCTGAAGGTAAGGACTGGAACCAACTTGCTCTCAAGTGGCAAGTCGTCTCTGGCATTGCTTCACGCATACCTGTTGATGATGATTTCTTGTATGAGGAATTTGATATTCCAAAGCCTAAGGACTATAACTCGCTCAAAGAGCAGATGAAGCAAAATCCCATAGCAGACTCTTCAGTTCAAAACGCTCTTAATTCTACTCTTAAAGATTTTTTCCTTTAAGGGCAAGTCATCCACTTGCCCTATACCGTCACTTAGACTCGCTCTATTATCAAGCAGATGCCTCTTTGCTCGCCCTTTCTTTGGCTTCTTTTATTCGCATTCCTTACTCTCTGGCTTCTGCTTCAGCTTATGATAAGATAATAAAAGACATATCCAATAATGACAAGACTTTAATCAATACTGACATTCTTAAAGCTTACAAGGATAATTTCCACCATGCTGTTGACAGTGTCTTTACCTCTGGTTCAGAGAGCCCTTTGGCTCAAAAGCTCAAGCAAAATCTTACTCGTTTTTCTTTTTACAAAGCCTATCATGCCACCTCTGATGTTCGCTCTGCCAAGGATGTAAAAGAGGGAAAGTCTATCCTCAATCGCTTCAATCGTTATCAAGCCACTGAATACAACACAGCCATCTCTCGCTCTCGTACTGCTAAGCAATGGCAGGCGTTCTCTTCCGACCAAGATGGCAAAGATCTCTTCCCCAATATTCAATGGCTTCCTTCTCGTTCTGCCTCTCCTCGTGAGGAACACATGATTTTTTACAATCGTATTTGGTCTAAAGATGATCCTTTTTGGAACGCCAATAGCCCAGGTTCTCTGTATAACTGCAAATGCGACTGGCAAGAGACTGACTCTCCCACAACAGAGGGTAATCCCTCTGCTAAGGTAGCTGCTCAGGGACTTCAAGGCAACCCAGGCAAGACTGGAGATGTTTTCTCTGATGATGCAGCATATTTTAAAAAAGTACCTGAAGTTGATGCTGCTGCCATTGATAATTTCGCCAATAAATATATAGACAATACGACATTTGCTGCTGTCAAAGGGTACAAAAATATAACACAAGCACAATCTGTAAATCCCAAGGACAGCGACTATTCCACAATATTAAAGGTAGCTTCTAATCTCTCTAATATCAAAAATGAAAAAGCAATGATATTGCCAAGAATTAACAATCCTTTTTCCCTTGATTACAAAGAGATTTATGCCTCTCATGCTGCTAAATATCCAAGCAAATGTCCAGACCTTAAGGTTGGCGAACATTTCTATGAGGTAGAAGGTTTTGATAAAACAAAAGATATATCCAATAGACACGTAAGATTTAAAACAACAAGTAAAATGATTAATCGTGGACTAAAACAAAGTGATAGAATTATTATTGAAGACTGTGATTTAGATGATATTAGTTTGCTCAAGATAATAAAAATAACACCAAAAGAAATAAACGAATTGTGGGTTATAAATAAAAAAGGCTTAAGACAGGTACCCCTTAAAACGCCCAAAGGTTGACAATTTTCATTGCCAACCTCTGGTGACGCCGAATCCGCAGGTTCGACGATGCAAAAATACAAAAATATTCAATACAACAACAAAAAACAGCAAAAAAAATGAATATAGATATCTCTCGCTTTGCCTCTCAGCTTGACAAGATAGCCTCTGAAACATCTTCATACATTCAAACTACAGCCCCTCGCATTGCTGCCAATGTAGCTCTCAAAGCTTTCCGTCAGAATTTCCAAGATGAAGGTTTTTTCTCTCATCCATGGAAACAAGTGCTTCGTCGTACCTCTGGCACTAAAGCCTATCGTTACAATGCCATTCATCATCCTGCAAGACTTACTCGTCGCATCCTTACAGGCGACAGTGGCGACCTTGGTCGTTCTCTCTCTGCCCAGTATCATACCTCCTCTGCCATAATCTTCTCCGACAAAGTCTATGCTTGTGTCCATAACCAAGGGCTTAGGGCAGGGCGTGGGAAAGGTTTCACCATGCCTCGCCGTCAATTCATGGGTGATGACCCTGCTCTTGACTCTCTTATCATAGATGCCTTAACTCGTAAGTATTCACAATTAATCAATAAGTAATATGCGTAAACAAATTTTCCTTGACATTCAGTCCATTGTGCTTTCCCTCCATGATACTTCTGGAGCAAGCATCATTCGTCATTTTGACCTATATAACCAGCAACTTCAATACCTTGCTTCCTCTCAACCTTTTGACTGCCCAGCTGTCTTTGTTGAGTTTCTTCCTCTTGCTTGGCAGACCCTTTCTCGCACCACTCAGGAGTGCGATTTCTCTTTCCGTCTGCATATCGTCTCACGTTGGCTTGGCAACACTCACTCCACAGCTCCTGCCTCCACTCAACTCTCTGAACTCGCATTCCTTGATCTGCCAGAACAACTCTTTTCTCTTTTCCAGCACAAAAGGCTAACCTCTTGTGGCTCCATAACTCGTGTTTCCACCGACTTTGACTCTAACCATGAGACTTATATCCAAACCATTGAAACCTATCTCACACGCTTTCGTGACACAACAGACAAATAAAAAAGAGCATTTATCATTGGTTAAATGCTCTTTAAACGCTATTTGTGTGTTAGCTCAAAAAAATAAATTCATTTGCTTTTTGTCTTCTTCTTGTTCAATTCTCTCTCTCAAGCGAGGTTCCTCTAATATCTTTCTGAAGTGTGAGTAACTTATTGGATATATAGGGAAGATGTATTTTTTCCACACACCCACCATTGTGATGAAGCCTGGCTCGTAATGTTCTTTGGTTAAGTCTTGAATTTTTTTATAGTAAATCAACTTATTTATTTTGTTGTATGCCATACCTTGCAATTTTTTATTATCTTTGCCTCTGGGAGTAAGGCTCTGGGTGTTTCGCAAGATACATTCGGAGTTTTTTTATTTCCGCCGATAGGCTGCCATTATTTTGCTTAGCACCTCGCCAATCATTATCCTGTTTGGTGTGTCATAGTGCTCTTTCCAACCACTCTCCATGATAAAGAATACACTCCATAAACACGACTTACTAATTGATATGTTCATTTTTGCTTTGCTGGCTTTATTCTCGCTTGTCATAAGTCTTGCTTTTATCTTTTCAATTTCATCCTCAAACATCTCTCTATGATATTTTATTGAAAATTCCTCCGTAAAATCCCTTGGTGTGCTTGAGAGGAGATTTGCTTGCATATCTGCCAGCAGTCCACCTAAAAGCCTTACATCTCTTTTCTCTAAACTTACTCTAATGTTTTTCATACTCTAATTATTATTATTCCAAAGCTCAGCATTAAGATACGTCTCCGCATACTTTTTCCTCGTTCCGTAAGGAATAAGAGCAAAGTACTTGTCAATGTATTGGTAGGCTTTTCTCTGCTCGCTCTTGGTCATCTTGTCCCACTTCAGGCGTGTCTTCTTTTTGCTGCTGTTTAACTTGTCATCATATTTGTTCCAAAAAGCCTCAAAGTCTAATACTGCCTCCACTATTTGCAGATTTCTTTTCTCACTGAGCCATTTTCTCAGTCCGTCTGTTGTCTTGGGCAGATAAGCCACTAACCATTTATGTTGTTTCTCACTCAAAAAAGCTCCAGACAGGTCGTAGCTGACAAGCAAGCCCTCGCTATTGTAATTAGCCACAACCTCGCCCTCAAAGCTCTCTGAAGTGATTATGTATTGTTTGCCTTCCATATCTCTAACACTCTGTCATTCCCAATGGAACATTTATCCATGCTCCTTGTTCATTCTTAGTTTCTGCACGTACAAATTGTTTAGAGTACTCAGGTTTGTAGGCACTCTTAATTATCTGTACACCTTCTTTAAACAGAGGATCATCATATTTGTCTGCCAAGTTAGAAAGCAGTACAACTTTGCTTGGTTTGATATTGCCTTTTTTATCTTTGCTTAGCAGTTGCATCACTGTCTCTATTAATTGCTGTGTTTTTTCTCCCTCTGCCAATGAATATATGTATTCCTTAACCTTTTCAATACCTTCATTGACCGTGTCATCATAAGCGTCTTTCACACAATAGCCAAGTGTTATCCTCTTTGTTCCTTCTGCATTCATAAATGTGTTACAGTTCTGACCTTCTTTGACCTTAAATAGTTCTTTCTTCATAGCAATTGCTGTGTTAAAGCTATCATAAATCTTTTTTTTCTGATCAGAGAGAGCTTTACTTATACTATTGAGTTCAGTGAAATACTCATCTACAATCTCACCAACCATAGTCTTATAATTTGCTTTTTCTTTTTCAGCATTTTCTTTCTCTTGCATTTCTTGCTGTTTCAATTCAGCTTTCAGTTCTTCTCTTTGCTCTGGTGTTAGAGCTTTTAAATCTAATGTTTCGCTCATCTTGTTTATTGTTTTTGGTTTATATCTCATATAAAATATCTATTCTTCCTGTGCCTATTGCAAAGGCAACTTCTATTGAGGCTCCAATGCTATCTTGCCAGTCTGCCATTGCATACAAGCAATCGCACTTTCTACTCAACACGCTCAAATCTCTGAGCATAAATCTCTCCCACACTTTGCACTCTGGTTCTCTTATTTTCAATGGGTTTATGACTCTGAAGCCTTTGGCTCTCATGTCATCTTCTGCCTTAGCAAATTTCTCCCAGCATTTCTGCTTATCTTCTCCGCTTATCTTACCTGACAGGTATATTGTTCTACGCTCCTTTGACTTCATCTAATGTTAGTTTATATAATTCTGGTTTATCGTGAATAATGAATTTAACACCATGCGTTAAACAATAATTTTTGGCTGCCTCAAATGTTGCAAAGTCTACTATTTCTCCATTTTTCTTTTTGCAGTTCCAAAATTTATCGTTTTTCATTGTTACTGGTTTATATCTATCATCTGCTTTGATGATCTGAAACCCGAGTACTTCTCTCTTTTTCTTTTGTGTTTCCATTTCCTTTTTAATTATTACTATCTGAATTAATTATGTGTTTTACTCTTCCATCTAATATTGAATAGGAGTGATCTATTATCTGATATGTCACAGGCACAAATTCCTTCCTTGCAATCTTCACACTCAACTCTGCCAGCTCCTTGGTTATCTCTTCCCAAGGTTCATCTTCTCTGATGCGACGAGAGATCTCATCTTGCAGGCGGGCATATTCTTTCCGCAACTGCTTTATTTCAGATTTCTGCTTCTGTTTGTATGTATGTCTGCTTGTGCATACAGGTTCATTTAATCTAATATCGCTCATTTTTTACTCTCTCAATAGCTCCTAATATAATCTCTTGCATCTGCTCAATGCTCAGAGCTTTGGCACTCTGAGCCATTTTCTCCTGCTTTCTAAAGGCAAAGTATAGCCCTCTCAAATGGGAGAGCTCAATCTGGTTGAACTCTTTGCACCTTGCAGCTCTGCATGCTATGCCTTTTATCAGGGGCAAGTTATTGCCTTTTTCTTTGTCCATTGTCTTAAGCCATGCACCTATGGCACCTATCAATCTCTTTCGCCATTTGTCTTTCTCTTGTGCAGCCTGTCCAAAGCATTGGCTTAATTGCCTGCAAATCTCTTCAAGTTCTTGACTTCTTAGCTCCTTAGAACTCTGCACTCCGTATTGAGCAAGGAGTGCTTTTTTGTCTTCTTCGTCCCAACCTGCCTGATGCAACAGGATGTGAAACTTTCTGATTAACTCTGCTTTTGTCATGTTATAATTTAAAGGTTTTCGTTCCAATATCCGTCGGCTCCTTTGCGCCAAATAACAAAGTCTTTACCTCCTTCACCTCTTGCTGTATCTTCATATCTTGTTGTTATAAAGGCTTTGTACCCCTCAACTCTGATTTTTACATCTGAGTTATATCTTATGTATTGAGCCACTGATCCCTGAGGCTGACGGTTCTTCTCGTGGGCAACAAAGATGAAGAGCTTGTTTGGGAAATTCTTGACCAGTTTCATATAGTCTGCCATCTTGAAGCCTAATAAGTAATGAATAGAGTCTATTATCATCACGTCTTGGCTTCTTCTCTTGGCTAATCTGTCCCAAATCTCTTTTACACCTTCTTTCTCTGTAAGTATGAACTTGCTTCCAACCTCAATCATCTCGCACCGCTCCCAGGCTGTTTTAAATGAGAGTGAAAGTCCTTGTTCCAAGCTGTCATAAGCCACTCTCTTATCTTGTAAGCATAGATACTTAGCTAATTGCAACATAAAGGTTGTTTTTCCTGCTCCTGAGCCTCCATACACTATCCATGAACCTCTCAGCTCTGGGCGACCGAATGATGCTAACCAATCTCCCTCAAAGTTCGCAGACTCAAATACTGCAGCCTCTATGTTCTTGTTGCTGATAGCTCTGCCCATGACTTATTCCTCGTCTTTTTCTTTTTTCTTTTCTTCCTGTAGTCTCTCTTGCTTCAAGAGTAAGGCATGTATCTTTCTTTTTACTCTTCTTAGGTCGCACTCGCTGTCAATGATCACACTCTTTATGTCCTCTTGATCTGTTACCCCGTTGGCTTTAGCTATTGCTGCAATGTCTCTACCACTTAAGCCTCCTAAGGCAATGAACCTTCTGCCACATCTTGAGAAAATCTCCTTGTATCCTTTTTTATTGACTCTAACACCTTTTTTTATTCTCTTCTCCAAAAAATCCGTCGCAACCAACACCATCCCACACTCATCTTCCAAGGCATTGTATAGACTTATGAAGAAGTATAGCACTTGATCACTTAATTTGTCTGCCTCGTCCAAAATGACCAAAGGCTTTTCTTGTTTCTTCAAATTGTGTATTATTTCACCCATCATCTCGCTCACTGTGCAGCCTGTCCAATCCACGCCCATCGTTTGCAATAGCTGAGTCATAAATGTTTTTCTGTTCCAGTACTCTGAGCAGGAGAGAGCATAAACCTCTTTGTGTCCAGCTGTGTAGTATTTAATTGCTTGGCTCTTACCACAACCAGCGTCTCCTGTTATTGCGAGCACTAAAGCATTCTCTTGAGCATCGCTCATCAAACTATTCATCATCTTATATTCTTTTGTCTCAACCACCCTCCACGTCTTGTTCTCTTCACTCCAGCCAACACTACTGCCAACCTTTCTGAACATTTCATCGGTTATTAGCTCCCAGTTGCGATTAACTATCTGACTAATTGTCCCGCTACTCACGCCTCTCATTGTCTTGGCTGCCTTGTTTTGACTGCCCATTCTCTCGCAATAAGCACTTAACTGTGTTGCTATTGCTTCTTTTTCTGTGTCTCTCATTTGTCTGTTTTTTGTCTGTTTATTTATTATTCACTTCTTACTTTTCACTTCTCACTTTTCATTTTTCACTAATAGAAGTCTTCTATTGCTACCTCTTCCTCTTCTTCAACCTGCTGCCAATCCACTGGCTTTGTATTTTGTGTCTTCAAAATCTCTTGCTCAATCTCTTTGGTGCTTATCTCTTGCAGTCTTTGCTTATTCCTTTGGTTTTTGTGCTGTCCATCGCTGTCGCAGAGCATCAGTCGGCTCAGTGTGGCATCAATCTTTCCACTATTTTCTGCAAACAATCTGCGCGTCCTCTCTTGTGCTGCACACAAAGAAGCTGTCACATGTGCTTCCAACTGCTGATTGAAATCCCAAACTCTTTGCAATTGCTCTCTGTCTCCTTCCTTCCTCTCAGAAAGAGCCAGTGGTTGATCATATTTGTTCTCCAACATAAACCTCAAATCTCCCTCTTTGCTAACTGCCAAGGCGGCTGACAAATCTTTTCTGTCATACTTTATCACCCAATCAATGTATGAGTACTTTCTAAAGTTCATATCCCAGCAATCATAGTGTTGTTTCTTTCCGTCAATAGTTATGTTTATTCCGCTGCTCTCCAAAGCATTGGTTGTAGGGTTATTTTCTCCGAAGTTGAGCAGATATTGTTCTTGGCTTAGATATATTTTCTTGTCCTCTTCCAACATTGCATAGAGCTCCATGTACCTATCAATCTTTTTCTCTCTTTCTTTTTCTATTATAAAGGCAATCTGTCTTGTACAACCCTCTCTGTCTGGAAAAGCATGTCTTGTCCTATTCATTGCCTCGTTGTTTGGTTGGCAGTCTTTATTACTTGTTATACCAAATCCACTCCAGTTAGGCATCATTTGACAATAGTCTTTGTTTAGTCTCAAGAAGTATGGCTCCACAACCTTTGCCTTGGCGTTCTTGGCTCTTGCTGGTGTGAATTTATCTGCAATGGCTTCGTATGCTGGTGTTAGTGCTTTTATTGCGTAGTGGTCGCTCTGGAATTGGGCAGCTCTCTGTCTTTGTCCCCAAAGCTCGGCTGTGTGATTGACTGCATCTGCAAGTGCTGCCTTAATAAGTGCAGGATTTTCTCCCTCTCCAATAGCATAGCCAACAGGGTAGTTAATACATGTATCCAGCACAACAACTACTGTAAGCCTGTTGTGATACGTTGTTACGCTGTGTCCTTTGCTGTCTGTCATTGTTTTTTGGAATAGCAGTTCGCAGTCCCAGCCGTCAGCACACCAGTGTTGCATTGCCACCATTGGTCTATGCCTACGAACCTGCATCGTCTTTGCATTTCTGAAGGCAGTTTCGCCTCTTCTGCCTGCATAAGTGATAAGGTCAAACCTCTTTCTCCATTCTGCCACACATGAAGCTGTGATTTTCTTCCAACTCATCTTTTCTGCCATCATATTGTATATCTTAGCCACTTGGGCATTGTCAAGATTTCTTCTGTCTGAGAGCAACTCAACGATTACGCTTTCTTTCTCTTCATCATCAACCTTTGCAGTATTTCTATTCAAGAATTTCCGACTGATTAATGCTTTATAACCACCGTTTAAATACTCTTTAAACCTTCTTTGAAGGCTTTGTGCATTGCTTGGCAAGCTGTGTGGCATACTCTGTTTCTCCCTTTCTAAAGCCACGGCAACTTTTGCCCAAAATTCTCCACTCTTGGCTTTGCCTTTGCTTTGTCTTCCTCTGTGCGATGCACTCTCTTCCATGATCTGCTTGCAACGATTAAGAAGTGATGCGTTAGCTGTGTATTCTTCTTGCTTTTCCTGTGTCAGATGTCTGCCATCTGCCAGTGTATATTCTGAGTAAAACATTGCAGCCTTCTCATCTCTCTGTGCTCCTGAGAGCAGTGGTTTTGCCTCGGCTCTTTCCTTCAAGTCTGGGTACTGCTCATAGATAAGAGACTTATATTTGTTTGGAAAACTCTCCACAGCATACAAACTCTCTCTGCCATTGCCTCCTCTTTGCAATCTATCAACCTGTCCTCGTTTATGCAAACTTATTAAGGTATTGAGAGGCATCAACCTATCAATATCTTTCCACGTTACAGCCAGTGTATTATTTAAGTATTCCATTTCTTTTCTTTTTTCTTTGCTCCCTGCAGAGTGTCGCTCTCTACCCTCAAGGTCTCATCTGTGAGGCAGGTCGTCCATTCAGTCGCTTCCATTGGAAGTCAATTCGCTAATCCCCATTAGTTTCTCAAGAACAGAGCAATCAAAGCCAACAACACCATGCACCCAACACAGAAGGCAACAGTTGCTGTTTCAAAAGCTCTGTCATAATTTTTCTTTCTCTCGTCTTTCATAGTGTCTCAATGTTTTCTGTCAGTATTTCTATACCTTTTTCGTGACAGTAGTTAACCATTGCACTCACAGCGTTAAATGTTATCATCTTACCTGTGTCTTCATTCAGCAGCTCTATCTTGTCTGCCTGCTCGTTGTAAAATCTTACTTTGTAATTCATTTTTTTTGTCTCCTTTTTATTTTTAATTGTTACTTTTTTCCTTTTCCAAAGGCAAAGCCACGCCTTCATACTCTTTCACTGCCACATGTCTTATCCTTCTTGCCAGCATAGAGTCTCTCTTGTATCTCAGAGCCATACATACAGCCCCAGTTGTGCATCCCATAGCCTTAGCTATCTTATCCAATACTCCCTGCTCTACAACTATCCTTTTTTCCATCTCTCTGTATCTTTATTTTTTATATCTTTGTATCTCATTTTAAATCATCATATAGTATGAATACTTTTGATCCCGAAATGGACTACGTCAATGCCGTCCCTCAAGCTAAGAAGATTAAGTCTTCTATCATTTGCCCAATTCATCATCGCAAAGCCCTGACATCATTTGATTATGACAATGACGGGGTTAATGCCTATGTAACTCGCTACTGTTGTCTTGATCTTGCTAAGCAAGTATCTGCAGCGTTCCTTAAAGCAAAGATCTTTAACCATGTATATATCCAAAATCACGATGGTACTTACACCGAAGTCCTCTTGTCTTCCTCTAATGGTTAGTGTTGCTTCTCCTACACTTCTTTTCCATGCTTTTTCTCTGAGCTGAGCGATTTCACTCTGGCTCCATTCGCCTTTTTTGTATGCCACAAGAATTACATCCCTGTGTATATTCTTATTTTCTTTCTTTTCCATCTCTCCGTATCTTTATTTGTTAATTTATCGTATATTTGTACCGTGTTAATCATTTAACACGTGGCAAAGATACTATATTTATCGCAACAAAAACAAATTTTTACGATGAAAATCGCAACAACAAAGGAAAGAATTTTGCAACTACTTGAAAATAAAAAGATTTCAAGAGCAAAATTTTTTAAAGAAACAGGAATAAAAAGAGGATTTTTGGACTCTGACAAGCTAAATCAGGCTGTTTCTGACGAACATTTTGCGAAAATAATCGCAAAATATCCAGATATAAATATAGAATGGTTGCTCACAGGTAAGGGTGAAATGTTACGTAATGTAAAAACAGCAGATGTGTCATCAGAATCTACAACAATTAAAGAGAACAATGTAACTACTCTAATTTCAATTCTTAATCGTACCCTTGCAGAGAAAGACAAACAGATTGATCGACTATTATCAATAATAGAAACAACAAACAAACAAAAAAAATAACAACATGACAATTACACCAGAATTAAAGGACAAGTTCCTTATACAGAAGGTTATCCAAGGAGAAACACTCCAGAATTTATATGTGTCATAAAACAATCAGCAATAGATTTTATGCAACATGGAGGCTATACGCTTAAAGAGCAATCATTTCTTCTTACTCAAGAACGTTTGAAGTTGGAAGTTCAAAAATTGCAATTGGATTTGCAAACACTTAAAAAGGAGTTTCCTCAAAATACGACTATTGAACGCATCATCTCGCTTGTTGCTAACATTGCCTCTGTCATTGGTCTCGTTAAGCATTAAATGAATAAATCTACTAATAGGAGAATGTTTTATTGAATATCCAAAATCAGATTTCTCATGATAATATTCATTACCCTGTCTATCTTCCAATAAATATTCTTGCATTTGTTCTTCATCCCAAAATCTGCTTTTAATCACAAATACTTCATCCCATTTTCTATTATCTATTTCTTTCATATATTTTATTCCTTTCTATTTCTCTAAATTTAATCTGCTTCATTAGGTGGTACTGTCTGCTTCATTGGAGGTGGTGAAGGAAAATCTTTCGGATCTATTTTGGCTCCTTTTGTTTGGTGTTGCGTTTCCAATAAAGTAACACCTAACAAAACCATACCGACAAATAAGAAAGCTTTTATCCCTTCTTGTGCATAATTTATTAACTCTTTCAAAGTGCTAATATTGATGTTCATGCACTCAAAAGCGATCATACTACCGCACCATCCAACCATGGCAAAGGCAATGCACCCAACGCCACACACCCTCTTGCTTGATACACCGCTGTGTGAAGCAAACATTTCTCTCAAAAATTCTCTCATTTGTCTGTTTTTTGTCTGTTTTACACTGCAAAAGTAACTAAATTCTTGTTTCTGTGTAATTTACGATAAAATAAACCTCATTTTTCACCCTCTAAAAGTGGTTTTAAAGGGTATTTAAACCCTCAAAAATGGCGGTTTCATTCTCCGTTTTTGGCTCTTTGCCCCCTCGTAGTCAAGCTAAAAAACCACGTTTTGCACCACCAACTGCACCACCAACTCAATTTTTTGCACTTCCAACTGTATTTTTTCTATCTCTTAAAACCTTCAATTTGGTTCTCTCACACGCTGTCATTTTCGTGCCTTCGGGATAAATGATCCACCCTCAGCCAAATCGTTGCAAACAGGGCAAAATAAAGGCGTTTAACTGCTTTTCAAACGCAAATTAAACGCCTATTAAACTCCGATTAAACCTTGGGTCATCTTTGTGTCTTCCTCCGAGGTCAGAAATTCAACCAAAATTCAAGTAAATTCAACTTTTTGGATTTTTGGTTTTATTCGTTCTCCACCCACTCCAACACCCCTCAATCGCTTTGTATATAAAGGAAAAGTCGGCAAAAATTATCGGCAAAAATATATCACTCTTTTGGACTTTTCATTTCCCCGCCCATAAAAACGCTCTTCTAAAACAAAGTAATAGTCGCGCCACTCTTTGTTTTAGAAATGGCAAACAAAGACACAGAAAATTAAAATAGTCATTTAGCAACGACAACATGGCATGTTGTGGCTCGCAAACAGTCATTGCGAAAATTAAAACAGTCATTCAGCGGCTCAACATGCCATGTTGTCGTTATTATTTCTTTGTTTTATTTTTTTATCTCTTGATTCTGATTTTTTCTTTCTTTGTTTTGCTTTGCTAAGTCTTTGTTTATTGGCTTTTAATCTATGATTTGAGATAAAAAGTAAAAAAATTACTCTACCAAGTAACTTTTTGCACCCTTTGTGTGTTCTATTAGTAAAGAAGATAGAAAGTAAACGTACTGCATAAGCTAATGAGTGTAGAAGAATATAATCTTTGTGTGGACAATTTATCAGATAGGGTTTTGAGATTCCTTGCTCGGAGTCTTGGCTCTGTTGATATGGCACAAGATATTCTTCAAGACGCTTTTGTAGCTCTTTGGCAAAAAAGACAAGAAGTTGCGTTTGATAAATGCAAGAGTTATCTTTTCACTAGTGCTTACCATTTGATGTTAAACACTCTTAGAAAGGAAAAACTAAGAAACAACCTCTATATCACAGAGCAGCAGGAGCAAAACTCTTTTTCAGATCTCAGCGATGCACTGCAGGGTGTTATGTCTTCTTTGAGCGAAAAACAACGTTCGGCTCTTTTATTGAGAGACTATGAAGGGTATTCTTACAAAGAGATAGCCGATATGCTCTCTGTAAGTCAAGAGCAGGTGAAGATAAATATCTTTCGCGCAAGAATAAAAGCAAAAGAATTGATAGGTAATATAGACAATATAATATGATAACAAACGAAAACTACCAGGCTTATTTACTCGACTACATTGAAGGAGAGTTAAGCCCCAAGGAGAGAAAAGAAGTGGAGAGTTTTCTTGAGCAAAACCCTCAAAAGGCACAAGAAATGAAGGCTTATGATGCTGCATTTGTTCTGCCACAGACCACTGCTTTTGTCTATAATGGTAAAGAGAAGTTGAAGCACAAACCTATTGCCCTTTGGCGCAAGAGTGCATATACAGTTTCTTCTGTTGCTGCCATTGGATTAATAGTTCTTGTGATAAGTATTTTTATAAGTAAGCCACAGGTTAAGGAACAAAATGGCCATTCTCTTGCAAAAACTCAGCCAATAAAGAGTCAAGTTCAAAAAGTAGAAGTTTTGCCTTCACAAAGCTTTAAAATGACTTTTAAAACCAAAAATCCCATAAACTCTATTGCAACAAACAAAACTGGTAACACTCTTAAAAATGCAAATACTCAAACTACAATTAAGCCGTCTTTACCCCTAAAAGATACAGTAAAAACAATAGTCCTACAGAGGCAAGAGGCTTCTTTGGCAACCCTTAGCCCAAGGGCAGATACTTTGAATAATTATAATCCTAATCAAGACCCTATTATATTTACAGAGCCTTCACAAGAAGTGCAAACCACTCCTTGCACCACAACCACAATAATAAAAGATGAAAAGCCATCTTTGTTTGATAAACTAATAGCTTTCTTTCACCTGAGAGACAAAGTGCGTCAAACAAATATAGACATCCAATTTGCAAAAGAAGAATTTATTTATCGCAGCCAAAAGAAAGCACAACAGATATATTATGCTTTCACCGACAGAAATAACAAACACGAATAATAACAAATAAAAACAACGAAAGAGATATGAAAACAATTAAGATTGTATTGACATTATTGGGCATTATGCTCTCAACGTTAGTCTTTTCTCAAGAGAGGGAGAATAATGTAAGTTGGAATGAACTTTATTGCCCAAGTGGTATAATTAACGTAGGGCAATACGCTCACGTTATATTGGTAAAACGTAGTGTAACAAAAATTCCAGAGAGCCGGTTTCAAGATGCAAAAGCACCAACAAAAATTCCTAAATACTCAAATGTAAAAGTGTCTTATGATAGCATTGTTTCTATTAAGGCAGACAAATTTTCAAGTATATCAATCCAAGATGGTTTGAGAGATGTGCCAGCTGTAATAGAGATAGGAGATTATTCATCTTTAAAAATAAAAGATAAGGTTAGTATTCCCCAGTTAACGGTGAAAGCAGGTAGATTTTCAAATGTTCATATTTTTTCTTTGAATACAAAGAAGGCAATTATCAAGGCAGGGTCATTCTCAAACATTTCCTTATCTGGCAAGACAGATGATTTAAATATTGATGAAGGAAGAAATGTAAATGTAAGGAGTGATGTAAAGTACACAAATCTTGTTGAAAATAGTGGAATATATTACAAAAAAAGAGACTACAATGAACAAGAGAAAGTTGAAGATGCAATAGAAAACGCTCAAGATGCAATAGATCAAGCTCAGGATATGGAAGAGTCAGATGATTTTATTAATGATAAAAATAATAATGCGGTAGTTCGCTCTTTTACAAAGGCAATATTAAGAAAACATAGAAGATTTGATAGTTATGCAAAGATTGGATACAGTTTCTTGGGTTGGAGTGGCAAAGTTGGAGGAATTGATGATTTATTTTCAGGGCCTGACAACCAATATTCTTTGAAACATAGCACTCGTTGGCAGATTGATGTCTATGATTTCTCATATTATTTGGCAGACCGTTTCTATATAAGCTCTGGTATTGGTTATGAATCTAATATCTTCCGTTTCAGCAAAAATGTTAATTGGGCAGAAAAACAAGATATTTTTGCAGACAACAGCGTTTCTTCTTCTTCTAAATTGGTTGCAAGATACGTTACAGTGCCTTTGATTTTCGGTTGGGACTGTTTCGGATATAACAAAGGCGTTCAGTTGGGAGTGATAACAGGAGCTAATTTCCGCACTTCTCACACTGGGTTTAAACGTAAGTATGATAATGGTAAGGAAAAAGTAAGTTATAAATCAGGCACAGCATATAATAATTTCAAACCCCTAAAAGCTGATTTATACTTTGGATTACACTTTTCTGAGGTTGATGTTTATATGCGTTATGCTTTGACTTCAATGTTCAAGAATAATAAAGAAATGACACTTTATCCTTACAGCGTAGGCGTAGCATTTAACATAGGTTATTAATAATAGGAATCAACATACTGAAAAATAAAATAGGGGTAAGGATTTATTTCCTTACCCCTTATCTTTTTTTATCTTTTCTACTTTACAGCATCGCTATGCAAGCGAGGCTATCACTTATTCTTCTCCCCAAGAGCGAGCAGTAAATTTTCCACTGAAAGGACTCAAAGCATTGGTAAATTTAGCTAAAGTGTCAGCAGGAATAGTTGGCATTACGTTTTTATCCATTCCAAAGCCAGTAAATTCACCTTCAAGTTTTGACTCAGTTATATTAGTAAATGTAACTGTTCCAAATAAGGAAAGATATTCTCCTGCAGCTCCTGCACCATTAGGATAGAATACAAGATGATTTTTGTTTGCAAGGTTTTTTGGTGTAAGCATTGTTGTTACATAAGGTGATAAGTCAGCAACATCTGTTATACTACCAAAATAACCAAGAGTGTATTTACCTATTTTAAGTATTGTAGTGTCAATTATTATTGTCAAGGTGTTGTCTCCTTGGGTTGAAGTTATGTAGGTCTTGCCGTCTTTCTTCAAGAAAGTACATGCCTTATATGAATAACTTGTTCCTTTAACAGTGGCACTTATGTCTCCACTTGTATCTTCATCGCTACAAGAGCAAAAGAAGAAAGGAACTATCAAGGCTAAAAATAAAAATATTCTTTTCATACTTGTTTATTTGTTTTGATTTTGATTATTTACTTCAAATAATTTTTTGCTGTAAATGAACCAGAGAAAGACTCAAGTCCACTTGTCAATAAAGAAGATAAATTGCCAATAGAACCATAAGTTATACCAGCCCCAGATAAAGATCCTTTAAGTGTTGTAGAAGAAGCAGAAGAAATTGTTAGTATTCCATAAATTGAACAGAAAGCTTCATCTGTGTTTGCAGAAGGATAATACAATAAACAATTCTTTGACAAAATGCTTGTGGCCTCACTAATATTTGCAAGTGCAGCAGTAACATCTTTTCCTAAACCAAGAACATAAGTTCCTGCGCTTACTGTTCCATAAACTTTTATAACTATAGTGTTTGCGCTGATACCTTTTACAGCCATCTTTTCCCAAGAAATTCCGCTAGCTGTTGTAATATATGTAGAGCTGTCTTTTGTGTAAAACCATGCAGTAGAAGCAGAATGAGATACACCATTTATTTTCAAGTTCATTGAACCAACAGTGTTATCTAATGCACCTTCTACATTATCACTGCTACAAGAGCAAAAAAATAGTGGTGTTAGTGTCACCAATAAAAACATAATTCGTTTCATTCCCAATAAAGTGTTAAAATTATTTTGGGGCAAAAATACTACTTTTTTCCTTCATAAGAAAATTTCTTACTACTTTTGCAATCTAAATATTATCTTATGCGCAATCTTGTAAGATTCTTGAAACGGTATTTTTATGTGTTTTTGTTTCTCTTTTTAGAAGGATTGTCTATCTATATGATAGCTCAGAGTTCTTACTATCAAGGGGAAGGGATTGTTGCATGCGCTAATGAAATAGCTGGAGATATTGACACTCAAAGCTACAATATTACCCATTACTTTACTCTTGGCTCTTCAAATGATGCTCTTGTAAAAGAGAATAAATACCTTCGCACCCTTATTGCTTCCTCTTATGTGAAGTATGAGCACGGAACATTTCAATTTAACGACACAATATACAAACAACAGTTTGATTACATAGATGCACAAGTAATCCAAAAGACCATAAACAAAAGGAACAACTATTTTATGCTAAACAAAGGTAGAGTGCATGGCATAAAACAAAATATGGCTGTTATTTCTCCAAATGGAATTGTGGGAATTGTAGTAAAAGCAACGGACAACTTTGCTTTGGTTATGAGTGTTCTGCACTCAGATTCAAAGATAAATGTAAAGGATACAAGAACAAAAATTTCAGGTACTCTGACTTGGAACGGACACTCGTATGCTTATGGAACGCTTGTAGATATTCCTTCTTCAATACCAATAAAAGCAGGTGACACAATAGTTACTTCTGGTTTTTCACAAGACTTTCCTGAGGGTATAATGGTGGGAAGAGTGCATGACTTCAAGAAAGACAAAGGTACAGGCTTCTATGAGGTGAATGTACGCTTTGCAACTGACTTCAATAAATTGGATTATGTTTATGTTGTTAAGAATTTCTTCAAGGAAGAACAACAAGAACTGACAAAAGATATAAAAAATGAGTAAAAGTATTCTTTTTGGCATATTACAGTTTGTACTTATTGCAGCCTTTCAAATATTTATTTTGAATGGTTTGCAGGTTGGCTATTTCAATCCATTGTTTTACATTTGGTTCGTATTGCTTTTGCCAACTAATTGTCCAAAGATACTGACACTTGTATTGTCTTTTGCAATGGGATTGACAATAGATATTTTTTCTGGTGTGATTGGTTTCCATGCAATGGTGGCTACTTTCATAGGATTTATAAGAGGAATTTTTATTACCATATTTTTTGAGGGCAAAGACACTAAAACTTTCTTGTATCCTTGTGCAAAAGAAATGAATTTTGCACCTTTTGTGGCTTATGTTTCCATTTTAGTGTTGATAAATCACTTTTTGTATTTCATAATAGAGGAATTTACTTTCAGAGAATTTTTCTCTGTTATGCTCAGAATTCTTTGTTCTTCTTTGGCAACAATAATTCTAATTGTGCTTTGCGACTTTCTTTTCATTAAACCAAAGAAAAGCATATAACATTAATTTAGGTTATAAATTTTAAGTTATAATGCCATTTCAAGAGATAGCTTTTTGTTTCTTTGTTTTAGTTTTCTAAAACAAAGTTTTGTTGCGCTAAAACAAAGAAAGAAAAAATTAAAACAAAGAAATAATTTAGCTTTTATTTTTTTGGGGAATTAGTAGGGTAGTTTTGATTATCAATAACCAAATAAAAAGTTATCAAAGAGTAAATGACAGCAAAAGGATATACACCAATATTCCTTTCGAGCATAGATTCAAACATAAATCCTATGCCTATGATGCATAAAATGGCTATAACAAAATAGTCTTTTTGTTTTATACAGCGTTTAAGTGGCATTGCAAAAGCGCATAAAAGAACAATCAGCCCCAGAACTCCTAAAGAAATTGTTGTTTGTAAGAATTGGTTGTGAGCATTTAGGTAAAAATCAAAATTGCTATCCTCTTTACTATACAGAGATTTGAGTACTTGTTTTGTGTCTCCTGTTCCCACTCCAAAAAAGGGTTTCTGCAGAATTAGTTTGTATGCATTTGAGTATATGAATGTTCGTTCTGACATACTATTTATTTGTGTTTGAGCACTGCTTGATTGTTGGGTTTTTGTGGCTATGGCTCCTGAGTAACGTTCATAAATAAATGGTATATTAAAAATTGCAATCATTGCAATAATTAAGGCTGTCAAAGTTGTAAGTGCTTGCTTTCTGCATTTTCTAACAAAGAACATATCCGCTATAATCCAGACAAAAACTATCAAAAGTGAGATAAAACCACTTCTTGACTTCAAAAGCACTACAAATATTGCTAAGAAAATATAGATACTTGCTTTTATAATCATTTCATTGATTGATTTGAGTGCGAACAAATTTGATATTGGAGCTTTATATGCAAGAATTAGTGCTATCAAAGCATAAAGTGCCATGTATGAAGGAGTGATTTGAGGAGATAGATGTGTGTAAGTGATTTCGTCAGTCAATGGTGAATAGTTTGCAATAGTTCTTATAATACCTAAAATGTAAAGGCAAATAATTGAGATTAGTATTGCGCCAATAAAGACTAAGGCACAATACCAAAAAGTCTGTTTTGTCATAATTCTTTTTGGCAAAATCAAAAACAGTAATGGCAAAATTAAAATTGGTAATTTAACTTGCAAGTCAAATAACCCATATTTCATATCTGTAGACCAGAACATTCCTACAACATAAAAAAGATATAGCCCCACAAGAGTAAGATTGAAGTAATTGAATGTAAAGTTCTCTTTTAATGAATAAGTCTTTGAGCAGTATGTAAAAACAAGTGAAAGAATAAAAACAGTTATGGCTAAGGATTTAAAGAAGACAGGCAGAAAGATTGCTAAGCAAAGAAAAATCAAAGAAAAAACAATGAACTTGTCAGCTACCTTTGTAAGAAATGGTTTGTTCATATTATTGAATTTATGTCTTATTTTGAGGTTAATTATGTTGCAAAAGTACGCATTTTGAATATTATTCGTATATTTGTACTTTAGAAAAAGCACTTTTTATAGGAAATAATAGAATGAAAGTAGTAATATTTGCAGGAGGAAAAGGCACTCGTATTTCAGAAGAGTCTTATTTGAAACCAAAACCAATGATTGAAATAGGTGAGAAACCTATTCTGTGGCATATAATGAAGATGTATTCTCATTATGGCTTTAATGACTTTATTATTTGTTTGGGTTACAAGGGTCAAATCATAAAAGAATACTTTTTAAATTACTTTTTATACAACTCAGACGTAACAATAGACTTGGCTTCTAATGATGTTCAGATTCATAAGTCTTTTTCTGATCAATTCAAAGTTACATTGGTTGAAACAGGGCTTGAAACCAAGACAGCAGGACGTTTGAAACAAGTTGAGAAATACTTGAATGATGAACCTTTTATGCTGACTTATGGCGATGGAGTTGCAAATATAGACTTCAATGCTTTGATTGATTACCATCAAAAGAAGAATAAAATTGCCACAGTTACGGCTGTGCAACCCGAAGGCAAATTCGGAGGTATGGAATTAAACTCTGCTGACGATGTAAGCGTGTTTAAGGAAAAACCAAAGGGAGATGGTTCATGGATAAACGGAGGTTTTTTTGTATTAGAACCTCAAGTGTTTAAATATTTGCAAGGAGACATGAACGAAGTTATGTGGGAAGATACACCATTAGAGAATTTAGCTAAAGATGGTCAACTTTCAGCATATAAACACAAGGGTTATTGGCGTTGTATGGATGCTTTGAGAGATAAAACAGTGCTTGAAGAAGCATGGAAAAGTGGTGTTGCACCTTGGAAATTATGGTAAAAGGATTAGAAACGTACAGAGGGAAGCGGGTTTTTCTGACAGGTCATAGTGGATTTAAAGGTAGTTGGCTTGTAAAGATGCTTTCCATGGTAGGAGCAGAGGTTATGGGTTATTCTCTTGAACCTAACACTCAGCCAAACCTCTATTCAGTTTTGGGAATTGAGGATTTGTGCCACAGTGTCTTTGCTGACATAAGAGATAAAGATAAGTTGACACAATGCATAAAAGATTTTGAGCCAGATTTCATTTTCCATTTAGCTGCTCAGCCCATTGTTAGAGCTTCTTATGAAAGGCCTGTATACACTTTTAACACTAATGTGATTGGAACTGCAAATGTTTTGGAATCAGTTCTGAAAATGAATAAGCCAAACACAAATACCATAATCATAACAACAGACAAGGTGTATCAAAATTTCGAAAAGGATTATGCATACAAAGAAGATGACCGTTTGGGAGGTTATGATCCTTACTCAGCATCAAAAGCCTGTGCAGAAATTGTTGTTTCTTCTTTCCGATCCTCTTTTTTCAATGTGTCAGAATTGGGCAAGACCTCTAACAGAATAATAAGTGTGAGAGCAGGGAATGTGATTGGTGGAGGAGATTGGGCAAAAGATAGACTAATACCTGATATTGCTCGTGCACTAAGCAAGCAAGAAGATGTGATAATAAGAAATCCATCAGCAATAAGACCATGGCAACATGTCTTTGAGCCACTTTCTGGATATATTTATGTTGGTTCTTTAATGCAAATGGGTGTTTTGAATGAGGGAAGTGTTAATTTTGGACCTTATCCACAAGATACTCTTACTGTTAAGCAAATGGCTCAAATGGCTATTAAGATTTGGGATAGCGGAAAGTTGGTTTTTCCTCAGCTAAAAGAGCAACTACACGAAGCAAACTTACTTAAATTAGATATAAACAAGGCTTTGAACCTGGGGTGGAAGCCTCATTGGAGTGCAAAGCAAGCTTTGCAAGCAAGTCTTTTGTGGTACAAAGCGTATTACGAAGGGAAAGAAGATATGATAGTACTTAGCGAAAAGCAATTACAAGAATATGAATAAGAGAGAAGAAATATTAAAGCTTGTAAGAGAATATTACAAAGAAAATTTTGGTAATCCTAAACCATGGAAACAAGGGGATAGAATTTCTTATGGAGGAAGAGTCTTTAATGAGGAAGAAATGGTTAACTTAGTTGATTCTTCACTTGATTTTTGGCTCACTATGGGTAGATATTGTTCTGAATTTGAAAAGCAGATGTCGCAGATAATGGGTGTTAGATATCTTTATGTAGTCAATTCTGGCTCTTCTGCCAATCTTTTAGCCTTTATGGCTTTGACTTCTGAGCGTTTGGGAGATAGGAAAATTGAGCGTGGTGATGAGGTTATTACTCTTGCTTGTACATTTCCTACGACGATTGCTCCAATGATTCAGTATGGAGCAGTACCTGTTTTTGTTGATGTAACAATTCCAGAATATAATATTGATTGTTCTAAGTTAGAGCAGGCTTTGTCGCCAAAAACAAAAGCTGTTATGGTTGCTCATACTCTTGGAAACCCTTTTGATTTGAAAAGAGTAAAAGAGTTTTGTGACAAACATTCTCTTTGGTTAATTGAAGATAACTGTGATGCTTTGGGAAGTGAGTATTGCTACAATGGAGAGTGGAAAAAGACAGGTTCAATTGGTGATATAGCAACTTCAAGTTTCTATCCACCTCATCATGTGACTATGGGTGAGGGTGGAGCTGTTTATACTAATAATCCAAAGCTTTCTCGCATACTGCTATCCATTAGAGATTGGGGAAGAGATTGCTATTGTCCATCAGGCAAAGACAACACTTGTGGGCATAGATTTACACAACAGTTTGGTCGATTACCATTGGGTTATGATCATAAGTACGTTTATTCTCATTTTGGCTACAATTTGAAAATTACAGAAATGCAAGCCGCCATAGGTTTGGCACAATTGAAGAAATTAGAAGGCTTTACACAAAAAAGAAGAGATAATTTTGAGTATCTTTTGACTACTTTGAAAGCCAAAGGAGCAGAAGAATACTTTATTTTGCCGTGTGCAACAAATAATTCTAGGCCTTCTTGGTTTGGATTTTTGTTAACGCTTAAAGACAATACATCTTTCACTCGTAGAGAACTGTTAAATCATTTGGAAGAAAAAAATATTCAAACACGTATGCTTTTTGCGGGTAATATAATTGCTCACCCTTGTTTTGACAAAATGAGACAAACCCAGCAAGGATACAAAATTTGTGGCTCTTTGGCAAACACAGACACTATTATGAATAAGACTTTTTGGGTGGGAGTCTATCCCGGAATGACCAAAGAGAAACTTGACTATATGATAAAGGAAATCCTATGGAAAAGAAACTAATAAGTGTTGTAACACCTTGCTACAACGAACAAGATAATGTTGAATTGCTTTACACTAAAGTAAAAGCAGAATTTGAGAAGTTACCACAATACAATTATGAACATATTTTTATAGATAACGCTTCAACAGATCGTACTCAAGATGTTCTAAGGCGTCTGGCTGGTGAAGACAAAATAGTAAAGGTAATAATAAATTCTCGCAACTTTGGACATATTCGTTCTCCTTATTACGCAATGCTGCAAGCTAAAGGAGATGCTGTAATCAGCATGGTCTCAGACTTACAAGACCCTCCTGAAATGATACCTCAGTTTTTACAAAAATGGGAAAAGGGTTACAAAATTGCTATTGGTGTGAAAAAGCAAAGCGAAGAGAATTTCTTATTCTTCCGTTTGCGTAAGTTATATTATAACCTTGTAACTAAACTTGCAGAGGTGGAACTTATAAGAAACTTCACTGGTTTTGGACTATACGACCAAAGAGTAATAGAAGAATTGCGCAAGGTGAAAGAAAACTATCCTTATTTCAGAGGAATGATTTGTGAGGTTGGCTTTGAAAAGGCTTTGATTGAATATGTGCAACCCGCAAGAAAGAGAGGAATAACTAAAAACAACTTCTTCACTCTTTATGATATAGCAATGCTGGGCATAACTGCACATAGCAAAGTGCCACTTAGAATTGCCACAATGTTTGGTTTCTTTTCGGCTTTTTGCTCTTTCATTGCAGCAGTAGTCTATTTTATTATCAAGATAATTAACTGGTATAGCATGCCTATGGGTCAAGCTCCGCTGGTGATAGGTTTCTTTTTCTTCTCTTCTGTTCAACTTATATTCATAGGTTTAATTGGAGAATACATAGGAAACATTCACACCCATGTGCTCAATCGTCCATTAGTAGTAGAAAAAGAAAGAATAAATTTCTAAGTTATGGCAAAGAAAGGAAATAAACAATTGGCTAATCAAAATGCCACAAAACAACAAAACAGTAATTTTGTTTCTCAAAACAAAGAAAGAGAAAATTATAACAAAGAAAGCGTCAGCGCAAACAAAGAAACGCAAAACCAAAACAAAGAAACAAAATCAGATAATCCAATATCAAAATATATCTTTTGGGCTTTGGCTACTTTGGGACTTATTCTTATGGTGGTGCTTTCACAGAGTGCAGGTACAAGTGGTGATGAGTTTTTTCACTATGGACAAGCTCAAAAAGTATATCAATATTACGCCACTGGGGGAGCAGATAGTTCTGCAGCTGTTGTAACACCACAGTATAATTTACCTTATTATGGTCAAAGCGTTGATAACTTTGCTTATTTTGTTACTAATACACTCAATATTCATGACTATATGGCAATGCGTCATGCAATCAATTCAATAATGGGTTGGCTTGCCATGCTGTTTGTGGGACTATTTGTCAAAAGAGTAGCTGGTTGGAGAGCTGCAATAATAGGACTTGTGCTTATGTATGTGTCTCCACGCTTCATTGGACATTCGTTCAATAACCTCAAAGACTTACCACTGGCAACAGGTGTAATAATGAGTATTTATTATATCACGAAATTCCTTGATGAATTACCACACCGAAAGTGGTCTACAATGATTATGCTTGCTATCTCTATGGCTTTTGCAATCAGCGTGAGAGTGGGAGGTTTAATTGTTATTGCTTACTTTGCTCTATTTGCAATTATATATTATATTTGGAAGTATAAAATACTGAAAAAGGAATTCTCAAAGGCTCTCTTATGGTCTTTGGGTATAGTTATCGTTGGTTATATTTTGGCAATAATTACTTGGCCTTTTGGTTTGCAACATCCTATTGACAATCCAAAAGAAACCCTTTCTGCAATGACTAAATTTGCTATTTCTTTACGTCAAGTATTTGAGGGAAGTAGTCAATGGTCTGATGCACTACCTTGGTATTATACTCCTAAATTTATTTTAATGACTGTGCCTATGGTGGTGCTTTGTGCTTCTGTTTTAGGAGTTGTTAGCATGTTCACTGTGGATAAAAAGAAATGGTTCTACTATTTTGTAGCTCTCTTTACTTTTGTCTTCCCTGTATTTTGGATAATAGTAAATAAGAGTAATGTTTATGGGGGTTGGCGTCATGCAATGTTCACTTATCCTTCTCTTGTTTGCCTTGCAGCTTTGGGTATAAACTCTATTGTAGAAAAAACAAAATCAAAGTATATAAAAGCTATTGTTTTTTGTGCCTTTGGAGTGCTTTGTATCAATCCGCTTTCATTCTGCATAAGAAATCACCCTTATGAATACACTTATTTCAATGAATTTGAAGGTGGAATTAAGAATGCTTATGGTAAATATGAGATTGACTATTATTATCATTCAATAGATGAGGCTTGTCGTTGGGTACAAAAGAATGCAAAGAAAGATGCCCTGACAACAGGTAATAAAATAATTGTTGCTTGTTGGCATATTGAACCAGTAGATTACTATTTCAGGAATGATACAACGCATTTCCAAACAGCTTTCATTCGTTACGATGAAATGGGAGCATCTGATTGGGACTATGCTATTGTGTGTGTAACAGGTATTGCTCCAGAAATGTTGCAAAATCACTCTTTCCCACCAAAGAATACAGTACATGAAATAAAGGTTGATGGAGTGCCTATTTGTGTTGTGTTGAAACGTCAAGATAAAAATGATTGGCATGCAACACAATTCAAAGATGCTAAACAGTTCGACAAGGCTTTGCCACTATATCAAAAAGCTCTTATGGCAGACAGATACAATATATCAGCTAATTTGAATCTTAGCGAAATATATCTTATGTCTAATCGTCCAGATAGTGTAACAATACTGTCTAATAACATTCTTACTCTTAATCCTCACCATGAAGGAGCTTTGTACTTTAAGGCTTATGCTTTGTTTCTGCAAAACAAATCTCAAGAGGCTTTGAATATATGTGAGCAAATGATAAAAGCTAACTTCAAGAGTCAAAATGCTTATACATTGGCTGCAAATATCAAATTGAAAGCTAATGATATAATTGGAGCACAGGGTTATTTGGAAAGACTAATAGATATAGATAGAATAGACAATGCTTCTGTTGGTACATTGATACGAATATATCAAGCACAAGGTCTTGATGAGAAAAATGCTTATGTAAAACTCTATTCTTTGCTTGCTAATCACGCTGATAAGATAGGCAATAAAGAACAATCAGATTATTATAATGGCTTAATAAAACAGATATATGGTTCAGGTAATTAAAAAAACAAATAATATATAGATATGAAAGCAACACAGATAAAGAAAGATATCTATTGGGTGGGTACAATAGATTGGCATTTAAGAGAATTTCATGGTTATCGTACACCAGAGGGCTCCTCATATAACGCTTACATAATAAAGGATAAACAAACAGTACTCATTGATACTGCAAAAAGTTATTTGACAGATGAGCTCATTGAACGCATAAAAGATTTAGTAAATCCTCAAGAAATTGACCTTGTGGTAGTAAATCATGTTGAAATGGATCACTCTGGAGCTTTGCCACGTTTGATGGAGCTTTGCCCAAAGGCTAAAATAGTAACCAATCCAGCAGCTCAAAAAAATATAGCTCTTCACTATCACAAAGACTATGAATACATAACAGTCAAGACAGGTGATAGTATAAATATTGGCTCTCGTACTCTTTCCTTTATTCAAACTCCTATGGTGCATTGGCCAGACAATATGTTTACTTATTGCCCTGAAGAAAAAATACTATTCTCTAATGATGCATTTGGTCAACACATAGCTTCTTCTGAGCGTTTTGATGACCAGCTGCCATTGGAATTTATTCTCTCTGAAGCCAGAAAGTATTATGCAAATATAGTTCTGCCTTACTCTGGACAAGTGCTTGGAGTGCTTGAGGCTGCAAAGGGATTGGATATTCAAACTATTTGTCCTTCACATGGTATAATTTGGCGTGAGCATATACCTGCCATTGTTGCAAAATACCAGAAGTGGGCTTCAAACCAATGGGACAAGAAAGCAGTGATAGTATATGACTCTATGTGGCACTCAACTGAAAAGATAGCACATGCAATTCGTGATGGTTTTGAAGCTAAAGGATATAACTATATTCTTTTTGACCTTAAAGATACTCACATCTCAGATATTATGCCTCAGGTTATGGAAGCTGAGTATATTTGTGTAGGTTCTCCAACACTCAATAAGAATATTATGCCAACAGTAGCTTCGTTCCTTACTTATTTACAAGGTTTGAGTCCAAAGAATAGAAAAGCTATACTCTTTGGTTCTTATGGTTGGGCTCCTTTGAATATGAAGTTTATGGAACGCTTTGCATCTGAGAGTAATCTTGATGTAAAGTATAAAGCCAATATAAACTTTGTACCAACACAAGAAGACTTATCAAAAATTCAAAAAGATATTGAAGACATACTTTAAAGCTTTGTTTTAGAACTTCTATTGGGATCTACTAAAAGTTCTATTGGTACACAACACAGCTGTTCTTTGGAATTTTTTCAGTAATCAGTATAGGCGTATGAAATACACAAAGCTTAAAAAGATATAGTCCTGTAACTTTATTCAGGACTATATCTTTTTTTCTATGATTGTGTTTTAAAATGGCAAATCATCTTCACCCTCTTCAGCTGGAGCTATTGGTGGCTCTGGAACTGAAGTGTTTTGTGTAGGGATTTGATTAAAAGAAGTCACTTGTGGTTCTGGACGAGCAGGACTCTGCATAGGAGTTGAGAAACTTCCTTCATTAGCTGTTGGTACAAAACTATCAACTCTGTAACAACGCAAAGTAGTGTACCAACGTTCGTTAAACTCTCTTGATTCTGCATTGAAATAAGTCTTGATTGTTGTTCCAATTGGTATACTTTTAATGTTTGCAAACCTTTCTTCACCCCAAACTTCAATGGCTACTTGACGTGGAAATTGCTCTTCTGTAGTTATTACAAAAGTACATCTTACCCAAGGACCTCTTGCTCCTTCGCCTCTTTGCTCTGGAAGCACTTTTTCTAATTTTCCAATTAAATCCATCTCTATTTTGTTTTTATTATTATTTCTTTTTCAACCATTTATCTAACCAATCAAAGAAGTTTCTTTGCCAAAGAATTCCATTTTGTGGTTTAAGTACCCAATGGCTTTCGTCTGGGAAATACAGATAGCGTGCAGGAATGCCTCTAACCACAGCAGCATTGTAAGCAGCCATACCTTGTGAGGCACATATACGGTAATCATGTTCGCTATGTATAACCATTAAAGGAGTGTCCCATTTATCTACGAATAAGTGTGGTGAGTTTGCATAAGAGCGTTTAACCTTTGGATTGTTTTTGTCCCAGTAAGGACCACCTAAGTCCCAATTTACAAACCACATTTCTTCTGTTTCAAGATATTGATCTTCTAAATTAAACATTCCATTGTGAGCAATGAAACACTTAAATCTCTTGTTGTGATGTCCGCAAAGCCAATAAATAGTGAAGCCTCCAAAACTTGCTCCAACAGCTCCAAGATGTTCTTTGTCAACATAAGGTTCTTTGCACAAAGTGTCTATTGCTACCAAAAGATCTTTCATACATTGTCCGCCATAGTCTCCACTTATTTGTTCATTCCAAGCTTGTCCAAATCCAGGAAGACCTCTACGGTTTGGAGCTACAACAATGTAGCCGTTAGCTGCCATAATCTGAAGGTTCCAACGATAAGACCAGAATTGAGAAACAGTACTTTGTGGACCACCCTCGCAATACAAAAGTGTAGGGTATTTTTTTGTGGCATCAAAGTTAGGAGGAAGGACTACCCAAGTAAGCATTTGTTTGCCGTCTGTTGTCTTTATCCATCTCTCTACTACTTTTCCCATCTTGATTTTAGCCAATAAGTCTTTATTTACATTACTTATATTCGTAGAAGCACCATTTTGTGGATTTACATTGTATATCTCCACTGGCTGAGAAAGACTCATCATTGTTGCAATCAAACAATTATTGCCCACAAGAATACCTGTGTAGTCATGAGGACCATTTGTTATCTGTCTTATTTGCTTTGAGGCAAGTGTGAGTTGATATATCTCGTCTTTTGCTTGGTGATCAGAAATAAAATAAATGCTTTTGCTATCTGCGGCAAACCTTAAACCATTTGAGTTTTGGTCAAAGTCTTTTGAATAGTCTGTTATCTGCTTTGTTTGCATATCCATAACCATTAGTCTTTGTTTGTCTGCCTCATAGCCGTCTCTTTCCATGCTTTCCCAAGCTAAGAACTTGCCGTTAGGTGAGAAAACAGGGTTTTGGTCATAGCCCATCATACCCTCAGTGAGATTTGTAGTTGTCTTTGATGCTATATTGTATAAGTATAAGTCTGAGTTAGTGGAGAAAGCATAAGCTTTACCAGTCTTCTTTCTGCAAGTGTAAACTACACTTTTGCTGTCTGGTGAGAAAATGATTTGTTCCATTCCACCCCAAGGGCGCATTGGTGATTCGTATTCTGTATTTGCCAAAAGGTTTGTTTCATTTTTCAAGCTCTTGCCGTCAAAGTCTGCCACAAAAGGCTGTGGTACGTTATCAACCCAAGTATCCCAATGGCGATAAGCCAAATCATTATTTATTCTTCCAGTTGTCTTGTCAAGTCCTTCTTTCAAATAAGCAAACTTATCTTTCTTTGCAATGGCACGAACATAAAGAATTTTCGCTCCATCAGGAGAATAAGAAAATCCCTCTAAGTCTCCCTCTTTTATATTTGAGATTTGAGTGCGATTATCTCCGTCTAAATCCATTTCATATATTTGAACGGCTCCATTGCTGTCTGCAGAAAGAAAACCAATCTTGTCTCCCTTAGGATTGAAGATAGAGTTAAACTCATTATCTGCTGTTGTTGTCAGGCGTTTCATATCAGAGCCGTCTGTATTCATAATATAGATTTCAGAGTTTCCCTTATTCTGTTTTACATCATAGTACTTTACACAAAAGACTACTTTGTCTTTCTTTGGGCTTAGAGCCACATCGCTCACTCTTCCAAAAGCCCACAGAGCCTCTGGAGTCATAATGCCGTTTTTTACTTCAATGTCTTGCTTTCCTATCACGTCTTTGTCCCCCTCGTGCCTTCTGCAAGAGACAAATATCATTGCAAAAGCCACTGTTAATAAAATATACTTCCTTGCTTTCATATATGTTTTATGTGTTTTGTTTATTACGTATTTACATTGTCTTATATGCCAAAAAAAGTTTTCAAAGGTACAATATTTTTTCTTTTCTTGTTCAAAAAGCAAGCAAAAAAAGTAGCTATGTAATACTAAAGACTAAGGCACAAACAATACTAACATAATAAATATAATGCTCTCCACTCCATAAAACTAAGATTGAGCAAGGCAAAACAAAGCTTTAATTTTTTCTTTCTTTGTTTTGGTATGCGCAAACAGTCATTTAGCAAAGACAAGATGGCATGTTGTGGCTCTGAAACAGTCATTGCGAAAATTAAAACAAAGAAATAATCGCTCAAGATGGCATGTTGTCTTTGCTAAAACAAAGATTGCATTTGGTGCAACAAAGCAAGCTTTTTCTAAAGCTTTGTTTGGCGCGGGGTAAATAAAGAAATACGTTATTTCTCCAAAGCCTTTAGAACTTCTTGTGGGCTTATGCTTTCAATACATTGGCAATGATTGGAATGTTTGCAAGCCTTGCATCGTTTGTTTTTGCAAAGCACCTTTGTATTTTTGCCTAATGGTGCCCAGCGTTTTGGATACATTGGTCGCATTGGAGGATACAAGCCTATGGCTTTTTTGTTTAGCACGGCGGCAATATGTAATACTCCCGTTGAACAAGCCACTAAACAATCTATCTTAGAAATAAAAGCTATCATTTCTTCAAGAGAGAATAACCCTGTCAAGTCATGCACTTTGGTTTGGTTGGGATTGATTATGCTTTCTCTTATCTGGTCGCCTTCTGCTTTTGTACCAGTGATAAAGATGTTATATTTATCCTCTGGGAGCAAGGCAATAAGGTTGTTAAAGTTTTTCTCGCCCCATTCTCTTGCGCTTTTATTGCTTTTTGGGTGCAGAATGATATTTGTTTTCTCCGCATTCAGTAATTTGTCTGCAAGAGTGGTAATGTTAGGAGCAACAAAGGATAGACTATCTGTTATTTCCTCTAAAGAGTAATTTGGTTTGTGTAGCAGTGGTGTAAGAAGTTTTAGGTTTAATTGAGCTTCGTGCAGAGTGGAATGCAAACGCGAAAAATTACATCTTACATTGCAATACAAAAAGTTGTAAAGACGATGAGAAGAACCAATTCTTACGGGGATGTTTGCTTTGAGAGCCAAACGTGCAATCTCTTTTTGAGCAAAGACATGAATGAAAATGTCTATTTCTCTTTGAAAGAATTCTCTGATTTGACTTTCCTGGTCAAGAGAAGAAAGTATATCCCAATTCATAAAACTATCCACGCAACTGCAACACTTGACCACTTGTTGTGTGTAAGTCTTTCCCAGAAAAATTATCTTGCATTGCGGATATTCTTTCTTCAAAATACAAGCCAAAGGCAGTGTGAGAATGACGTCTCCAATGCCATCGGTGCGAGAGAGCAAAATGGTAAAATGTTCCTTATTTGTAATATTCCCTAAGACGTGCATATTTTAAGTATGTTGCAAAGGCTGATAGTTTGCAAACTTGATAACCAGCATAGCCATCAAGAAAGCCACCTTTGAAAATGTAATCTCTTATAAATTTCCACTTGCTAAGTGTAATCATTCCTAAGAAAGAGACTCTCTTTCCTTTATTATAAGCCTCTTGAGAGGTCAAAGCCGTGAATTTATCTATTTGTTGCAAGTGATCTTTTATGCTATGGTATGAGTAATGTAATAAATCACCTTTCAATCTTATTATTTTAGTGTTTTCACCAACAAAACTAAGCCTCTCATGTATTGTCCCCTGCCAAAGAGTGTCTTTATGGAAAATACGTATCTTTATATCAGGATACCAACCGCAATGATGTATCCAATGCCCACAGTAATTGGTTATTCGCGAAACTGAAAATGCAATCGCGTTTGTTTGAGTTTTGTATATTGTTTCTTTGATTTTAGAAATGCTTCCCTGCAATTGTTTTGAGAGAGCTTCATCTGCATCAATAGAAAGAATGTAGTTATTATGCACAAGAGTGTGAGCATAATTTTTTTGTTGGGAGTAGCCTTCCCATTTGTGTTCATAGAACTGTACTTGTGGGAATTTGGCACATATTTCTTTTGTTGAGTCTGTGGAAAAACTATCCACAACAATTATTTCATTGCAAAAACCCGCTAAAGAGAGAATACAACGTTCTATATTCTTTTCTTCATTAAAGGTAATAATGACTGCCGAGAGCTTCATTAAACAATTAGAATAATGGAGTAACGTCTTTGAAAACAAATTCTTTAATTGACGGCATCAGACTTGCCACATCAAGCAGAGTAATCTTTCTTTTCTTGAAATGAGAGTCAATTTTCTCTTCTAATTGTTCTATTGTCATAGAGCTAATTCCCTGCATTGAAACGTAAAGAGTGATATTGTCAGCATTTTTCTCCTCACCGGAAAGAAAATGATTGTGAGCCCAAGCCTCTTTAACCCTATAATACAAAAGCATTTCTTTGATTTGTCCCACCAGTTTTGCTCTTCTGGTGCGTACCCACCACGAAGGTTTCTTCGTTTTTGGTTGCAAACCTTTTTTTATTGTACGAGAAGTTGGGTTTTTGAGAATAGACTTGATTGGTTTCAGGTCTTCCTTTTGGCTTTTCTCCATCTGCTTTTATTGAATTTGAACTAAGCCTTTAAATCCCATAAAAGCCATGGCAAGAATTCCTGCTGTAATAAGAGCTATTGGCATTCCTTGCATTCCTTTTGGCACTCCTTGCAAAGCATTTCTCTCTCTGATACCAGCGAAAATAAGCATTGCCAGTGTGAAACCAACAGGCATTCCAAAAGCATAAGTTATGCCTTCAAGCAAGTTGTAATTCTTTTGAATAACTAAGATAGCCACACCAAGCACAGCACAGTTTGTTGTGATAAGTGGAAGATAAATTCCAAGAGCTTGGTAAAGTGAAGGAGATACTTTCTTAAGTATAATTTCTACCATTTGAACTAGTCCTGCAATAACCAAAATGAATACTATTGTTTGCAGATACCCCAAATTCAAAGGGTCAAGAATGAATTTCTGTAACAAGAAAGTAACAATGGTTGACAAGACAATGACAAATATAACTGCCATTCCCATACCCAAAGCAGTATCAGTACGTTTTGAAACTCCTAAAAACGGACATATTCCCAAGAATTGAGAAAGTACAACATTACTTACCAATATGGTAAATAACAGAATTGAAATGTATTCCATGCTCTAATTAGTTTAAAATAACGTGCAAAACTACTTATTTTTGACGACACAGCCAAAAATAAAGATATATTTTCTACTTTTGCAGATAAAATTTATTAATATGAACGACGAATTTTTCTTTCATGAATATGGACAAGGCAGGCCCCTTGTTATACTCCACGGTTGGTTGGGAACAAGTGATTATTGGTTGAATGTGGCCATGTTTCTTTCTTCTTTTGGCTTTAGGGTTTTTGCTGTTGATTTGCCAAATCACGCAAGAAGTTTTCACACAGAGGAATTCTCTTATGAGCAAATGAGTGATATAATGATAGGTTTTTGTAAGGCCAAAGGCTTGCAAGCACCTATTTTGATGGGACACTCAATGGGTGGCAAAATTGCAATGCAAATGATACAGCAAGAGCCAGAATATTTCAAGGCAGCAGTGATTGTGGATATACATTTTAGAGAATATGAAATGACTCCTTTCTTTTGTCAAATTCAAAAGCTGTTGTTAGAAACGGATTTAAAACAATTCAAAGACCTTTCAGAGTTTAAATCGTATTTTCTAAAAGAAGGATTAGACCAAAGTTGGGTAGCAGTGCTAATGAAGAATGTTCATTATAGTGGAAATACTTTGCAGTGGCGCTCAAACATACCACTGTTGGCTCAGAATACACAAAAAATGTTAGGAGCCATTGATGTGAGCACACATTCTTTGCCAATGCTTTTGATTAGGGGTGAAAAATCTTCTTGTGTTAGTCAAGAGGATTGCCAGAGCTTTAAAGAGATTTACACCAATTCAAGAGTGGATACAATACAGGGGGCAGATCATTTTGTATGGGTAGATAACGCTCCAATGTTTCTGAAACACGCCACCGAGTTTCTTACAATGATTCCTTAACAAAAAGGGGAAACGCATTTTGTTTCTTTGTTTTTGACTATTTAATGTTTGATTACAGAAAAATAAATCAAGCATTAGCATAGCCGAACAAAGCTATATTTTATTGGTTTTAATTTATCTATAAGTGGCAAAAAAATATAGAAAAGCAACTTACATATTAAAATATTCGTATATTTGCACAGACAAAATTAAAGTAAAAAAAGCAAAATAGAGGTGCAAAATTTAGGCTTCTGCACCTTGTGTTATAATAATAAGTTAATAGAAGCCTATTTACAAAAACAATTATACGATATGAAAAACATTACCTTAACAAAAAGTATTGCTCATCTGTTTTTGTGCTTACTTGCAATAGTAAGTATTAGTGCAATGGTGTCTTGTACAGATACAACAGATGACAATGGTTCTTCAAGTACCATAGACAAAAAACTGCTTTATGGCACTTGGAAAATAACATCTGCAACATTAAATGGTACAGATGTTACATCTAATATGCAAAATACAACAATTACATTTTTTACTAATGGAACTTATCTTCCAAATGGTGGAGATACGGCAGCTTTCTCTCTTTCTGGGAATAAATTAACTTTTAATGATGGAACTGATGAAGCTTTTGTTCTTACTATTTCATCTTTAACATCAACAACAATGATAGCCTCTGGTACGGGTTCTCCAGGTGACAGTCCAAGTGGTTCTTGGACTATGACTTTAACAAAGGTTAATTCTCCAGATGAAGAAAATATTAATATGAGTCTGATTTATGGCTCATGGGTTTCTACATCACATGTTATTAATGGTGTAACAACAACTACGCCTACAATAGGATTATCTTTCAATCATGATGGAACAGGGATGCTCTCTGATAATGGAGTGACAGAAAACAATGGATATAATTTCACTATTTCAGGAAATACAATCATAGTTAAACCAATTCATGTACAAGAGGAAGTTTCATTTACTTATACTATTACTGCGCTTACAAGCAATAGTGCAGTTATAACAGGCAATTATATGCCAGGAAGTGATAGTGAAATATCTTACATTGGTTATTATACAAAGGTAAGTAAATAAACAAGGCTTATAACATCACAAAATAAAAGCGAAAAGCTTAAGCTTTTCGCTTTTATTATTTATCGGCTTTTGGACGATGGTGTTTCCAACGTCTGTGGCTCCAAAGCCAATAAGCAGGAGCCTCTTGAATGGTTTGCTCCAATAGTTTTACGTGTTTTTGTGTTATTTCTCCATATTGAGTTTTATGAGGCTCATCTGTTATATGTATTATATCAAAAGTGTAGTAACCTCTCTTTACTTTATTTACTCGGTAAAAGAATACGGGGTAGTTATACTTTTTAGCAATATGTTCAGCTCCAAAGATTACGGGAGTGTCTTGGTGTAAAAATTCTGTCCAATAGCATTTGTGAACATCATTAGGACTTTGGTCAGACAGTAACATATAGGCACAAGGCACCCTGTCTTGCTCATATTTTGCCATAACTTGCTTTAAATTGTCTGCATAGCAAACCTCAGTGCCATAACGCGTTCTTCTGATATGCATAAATTTATCAAAAGCTTTGTTGCTCATTCTTTTGCCCACACCAATTCCATGATGCTTTAGTTGCATCCCTAGACTTAGCACCATATATTCCCAATTATTGTAATGAGCTGAGACAAGAATGACACTTTGTTTTCTTTCAAAATAAGGATCTAAGATTTCGGGATTGTTACAATGGTAACGGTGCATAACATTGCGGCGACTAATAGAAAGTTCTTTTACAGCTTCAACAAATATATCA
>Ga0183097_10481_pt1 | contig 72385 bp, 71 predicted proteins | sample BioMet8_FD_128883 | JGI IMG/M metagenome (GOLD analysis project Ga0183097, IMG submission 128883) | Microbial communities from bioreactor (seeded with sewage sludge) at Lawrence Berkeley National Lab, California, USA - Biofuel... | ecosystem: Engineered > Bioreactor > Anaerobic > Unclassified ... | reverse complement strand
TATGTCTTCTCCGGGCTTACAGTCTTTGTGGCGTTAATGTCTTCTCCGGCCCTCATGGCCTTTGTGGCACTTATGTCTTCTCCGGGCTTCACAGTCTTTGTGGCGTTAATGTCTTCTCCGGCCCTCATGGCCTTTGTGGCACTTATGTCTTCTCCGGGCTTCACAGTCTTTGTGGCACTTATTGCGTTTGCACTTATTGTACTTATTGCGCTTGCGCTTGCCGCATTTAAGTTTTTTGCTGCACCAGTGTTATTGGTGTCATTCACGACAGTTCTCATCTTCCCTCCCACTTTTTATTTGGTGGTGGTAGGCTAAGTAACAGATAATTAGTTGTTTGTGCTGATAGGGGGCTGAATTTTTAGACCCCTGCTTATGTAATAGATTGATAATAAGAGAACTGAGTTTATGCCACTTCCTCTTTCATCCTACTTCACCATCCTACTTCACCATTTCACTCCACAATCATCCTCCACAATCATCTTTCACAATCATCTTTCACAATCACCCTCCACAATCATCCTTCACAATCATCTTTCACAATCATCTTTCACAATCACCCTACACAACATCCTTCATTTACCTTCTCTTATTTCCTATCACAAATATAATATCAGCTTGACCTGAATGCAAGAGTTTTTAGAAATTGTGGTGGTGGTGTGTTAATGCTCAGATAATCAACAATGTGCATTGGCAGGGGGGGCGAAATCTGAGGGCCTTCATCTGCAAGTCTCATGTAATAAGCTCTTTAGCATAATACCACCTTGTAATTGCGGCAAGTATTTAGCAATCATCCTGCATCCTGATCATCCTGCATCCTGTAGCCTGTTACATAAAAAAAAAGTCGCTTAAAATAAGCGGCTTTTTTAGCTATCGTGAGAGACGTTAGGAAAATGAAATTACTCTACAAACGCAATAATTTCATTCTTCTCTACATGCTGACCTTGTTTTGCGCAAATGACTACAAGTTTGCCGTCGGCGGTGGCTTTGATCTCTTCCTGGCCATAGAATGCCTGAACAAAACATATTGTCTGTCCGGCCTTTACGGCTGTTCCAACAACAGGCGCCATTGATTTATCTGCAACATCATACTGCCAAACAACTTGTCCTTTGACTGTTGTCTGAATTGGTTTTGCGTTTGGATGCTGCTCAACAATCTTATTGACATCAAATGTAGGCATCTCAACAACAGGACGCTCAACAATGATTGGCGCATTTGCCTTAGCTTTAGCAGCTTCCAGTTCTTTCTCAAAACGCTGTTTAGCAACTCCGCTCTTATAATCAAGATACTGAGTCTCATGCATTGCAAGTTCAAATAATTCCTCATCATCTTGTCCGCGTTCCCAGCCTTTCTCCTTCATCATCTGTTCATATTTAGGAAGTTCGTTAGGGAAAGCATCTTGAGGAATGCCTGTGTAGAACTCAAGACCTTTTTGCTTTACAATGTCCACAATCTCAGGAGCCAATGGCCCGGGTAATTTGCCCATCTTACCAAGAATCATGTTCATTGTATCTTTATCTATGGTGCCCCAACGCGGCTCACCCTTAAGCATATGCATCAAGTTCATCAAAGAAGTGTTCTTTACATACTGGCTAAACGGAGTAACCAAAGGAGGATAACCCAACTTAGGCCATACATAAGCGACCTCATCAAACAGCTTTATAACAAGGTCGTTTATATTAAGTTCCGGCTTGCCCTGATTTCTTAATGAAGCGTTGATAGCTCCCTGGAAACCTTTCAAGTCTGCCATCATTGAACCCATCATTCCGCCGGGAAGTCCGCAGCCAACAAGAAGTGATGTCATCATGTGGTTGCCCGGAGCAATCCAGTATCCAAGATAATCATCTATAAATGATTGAGTTAAACGGCGTGCCTCCATATAAGCCTTCATGTTAATGTCCTTAACAAGGAATCCGGCATCCTTTAACATAGCCTGAATGGTTATAACATCGGGATGAATCTTTCCCCATGAAAGAGGTTCCATTGCCACATCTATATACTCAGCACCCGCTCTTGCAACTTCAAGCATGGAAGCCACTGAAAATCCGGGACCTGAGTGACCGTGATACTGGACTTTTATATGAGGATATTTGTCTTTAATAGCCTTAACAAGTTTGCCTAAAAATACAGGACGTCCAATGCCCGCCATATCCTTAAGAGCAATTTCATCTGCACCGTACTCAACAACTTTGTCTACAATATCCATATAGTACTCAACTGTGTGAATGGGTGAGTGTGTAATACTTAAAGCAACTTGAGAAATCATTCCGGCCTCTTTTGCGTGAATAACAGAACCTTTCAAATTGCGGTGGTCATTCAATCCGCAGAAAGAACGCATAATGTCAACACCCTGAGCCTTTTTAACTTTGCACATAAGTGCGCGCACGTCATCAGGGACGGGGAACATTCTAAGTGCGTTAAGTCCGCGCTCCAACATATGAGTCTGAATACCGGCCTTATTAAAAGGTGCAGTCCATTCTCTTACAGCCGTGTTAGGATTCTCGCCAAACAACAAATTTACTTGTTCAAAAGCGCCGCCGTTAGTTTCAATTCTGTCAAAGCAACCCATATCTATAATGACCGGCGCAATTTGCTTTAACATAGATACTTTTGGCACATACTTGCCGGAAGACTGCCACATATCCCTGTAAACCAGGGAGAACTTTATTTCTCTAGCCATATTATTAATCTTTAATATCTCGACAGATATTCCGCCGAGACCGAATGGCAAATTTAGGAAAAAGGATTGTACTTTGCTAAAAAGGAATTATATTTGCAGCCCAATTCGGCGGAAGCGGCAGCAATGCGCTGAGGCTGATTATATGGTGAGAATAGCTCAGTTGGCTAGAGCATCGGTTTGTGGCACCGAGGGTCGTGGGTTCGAGCCCCATTTCTCACCCGCGCAAAAAAATGCCGACAAAGAACTTGCCGGCGTTTTTTTATATTTTGCCGCACAAAGTGAGGTAAAGCCTTCGGCTTAAAATCATTAACTTTGCGGCATCTTTTACAATGAACATCGCAATTATAAAATAGCCTTTGAACTTATGGAACGGATTTCACGCGCAGAAATAGAGAGGCGTATGCGGAGTCATATCTTGATTCTGGATGGAGCTATGGGCACAATGATTCAGCGCCGAAAGCTGTCGAGAGACGGCAATATGGACATATTGAACCTTCTTAATCCCGATGGTATCATGCAGATACACAGGGATTATATTGCCGCAGGCGCTGAAATCATAACAACCAATACATTCAGCAGCACCGGTATTTCTCAAAAGGAATACGGAACCGCAGACAAGGTTTATGAACTCAACAAATGCGGGGCACAAATTGCCATGCAAGCGGCAGAAGAGGCAGGTAACTGCAAGTCCGGAGATTCTGCACGCCGCGTAATTGTTGCAGGTTCAATTGGTCCGACAATAAAATCATTATCCCTTTCCCCGGATGTCACCAAACCGGAATACCGCAACATCTCATTTGATGAGATGGCGGCTGCGTTCAGGGAACAAGCTGAAGGTCTGATAGACGGAGGAGTTGATGTTTTGTTGCTGGAATCCTGCTATGACGGACTCAACGCAGAGGCGGCTCTCTATGCAATCCATCAGGCTCAAGAGGAAAAGGGTACGGATATTCCCGTAATGGTCTCAGCCACAATCAATGATAAGACAGGACGTCTGCTGACGGGACAAAAAACCGAAGCATTTTTTACGGCAATCTCACACTATAAATTGTTAACCTTTGGTCTTAACTGTTCCTTTGGCGCAAAAGATTTGATGCCGTTTGTGGAGGAGCTTAGCAAGTTTTGCAATAACTTTTATCAGAATGGGAATAGCAGATATCAGAATGAGAATGGCAGAGAGGACATTACCCGCTATAAGGGCTGTGGTATAAGTATTTACCCTAATGCGGGACTGCCCAATGAGATGGGAGAGTATGATGAAACCCCCGAGTATACTGCGGCATGTATAAAAGAAGTTGCAGCCAAAGGTTGCATAAATATTGCGGGCGGATGCTGCGGTACAACACCTGAACATATCCGTGCAATTGCCAATTCCTTAAGAGATTGCAAGCCAAGAGAAATTTTTTCTTGTAGTGAAGTTATAACTTCGGAGATTAAAGGCGTGGGAGACGTGATAGAAAAGAAGGAAAAATCCGTCCGGAGCCCAAATGAAAATTTATATGTCAGCGGTCTTGAGAATTTACTAATAAACAGAGAGATAAACAATTTCATCAATATAGGCGAGAGGACAAACGTTGCGGGCAGCGCAAAGTTTGCAAAGCTGGTAGGGGAGCAAAATTGGAGCGAGGCGGCAAAGATTGCGGTAAAGCAAATTGAGGATGGAGCAACTGTGATTGACATCAATACGGATGATACAATGCTCAATGGTAGTGAGCTTATGCAGAGCTTTTTACGCTACATTGCAGGCGAGCCGGAGATTGCAAAAGTGCCGCTGATGATTGACTCTTCAAACTGGGACACCATTCTTGCCGGTGTGAAAAATTGCAGCGGGAAAAGTATTGTCAACTCTATAAGTTTGAAAGACGGTGAGGAGGAATTTGTGCACCGTGCAACTGAACTTTTCTATCTTGGCGCGGCTGTGATTGTAATGGCTTTTGATGAAGAGGGACAGGCACTTACGTATGAACGCAAAATACAGATTTGCCGGAGGGCTTATGATATTTTAACCCGGCGCGTAGGTTTTGCTCCAAGCGATATAATTTTTGATTGCAACATTTTGACCATTGCAACGGGAATACCGGAGCATGATAATTATGCTGTTGATTTTATACGGGCGGTACGTTGGATTAAAGAGAACTTGCCGGGTGCAAAGACTTCCGGCGGCGTTTCAAATTTGTCTTTTGCATTCCGAGGAAACAACAAAGTGCGTGAGGCAATGCACTCCGTATTTTTATATCACGCCATTGCTGCCGGTCTGGATATGGCTATTGTAAATCCCTCCATGTTACAGGTTTATGATGACATAGAACCCGATTTACTCTCTTGCGTGGAGGCAGTTGTGATGAATGATTCTTCTAAGCTCCCGATAGTTTCCGGCTCTGCTTCCGCTTCATCACGTACGCCGACTGAATTGCTTGTGGAGCTTGCTACAAAAATCAAAGAGGAGGAGCTTGCCGCAAAACATGCTGCTTTGGGCTTGCAAGGTTCTAAGGATGCCGCTGTGCCCGGCGAGCGTATGGAGCGCAGTGACTTTAATCGAGTAGGCATCACCAAATCAGCAGAGCTTGAGGATATTGCAGCAATTTTAAAGCACAACCTAATCAAGGGAGATTTTACGGGTATTGAAGACATATTGACGCAGGCACTAAAAGAAATTTCTTCTCCGGTTTCTCTGATTGAGGGTCCGCTGATGAGCGGAATGGAAGCTGTAGGGAAAATGTTTGGAGAGGGAAAAATGTTTCTTCCACAGGTGATTAAGAGTGCCCGCGTTATGCAAGCCGCCGTGAATTTTTTGCAGCCGTTTATTGAAAAATATAATAATCAAGAGCAGGCGGCAAATCATGACTTGCCCCAAAATGCGGTTGAAGGTATGGATTGTGAATCAGTTGAATACAGAAGCAGTACGTCATCTGTCGAGAATAAAAATATTTTGTCTCAGCCTGTAATTGTGCTGGCGACTGCAAAGGGTGATATTCATGATATTGGTAAAAATATTGTTTCAATTATTTTGACATGCAATAATTTTAAGGTGATTGATCTTGGGGTAATGGTTGATAATCAGAAAATTGTAGATGAAGCAATAAAAAATAGAGCTGATTTGATAGGGGTGAGCGGATTGATTACTCCGTCTCTAAAACAGATGGAAAATCTTGCCGCGCTGTTGGAGGAGAACAAGGGGAGAATGCGTAAAGAGTTGGGATATCTGATTCCGCTTGCGGTTGGCGGCGCCACTACTTCTGCAGTTCACACTGCAGTTAATATTGCCCCATTATACAGTGGTACAGTTGTTTATGGCGGAGACGCTTCAAAGGCCGCAGTTGTTTACAAGAAACTTGTCAACGATTTTGGAGGGCATGCCCGCGTGTTTGCAAATTTATCTGTTGATGGGGAGTTATGCAATGAGCCAGCAGCCAAATCCGGTCCGGGTAATTGCGGAAATAATCATGTTCCTGATAATTACTTGCCCGGAAATTATTCTGCAATCATTAAGCATGAACAACGTGAAATTCGTCGCAACTACAAATGGCGCAACGCCAGCAAACTGACTGTGGCTGAGGCACGTACAATGGCTCCTCATTTTTCTCCCGACAGTTTTGTTCAGCCGGAAAATTATGGAGCGAATAATCTTTTTGCAAAAAATTTAAATCTTGGGGATATTGTCGGGAGGATTGATTGGACTGGATTATTTAATTTCTGGGGATTTAAAGGAAAATATCCGGAAGTTGCCTATAAAAATGAGGAGGCGGAAAAGCTTTATGACCAGGCGCTTGCATGTGTTGCCGAGATGACTGCCGACGGTTCCGTTGAGGCGAGTGTGATGCTGAAGTTTTTTGATGCCGTTTCTGCGGTTGACGGGGAACAGGACGTTATACGGCTTTTTGACAAGAAACTTGTTGGTGTCATTCCCGTACCTAGACAAGTTGTGGAAGGCTCCGAGTATCTTTCTCTGGCTGACTTTATTTCAAAAGATATACCGTCGCGAGTAGGAATATTTGTATTGAAAATTGAAGACCGCCGTGCAGAACAACTTGATCACAAGAGCTTTGAATACCTGTTGCGTTACAGCATTTGTGCACGTCTTGCAGAGGCTCTTGCAGGTTGGATGCAAGCGCAAGTAAGTCACTCTGTCGCTGACGGGACTGCAGACTCTGAGCAATCTGCCGGTGCCGTGCAAACCCTTAATATAATCCGCCCCGCATTCGGCTATCCAGTATGCCCGGACCACTCCATTAAGCGTGTGGCATTTAACTTGTTGCACGTACAAGACCGTTTGGACATCAAACTCACGGAATCCAACGCCATTATTCCAACCACATCCATTTGCGGGATGCTGATTGCTCACCCGGATGCCAGGTTTTTTGATGTATAGGGAAAGTCCTCAAGTAGTGATTCCTTAGTTTTATTACCTTTGCCCCTGTAATGAAAGTCTCAGAGATACTCAATCAAAAAGGACGCAAGCCTTTTGCCTCATTTGAAATTGTCCCGCCTCTTAAAGGCAGCGATATTAGTAAGTTGTACGCATCCATTGAACCGCTCATGGAGTTTGAGCCGCCGTTTATGAATTTTACATCACACAGAGATGAGGTGGAGTACCGCAAAAATGCAAATGGCATGTTCATGCAAGTAACTGTAACTAAGAGACCTAGTACGCTTGCGATAGTTTCTGCAGTGAGCCGGAGGTTTCCTAAGATAGAAGTTATTCCCCATGTGATTTGCGGCGGGCAGACTGCGGACCAAAATGAGAGTTTGCTTTTGGATTTGCATTTCCTTGGTTTCCATAATATTATGGCATTGCGCGGGGACGCTTCAAAAGGGGAGAAGTACTTTATTCCAACTATTGGGGGATATGCGCACAGCTCAGAACTTGTAGCGCAAATTCAGAATATGAATGCGGGCAACTATCTGGACCGTAACATAAAAAATGCTGCGAGAACAGACTTCTGCGTTGGTGTTGGGGGGTATCCGGAAAAACACATAGAGGCTCCTAATCTGGAAGCCGATATTCAGAATCTTAAGAGGAAGGTGGATGCCGGTGCCGATTATATAATTACTCAGATGTTTTTTGACAATAGAAAATATTTCAACTTTGTGGAAAAGTGCAGAACTGTCGGGATAAATGTACCAATTATCCCGGGCATAAAACCAATCTCCACTCGGAAACAGATAGAGCTTCTGCCTCACGCATTTGCGCTGGATTTGCCAATTGAGTTGATGACAGAACTAAAAAAATGCAAAGATGACACGGCTGTATATGAATGCGGAATAGCCTGGTGTATAGCACAATGCAAAGAACTGCTATCAAACGGAGTTCCTGCCGTGCACTATTACACGATGGGCAAAGCGGAAAACATAAAACGGGTAATAAAATCCGTTTTTTAAAAAAATGACGCTGTCTTTAATTAATAACGGCGTCTTTAATTAATAACAGCGTCACAAATTTTTAAAATAAAATAAAATATTATATCATGAGAAATTTAATTAGGGCAATTTTTGTATTGGTATTGGGTTTTTGCCTGGCGTTGTGGCCGACAGTCTCGTCCAAATACATTGTTTTGGTGCTTGGTTGGTGCTTTATTGCAGCCGGAGTTGCTAATATTATTTATGCTTTCACAACAAGGATATTTATTCATATAGTCGGCATGGGTTATCTTACCGCGGCCAGTGCCATTATATTTCTTGCCCTTGGTGGCTGGATGCTGTATATGCCGCAGACTTTTCTTAACATTATAGCATTCTTATTCGGTACCGTACTTGTTGTTTATGGTATAGCACAACTTATTCATACTTACAGATTTACAAAGGGCGGCAAAAACGAGGTGCTGGTTTATACTTTGCCTGTTATAGCTCTGATTATCGGTGTTATTTTCTTCTTTAGGTCAAAAGACGCCATCAAACTTTTAACGATATTTTTTGGCTTTGGCTTGATCTTGTTTGGCGTCGCGGAGGTTATTTTGGACGTGAAATACCTTAAGGCCAAGAGACTTATGAAAGCCGCCGCCGCCGCCGAGGCTGCCAAAATTGAGGCGGAGCAAAAAACTTTTGGCGAACCTTCAAATTAAAAGGTGTATAAATTTAAAGAGCGGGAAAGTAGTTTGCCGTTACTTAGCAACTCAGCAGAACGTCACTGTTGTTTGGCAACGGATCCTGCTGTATTTGCCGTCCGTATAATATTGGCTTTTTTCAACAACCCTATCAAGAAAAATCTCATAATGAAGCACGTAAGAATAATTTCACATATCACAATTGCAATATTTGTTTTTTGTATCACGACAGTTTTTATCATAGTAACTTCCCCTGCGGCATCTGCGCAAAAGGATACACTCCATATATCAGAGCAGAAACAGGCAACCGCAACACAAACAGCACCTGCCGATGCCCGTCAGATCAATCTTCAGAAAGTTTTGGAATCTCAGTATATGCCTCATTTTAACGGGGTTGTTAATGCAAGATTTGAGTATGAACCGCGCGGAGGGGAAAAGGGAGGGAGCGCTTCAAGCGGCGCTGGTTCTTCAAAATCAGAGACGGAAGGATTGAGCAGATTTGAAGTCCGCCACGCTCGTATTGACATGACTGGGAGGGTTACTCCTATTTTTGATTATCGCATCCAGGTAGATTTTTCTGATGAGGGCTCAGTAAAACCTGTCGATGCATATATACACTTTACTCCATTTAAAGGTTTTGAATTGACGGCCGGACAGATGAGAATTCCTTCAACTCTTGATGCACACAGAAGTCCTGCCAATCAGTTCTTTGCAAATAGGTCCTTCATTGCAAAATACGGCGGCTTAAGAGATGTGGGCATGATGCTTGGTTACACATTCAGTAACACTCCGTTCCCAATCATCTTGCAGGCAGGTATTTACAATGGCGCAAGTTTTTCTGAGCAGAAGAACTGGCACGTTGCGCTGTTGCATACATTTAAGGCTCAGTTCCTTGTAAGCAGGCAGTGGGTTTTCACATGCGGCATTCAAGACCGTAAGCCGGACTCCGTAAGATTTTACATGGTTGATGCGGGCGGATATTATCAGGGCGAGCGTCTGCACGTAGAGACGGAGTATCTGTATTATCACTATGCACACAATGCTTTCCGTGATGTTAATTGCGTGAACGCTTTTGCCAATTATGATTTGCCAATTAAATTCTGCCGCCTTGCATTACTGAGCGGCTCGTCGTCAAACGGCAATACCCCTGACGGCAACTCCGATGCATCAAAATATCTTTTCAAAAAAATCTCATTCTTAGTGCGTTATGATTATATGCAAGATCACAGCAACGGCAAAGTGTTGGCCACACATTCCGGCACATCTGCAACCGGCACTGTCGGGACCCAAACACTTGCAATAACAAATTATCACAGAAGCAGAGCCACTTACGGCATCACGCTAAGTATGGGCAAACCGTTTACTGCAGATCTGCGTCTTAATTATGAAGATTATTTCTACAGGAAAAATGCAGTAATTCCCAAAGGCGAGCAGGATAAGTTTGTAATAGAGCTTATGCTTAAGTTCTGATTTATGAACATATTGCATGTGTTTGCCAAGTAAAATTCACATGGCAGGCCAAGTTTGATTTCCTTTTTTGTGCAGCTGTTTGCTGCCGTAGCAAATCAATAGATGATTAATCCAATCACCCCGCCTGTGATGATAACCCATATCGGGTTGGTTTTCAGCCACTGACATGCGGCAAAGGCACCTGCAAAAAGAACCCAGCTGGTCCAGTCAAAAAAATTCTCCTTTGTGATTAGAATTCCTGCGGCGGCGGCAATCATTCCTATCACAATTGGCCGCAGAGTCTTCATTAGAGAGGCAAATAAGTTGCTCTCTTTAAACTTCATATAAAGATGACAGATTGTAAGCACCAGAATAAATGACGGCAGCACAACCGCAAAAGTTGCCAGCAGTGAGCCAAATACATTGCCCGTCACAGTGTAGCCTACATAAGTTGCGCTGTTTATCCCGACAGGTCCCGGGGTCATCTGGGATATAGCAACAATGTCCGTAAACTTTTCCGCGGTAATCCACGCATGTTTTATGACCACCTCACTCTGGATCAGTGACAACATTGCGTACCCTCCGCCAAACGTAAAAAGTCCGATGATAAAAAACACCCAGAACAGTTGCAGGTAAATCATCTCTCTCCTCCTTCTTTATCTATATGATTACTACTACTTTGTTCCTTTTTCTTTTTATCCCCAAGGTATCTTCCCATGAAGAAAAATACCCCTACAACAAGCAAAATATAAATCGGCGATACCCTCAAAAAAACAATTGCAACAGCTGTCGCGACAGCAAGCAAAGCCCTATAAACATTTATATTTGACTGCTTTACCATATCAACAACCGGTACTGCAATAAGAGCAACTACAACCGGACGGATCCCCTTGAAAATTTTTACAACTATGGGATTGTCTCTAAAGCCGGCAAAAAATATGGCAATCAGCAAGATAATGATGAATGATGGCAGGCAGCTCCCAAGCGTAGCCACTACGCTTCCTTTATTGCCGCGCAGTTTGTATCCCAGAAAAATGCTGATATTCACCGCCATAACGCCGGGTGCAGACTGGGCTATCGCGAGTACATCCATAAAATCCTGCAGCCCGATCCATTTTTTCTTCTCCACAACCTCCCTCTGAATAATTGGAATCATAGCATATCCGCCTCCCAGTGTAAATGCTCCTATCTTGGAGAAGCACTTAAATATTTCCCAGTAGCTTACCATGTTTCCTGTTTTATTCTCGACGGTTTTATCCATATTGTAATAAACTTCACCTCTTCTCCATCTCATCATCTCAATTGTACTTTCATGTCATCGTCACATTATTGAGCACAATTGTCCGATTGCGCTGTGCAAAAATAGTAAAATAGCATAAGGGTAAAAAAATTTGCAGGAACAAAAAAAGTACTTATATTTGCATCCCGCTTTTGCGGAGAGACCGGTAGAAGGTGTCTTTAACACAGTCTCGTAGCTCAGTTGGTTAGAGCACCACACTGATAATGTGGGGGTCCGCGGTTCAACTCCGCGCGGGACTACATCTGGGGGACTAGCTCAGTTGGCTAGAGCACCTGCTTTGCAAGCAGGGGGTCAAGGGTTCGACTCCCTTGTTCTCCACCAAATTGCTTATAACGCTCTGTTTATCAAGCAATTAATAAAAAGTCCTGAAAATATCGGGACAGTATCGGGACAAGTTTTTTTACCGGCATTTTGCATAAAAATGTCGGTAAAAAAAAATGCAATTTTCAGAAAACAACCCTGTCACTCAAAAAAAGGAGTCATATTCTGTACTCCAGCCGTTCATTCCTCCAAGATTGGTGGAAGGAAAATGTTGGTTTATTGTCTATTACGTAATAAACCCGGCAACCGGCCATCTTACCAGATTTAGAATTAAATTCAACAGGATCAAGCTTATCAAGCAGCGTAGAGAGCTTGCAAGAAAGATGATGACAGACATATCCAGGCGCTTGAATGCCGGCTGGAATCCCCTGATAAGTGAAGAAGCAAAGAAATCTTATACGTCTTTAGATAAAACCTTGGATGAATATATGAGATTTCAGGGGAAAGTTGCCGAAAAGGACTCCTTGCGTTCCTATCGGTCATTTCTGGGAATTCTTAAAGATTGGCTTATTAAAAACAATCTGCATGATATTGCAGTTCACAGGTTTAATTGTGTAAATGCCGGTAATTTGCTTGAAACTATTCGCGATAGGGAAAACATTTCAATTACTACCTACAACAATTATTTAAAGTTTTATAAAGCCTTATGGAATTGGATGATAGAATACAATTATGCTGTTGCGAATCCATTTGTTAAGTTTAAAAAGATTCCGCGCAAAAACTTTGAGAAACGACGCACGGTTATTACTGCAGAGGAAAGAGGCCAGCTTATGCGTTTTCTGGAAGTTACAAATAAAAACTATTTGTGTATCTGTTACTTATGCTATTATTGCCTTCTCCGGCCAAAGGAAATTGCTTTGCTAAAGGTTAAAAATCTTGATTTGAAACGGCAACTGGTGTTTGTTCCCGGAATAATAGCAAAGAATGATAGGGATTCATACAGAACCATTCCCGATGTTGCTTTATCTGCATTTATGCAGTTGGACATAGCAAACAGATATTCAGAGGATTATTTGTTTTCCTGGGATTTGAAGAAAAAATTTGTTCCCGGAAAACAGAAGATGGGATGCCATGAGATCTCGCGGTACTGGGAACAAGTTATCCGGCCGGCTTTTGGATGGGGACTGGAAAAAGAGTTTTACTCTCTGAAAGATTCAGGAATAACCAACATGATTTCTAAGGATAAAATAGCGCCGGATGATGTTCAACGCCAGGCAGACCACACTTCTCTGGCGATAACGAACATCTATATCAGGAGACAAGCAACAATCTCAGAGCAAATAAAGCATCATGCTCAGCCGTTTGACAAAGACTAAAGTTTGTATTAAAATCTCTCTGGTAATTTAGTTGAGAAAGAATGGTGTTAAAAATTAAAGCCCGAAAATCGGGCTTTAATACTAATTTACTTAAGAATGCGTTTTGCCAAATTAAGATTAAATTTCTTAGTCTTTTTAACGGCAAAGATCTTATCAAATTCACCTTCAATAATTACAACCATCCCCAATGCTTTTAATTTCCTCAACAAATTGTAATCTTCAGGCCCATAATCCTCATCTGATAAAACCCCATCAACTGATAATTTTGAAAGAATTGCTTCTTTAAACATAAAAAAATTAAAAAACTCACCCATCACATGACGGATGGAAAATTTGTGGCGGCAAGTTATACTTGATTCTATATAATTCCAAATATTTTTAAACTTTTTAAATATTGATGCTATTTACAGTAAATAAGATTTGTTATGGATTTAAGTTTTATAGGAACTGAGTGGTATCGGGAAAGATTTTATTTCCTTGTAAATTATGGTAGTTACCAACGTACCAACTGGTAGGATATTCCAACTCCGATGTATGGGGCAAGCTGTTTATTGGAGTTTGTGCCGTAACCAGCTTGTATTCCTATGCCCCAGCGTTTTGGTTTGTCTTTGATTGTGATGGTATTGGTTATGGTCTTCACGACTGTTTTACGGAAGACTTTTAAACTGTCAAGCCTGGGCTGAACTCCGGAGATCCACGCCTGGTAGGATGTGTCTTTATACATCAGCTGTTCCCTTGGCAAATAAATGAAACGCTCTGGCCGCCTTTGCAATGAATCCTTTAAAAGCTTCAGACTATCAAGTAAAGCTGTCGGGATAACAAGTTTAACCTTCTCCTTAAGTTGCCTTTTTTCTGCCACGGCCGGCTTCTTAAAAGTACTTGTATCAGGATAATACATGGTGACTGTATCTCTTTGTATGTTAGTATTGTCATACAAATGCCCACGCGTCACCACAACGCAAATTAAAATTGCAACCATTACACCTAATAAGAAGGTAAGTAGATATTTCATTACGTCATTCATTAGTTTTATCTGTATTATTATCTGATTTATTGGAGGTTGTTAAATCAGTGCCTTTACTTTTAACTATCACATTTGCTCCGATACATGCCAGGATGACGGACACCATTCCCCAAATGAAATCAGCCTGGCAAGTTTTTCCAGTGCCTATGCACCAATACATTGCACCAGCAAAAGCAAGGGAAAAGAACAGCATCAAAAAACGTTTGCTGCTGGTGCCGCTGCCTGCTTTAACCAGGTCTTTTATAAATTTTAACATACTATTTTCTAAAATAAGTGGCTGGTTATTCTATTGTTATTAAAATATATTATCCGGATGTCACTAGTCCTTTGCAAATTTTAACATTATGCCTTGAATTCAATGATCTTATCTTTTGAACCGTCATTTCTTACATCAACATGAAGCCATGAAACATCTGCTTCCAATCTTACCGGATGTGGCAAAGATGTCTTGTGTAGATGTATTGTTTTACGCATTGCAAAAGCTGCAATTTTTGGAGAAATAATATCAGCGGCCATTCCTTGCTTGTGTGCTGAACATTTAGCACCTATGGTACATGTCTTAGGCCTAAAACCGCTAAATTTTCTACTTCCATTGAGTTTCCAGTTATTGATTATCAATGGAGTATTAAACAACTCACGTAAAAAGTCTATAGTATCTTTTAGCCTATCATCTATGAGATTCCAGCCATGTTCTTCATCTTTATAGATTTCCGGTGGTAAAAGTTCATAGAGTTTAAACCATTTGCATCTTTTTTCACTCATAGTTATGCAATCTTATTTTCATACTCAGGTTTATTTTTTTTGATTTGGTCTAGTTTGGAAAGGAATTTTTCAAAATTCCGGCGCGTTCCAAGCGGAGGCTTCCTTTCAGAACAATTTATAAGTTCACAAAAGTGAATGTCTGAGTTGTTTGCCTCCATTATCACTTCATAAATCAGATTAATGAGCAGCGTCTGCTGACTGCCGTAATATTCAACCTGTTTTTCTAACTTAATAATCTTTTTGTCTTTTTTTTCATCTTGACGGTCTTGCAATTCATTTGCAGTCTTAAGATTATCAAGTTTTTTGCCATCAGCAGAAGCTGCAGCTAAATCTGCCTTCCCTTTTTCCTGCTTACGTTTAGAGGCAAAGTTTAACATGAACCATATACCTATAACAATCACAGAACCAGCGGCTCCATTGAGAATCTCTTTAAGCAGCTGAAGCTTTTCCATTGTCTTAAGAATTGATAAGCTTCTGTAATTGCTTCATAAACCATGAATTTCCACTCCATGCAAAATATAAGAAGACACATGGAATAACTATGATGGCCATGTTAATTAATCCAACAAGCCACTTTGCTTTATCCATTAAAATGATAATAGCAAAAACTGCTATGGCCCAAACGATTAGAATGAAAAGGGTAAATCCTTTCATTGCAGAATTTTTTCCTGTAATCATGTTGTTTAAATTTATTTAGTTGATAACCAGTTATCTACAGCAGCAATAGCAGCCGCGCGAAATTCATTGAACTCTTGCCATTCCGCCTCATACTCAGCGGCTTTATCAATAGTTGAATCTTTAAGCAGTTCTATTTGATGCGTTTTAATTGCGTTTTCAGTGTCTTTATATTTACTTGATATAATGGCATTTATAAAAGAGTCTCTGGAGATATTGTCAGGATCACATTCAATGAGTGTTCCACCATCAGGCATAGGACCTGTATAAGAGAAACCGTGCATATCCTCTCCGTCAGATGTTTGTTTAAATGTTACAGCTTTCTCTCCAAGGTAGCATATAATATGACTAGAGTCATAACGCTGATAAGTTTTTTTGATTAGATAACAGATTGTGTACATGATATTTACGTTTAAGTGAATTTATAAAATTTCTTATGGAATTTATTATAGAATATTTTAATGATAGTCTCTGCCGGCAAATCCTCTTTGTTGAAGCAATTTTGTGCCTGGTCAATTAGTACCTCACTTCCTGAATAGGCAAAATAGGTGCATCCGGTATGTAGTTCATTAGTATCAGAACCTAGCCACTTGAATTCAAGTACTAGGCGTTTTTTTGCACTTCCGTCAGAGTTTTTTTCTATTACGGAATTATCTATAATATAATCCAACAATTCAATAAGATAATTAGGTTCTTCACTGTCTGGATGCAAAACAGTGTCACATAACAAACTTTCAAACTTAACCTTGGTAGAATTATCTCTGAAAGGATTTTTTACCGGTTTCTTTTTGTTGATTTTGTCTGATAATCTTTTACTTAAATCCATATTTGGAAAATATTTTTTCAAAAATTTATCATCGGAGCAGTGTTTAAATTGTCCCAGCCGGGAACTGAGCGCATGATAGATACTTTTATCAGATAAGTGAAGGACATTTTTCCCATATAAAATTCTATTTCTGGCCTCACATGCATTTGCCCTGAGCGGCTTAATGAATCCGTCTTCAAATATTCTAAATCCTGTGGCCGTTAAACCGTCTTTAAGAGGCCTTACTGTGATGTTATTATTTAGTTCCATTCCCAGTTCAGCACCAATATATAGGCCTATCCACTCTGCTAACATTCCAAGGAATATCTTATCCCGATGGAAAACGAAAATATTATCCATAAACCTGTAATAGAGGTGTATATAACGAATATTTTCAAAGAAAGTTTTACGTAATTCCTCATTGGAAAAGTGCCCAAACCCCTTATCATGCGCTTCCGCGTGCTTTGTATATTTAATAACATATTCGCGACAGTAAAACTCCGCAAGCGCCTTATTTTCTGATAATCCAAAACAAACTCTTATATCATAATCAAAGAGTGCAAATGTTGTATTTGCCGTCACGGTTGATATTTTAAGACCTATGGGAACTCCGGTCGGCCGTCTAGCATCAGGATTGCCCATTGGAGTACCTGCAGCACTGTCTATAATTCTATCCCATAACATAAGAACTGTAGGATCTTTAATTTTTCTCCGGATGTTTTTCTTTGGAATATCTATCGGGATACTTTGATACATGTGATGAGCATCAACGGAGAGATAATAAAGTTCACCGCTCCCTTCTATTTTAATGTCATGGGACATCTTCTTAACCATAGCGTGTTGACCTAATCCTTTGATACACGCAAAAGTAGAGCGGTCATAAGAGCGTTCCAAAATGTCTTCAAAGTTCTGAAGCATTGCCCAGTGAAATATATGATCTCTCAGAGGCAACATGGAGAGAAAGCGGTCCTTTTTCTTCTCATGTATTGTGCGGTACCTGTAATCAGAAACTTTGTAAGTGCCTTTTGAAAATTCGCGCTGCAGCTGTAGCAAATTCTCATCTTTATGAGTCGCAAATGCCTTTACCTCATCTCTACGTTTCTTCCTTCTGGTAGCGTTTTTATATGCTAACAGAAAATTTTCTGGAGTATCTATTTTACCGGAGAGATAACCGTAAGCTTTCATCTCAGTGTTTTAATATTGTCTGCTTTTCTCTTATGGTTGCCTTGGAGTCTTTTGACCTACCAGCATCATGTTTTACTCTTTATGTTTTGGCTCAATGGCCACGGTTAATAATTCAATAGAATCCAGACTTAAGTTCTTTAGTTGAGAGGCGCGGAAAGGTTCGCATTGGCATTCTCGGGCGCATTGTTACCATTCAAGTACGCTAAGCCATCATGGGCACCATTGTTCGCATTGCCGGACACAACAGGAGCCCGCCGTAACGCCTAGAATTATTAACCTTATAAAGCGGTATCTCGTAGAGAGATACCGCGTGTTTGCCTGATTACTTTTAAGATTAATTATTCTATTAACGTTGGTTCTGGATTAAACTCTTCAGCTACTTCGCAGAGAGGCGCGGAAAGGCTCGCATCGGCATCCCCGGGCGCACCGTTACCATTCAAGCACGCTAAGCCATCAAGGGCACCATAGTTCGCATAGCCGGACACAACAGGAGCCCGATATCCGGATGTTGCTTTATCTAGATAAGCACCATCACAATAGAAGGTGGCAGCAGTTGCTCCACATTCTGTAGGCATATTTGATAAACCGTATAGGTTAACAGACTTGATATAATCCCATGCGTCGGTTCCAATTGGAGAAGCTCCAACATATAGCATGTTAGCGGTATCAGAGTAATTCCAAGTTCCACGCGAAGTTTTTGACACATACCATTTGTAGCTAGTATCAGCTTGTTTTACTCCTATTTGGCCATTGATTCCTCTGATAAATTGACCAAAAGGATTCTTAAGACCAAAGAACACTGGAACGCTGATTGTTTGGTTAATTGTTCCATCAGCTTTAGGAACATCGTAGGTGACCACTCCACAAGCATCAGCCAAATTAACTCCAATATTAACCGGACAAACTCCATAATACGAATATTTATCCCAGTTTGGAAAAGTAGTTATACCTGGTCCTAATCCGCCCTGGTATAAACCGTTTGCATCCTTTGCTGAATTGTATGCAGCCTGAACATCCCTCGTTCCAAAAATAATTTGGAATAAAATGCTTGTGATAGTCTCATGCATCCACCATCCTGCATGCCATCCGATTCCTCTATTTGCTGCTTTCAACTCAAAAGTTGAAATAGGAATATTTGTTGCTCCCATACCAAGTTGAGTGAGCTGCTGGCCGGTTGCATATGTGGCAACCGCTGCATCTAATGCGCTGCCGTTTCCACCTCTATACTGCTCAGCCGTTGATATAAGTGAACATAGTTTATCATTTGTCCTATCCATTATGCCACAGCCAACTGCAGAAGTTGAACCAACCGGAATAATGTAGTTATATCTTCCTAAAACAGGAGTTGTAGAAGCGGCTAGATAGAAATATCCATCTTCAATCCATGTTGCAAAATAAATCTTTGTTCCCCAACCCCACTGATATTGTCCTTGTGAACCATCTAGAACGGCTGCCTCACCGGTAGCAAGTTTGTAGTGATTAGTAGGATCTAGTTTGCGGCGGTTATGATTATCATCCACTAGATAACAACCTAAACCAATAAGAGATGGAAAGGCTTTTAAATAGTCTAAATTTCCAACAGCTTCTCCTGTAGGATTACCATCAGAAAGTTTCCATCTTCTGACAGCATAACCTTTGTTTTTTAACTGGCTTGCCTTGAAGAAGCCGTATTTGTTAGCTGCAGCTGAATGCCCAAAAATAAGGTCAGCATCTACAAGACTCTGGAACGTATCCAGAGCGCCTAGTTCTTGTTTTGCCATTGTAATAGTTTTTAAGTGTTTATATTATAAATTAATCCATGTTCCATTATTAAGTTTCTGCAAGCCGGATGATGTTAGTCTAAGTCCGTAATTTCCAAGACGTAAATTGATCCCTTCAATTGCAGAAACGAACATATATTTATTTTCGCCCCACGCCGTAAAGAAGCCATCAGTGCCAATAATTGTCTGCTGTGGTTGAGTGATTGCATAAGCGTATGAACCACGGCAAATTACATCATCTGTTGCACCCGATATTGTTGATGAATCAATTGTAACAACAGCCCTTAATACTAGTTTATAAGTCCCTGATGTGTAATTTGTTCCATCAATTGTTATACTTTCTCCAGGAGTGAAAGACTCATTTAATTCAGCCGCAGAAGCAACAATAATATTTTTAGAAGCACTCCAAGTGTGAACAAGCGTGCTTCCATTGTAAACTTCAATAAAAACTTGCAAACGGTTTGTCTGAATTGAATAACCAGAAGGATCAGTAGGAACATCCAAATCAACGCCAAATCCGTTAAGCTTTATCACATCACCAACTGATAGTGCGCCTAATGAAAATTCTTTATTATAGCACTCATTATCATGATCTTCTTTGGCAGAGCAATACCATGCTAGGGCCATAGTCATCATGGAATTAATTACTTGATCAGTTGGAAGCGTTGCAATTGTTCCTATTGTATCAGCAATTATTTTAGTTGCAATCTTTCCGTTTGCATCATTTAAAGATATCCCATAATCTCTTGTAATAGATATTTTAGAACCCATTTTGATGATTCCGTTTATAGGATCAATTTTTAAATCCGGAATAAAATTTGCGTTTTCATAATCAGTGCTGGCAGAACCATTTACGGTACCAGATTGTGAGATAAGGCATTTGTTCTTAAATATAAGTCCGGCCAGATTCGCATACTCTGCAAACAGCCAACCGGTTGCTATGTTCTCATATGGTCCGGGAAATTGAATCCAGTAGGTTGTATCTGTCGGAACCTTTCCGGAAAATTCACCGGCAGTTATTAACGCCTTATAATACAAGTTGTTGTACTTTACTACATCAATTCTTGTAGTATTGCCATAATAGGTTTTAGAAGCAGAATAATCACCTCTAAAAGGATATGCAATACTAGGCCCTGGATCACCTTTCTCTGGATCCTTTTTATAAGCTATTCTTGTAATAGATTTAATGTTAGGCATTTATTGTACCGGTTATAATTAACGTTACATCTCCGCCGGCTGTTTCGCAGTTTCCTTTTGTAACAGTAAAAGAAGTTGCGGCGTCAGCTGATGATATGACTGTTCCATTGGATGACGTCAGGGCAAAATCAAAAGTAGCTCCGGATAAATGTGTTGTACTGCCTCTGTAGCAGACAAATGGAACATAAACAATGCTCTGTCTGGAAGAAGTAATTTCTTCCGGAACGGCGTTTCCAGCTCCATCAGTTGGATTAGGATATATAACCATTGTATCAGTTTCATCTTCAACGGATATTGTTGCTTCTGCAGTCTTTCCTGAATAAGTCATGGTTACCTTGTAAAGCTCCTTATTATCAATGTCTGCAGCTGAAATTTGTAAAGTTTGAGATGTGGCATTGGATACAGCTTGCCATCCATCAACTCCGGCTGCAACAATCATTTTATACCACTTATATGTTACTCCAGTTGTAACTGAGTTTCCCCCAACTAAAAGGTGGGCATTTAACGTAAGTACTGGAGTGTTCTGATCTATTACACCACCATCGTTTACGTCAATATACGGTATATAGCTCTCACCATCAGTTTCTTCTATTTGAAGTTCAATTGTTTGGGAAACGCTAGCTGTAAATCCGGTATTAACAGTGCAATCTAAACGTATCACTTTGGAAGTTATAACTGATGATGAAGCAATGTTCTTTAAAATTTTAAGTGTTGGAACGGAGAAATCTCCATCAATGTTTTGCCATTCTCTTTTAAAAGTTCCGGCTGCTATGCTTCCAACTGCCAGGGATAAATTAGAGGAATCAAACGTTATTTGTGTTCCTTCAAAATACCATATATCAGAACCAGTCACAGGGGCAATTCTTGAAGCCTTGAGCATACTTCTTATTGCCGGATATATAACTGGCTGATTTGAAGCGTTTGTGAAATCTGGTGCAACGGCACCATTACTCTTTGCTACAAATTGCTTTAGCGGCCGGGTTGAACGCAAAGAGCAAGTTAGTGTATCACCCTGCTTTACGTATTTAATTGTTGTTGATCCTTTTACCGTGCTTGACATAATATCTCTTATTTATTGTTAATAAATTTTATTGCTTCAGTTCTTGTAAGAATCTTTCCGCCTAGTCTTTCAACTTTATCTGAGAATGACTCTGATGCGCTGCCGTCAGTCAACAAGTCATCACAGTTAATCAATGTCAAATCGTTTACACTCTGCCGGTGATCAGTCAGATTTAGCTTTTCTGCCTTTGAAAAAGGAATTATTGCATATACGTATTTCATTTCTAAATAATTAAATATGAGGAATTTATAGTTAAATCATTTCCATTATCATCTTGGATTGCCTTTAATGGTTTTAGTTCTTCTACCGCTAAACCTATATCAGCACCCTGACTTACACGACTCATTGGAATTTTGCATGAATTGCCATATCCAAGCACTTCCCATTGTGAGTCATAAGTAGGATATTTGACAGACCAGGTAATAGAAAAATATGCTTGAGGATCTGTAATCACTTTTTTAGGAGTAAATACAAGCGCCTCATCTTTAACATATTCCGCCAACGGATTAGCCTCAACTCCTCCATTCACAATCTGTGAATAATCGTACTCTCCATAACGTCTTACACATTTTGTTGTTACTGTAATGGCGGAATCAGAAGGTTCTGCCGGTGCTGCCATACCAACAGGAAGATAATCTGCTTTACATACTAGCAAGACGTCTGGATCTAAGAAACGCGGATCAATTTCAAGTTCCGAAGAATTTACTCCACTTACATAGAACAAATCATCTTCATTTAAAAGGGTGTCAACATTATTTACACGCTTATACCAAAAGTAGTAAGCATTGTAATAGATTCCATCACAAGCATTTCCTCCAATCTTTAAAGTTGCTGTTATCTTTCTTGTGCCAACATCTATTAGAGGATCATATTCCCAAGAAACGGGCTTATCTAACGTTAAGGAAGCAGGTTCACTTACTGATAGGGTTGAGAGCAATGCAGTTGCTGCAACTTTGATAGCATTGCCGCTTCTTGAATCAGCAAAGGTTCCGACAAAAACTAAAGTCTTTGGTTTTAGATATTTAATATTTTCACTTACAGTTAACTGGCCATCTAATCCTACAGTATAATCTTCTGTAGCTGAACTTATAAGATAATTGCTTAATTCAGCAGCAATAAAGTTATCTAAAACAACGCTATCTGCAACATCCGCCGGTAATAGGTACCAGCTAAACGTTGAGAAACTTTTATTTCCACTGGAAATAATGCCGGAAGGATCCTGAACATAAAGAATAGGTTTAATAACAAGAGGCGTTAGTGAACGGTCCGGCTCATATTCTCCGGTATCCGCATTGTGACGCTGTGATAAACTTCCTCCTATAACTCTCAGAGTAAGAGCTATATTTAGAGGATCATATACAACATTTAGTCTTTTTATCTTCATATCAGAAAATTATTTGCGCGGTTAGTTTTGTTGTGTCTCCATCATTATTAACGATAGCGGTACACGTGAACACTCCGGATAAATCTTGCAGATCTTCATTTGTTAAATTAACGCTCGTAGTATCACTGGAATGTTCTGTATTCCAAACAGTATCTGCTGCAGTATCAGTTGTTGTTCGTGACCATTTCCATGAAATAACTTCACTTGATATGTCATTTAGACCTCGGAAGACCTTTGCTGTTAAGATTGTAGAAAGTTTCCCGGAAAGGAAAGTGTCACCATTAGAAGAATCAATTTCCAACGCTAGTTCCGTGCTTCCCATTACCATAACCCAATCATTTGCATTAAAAGAAGGTTCTTCCAACGTCTTTGACGTAACGCATCTATAAAAACAATTGTTATGATAAACCTGGTCCTGAACCGTTGCATTATAAAGGTATGGCGTTGAACTCTCTGCCATATCTTTACTCCATTTTCCTCTATCTCTTATATTCCTTGTTGTTATGCCATTAAGAAGAGACTTGAAATAATCCTTTAAAACATTAAAAGATAACTGCTTCCATACTTTTTTATAAGGCGTTTGTATGGCAAATAATAATTCTCCCGACAGGTCAGCCACTGGAAATGCTGTCAAGTCAGGTGTTAAAAAAAAAAGGCTGTCGGGAGTTGGAATCTCCAAATTATCCGGAAGAGTTTCAGTGCGAGAAATGTTCAAATATCCCTGATCATCATTTATCTTATATGTAAATGATAAACTTTGCATATCATCAGCTGACACATTGGATACAGAGCTATTAGTCAATGAAATAGGTGTAAGGTTGCCGTCTTCAAATGCGTACTGCTTTTCAGATAGAACCAAATCCTTTAACCAGGCCGTTTCTTTTTGAGTCTTAAGCCCAGAATTTTGAGTGTATTTGATTTCAGTCTTATTGATTTCAAGCTCATTTACTTCATCCTTTTCTGCTATAGTATTTTCTCCGTCACTCTCTTCTGTTCTGCTGCCGGTACAATTAACAGAATCTATTCCACCAAGTGAATTCTCCCAGGCATATTGATGCTGCTCATTCTGGTCTGCAGTATAAATATATCTCTGAATATATGTCAAGCGCACCGCTGATACATCTTCCACATACACATCATAATATCCGTACTTTTCATCTTCTATAAGACTGTATATATAAGCAAATTGCAAAGAAAAAGTCTTACATATTCCGGCGTCTATACTGCCAAGTAGAAAAAGTTTTGATTCACCATTTTTTAGGTAAAATTTAAGCTTGACATTAACACTTGCAGAAGTTGGATTATAGTAAGTAAGCCATTGTGGTTGAGTCTTTGTAGTCTTAACTGATATTGGCTGCCATGTTAGAAAATGTGACTTTAAAAATTCTGCAGCCGTAAGAGAGAGATTTTTTACGCCGGCACGTATTGCTAAAAATGAAGCAGTTAAAGCAGAATTATTAATATCTATAGTAAAAGCCTTAACCATAGATGATTGCACCGTTACATAATCTGCAGGAATTGAAAATGAAAGATGATTTTTTACAACCTTGGAAAAATCTAGCTCTACCTGTTCATTGGTGGGAGCATAAATCTCATTAGTTATAATATCATCACCACAAAGAAGTTTAACGGTAACATTATCCGTTGTTTGGATAATCAGCTTCTTCATATTCCCTGTAAGGGAAAGCGCATCCGGTTGTTGTATAATGCTTGCCATATTCTTGCGTAAAATTCTCTGTTATATTTTAAAATTTAAAGGACAAATTTTTTAACTATCCATTTCAGCAGCCGTGTACCATATATGCATCTCTTCAGTTGATGTGTTAAGTACATGCCCGGCGTTATCCGTTACTGTGATTATTATTGTAACAGTACCGGCATCAAAAGTATCTGTTGCTGCAGTAGGTGGCAGGTCGGAAGTATATGCATCTGCGCCGGAATTTTGATAATTCCATGAATCATAATGGTCCTGATCTTCCGGATATTTTTTTAAAATATCTTCCAAATTGGTATGTCTAACCCACATGTATTTTTGTTCTGTATATACAGACGCTGTATCAGTAATTTCATTTGGTTTTGCCTGTAATAGCAGAAACTCAGAGCTTTCAACGCTTGCCGCCTTATCCGAGATGTTATATGTAAGCGCTATGGGAAGCAGACGCTGTCCCTTGAATCTTTTTGTCTTATCCATGCGCCATTGCTGCAGCGTCATATTGTCTAAAATAAACTTCCCTGTTAAATGTGCAGCATTGTTCATAAGTGCCTCATTGTAAAGCTTCCAACAATGGTTATATAGTTCATCATAGTGCAAAGAAAAATCACACCATTGAACTCCTATATTGTTGTACTTTTCACAAGTACCATGACAGTATTTAGAATATTGCAATACGTCATTGCCGGAAATTCCTGAAGAATAAATAAATATAACTTTTTGCTCTGTATCTTCACTTTCATTTTCGTATGAAGAGTTAAGATGAATCTTATCCCCAATAAATTCTGCCTGAACCATTAATGCATATACACCTCGTTGGCCAAATTTATGTGCTGTCATTACCGGAGTTACATCTGATGCTGTAAATTCTTCTGCTTTCATCGTGTCTTTAAAGTACGTAAAGTTGTTGGAACCTAAGCGCTTGTATATTTTTGCGCCGCTAGTTCCATTTACGCTGCTCTTCCAAAAATCGCCAAGTGCTTTTCTGTAAAAAACGTAATAGTTTGATGTTGCACCGCTTGATACAGGTGTAATAAGTGGATAATTTTCAATAAGCTTCTCCTTTGTTTCCGCGGCCGGCTCCGCGCCTTCCAGCGTTTGATCAGGAATTAGCTTAACTTGTTTGGCATCTTGAGGTTTAACCGTCATCTCATCATCTAACTTATTGTCAAGGCAAATATCAGGTCCCTCAGTTGCAATATCCTCAAACATACGTATATCCGCAATTTTTGTCTCCGGATTAATAAATGCTTGCGCATGAAATTTCTTCTCTAAGCAATCAAGAAACTCAGATAGCGTAACTGATGGGGATATATCAGACCATTTTAAATGCCCTTTGCAAAAAGTGTCAGCACAATTGTTTACTAGACAAATTTTATTTAACGGAAATACAGTAAATGGATTGGAATTAAGCGTATAGCCAAGCTGTTTAAAAAGAAGTACCAAGTATCTGTGAAGCCAAGGAAAGGCAGTTAGACCATAACCATCAGGAACAGTAATATAAGTTTCATTTTCATAGATCACTCTGCTCTTATAGAGAAACGGCCAGAACGTAACTGTGTCACTATCATTAGACACATCTGGCTCATTTAGATACTGATAGGAACTATCCTCGTCCGTATCTGATTCAGTCACGCTTCTTGTGACAACTGTATTTCTGTTTACCGCAACCGGAAATGCTGTAAAATCACCTGTTTGCTGTCCGGATGATAGTTGCTGCAGTAATAAAGCCCATGAGCCGATTTTATCTGCAGAATCAGCAAATCTATCATCTACAACTCCTTCAAAAATCTCACGCAAACTTGTATCTTTATAACTAACATATAAATCACTCTCATCCAATGCTAATGAGGCGGTTATGCCACTTTTTGTCGCGATAGAGTCTATTATTAGTTGCCCATTTTTTCTTATTACCCCGCTCTGGAGAGTTGCGGAAATTTTACGCAAAAAACCATTGGCTGATGCCAAACGTTCTGGGTTGCCAAGTTTGCCTAGTACGTCAGCTGATGCAGGTATAGTAACTGGAATGGATGCCGTTCCATCATCAGAGAAGAACGGTGAGTTTTTCTCCACTTGTATCTCAAAATCTGCCGGAAGCGGCAGCTGACCTTTTTCGGTGATAAGTTTCATTTCCCGGCTGCTTTTTTAAATCTATTTTTTAATTCCTGTGCCGCATTAATATCACTTACAACAACATAGCTCTTTTGCGGAGTATCCACTAGTTTGTCAACAGCCTTGCAGAATTTGTCAATAGCTTTAGTATCTACTGCCGCAGCTTGGCCATAATCTTTAGAACCAGTATAACCTCCTTCCGCATAGCTTCCAACTGGATTTATTGATGTACGTCTTCTTCTAACGCTTTCTATTGCAGCAACATGTTGCCTAACTGTAATATCCCTTAATTCTGGTTGTGGCACAACATATTCCCCGCGGTGAACAATTCCGGCCGGCTCATATCTTCCGCCGTCCCCGGTATAACCTCCTTCACTATATCCGGAGGTAACAACGCGTTCACCGGTAGATATAGAACTGGAAGTAGTTTCATTTTGGATTGCATTGCGCTGTGCTATAATTGCAAGGAGTTCCGCTGTCCCGGCTATCGAGACTAAAACACTTGCTGCAATAGCTGCCGGCAATGGAAGAGTTGCATATTGCATCATAATAGCCGTTGCCGTATTAGAAATGGTTTCGGCAATTTTAATTCCCATTTCAATATTTGCATATTTTTTTCTAAGCTCAAGTTTTTTCCGTTCGTAGTCTTCCTGTATTTTTTGTTTTTTTTCAGTATTACTACCAGCCGCTGCAAGTTCTCTTTGTTCTGATGCTTCAAGTTTTTGCTGTTCTATCTCCTCAACTTCACTTACTAAACTTGCAATGCTATTTAATGCTTGGCTTGCCGCCTGAGTGATAGCAATAGCTCCCTTTAATTCTACGTCACGTCTTTTGGTTGCATATTTTTGAGTGATATTTGTTTTCTCCTTTTCATAGGTCTCATGACTTATCAATCCGGTATCATATAATTCTTGGAGATGATCCAGGGCAGAAGACTCTTCGTCATTTATTTTATCCAGCTCAGATCTTTCTAAATTCCAAGCTTCTTGCATGTTGCTTATAAGATGATTGGAGTCTGCAACGAGTCCTTCTTGCAGTGAGTTATTTTGTTCTTCTGTCGTTTTGTTTATTTTATCACTGCTTTCTTTGCTGGCATCTTTTATATCATCCTGTGCTTTTTTGACAAGATCCTTTATCTTGTCAAGGTATTCCTTCCTTTTTTCAATAGACTTATCAAGTAGCTGTTGTTGTATTTCTTCCGTGCCTTTCCCATACATGGCGTTGATTTGCAGCTTTTTATTAAGTAAATCCGCCTCTATTATATACGATTCAGAACTATATTCTTCCTCTGATTTTTTCCTATCAAGATATTCCTGTTTAAGAACATTGCTTTTGGCCGTTGATACTTTTTCAGCAGCAGCTATTTCTTTTTCATAAGATTTTTCTCTATCCTCTGCAGACTTTGAGTTAATCTCTTTTATTTTGGCAGCATTATCATCTGCCATCTCTTTTATAAGTTTATTGGACTTTTTTAAAGCAGCGCGGTTATTGTCATTAACATTTGCAGTGGTTTGGTATAACTTAGATTCTGCAGCGGCCCATTCTTTTAACATCTCATCAGGCATTTTATTTATGCCTTTGATGATAGGAACTACATTCTCTGCTACATACTGATTAGTCTTTTTCATTGCCGCTAAGTTTTTTTCCTGCGCAGCAATTTCTTTGTCAATTTCTGGGGTTGCAATAGCTCCGCCTCGATTGGATGAAGCTATTTGAGTACGTTGCTTCTTCAACGATAAAATTTTATTTTCCGTATCAACTATTTTCTGGCCCTGGGATAATTGGGTTTTATGCTGGGAATTCTCAGCTATATAATACCGCAACTGATTAGCATTTAATCCGGTAAGAATCATGGCCTTATCATTAGCAACCTTTTTCTCTTTGAGCGCATTATCCATTTCTAATTTACCCATCTCCTGATTTTTCCTGATAATATTTTGGGCAGCTTGCTGCCTCTCGGCAGCCGATTTGGTTACATCGTCCATAATGGCCTGCTGTTCAGATATATATAGATTTGCCTTTGATTGCTGCACTGTCAGCTCATTCACGCCGTCCTTCAATTGATCCATTATTTCAACTACTTCTTTAGACAGGTTCCAAGCGCGTTTAAGGTTATTTAAAAAATTATCAAAATCACCTGAGGCCATTGCAGTTACAAAAACCTTATAAGAAGATTTCATTCCCAAGGTCATTGCCTCCCATTTATTCCTGGAAGTGTTTGTGGCCTGAGTTATATCTCCGGCAATTTTAACAAGTCCTTGTGCAACCTTCTTCGCAATTTCTGCCATCGAGAATCCTCCAAACACGGAAAGCATTCCCTTCATTACTGCACCGGTTTTTTCACCTCCGGCCTGGACTTCTGCAAGTCTATCCTTTGTGGCTTTAAAATCTGCGTTTAACTGCTCCCATCTTTCCGGATCAGCTTCTTTTGATGTGCTATTAAGTTGGTTTTGCAGGTCTTTCAACTGCTGCTTTAACTCATTAGCAGTCTTAAGTTTAATGTCTCCAAGGCCTACTGCCAAACTCTTTACTCTTTTCTCTGTCTCCTTAAGTTCCGTCTGGTCTTGTTTCAACTGATTTGCCATCTCCTGATATTGCTGCGTTCCCTTTCGATTTGTAAGTTCCAGCATAGACATAGCTTTTTGCAAAGCTGTGATTTCGCGCCTCAAGTCTCCGGCACGTTTGCGATCTTCAGTCAACTTCTCAGAAAATTCTCCTGATTTAAGTTTGATTTCCGCCTCAATTTTGATTAATTCATCTTGGATTGCCATATCTATGCGTTCTTAAAAGTCTCAACTACAGTGCGCCTAATTTCTCCGGATAAAGCCGGTTTTATTCTATTGTAAATACCTGCATACAGGTAACCATAAATATATTTGTTATAAATAGGTTCATAAACTCTCTTTTTATGACCGCTTTTTGTTTTTTTGAGATCAAGAAACCTAATGTGCAGTGGATAATCAATTGATAAGTGCATGTTTGCAACGCTTGGATTTTGAGAGGTTGACTCCAACAATTGTCCGGTCCTCTGAACAAAATACGCCGTGGCCACAATCTTTTGCGCTCTTAACATTTTCACCGCCTGGTCAAGCATCACGTCATTTAATTGTTTTATGTAATCCTCTGTAAGCATATTAATCAATTATATAGCGCTCACTATTTTTTGTAATTTTTTCATCTTTAAATCATATCAACACCTTTGCGGCTAAACATCATGCTCCAGCCAATTGAAGCAGATAGGTCCCTAGCGTAAAAGGGTGAAATCTCATTAGGCCACACCAGTTGTTCCAAAAGCGGATAAGTCATTCTATCATCCGTGTCTTCTCTCATTTTGCGCCGGATAGTTGCAAGAATGTCAAGTGCTTTTTCCAGCACAAGCATTTCTTCCAGATTATTAAAACCATTTGTAGATAAAGGCTTTGCAATAGTTATTGCAAGGCGGAACTCATCACTTTTTGCTTCTGTCTCTGACAAAACAGATGATATATTGCCAAAGTCAACAAACAGATAATATCCCTTGACCTGGGAAATCATCTTACTGACAGTTGCCTCATTGATGCCAAGTACAAAGTCAGTTATCTCTGAATTTCTCTTCTCATCTCCAACATTGTTTAGTATGTTAGAAATATCTGCATAACCTCCGGCAGGGCTGTTTTTTGCAGTCAGTTTTGATATTGCTGATTTAGCAACAAACTGAGAAAAATACTGTATTACATCTGTTATCTGTTTCATCTTTTTGTATTGTTAAGTATTTCATCTACTTGCTCTTCCATTAAGCCGGTTGATTCAGCAATCTCTCCGTGCTTCATCTCCGTGCATCCTAACTGGTTAACGCTGTCAATAGTTTCTTTTAGAAGCAAATCCAAATAATTAAACAGAGACATTTTTTCTATTTCCCCGACAGAACCATAACCTTTTCCGGCAAGCTGATAGATGGGAGAGTTAGGACCTATAAGGTTTTTTTCAGATGTTTTTGCGCCATGAAAAACATACTTATATTTTTCAATATCTGATATCCAATCAATTATAGCGTTGTAATTATACAGTACCGCAACTTTCTCATATTGTGATATGTTTTGCAAGCCAACTTTTTCTGCAGCTGCCTGGCTGTATGGTTCCGGACAATAAAGAACTCTAACCAACTTATCCAGAATAAGCGCACGTTCATCTTTGCTCTTATAAAATAATGAAACAAGTGAGTTTGCATCAGTGTATTGCGCTGCCGTTAAAGACGTGTCAACCAGTCCGTTAGCATAATGAAACTTATATCCGATGAGTCTCATGCTATCCAGGAATGGCAGCAGCTGCTCACCAAAATGCAAATCAATTTTTATACGGTACTTGAACTGAGATGCTATACGCATTTCTGGTTCAGAATCATCTGCCTTGGGAATAGTTTTTAACAGTTTTTCTTGTGTGGCCGGAGAAAGTTTCTTGTATCTATCATCTTCATATACAAACATGTAGTAGAAATTAATTTGCTCACCAATACGCCATAGATTTTCGCAGAATGTTTCACTCAGGTTCTTTATTTTTTTGCTTTCAATATCCAGAAGGATCATAAGAACCTGCAGCTTGAATGCTTCAAAATCTCTCTTGCCACGTAAAAAATCAGTGACAGCTTCACAGATTTTCAGATACTGGTAAGGCCGGAGTTCAAACCATTCAGAAGGAATCTTATATTTTCCGTTTATTGTAATCATTTCACAGAGAAGAATTTATTGCTTTCGCGGTTATAGTCCTCAATTCCAGTTGCCTTATTCAATGATTTGCTTACAGCTGTTTCCATCTGCAGTAGATAAAGACTTGCTTTCTTTTCCAGTTCCATGGAAAGTCTGTCGCGATTCTGCATCATGCTTCCGGATGTGGAGTACTCGGATGTGATGTCTTTTCGTAATGATTCAGGAAGTTCCGTTAGGTCAAACACTTTTACCACACGCGCCATAACTTCATAACAAAGCGCACGCATAACCGTATCCTTATATTTATCCAGTAGAGTAGCTTTTTCAGTATCGGACAAAGAGCCAAAGCGCGTATTTATTTCAGATGCTGTAACTTCCCTAATAAGGTACTGAATCTGTGAGAAGAAATATGAGCTTCCAGAGATGTTGAAATAGTAAGAAAAATCCTTTGCACTCTTTATTAAAAGTTCCTGACGGTTTTTGTAAATATCTGCTGTTTTCCACTCTTTAAAGAAAGAGTCAGTAGCTTTATTGTCTAGCAAATTTAGCAGGGAATCCATTGCACTCCAGAACTGCTTTATATAATCATCTTTTAGGTTCTCAAACTGGTATTTATAGAGTTTCTGCTCTGAATTGTTTTTTGATACGGCCCAGTAAGGAAGATAGTTAAACATAATTCTATTAGCAAGCGCAAGCTTAAGATAATCAAGCGCATCCGCAAGAACCTTTTTTTTATCTATATCATCTGAAGTAGTGTCTTCAATAAAAGACAGCACCTCATCCGGAATGATATTGCGTATAGTTGCAATTGCAGTTTTTTGGGAGCTGGAAAGAGTTACCAAGTCAACGCTTTGGTCTAGCGCCGTTGTGTGCTCCAGTAAATCGTTAATATCTGTAAATCCTTTCATAATAATATTTTATGATGTTTCTTCCTGATTGCCCATTCTCTGTGAAGGAGTAATATCTTGTTGCTTTGCTATTGTCGGGCGGTAGAATCCTATCCTGATGCCTTGGGAATATTTCTCGGGGAAGTTGAGCTTTAAAGCAAGGTTGGCATCCTGACAAACAATCTCTTCCGGAATGGTCAAACTGGCCAGGTAAATCATGTAGTTGTAATATGCGTTGCTGCCGGAATTGGATATTATTCCATCTTTGGAAACGTTTGAAATTGAGGCATCCATACCCTTACTTGCAAGCATATTCTCATCAGCTCTCTTATCATACGTGATGAGCGCCTCCATGTATTCTTTGTATTTTTGAGGTATCTCTTTAATCTCCCATTCCTGCTTATTCCCGTCTGCATCTGTGAAGGAATAAGAAGAGAATATTTTGCCCTGGTTATTTCCTTCTCCGGATAAATAATTGGTCAGTTTTTTAAGTTCAAGTGCAACGTACTGATCCAGATAAGTGCTGTTGTATTCAGTGCCAATTTCAATTATCTCAGTGTCAGAAAATTTGATGTTTAGCAAAGTAGCGTTTGAATCCTCCTTCCTTCTTTCCGCATTAGTTTCACAAAGTTCCTCTATTCTCTTTTTCTGACTTTCCAGCCAAGCATCCGGAATAATAACGTGCATTCTTGCACTCATTGCATTAGTTAGATAATCATTTATATATCTAGGAGTTAAGTTGCTTGCTTTAATCCAGTGACGTATTCCCCGGTAAAAGCTGTTAAATGAATAGACCTCTTCTCCGTGCGTTGGATTCTTGGAATATGATATGGCCGTTGGATATTTTGTGGGATTGGTGTAATCCATCCTTGGATATGCTTTGAACTCATTAACAACGCAATTATCCCAAGGACCTATCAGCACTTTTTCAAAATCGGAATCTTCAAAATCCGTGCGGCCGGATATATCCTTCACAGTTGCAAGCCTTGCCCTTAATACACTCACATGCTCAAGCCCTGCTACAGGTCGCGATAGATTCATATTGGCCCCGGCCGTAAACCTCCATTTTGTGAAAATGCCTGATGCATAATAGAATGAAGAGATACATTTCTTTATATAATCTCTGAATGAATCCGCACAACCATTCTGCTTCCAGTTATCCAGCCATTCAGATATCTCCTTGTCTTGTAAGTATTTGCGCTTAGGTAAGCCATCCTCATCTAGTTGCTGTATGAACAGCATAGGACCGTTCCCGTATAACATAGATACCTGCTTCTCAATAAGTTGAGGTAAGAGTTTATTATGGCCTATCATGTCCTTTGCCTCATTTGGTTCCAGGTTGTTTACTCCAAAGGGATAGACCTTGTACTGTTGAATAGAGATAGGAACCAGATGAACGGGCGCATCATCCGCATTCCTGTCTGCTGACAATGTGTTAGAGAACATATCCGTGCTACCTATCTGATAGGATAACACATCTTGCCCCATCTTAACATAACCCAGCTTCTTGATTGTTTCATTCATACCATTTTACTTTAAGTAGTTTATAATCGGGACTGAATGCAATGAACCTAAGCAGAACCTTATAGCATTGCCGTTGTAGTCCCTGATAATCAAAGAGAAAGTAATGCGCACCATCAACGCTCCACTTCTCATGTGGCATAGGTGTTCTTGTGTGGCAGCAGGTAAGTGTCTTTAATTTATCTGATGCAGTATGCTTGCTTCTGGAGTAAGAATAAAACATCACATTAAAGTTGCCGCCTGTCTTTGTTATGGCTTCTGCTTTGGCAAGTGCATCCGTTCCTCTTATCGTATCCATGTGTGCGAAAGTATCTATTGAACCTGGCCTGTTAAAGGACATTGCAATGCAAGAAATGGATTGGCAGCTGACATGGCAGAACATCTATCCTCTTGCTCTTTTAAAATTTTTTCTGGCGTCTCAACGCCGTTAATCTGTAACTTATTCATATCAAAACGTTTAAATCATATTTCCCAAAAAATTGCTGATTGCATTGCATATCCAAGAATGAGCGGTTCCGTGCACAACAACGCTAAAAATCGTTTTTTTTTGACTTCAAATCTTGTAACGCATTAAGTTTTAACTTTTTAATTTTTATTTTGGAGAAAGAATTGCCAAAACATTTTGATTTTATGGCAAAACATTCTCCTTTAAACAACCATATTTCCCGGAAGCACTGGAATTCCTTTCTCCTGATTGTCCGGACAAAATCTGTGATATAAACCCCACGCCAAATACATTGCGGCGGAAGGTATTTGCGGAGACAAACCGGCCTGCATGGAAAGTGGCAGATTACGTTCCGGAGACTTATCCAGTTCTACCGGTTGCTTGCCCGGTATTTTCTTACAGGCAAAAAGAGATGATTTTAGATACGGGCATTCATTGGAATCAAATAAAAACTTTGGCACTTCTTTTTCCCGACAGGAAAGAATCCTATCCCACAACTTGTAATGTTCCCAGTGAAATATATCTCTCTGATTTTCATTCATCATGCGCACTCTGAAACCATATTTTTCTATTGCTTTTTTCAGCTGCCGCGCATCTGAGCCGGCATCACGTTTGGAGTCTTTTTTGTTTCCGGCCCTGTCATAATAGAAGTCTATAAAATTTGTACGGCGGTTCTTAAAGAATATGCAGAAGTCTTGCGCCAAGTCCTCAATATCCTTGGGAGCAATAACATAGAACTCTTTGATAAATCTTAACGTATTGTTCTTCTTATCTTCCTGAGCCACAACCAGTGAAGCAAATGAGCCGGGATCGTAACCTATAAGGATTTTATCAGAAGGGTTATAATGCTTTAAATATGAGGCATCTAGTTTAAATTTATCTTTTAAGTTAAGTTCCTGGATAAGCTCGTACTTGTAACTATCATCAAAGAAATGCTTCTCTTCATCCAGGCGCGGAAAAAACATATCCTCTGTAATTCTCTCATTGATAGAATATATGGAAGTCATCAACTCACTGATTGCAAGCGTCTCACTTTGAGTCTGAAAAAATTTTATACCTAGAATATCTTTATTAACCAATGAACTGCATCGGATATAAAATGTTGCAATACTCTTTAAGTGGTTAAGAACCGGAAGGTACCTGTCAATTATTTTTAAATTTTTCTCTGGTGATTTCCCGGTATAAACATTGTATCTGGCTGTATCAATATGTATTGCCAGGTTTATGATATCCTCAATGAGTTCCGGATTTGTTAGTTTCTCGTAACTGTCAAACCAATCATCTTCTCCTAGGCTAATTCTTGCAACGTCAGAAACGCCTGTAATTCCCCCATAATAAGGAGATTGTGCTGTTTGTTCAGCGCCTTGCGCAAGACGGCCTATTCGCATTGCAGGAAACAACCTAGTTTTTAGCTTATCTCCTTTGTTGTGCTTCATTTCCTCTATGAAAATGTGAACAATGTTGGAACCGGCAATGCTCTCCGGCTGGTCAGATGATACCAGGCGGAAATTATGTCCGTTTGCAAAACAAATAGTGTGCTCCGGATGAGTCAAAGGATAACGCGGCCGGATAAAATGTTTAGGCAAATCTTTTTGACCTACAACATAATCTATCCCTTCCCGGAGAAGAGGTCTTCCATTTTTTCCGCGCGGAGAATTATAATAGGCAAGCAGATTAGGTACTACATTGTTTAACAGGGCAATATATGTTTTATGTGTCAATGCGCTAGTCTCGCGTGGCATAGATTCCGCAACTCTGATGGAACGCATTCCAAGGAATTCCGTCTTGCCGCTGCCACGGCCGGCCACATCAAACAATTTATTGCAGTCAACGGTCAAACATATCAGCTGCATGAAATTGGCGTAAAGCTCATCTATAGGCCTGTCAGTCTGTTTCATCTTCAACATCCTCCGCTTTAACATCTATAGCTGCATCTTTCAGCAACTTAATTTTGGAGTCTCTGGAAATAGGTAGCGCCTCTATCTGTTTGGTATAGAAGCCTTCCTCATCTCTACGCGCAATATCATAAACACTCTTCTTCTTGTAACCCAAATCTTCCGGTTTGAGCTTGTTGTTAAGTATGATGATTGGAGCGTGCCATGCTTCAGGTTTTATGCGTTCTGTAGAACGTATTCTCAGTTCATGCGCCTTTGTAAAGCATTTTAATGCAACATCATTATCACCTTGCGCTATAGAGAGTTGCGCTAAATCATCCAGCTTGCCGGCATAGTAGTTATCCCATGCGTCAGATGATATATCATCATCCATGTAGAACAGGTTCATGGCATCATAATAAATACCACGTGCCTCAGAATATGTCATGCCGGGGAACTGTTTTCTTAATGCCCCAATGACGCGCGTTACGGATGCACCTTCATAATGAACAATTGCTGGTATAGCATTGACTCTGAGAATGTAACTCTGCATATCCTTAGAAATGCTTACACTCTTTCCGGTGTCAATGAAATGCTGCAGAACCTTCTGGTCTATCTTATGTAACTGATCTAACTTTCCCATATCAATTCTATACTCCAAACAAACGCATCCTTAATCTGTCATAAGCAGTATCCTTTGTGCCGTATTTTCCAAAGAAATTTAAGAGGTAAGCCTTTCCATAAACAGATTGCACATCCAGAAGTTTTTCCTTGAAAATAGGGGCTGAATTTTGAGTTACAGATAGTTCTTTACACACGTCATCCGGAGACATGAGAGATTCACCCCAGCGGCCTATCAGCTCCGCAATACGCTCATTATCCCATGAACCATCCCAAGACTCATTCTTAATTTTGTTTCCCGGAGCTTCTTCTATCATAAATATTGTTTTTTAGAATCTCACTCATAACTGATTCTTTCTCAGTATATTTCTCAATTAATGTTTTTTGTCTCTCATGCTGTTCTTCAGAATATTTCTTACTCTTTAGATAGGATGTGTAACGCACTATGTTAGATTTAACGGCATTGTATTCAGTCATAAACCCATCAGGATTTTGAAGAAGCAGTTGAGTCAATTTTTTATGTTCCTGGTTATCATTAAAGATAGGATGCTTATTAAGCCACTTGCCTTTCTTGTTAAAACTGAACAACTCCTCAGAACAAATGCGGTTGCGGAAGGTCTTCTCTGCCAGCTCCGTAACCGCATCTTTTGTAGGGTTATCATCAATGGTTGCATCCAGTTCAGCAAGACGCTTGTATGTATTAACGCGGTCAGAATAAATCAGTTCCGCTTTCTGAACGTCTGCATCTGCAAGGTCATCCCAATTGATGTTGGGAAATTCTTCCCTTTTTGTCAGTTTTTTTTTCCGGCACCTTTATCAGAAGATTTTCCTGAATCTTTGGAAACTTTAGTTTTTTTAGGATTCTTAATTTCCTTGGAGTCTCCAGTCTCTCCAGTCTCCTTTTCTGCAGCTGTAAAATTCTTGCGGTTAGCAAGAATTTCATCTTCTGTAAAGTGTTCAGTTAGAGCATAAACCAAATCAAAAGGAAGAGTGCGGCCAAGCGGTGTGCTGTGATCAATATTAAGCAACCGGTGTAGCGGTTTCTTACTTCTTAATAAGCTCTTATCCGCCTCAATGGTCTTCTCATTTTGATGCTTGGTGGCAAGCTCATGACGTTTTCTAAATTCCATAATATGTAGTGTTTAAAATTTCAAAAAAAGGGGCCAAAAGAAAGGCCCCTGTAATAAGTTAGGCCGTTCTGTCAACCTCAACCAAAGTACTAGCATCCAATACTCTAAAACGTATTGACTTGCCCGCTGCACCGGTCCATGTCTCACCGGATTTAAGAATGAACCCGGAAGTCTCTGCAATGGTTGACGGATTAGTTCCACCGCCTCCAATGATCTCAACAATTCTGCCTTCATCAGAACTTGTAAGACCGGAGAACAAAGTGATAACGGTAGCGGCTGAGTTTGCAGAATTAGTCTTATACTGGTTTTGTGCGGAAGTGAATGGAATTGTTGTTGCATCGGCTGCAAGAACAGTGGCATCCTGCTCAGGTATTGTACCTGTATAAATAGATGATTGCTGCAAATCAATGTTCTGGAATGTCATGGCACATGAACGGCTGTCTTTGTTATTGGAACGGTCCGCAGTCTGCAATACCATTGGTTTCCATTTAGTTCCAAGGATTCTCCACTCTTTTGATTCTATGATGTAGTAAATGATTATGAATGAATCTCCGGCGTGCTCCTTGCAGAATTTTCTAATCTTTGCCAGGTCACCGGCAACTGTGAATCCAAAAGTATTAGTAGTTGCAGATGTAATATCTCCTTTGGCCAGTGCGGATTTATCGTCAGGTGTATTATGCACGGCTTCAAAGTAATGGAAAAACTCTCCATCAAGCAGATGAACTTGCCCCACTTCCCCGGAGGCATTCTCCATAGGAAACGCAAACTTTTCATCAAGCTGATCAATGGTAGCAAGATAGATGCGCGCCCAGATCTGACCTCCGGTACTATGAGTGTCCGTCACTCTCTTAATGTTGCCAATAATTGACATAGAGCATAATGTAACTGCTCCGCCTCCAAGACCTAATGCTTCCTTAAAGCTGTGACCGTTGGCAATTGAAACAGAAAAGGTTGTGATGAACATAGCCATCATTATACCTAATATAAACACGGTCAAATATTTTCTGTTTATTTTTTCACCAAAATTTTTCATGATTTTTTTTTTTAAAAAGGGCCGGCACCAACCGGCCCTCAAAACAATAATTAATTATGAGAAACAAACGTGTGTAACGTTATGCTATTACTCTTCTTTCAACCTCTCTAAATAATTCAGTTGATGAGTCATAAGTAAGCTTGATATAACTGCCTGCTTTGGTAGGAGTAAATGCCTCGGAGATGTTGGCAAACTTACCTTCTTTGGCAATTGAAATAGGATTTGTTTCACTGCCAACCTCAATAACATAAACTCTTCCTTCTTGCGCGTTCTTTAGATCTGTAATAGCAGTTGCCTTTGTGTTCGCGACGGATTTAAACAAGAAATTCTTGCTTACATCAGGAGTGGTATCATCAGCAGTTAAGCTGGAAGCCGGATAGTTACAGAAAATGCTCTGGAACTTCCTTCCGGCAGCCGTAAGAGCTGCAAGGGTTGCATAAGGTTTTCCTGAATATGTAGCGGCAAAACCATCCTTCCAATATGAGAATGCCCATATAGATTCCATATCTTGCTGGAACTTGATGTTAAGCATCTCACCTGGCTTGTTCTCCAACTGCTGGAAGTTTCCTTCATCAGTGATGAACATAAAGAAACTGTTGCCCATGGCAGGAACGCCAATAATAGGCAAATCATAATCCTTAAGCATCAGCTTGTTACCGGTATAGTCAGTGTCTTTGCCATATTTAGTATTATACCATGCCTTATACCAAGGAATATGCTTATCATTGATATATAAAGCTTTGCCAAGGAATCCGTTATCCAATACCTCGTTAACGGCCTCTGCAAACTGCATTAATACATCTCCAATAGTCTCAGATGTATATGACTGATATACAACATCATCAAAAGGAAGAACTTTGTATCCTAAAACGTAAGATACAAGTCTGTGAAGAAGTCCGGTTGCTGACGTTAAATAATGGCCATTCTTTCCCTCTACCGGTTCAACTCTGCAACCTCTTATCATCCTTTGAACTCTTTCTCTCTGAAGTTCAGTGGACATTGCAAGAACAAGCCACTCTATCATATTCCATTTGATAGGATCAGAACCTGAGGTATTAAGGTAACCTAGGTAGGTAGTCTCCATCCATTTGAATGACTTAATAAGATACTTCATCATCACGTCATTAACCTCTGCCTTCTCCGGCTTAAAGGTTGCGCCGCCTTTTGACAGGTGTCCTTCCTGATATGCCTGTGACAATTCGTTCAAATAAACGCTTGTCATCATATCTTTATCCTGTATATTGCTTCTCATTGGGAATGTTCCATCCAAAGAAGGAAGTTGCTCAACGCGTGCAATCAATGCATCCATTCTGCGGATAACAAACTGCTCTCCAAGTCCCGCGTTTTTAAGATCGGAATAATCAATAGAATTATCCTCACCTTTAATCTTAAGCAATGCCAGCTGGCCGGTCTTGTGCAAAGTGTCAATTCTCTCTGCCAAGGCAGCAGCATACTCCTTAAAGTCAGCTTTAAATACTTCCTGGTCTTTCTCTTTTGCATCAGAATCCAGAATAACAGCGCGGCCCTTAACAAGCACGCGGTTGTAACGTTTATCCGTTGCAAAATATGGGCTTGGAATACCAAAGGCATATTTGTCTGTATGTGCGCCGCCAAATCTGGCGCTTGGAACTGCTTTAGTCTCAGCAGTATCTGGGGCTGCCTTAGCAGCTAGTTTCTGCATTTCTGCTTTCATTGTTTCTTTCTCTGCTTTAAGTTGTTTATTTTCTTCAGCCATAGCTTTTACATTGGCAATAGCTGCAGCTGCTTTCTTTTTCTCATCGTCACCACATTTGCCATCCTCTGATTTAGAACCGTCTTCATCCTCTTTCTTTTTCTTTTTATCTTCCTCAGTTTCATCCTCATTCTTAGGATCTTCCGTTGTTGTATCTTCAGCAACGATTCCAATGGCCTCAAATCCGGCCATCATCTCTTTAAGTGTTTCAGCAGACTCTGAACCTTTTTTAGCAGCTGCTAAATCAGCATTCAAATCTCCTTTGTACTCCTCCTTGTAAGCCGCGTTTATTTTTGCTGCTTCTTCGGAAGTGAGTTGTTTTTTCTTAGCTTTCTCGGCCAAACCAAGCTTCTCTAAGATTGCGTTAATTTTTTCTTGTAAATTCTTCATAATATTATGATTAATAAGGGATTAAATGGTATTGTCTTGAATCATGTTTATGATGTCAGTTCCGGCAGCCCATGCTTCCGTGATAACATCTTCAACAGCTTTAACTCCGTCTATGAGTCCTTTGGATATGGCTTCCTGGGAGTAATAGGTATTGCCAGTAAGCGCATCTTCTGCAACGCTCTTTCTTGCGGTTTTAACATCTGTCTGAAACTGAAGAGCAAGAGGATCTAGGAAGCGTTTGATATACTCTTTGCTGTTGCCTTTTTGAACGTCATCAAAGATTTTATTTTTCTCTCCTGATAGTGAAGAATAAATCTCCACCAACTTGATTCCTAGGTTATTCAAATAAACCTGGTCATCATAGTAACTTGCCATGATGCCAATGGAGCCTATTGTAGAGAAATTGCTGGAAGCATAAACTTTTTGAGCGGAACATGCTAGCCAATATCCGGCACTGCAGCCAACGGAATCAATTACAGAGTAAATAGGTTTAGGAAATTCTGAAATGAGTTGTGCGGTCTCATGCAAAAGAAATATCTCTCCGCCAGGTGTATCAAAATATAGAACAACAGCTACAATGTTCTTATCAGCAGCGGCCTTGCGTAAAATATTATAAACCAGTGAAGTTGAAAGTCCCCACCAGTCTTTATACATAATGCAACCGGTTATTGGGATGATAAGAACGCTTCCCTCCGATGGTGAAGCATAATCATTGTCCCAGAAAGAAGGAACAACAATAGGAACTTCTGCCTTAGGTGATAATGAGGCCTGGATCTTTGCCTGAATCTTTTTGGCCTCTTCAGCACTTGTGATAGGAGAAGCAGACTTGGCGGCTGCATAGTCATTAATTTTATCAGGTCTTATGGAAACAAGACCTAAATTGATGTGCTCTAAAAATGATTTTTCCGGCATCTTTGAGATTTTTCACAAAAATGCCGGAAGCGATACTAATATAAAGGACTAAATGTAAGCTCTAAAAGTCTATGGGTATCAACGTAGTACGCTTGGATTCAACGACATAACGGCCGGAGTTTGGAGTAACTGTAAGACGGCACGGATTATCCATGTCTCCCAGAACTCTTTCAGTTCCATCCGTAAGCTCTAAGATTATTAGTGCCTTACGATTGTTGAATTCCATCACAGAACCAAGTGCATCCGGAGTAATCGCCTTGAACTCCTGCACATAAGAAGAGCCTGTTTCCTCTGTTTGAGCAGTTTGCGTAAAATCAACCTCTTTCGGAGATGTGAACTTAAAAACCTTATCACTGTTCATCAAAACATAGCTGTTGCCATATATGCTGGTAACATTAGTAAGGGGGATTAATTTGACAATGTTTGAAATCTGTTTCATTATTTTGAGTTTAAATTTCTGTTAAAAAATCTTAAATTTTTAAGGACATCATATCCCATAAAAAATCTTTATAAGTGCTTAATTTTTAAGGACACCATATCCCATAAATTTTAATAATTTATGGTGCAAACTTTATCTAAAATTCCGTGCTTTTTTTTCCAGCGATACCAAGATTTTTGTAAAGCATCCAGGGTTATATTATTTAAAGATAAATCATGGTCAGAACAAAATTCAAAAATAGCCTCCTTCTGCTGTAAATCACAGTTGTTAGAAAGGGCGCCGCGCATATAATCGATAAAAGTCTTACGGAACTCCTTATATAGAAATCTTCTCACTACGTTCTGACCTCTTTTAGACAAAAAGCAGCGTACATCTGAGTGGATCTTAATACATTTTTTGTCTTCTTGACTATATCTTTTGCCATAAGAACTGTCAAGGAGAGATATCTTAATATATTCAGCACACTCTTCAGCACTAATTGGAGTATAATCCACTCCATCTTGGTTAAAAAGATCTCTAATTCCTACCAAATGCTGGACTATCATACCCCACAAGACAGAGGCTTTTTCTACCGCTAAAACATCAGAGCCATTTGTGTTTAAAATGTACTCTTTCAGTGTTTTACCTACCTTAACATCTACTGTTTGTTGTTCCATTTTATGCAAATTTTTATAATTTTTTGTTTAAGTCAAAGACCAAAAAAGACAACCCCTGTTTAAAAACGCCAAAAAATTCGTGCTTTAGTGCTGAAAAGAAAAAAATCTCTGCAACTAATTGAAAATGAGTGTTATTTGTCAGCACTTTTTTAGTACGGCAAAGTTTTTGAGCTCCAAAAATGCCCTTTTTAGCAAATTTGTACTGAGTGTGCTGATTCGTGCTAAAATCGTGCTGAGTTACTTTGCAGATAATGAATAAGTTATAAAGAAAATTTTGCTCGCAGCACGAAAGCACACTTTTTTTTGCTTTTTTTAGCAAGGGGTGGTAAAAAATAATATTTAAAATAAATAAATATATGATATTCACGCAGTTAATCATTTTTATTTTTTTAAAAACTGTTTCTACTTTATTTAACAACCGGGGAAATCGTGCTGCAAAACTGGAGCATCTCGTTTGGCACGGAGCGGCAGCACATAAAGACAGGTACTCCGGAGATGGCCAGCCGGATGAGCTGACTATTGACATAATCTGATTTTTTCCAATCGTATGAAGAAAGTGCTACAAAGAAACAGCTGTCAAGATCTATTGCTGACACATCCGGAGAGATTATCTTCTTGGCATCTGAAGGTACTGCAGCAAAACCCGCTCTTACCAATGCTATGCAAAGTGTATTAAAGGCTCTGTCACGGTCCGCTGTAACAATTGCATTAATCTTATAGTTTCTAGTTAATCTTTCCATTACTTCTATCTTTAAAATATTCATCGTATGGGGAAACATGCGTCTTTATATGTCGCATCATTGTGGCCTGATTGTTAAAGTTGATAAAATCACAAGGATTAAACGGCCGGCGGTTATAAGCATAGCAAAAAACTTTCACCATGGTAGGCCGCTTTTTCTCCGGAACATCCGCCAGATAATTAATCCAAGAACCATCACCAGGCATCTCATTCATATAGTTCCCGACAGATTCAATCAATGCTTGAAACTTTGCCTCTCCAATATGCTTGCGTATAGGTTCTATATCTGCCTCATCCCTAAGTAAATACTCTGTGTATGATAATATTTCACTCATGGTAATATAATGCCTCTAATGATTCTTGATTCTTTCCGTAAGTACTATTCAGTTATTTTTTTCATAGCCGGTGATAATAGAATAGGTGTCAATGGTTCATTAAAGGTTTTCTCACCCACCCATATTTTACCGGTAAATAAAACTTTTAAACGTTCAGGGACTGTAAGTTTCCAACAACTGATAACATCTCCATCTCCATTATTTAATTTTAACGCCGGAAGAGGCCTATATTGAGGTTGGTTTTTAGCGAAAATTGCATTTTGCTCTTTAAATTCAATTGGTTTCATATTTTTATATTTTGTATTTATACAATCCGATAAAATATTCACATTCATGCTTCCACGCCATAGTCCCCCGCCAAATAACGTGCGGTGTAAACGACATGCCTGACTGACTACGATGCGCATCGGTAAAGTCATAACCGCAATACCTTGCACATTGTTTTCTAAGTTTACAAGTAGTATTTATGCACTTAGTATTATTGGTTATTTTTTTTCTAAAAAAACTCATGTTATTAGTATTTACAATTCATCATTATCCGGAACATCCTTCATCTTATCCGCAAGGTCAAGCTCTGCCTGGCCGCCTTTGTAATTACTGTCGCCAATAATGAAATACTCAACGCCATTACGTTTATCATCCAGTATAGGCTTGCCGTCTTTATCAAAGTTGAGCGGTTCACCGTACTTGTTGTATTTCTGCGGGTTAAAGCGGTAACCTTTCCACTTACAGTAGCTTTTTAATTTGTTCTTAAATACTGGAGCTGTATAGAATTTAGACCGCGCCACTCCAACCTCTTTAAGTAAGTCTTCAAACAAATTCTTGCGCAAAATCTCAGTATTGATTTTATCCGGATTCGAGAAATATTCATCAGCCCATGCGATAAATTCCTCTCCAATACTCTGACGTAAACGCCTTTGCTGTATGCGTTCACCCGGAGACTCAACGTAACCGTAAATGTGATACAGCTTAATGCATTGCGCTATCATATTCCAGAATAAGTTCCACTGCTCATGTCCCCATTCAGTAAAGAATCTTAAACCAAAGTCATCAGTTGGTTTGTGTCGCGCGTTATAAAAATCAGAAAAAGCTATAGACCACTGTCTATCCAGGAAACTGTCAGAGTCTCCGTTAATCATGTGATTTGTAGTAATATACAGTTTGGGTGATATATTAAACGGCAAAGTTACACGGCCGCCACCTTTGTAGTTTATTGCCCACGGTCCTGTAAGTTTAGGCAGCATCATTTCAAAATCAAAACTACGTTTGACATCATCAATAAACACAATTCTTGTATTTTCAGTGACTTCAGTCCAAATAAACGTATCGCGTTCAACATCAGCAATTTTACCATCAATGTAATTAGTTGGAGTTGCTATATTAAAAAGCTCTCCAAGCAGAGATTTACCGGAACGGCCATTACTTTCTCCTATCTCACTTTGTTTTCCGTCAACGCCCACAACGGCCTTGGTAACAGATGGATCTTTATATTCAGAAAGCATGTAACCTATTGCACATAACTTCGCAACTAAATGATGCTGATTATCTACAAATTCTTCTGGATCAATTTTTATTGGTTGACCGTTTTCTTGCTTCCCTTCTGCACTTTTCTTTTCTCTTCTCCAAGTAAAATTTGAAGCGTTAACCAGGAAGCGCAAGAAATCACATTTCTTACCTTCATCAGTCAGTGATATTGTATAATGCACTGTTTTAAATTCATCATTATCAACAATCTGCTGGACTTTCCATAAATCCGGCATAATGGGCGGATTATATTCTTTCTTCTGATTGCCCCAAATAAAATGATGTAACTGACTGTAATCCATCTCCTTAATTTCAGAAGCTGTAATTTTCCAAAATTTATCTTTCCAGTATAAGAATTCACAGTCTCTTTCTCTTTCTTTAAATTTTACCTCTGCATATTTCATCTGCTGCAGGTGAAAATCTCCAACGTATTGAGCGCCTCCCCGGTGTAACATCTCCAAAATGTCCTCTTTCAAAAATGCACGTGTAAATTGCATGAGAAAATCTCTGATATCATCAACTGAAACTGTATTAACTATCTTGTTTTCAACCCTTACAAACGTTCTGAGAGTATCTCTAATATATTTACCGAAACCCCTGTTATGCAAGAAATTCATGCAGCGCTCGTACCTAAATTCCAATTGCGGAGAAGCTTTGCCGGCATCCACGGCTCTTTGATTGGCAATCATCCAAAACTGCTCATCATTTTGCACTGGTTGTGCGCTCTCTAGCTCACCTTCTTCATTATATCTCCACTTGTTATGGTTAAAAGTGAACTCCGGAAGATTCTTTAGGACATCCTGATATTTCGCGCAAAATTTCTCCGGATTATTCAGATCCCAAACCTCCTTAATTTTACTGTCGGGAACTGTAGTAATTTTATACAGGTGAACATACTGTCCAACCTTATCTTTAGCTAGGTTTAAAGTTGTTTCTATGTCCTTGGCAAGTTTATCTTCAGAACCTTTAAGAGTATTTGCTAGCAGATCATCAATGCCTTTATCTCCAAGCTTGTTTTTTAAGACGTGACCAAAATAAACCTCAATATAAAAACCTCTGTTTTTCAGAGTATTAAGATACTCTCGATAGTTTTTAACAGCATAGAAAAAGTTGAGCGGCCGCCTCTCTATTGGATCATTGCAGGTTACGTGATCTGTAATGTCAAAACAATCACTGTCCAGCAAAAATATTATCTCTCTGACGTTGCAAGTTTCCACAATCCTTGCAATATCTTCCGGCAGCTCTCCTTTGTATCCAAGGTTCTGGATCCCGGATATACCAAGAGACATAAGACCATGCTTGCTTGCCTTCTCTGCTTTTTTCTCACCTTCCTGTATAAACAAGCGTTTGATTTCTCTTCCATGCTTGTATGCATCTCTCACCTTTTCAGGAATATACAAAGGTGTTGAAGCGCCTACAGGCGTATGATATTTTGCTGCGCGGCCGTTTTTGTCCTTATGTTCATCCGGATAATGCCAGCGGATACGGTAGAAGTTTCTCTCATGTTCAGAGGAATGTTTAGATAGGTATTCATTTGTATATTTAACTGGCTTGCCTTCAAGGTCATAATATTCAATAACCATATCATCACCATTGACAATCTTACCAAATTTATCAATGGTTCCTGCCTTAAAAACCTTCCTGGTGACAAGTGCTTTTCCGTCTTCATCATCCAGCACATTGGCAAGAATATCCTTATACTCCAATCCTGAACTTGCAAGCATCTGATCACAAAAAGTATCTCCGGCACTTTTACCTTTTTCTTTCTTTTTATTATCCTTGGCATTATCCTGTTTAACAGCTGTTTTCTTTGGTGCCGGTTCCGTCAAAATTATACCCAAAAACTGAGCAAGCCATGACAGGGCATCCGGATAGTTCATGTTCTGACCGGTCATAAGGTAATCTATTGGTTTCTTACCTTTGACCTCACCGCATTTGAAACATTTAAATACCTTTTTACTGGTATTTATCTCCAGACCTTTCTCACTTCCGCACCTGGGACATTTAGTCACATAACTAGCTCCGCTTTTCCTCACCTGGCCAAACTCACTAATTACCTCAATAAGTTTGTTTTCAGATTGTTGCAGAATCTTAGTAGTATCTTCTTTATTTATATACATTTCTCAAAATTGAATTCAAGCAACGGCTCATTTGCTTTAGCTGCCTCTTTATCCCTTAATTCCTTATAATCTTTCAGCGCTTTATCCACCTCTTTTTGAAGGTTAAGCATCTGATATTTGTGCTCCGAATATCCATACTTAAAAAACAGCTTCTGTTTTTCTCTCATGGAATCAACTAGCGCAATAAATTCCTCTGGTTTAAGTGTTTTTTTCATTGCTTTTATTTGTTAAAAATGAGATACTTGCAAATTGCATCTTTTTAATTTTCTCAATAACATCTTTGATAGTTAGCGCTTTATCCAAGAGTTCCACGGCTCTCCCTTCACAAAAAATATACATCTCACCTTTTTTAACAGTAACATCAAACGCTTTAGTAATGTTTTGGATTTCTGCGTTTTCCTCTTCCTGCAAACGTTTGTCACATTGCATCTTAAACCAATTTTTTAACATGACTTTTATGATTTTTAACAATTAAGAATCCCTTAAAAGCCTGTGATTTACAACGGCATCTGCAGACCTTTGGAAATATTTATCAAAATGATATTTGTCATCATAGCTTATAACATACTTTATAACAGACGCATGGTGTCTATTAAGGATGCGTCCGATATCTACATAGGTCATTTCCCACTGTCGCGCCTGATAAGAAAATATGGTTCTTGCAACCACAGCGTCTCTTTCACGCGATTTTCCGCACACTGTAATTTCCTTGATGTCAAGACATTTACAAAGATTATTCATTAACAGTTGTGCTATTTTATGAGTTGCTGCATTCATAATTATCTCAATTAAATTTAATCTTCAGTCATTTTGCTTAGGTGTATTAGTATTAGAATTTGGATATTGGGTTTCATATGTTCCTCTACCTTCCCATTTCATCTCTGGGGCTTTTGTCAGATCGGCTTTTACTGCCAGCCAATCCGGAACTATGAATAGCTCGTGAGTATATGTGTTCAAAATCAGCCAATTTCCAATCGCTGAGCGTGTCACATATTCACTAAACCTACCAAAAAATTCATAATAAGCTTCAACCGTTGAATCCCTTCGTCTTACACCATAATGTCCTTCTACTGCAGCCAAAACAGTAAAGAAATTTGTTCTTTCAAGTTTCACGATTTTAAATTCTTCTACATCAGGTCCATGATGAACTCTCCATGTGATTATTCTACCTACATTTTCATTATTTGTACTCATAACTGATTTTTTTTAATATTTGAGAACAAGTTTATATTTGATTCAATTCTTATTTTTGCCATTTTAAAAAAGGTCTCATCTTTTTCAATTCCTATGAAATTTCTTCCTAAAAGTTCACAAGCTACTCCCGTGGAACCAGAACCCATGCAATTATCAAGAATTACCCCCCCCCTCGTTGCTGTAAACACTTAACAAATAGGATATTAGACGAATTGGTTTTTGCGTTGGATGATTTACTTTTTCTTTTGAGTTACCTTGAACAGCTGGACACGTTATTACATTTCCTTGAAATTTTTTCTCCGCATTTAATTTAAAAGGAGATTGCCCGCCATAATTGCTTTTAAAAGAAACAGCGTTTTTTGGATCTTTAACAACTTGGTGAAAAAAGGTATTGTGAGCTTGTGCCTGTTTCACTCTAGGTGATACTCTTGTTATATATTGAGGATTATATACAACGGGGCCTTTTCCAAAAACTATAATATCCTCAGAATATTTTAAATGCATAGTTTTAGCATTTCCAAAATTTGTCGGTCTATGTTTCACCCACGTTAATTTTTCTCTATACATTTTGATATTGCTCATTATAAGCTTTGATGTAAATGGTTCGGTTCCAAATAAAACTATCGCACAATGCTTTTTTATTAATCTCTCATATTGATTCCACAGTTTATCAAATGGTATTATTGTATCCCATTCACATGAAGTTGTTCCATAAGGTAAATCACATAATATCATATCAATAGAATGGTCTGGAATTTTTCCCATTAGTTCTAAACAGTCACCATTTAACAATTTGACAGACATTTAACTTTTGAAATTTATTATGTTAGTGTAATTAACCACCAAATCATATTCTATTCTCTTTCACCGCGCTCAAATCCTCGCGTAATTTTGAAGTTGAGTTCTGAATGAACTCATAACCAGGCCGCTTCTTGTTTTGCTCTGATTTGAGCCACAAATCGCGTCTGGTGACAATCATCTTAAGAGACCGGAGTTCTCTCTGATCTGATGCTTTACGCTGCTTGCGCGTAAGGTTTTTTGAACAAATCAAAATGATTGGAAGTTTCTCCACATCAATTTGTTGAGCTAATTTCTTTCCCATAATATTTATTTTTAGTTTATTAACTTTCGCTTTCCGATTTCTTCTGGCTGATAATCTCACGTATGGAATCTCTGACCTTTTCTGTCTCATCCATATTAATCTTTGCTATCGTGAGCTTATATTGTAAATGCTTCAGTTGTTGTGGTGTCTTAACCTTTGCAACCAGGGCAACCATCTTTTCTACTTTATATGCCTGTTTTACAGCAAGCAAAATCAAAGCTCTTTGTATAATTCGTAAATCCTTAATATTGAAGTTCATTACAGTCCCGCTTTAGTAAGTTCCTTAATAACAAACGCCCTGGTTACGTCCCGGCCAACATTGCCGCGAACTTTCTCCAGAGCGTTCTGAAAATGAGTTGCTATTGTATTATAGCTTATATCAAGTTTTTGCGCTATCTCCTTATCCGTAAGGCCTTCACGCGCAAGAAGGAAAATTTGCTGCTCTCTTTTGGTTAAAGGCATAAACACTTTCCTGCAGAATGGACGGTCATACTGGCAGCTTATACATTGCACCGGGACTTCAGTTTCAACGTCACCTGTCTGAGTGTTTATATCCGGAGCGCTGTCAAAGCCACCAAAAAAGCACCAACACAATCTCTCAACCGCCTCATTGTCATTAAATTTTTCACGCAAAAAATCATAAGCATTACATAATTCTTTATTAGAACAGAATAGTCCCGACAGATAATGTTTCATTATCTCAGGCAGTTCTTCAAAAGATCGGAACGTCTCACCTTGATAGATAAACTCACAATGGTTCTTCTCAGACGTGGCAATAATCTCAAGCTGATAACCATCCGCCTTAATAATCTCTTGCAAAGTGTGTAAAAATGTGTTTTCCATATAATTCATTGTTTTTGTTTTCCGCTAAATAGAATCTGATTTGATTCCAAATACTTTTCTTATTGCAATCAAATGAGTTAATATTTGATTACGAAGGTTTACTAAAAGCTGTCTCTCTGTATCCTCTTTAGGAGCATAATTGTTTGATGTCGATATGTCGGTTAGTTGTATGTATTTGAGGATATTATCCGCAGCAGCATCAAGTGAATTAACTATATTGATCATTCTGATGTAGCGCTCCATTTCAAGTTTTTTACCACCTTTTCTTGCCTTGAAAAGTGCAATTTTGAAGTGGTCTATAATAACCTTCTTGCTCATAGCTCAATTGTTCTGGTGCATTTAACATTCCAACCTCTATTCCTTAACTCTTCTGCAAGTGCTAAATCTGAAAAGTTTTGAATCGGTATATTAATGGAAGAAGCAGAGATCGTTTCTTGTGGTTGGTCAAGTTTTAGACTTTTGGGTTCTCCCACATCATTCTTTTGTAGAGAATGTGATTCATTAACCACCATCTCATTCATTTTAGCTAAAACCTCTTCATCCAGGTCACAGACTTCTTCCTCCGGTACTGGGCCGTTCATCCATTTGAATGTTACGTTCCTACCAGACTTCTCTTTTTTGATGTATGCTAGCTCAATTAATGCTTGCATAACCTTACCCTGTGTAGAATTTGGATTTGATGTAAAAGGCTTCCCAAAAGCCTTTAGGTTAAAAAGGATCTTACGTATGATAGTTTTTACCATTTTCAACTCTTTCTCTTTAGAGTTTTTTATTTCTTCTGCCATAGTTTGTTATTATTTATCACCCCAGAAATCAGTAATATTAAATCTCTTAAACGTTGCCTCAATTGCAGTGGCCTCTGACATGCGCGGCTCAACTTCTCCCTTAAGTCTTGCCTGGAAAGCACTCCTTGTTTTAATGTTAAGCGCTCCCATCAACTGTAACTTAAAGTCTTTTGCCTGGTCAACTTTAAGTTGCTTGTATCCGCGCATAAAACTGTAACTTCTTTTCTTCTTCATTTTTTTTTCTTAAAAATTTGTGGGGTTTCCGGCCTCGGACCGGTAGGATATTTTAATAATGATTGCTATGCTATTATGGTAACATCCTAGAACCATTAACCCCGGTCGGCCTATATTTGTGTGGTTTTCTTTGCTTTGACAAATTCTGCAATATCCATGTTCTCTAACCTTTTTCTATATTCATCTCTGGAAGGACACTTGCGTGTTGAACAAGTGTGTATTTTACCCCGACGTTCTATACCAAAGCATATATCTTCATCTGTACCATGTTGAGAGCAATCTCTTTCATAAATTTTCACATGAAGCTTTATCAGCTTTGATTTAAGTTTATCTGTTTGTTTTTTCTCTTTTGAATCTGCCATAACTAATTGTTTTTAATGATTTTATTTAGTAATCTTGTATCTATTTTTGTAGTGTAATACAAAACATTTGTTGTGCAGCGCACTACAAAAGTGATTATTATTTTAGACAAAACCTAATATTTTGAATAAAATTTTTGACAGGATGAGTACAATTAGAGAGAGAATATTGGAATTCATTGATTACAAGAAAATTAGTAATAGGGAGTTTAATAGGATCATTGGTGTTTCTCCAGGCTTTTTGGGTTCAAATTCAGACATTGGAAGTAAAGTCGTGTCTAAAATTATGGACAATTTCCCGGAAATTTCTCTTATGTGGCTTATAAGCGGTAAAGGGGATATGCTTAATAAAAATGTAAACCATCAGCTTGAAGAACCACAAACTTTTAACTATCTAATTCAGACAAACAAGAATTTATCTGAATCAATGAGGCAATTAACTGAAACAAATGCTCAGCTTGTAAAAAAAATGCAAGAAGATGTAGCAACTGCACCTGCAGACGGTGTGCTTGTTACTGAGGGCCACCGCCAGAAAACACAGAAACATTAATTATATTTTTTTAACTATGAAAAAACATCTATTTAAACTATTTCTCTGCGGACTTGCAATTGTTTCACTAACAGCTTGCAATAATCCAAAAAGCATTGCCAAAAAGTATTATAAGTCTATTGCTATGAACGGCATATCAATAGCTGAAGTATCAAAACCAACACCAGTATATTCCCCATCTGATGACTTAAACAAATTACTTGTTCAGTATTCATATCAAGAGATGCAACTATCTAAAGCTCTATTGGACGCTGAAACTTGTAACGATGCAGCAAAGGCTAAATCCATACTGATTGCTGCTAAAAAAGCTTATAATGAAAAATATTTAGATAGTTTATCTACGGTTGCTTTTAATGCAGTAGATAATCCGGAACTTGCCATAAAAAATGCAGATACTAAATTTATTAAAGTAAAGTATTATGTTCAAGGGGTTGAGCATACAGACTACTTATTTTTAGACAAAGAAAATCCATCAAAAGTAGCATGCTCTCAAACAGAATATAAGAAAAGAAGCAATGAAATACTTAATGAATATTTCAAGGTTTTGGAGTTAATATCTGAGATAGACGGATACATAAATTAGTATTACTTTTTGATAAAGAATGAATTACAGGTGGAAAAACGGGACAAAAACGGGACAATTAAACTAGTTTTTAAGCAAAAAACGCGTTTTTACGCCCTTATAAATAATTAAAAATCAATTAATTAAATTTTTAGCAAAATCTGGCGCAAATCCCTTGTTCTCCACAAGGCTGATAATAAAATAATTATCAGCCTTTTTTTATTGACTGATCCGGTCCTGTTCATTAATTATGTTTCTCCCAAGCTTGTTTATTTTGTCGTATTTTCTTCTGTGCCATGTAAGGTTCAGAGCGTAAGAGGCCGGGCGCTGCTCCGCTTGATTGCAGGTCTGTGATATTCCTTAAAAATTGCTAATTTTACGCGTTGTGAAAAAGCGCCTTGCCGCTTTGGAAAACGGCAAGAGAAACGGAATGGGAAAGCCGGAAAAATCGAAAGAAAATTAATCATATAAATAGAATATCATGAGCGTAAAAATCAATTGTTTTATTCCCTACACGTCTAAGCAGCAGGTGATTAAGACTATGGAGAGTCTTAAGGCCTGTCCTATGGTGTCTAAGATTATTTTGCTGGATGCGGTTAAGGAGCCTATGGCCAAGAGTACCGTCATTAAGAAGATTGCGGCGCATTCTGATTGCGACTATACGTTAATCTACACTAAAGAAACCACGTTGAATATGGGCTATTTGAGCCTTGAACGGATGGTGAATGTGGCTAAGGATACAGGTGCGGCCATGGTTTACGCAGATCATTATTCATTTGAGTATCAACAGGATGCGCCGTCACAGCAAGCAGGACAGCCGGCCGGCAAAAAGCAGATGGCCAAAGTTGCAAAGCCTGTAATTGATTACCAGTTTGGGAGCCTAAGGGATGATTTTGATTTTGGCTCTGTATTGTTGTATAAAACAAGCGCTTTGAAGGCGGCCGTCAAGACGATGAAGACCAATTACAAGTTTGCGGGGCTGTATGACTTAAGGCTCAAAGTTTCTCAGAAGGGCGCGCTTGTTCATATTAATGAGTTCTTGTATTCTGAGATTGAGGAGGATACGCGCAAGAGCGGACAGAAGATGTTTGATTATGTGGACCCCAAGAATCGTGAGGTTCAGGTGGAGATGGAAAAGGCTTGTACTGACCATCTTAAGAAAATCGGAGGATATCTGCCGCGCCGCACCAAGAAGGTTCCTTTTGGCAAGGAGAAGTTTGAGTTTGAGGCATCGGTTATCATTCCGGTTTACAATCGTGTTAAGACGGTGCGTGATGCAATTAACTCTGTTCTTAATCAGCAGACCAAGTTTAAATACAATGTGTTAATCATTGATAATCACTCTACTGACGGTACCAAAGAGGCTATTGACGAGTTTAAAAATGACAAGCGTGTTGTCCACATTATTCCCGATAGAAATGACTTGGGCATAGGGGGCTGCTGGAATCTTGGAATTCACAACCCTAATTGCGGAAAGTTTTCAATCCAGCTGGATTCTGATGATGTTTATTATTCTGAAAATTCTCTTCAGATAATAGTTGATAATTTTTACAAGCAGAATTGCGGGATGTTTGTTGGCGCTTATGCAATGACAAACTTTAAGATGGAGACAATTCCTCCGGGAATCATTGACCACAAAGAGTATACTCAGGAGAACGGGCACAATAATGCGTTGAGAATTAATGGTTTTGGGGCGCCTAGAGCATTCTTCACTCCTTTTATCCGCAACATAAATCTTCCTAATACAAGTTACGGGGAGGACTATGCGGTAGGACTTAGAATCTGTCGCGAGTATGCAATTGGACGCTCTTTTGAAACGCTTTATTGCTGTCGCAGATGGGAGGGCAATTCCGATGCTTCTTTGAGTGTTGAGAAAACAAATAAGAATAATTTGTACAAGGACAGAATACGCACTTGGGAGCTACAGGCGCGCGTTGCAATGAATAAAAACAATAAATAACTACCTGAGTTCCGGTAATATCTGTCGCGACAGATAACTATTAGAGAGAGTAGAAAATTTTTATGTGATGGGGAAAAATTTTGAACACGTGGTATTGAATGCAGCGGCTGTTGATGAACTTTTTGAGAGTCAGCTTAAGGAGTGGGAGCTTGCAAGGAAAAATTATGACGCCCTTAAGGACGTTAAGGTTAAGACGTTATGGATACGCAAAAGTGAGCAGGCAAATTTTGGGGCCGGCAGGGTAGAGGCGGTTGGCAAGACGGGATTAACCGGCAAGGCAGAGACAAAGCAGAATCCCGGAATTGCCGTTAAAGTACAGTTTAACCCTGCGCGCATTGTTTCTTCCGGCGCAAAGGTTGACCCAAAAACTATACAGGAGCGTAAGTGCTTTTTGTGTGCCGCCAATAGACCGGCAGTTCAGAAAGGCATTGGATTTCACGGTGTTGCAACTGACTATACTGTTCTTGTAAATCCGTTCCCGATCTTTCCGAGGCACCTTACAATTCCGTGCACGGTTCATTCCAGGCAGGAGATTGATTCCACAAGGCTGGATGATATGATGAGTCTTGCAAAAGTTCTTAAGGATTTTGTACTGTTCTATAATGGTCCCAAATGCGGAGCTTCCGCGCCGGACCATTTTCATTTTCAGGCAGGCAGCAAGGGATTTCTTCCGCTTGAGGCTAAGCTCAAAAATTTCCGCACAAAAGAAATTTTAAAACGCGGAGTTTACAATAAAAAAGAGGATGAGCTAAAACCGAGTGACAACTTCTTAAGGCTTTCTTTGATAGAGAATTATATAAACGGAGCTTTCCTGATTGAGGCGGGTAATAAAAAGCTTGCAACTGCAGCCTGTGCAAAAATATATGCTGCATTTTCCAGAATCGAGGGCAAGGGAGATCCTAGTTTTGATCCCGCTATTGTAAAGAATATAGAGAGCAAAGTTTTCAGGGACGGAGAGTGGGAGCCAATGTTTAATATCCTTTGCTGGTATGATACGGGCACCTGGTATATTGTAACTTTTGCACGCGGCAGGCACAGACCTTCTTGTTATGATGCCGAGGGAGATGCAAACATCTTGCTTTCACCCGCTTCCGTTGATATGGGAGGGGTCTTTATCACACCTTTGGAGAAGGATTTTAATAAGATAAAGGCAGCGGATATTGAAAAAATCTTGGATGAAGTTGCCGTTACAAGAGACGTTGAACAGAAAATTATTGAGGGGATATTGTGTAAGCAGAATGTGCAAAGTGAGCATCAAGTAGAGTGACATTCAGATAAAATTATTTTAAAACATATTAATATTTTTTAGAACATGGAAAGAAGGCAACCGTTTGTGAGCGTGGGGATTATGCACGCGGATAAAATAAAATTCAAATTAAACGGGAACTATAAGCTGTCGGGATGCAAGCCGTCTGAATTACATGGCGAGTGCATGTGCCAATCTGAGGATAAACCTTATGTCGGCTCTCAAGAGGTTGAGCAGAGAGGCAATGAGCTCCTATTTGACGGCAAATTTTACAAGGAATTTATTCTTACGCCTGTTGTTGATGAGTCTAACCCCGATAGTGAAACTTTCTGGCTCAGAGATGTTGTCATTGGAGTGAATTTTCATTGGGAGAGGAAAGAAGATGAAAAATTCAAGGGGGTTTTAAAATTTATCATAGACGGGGGAAAGGCATGTGCTGTTAATATGATTGGCATTGAGGATTATTTAAAGAGCGTCATCTCTTCTGAAATGAATGCATCTTCATCTCCGGAATTACTTAGGGCTCACGCTGTTATATCTAGGAGCTGGCTTATGGCACAGATGGAGAAGAGAAGAGTGATAAAGAAAAATGAGCAACCAATAAGTTCTTGTGTTGTCACTAATGATGAGGTGACAAAGTGGTATGATAGAGAGGACCATAAGCTTTTTGATGTTTGTGCGGATGACCATTGTCAGAGATATGAAGGACTTACAAAAGAATCCACAAAGAACGTGGCTAAAGCGGTAGATGCTACACGGGGAAAAGTTCTCTCATACAAAGGAGAAATTTGTGATGCAAGATTTTATAAATGTTGCGGCGGAGTGTTGGAGGAATTTGAGAATGCATGGGAGCCAAAGCATTATAATTATCTTTTGAATGTGCGTGATAATGAGGAGGCTACCAAGGCTGAGGCTAATGGAGATTTTAAGGATGCCCTATCAAAAGATGATTTGACAATAGAGAAAAATGCCGAGAAATGGATTCTTGGCAATCCCGATTCTTTCTGTAATACTCATGATAAAAAAATTCTGAGTCAGGTTCTGAACAATTATGACCAGGAGACTGAGAATTTTTACAGATGGAAAGTGGATTACACGGTAGATGAAATTTCTGCAATTGCAAAGAAACGTTCCGGGATAGATTTTGGGACAATTACAGATATGATTCCTGTGGAGAGGGGAACGTCCGGGCGTCTTACTAAACTTAAAATTGTTGGAACCAAGAGAACCGTTACAGTAGGAAAGGAATTGGAGATCCGCAAAACTCTTTCTGAATCACATCTTTACAGTTCCGCATTTATTGTAAGGAAGTATAATGCCGCAGGAGAAGAAATCAAAAATATTTCAAATGAGGCAAACGAAAACAGACCGGTAAGATTTGAATTAATCGGGGCAGGTTGGGGACATGGCGTGGGACTTTGTCAGATAGGAGCGGCCGTTATGGGAGAGAGAGGGTATAAGTTTGACCAAATTTTATTGCACTATTATCCGAATTCTGAAATTGTAAAAAAATATTAAAATGAGTGAAGGTGTAAAAACTGTCGGGAGTCCAATAAAGCCTGCGGTACAAAAGAGAAATCCTTGGTATTGGATTCCTACTCTGTATTTTGTGGAGGGTCTTCCGTATTTTGCTGTAAACACAATCTCTGTGTTGATGTTCAAGAAGTTGGGAATGTCCAATACGGATATTGCGCTTTATACAGGATGGCTTTACCTGCCTTGGGTAATTAAGCCTTTCTGGAGTCCCTTTGTGGATATTCTTAAGACAAAAAGATGGTGGACAGTTACAATGCAGCTAGTTATGGCGGTTGGTCTTGCACTTGTTGCATTTACCATACCGATTGTGCCTGCGGCGCAAATTGCGGCCGGCAATGTTCCGGTCTCTCTGTTTACGGCATGTCTTGCAATCTTCTGGTTGGTAGCGTTTTCATCTGCCACACATGATATTGCGGCTGACGGTTTTTATATGCTGGCGCTGGATTCTTCTGACCAATCTTTGTTTGTCGGAATCCGCAGCACGTTCTACAGATGTGCTTCAATTTTTGGACAGGGAGTGCTTGTGGTAATTGCCGGCTTGCTGGAAAATAGTATTGGTGTTGTTCCTTTGGCTTGGAGATATACAATTTTAATTCTGGCGGCATTGCTTGGTGTAGTTGGTCTTTATCACCTATTTATACTGCCGCATCCGGCTTCTGACAGAAGCGTTGAGACAATTAAAGAGGAGGAAGGTGTTAAGACAAATGTTGTCAAAGAGTTTTTTGAAACATTTGGCTCTTTCTTTCGCAAGCCGCAGGTTGGAATTGCAATTCTTTTTATGCTGTTCTTTAGATTGCCTGAAGCTCAGCTTATTAAACTTATTCAGCCGTTTCTTGTAGATCCTTTGAGCGCCGGAGGTCTTGGACTTAGCACTGAGGCTGTCGGCATCGTCTATGGAACTGTCGGTATTTTGGGTTTAACAATCGGAGGAATAATCGGAGGTATCTGCGCAAGCCGCGGCGGCCTTAAAAAATGGTTGTGGCCAATGGCTTTGAGTATTTCTCTTACTTGTATAACATTTTGTTACTTAAGTCATTTCCCTCAATCAAGTCTTTTTGTAATTAATATTTGCGTCTTTATTGAACAGTTTGGATATGGCTTTGGCTTTACCGCTTTTATGTTGTTTATGATGTACTTTGCAGAGGGAGACCACAAGACATCTCATTATGCAATTTGCACCGCCTTTATGGCTTTGGGCATGATGCTTCCCGGCATGGCGGCCGGCTGGATAGAGGAGCATCTTGGCGGCTATAAACCGTTTTTCTGGTGGGTGTTTGCTTGCAACATTGCAACACTTGTTGTTACCGCGCTCATTAAAGTTGACCCTAATTACGGGAAGAAAGTAAAAACAGTTAAATAAGTTTGATATGAAAAGATTACAGAAGTTTATCATTGCCGTTGCAACTCTTTTGTTTGCAACAGGTGCGGGAAATTTTGCAAGCGCTCAGCTTGGACTTTTTAGCGGTGTTAAACCCGGCATTGAAGTCTTAAGAGACAATCATTTTAAAGAGCTGAAGGGGAAGAGGATTGGTCTTGTTACAAATCCGACCGGAGTGGATTCTGATTTAAATTCAGACATTGACATTCTCTTTAAAGCCCCTGAGGTTAAGCTTGTTGCATTGTATGCGCCTGAGCACGGAGTACGCGGAGATGCTTATGCCGGAGCTGAGGTTACCGACCAAAAAGATTCTGCAACCGGACTTCCTGTCTATTCAATTTTTGGGAAGAACCGCAAGCCATCCGCCGAGATGTTAAAAGGAATTGATGCGCTGGTTTTTGATATTCAGGATATCGGCTGCCGTTCATATACTTTTGTAAGCACGCTCGGTTTGATAATGGAGGCGGCTGCTGAAAATAACAAAGAAGTTTATGTCCTTGACCGTCCTAATCCGCTTGGTGGTGAGAGAGTTGAAGGTAATCTTGTTGATACGGGTTACACTTCTTTTGTTAGCCAGTTTAAGATTCCCTATCTGTATGGTCTGACTCTTGGAGAGCTTGCGCAAATGTTAAACGGTGAGAAGATGTTGAAGGACGGAGAGCAGTGCAAACTTACTGTTATTCCAATGAAGGGCTGGCACAGAGATATGCTTTATGAGGACACTAAACTTCCTTGGGTTTTGCCTTCTCCTCATATTCCGCAGATTGTTAATGCTTACTACTATCCGGTCAGCGGTATTCTTGGAGAGTTGGGCTACATATCTGAAGGTGTGGGCTATACCCTTCCTTTCCAGCTATTTGCAGCCGAATGGATTGAACCTCAGGAATTCAGCAGAGAAATGAACGCTCTTAAACTTAAGGGATTAGAGTTCCGTCCAATTTATTTTACTCCATTTTACGGAGCGCATAACGGACAGAATATGGGTGGTGTCCAGGTATTTATAACAAATTACAAGAAGGCCCGCCTGGTTGAGGTTCAGTTCTATGCAATGCAAGTTTTGGCTAAGATGTATCCCGACAGAAAAACTTTTGACTGCTGCAACAAGCAGCGCTTTAGTATGTTTGATGTTGTCTGCGGTACAAAATATATACGTGAGAAATTTTCCGAGAGATATGAATGGAAAGACGTTAAGAGTTTCTTTGAGAAGGATGAGGCGGCCTTTAAAGAGCTGAGCAAAAAGTATTACCTGTATAAATAGAAAAGAGTTTTTCCTGGAACCCCAATGCGCCGTAAACAGCGGATAATCTGTTTATTGCTATTATGGCATGGGTATTGCGCCTATTCTGTCGGGAGGAAGATTAAAGTGTTTGAGAATAAATTAAAAACATACTGATATGAAAACGACATTTTTAAAAAGTGCTCTCATTCTTGCAGTTGCAGCAATTTTTGCTTTTACGGCAAATGATGCTTTTGCACAGATTGGAAATGGTGCGGCTCCGTCTAATCAGCAACAGAAAAATAGCGGAGGCTCATCTACAAGGCGTACTACCGGAGGTGTTGCAAATGGTGCAGCTAAGTCTAATCAAAATAGAAATACAGGCGGCATAGGCAGCGGTACAAGGCCAAACAACAAAGGCAATAACAACAACCTGAATCAAAATTACGGGAATAACAATGGCGGAATTGGCAGCGGTGCAAGGCCAAACAACAACAACAGACATCCAAAATATATACCCGGAAACTCCAATAGACGATGGGGATACAATCCATTTTCAGACGGCAGACAAATTCACAGACCAGCTCCAATTCACAGAGGATATGAGTATGGTTCACGTTTCTATAAACGTCCGAGAGGCGCCTATTACATAAATGCAGGCGGATATGATTTCTATTTCTGGAACGGTATCTGGTACAGAGGGTATGGAAATTATTATGGAATTTCCAGACCTCCTGTCGGAACTCTGATTGCCCGCAATTTAATCTCTTCTATTTTGTATGCGGTTGATTACGTTGATACTTACTACTATGGTTACCGGCAACCCTATTATGTAGATGCTTACGGCAACTACTATACACCTGTAAACAGTTACTACATGAGAGTTGTGAACGCCCCGACAGGGTCAGTCCTGTATGACCTTCCAAGTGACTATCAAGAGGTAAATTACAACGGCCGAACTTACTACGCAGTAGGTAGTACAATTTACGAATACGTTTACATTAATGATAACAGCTACTACTTCCGTGCGGTAGGTGTTTATGAATAATTAAAGATTAATCAGGCGGGTCGGATTTTGCAAAATCCGGCCCGTGTTGTGAATTTACTTGGCAGCGAGCGTCACAATATTCTTTACAACTTCAATCGCTTTTTCCATGCTCTCTAAAGGAACGTACTCCAGTTTGCCGTGAAAATTGTGTCCGCCTGCAAATAGGTTAGGGCAAGGGAGGCCGCGGAATGATAACATTGCTCCGTCAGTGCCGCCGCGGATTGGCTGAATGACAGGTTTTACGCCTGCCATTTTCATTGCTTCAATTGCCTGCTTTACAATGAAATATTTTGGCTCAACAATCTTTTTCATGTTGTAGTATTGGTTCTTGATTTCCATTTTTACAACACCCTTTCCGTATTTCTTGTTAAGCTTCTCTCCAATCTTTTTCATCACCTTAATTCTTTCCTCATACTTTTTAATGTCATGGTCTCTGATGATGAAACTCATTTTTGCACTCTCCACTGTTCCGTTGAAATCTGTCAGGTGAAAAAATCCCTGATGTCCGCTTGTGTGCTCCGGTCTCTCTTTTGGAGGGAGCATATTTATCAGCTCATTTCCAACCAGCATGGCGTTGATCATTTTGCCCTTTGCATACCCCGGGTGGATATTGCAGCCTTGTATATTTATTTTTGCCGATGCCGCATTAAAATTCTCATATTCAAGTTCTCCAATTGCTCCTCCATCTAGAGTGTAAGCGTATTGCGCGCCAAAATCTTTTACTGAAAAATGGTCAACTCCGCATCCAATCTCTTCATCCGGAGTAAAGGCTATTTTTACCTCTCCGTGTTTGAATTCTTTGTGTTCCATCATGTACTCTGCGGCGCACATAATCTCAGCAACGCCCGCCTTGTCGTCTGCACCAAGAAGAGTAGTACCATCTGTCGTGATAATAGTCTGCCCTTTATATGCTTTCATTTCCGGGAAAGTCTTTACGGAAAGTTTTAGTTTTAGAGTCTTGTTAAGCAGAATATCTTTGCCGTTATAGTTCTTGATAATCTGCGGTTTAATGTCTCTGCCGCTTGCATCCGGTGCGGTATCTACGTGTGCGATAAAACCAATTGTCGGAACCTTTTTTGTCCCGACAGATTTTTTACCGCCGCTCTTTTTTGTGCTGTCAAGATTTGCGGGGACAGTGGCCATCAAAACCCCCTGTTCTGAGATTGTGGCATTGATGCCCATTTTGTGCAGTTCATCTGAAAGCATATTAAGTAAATCAAATTCACGCTTTGCGCTTGGAGCCGTCTTAGAATCAGGGTCTGATGTTGTCCATACGGATACGTATCTGAGAAATTTGTCTTGTACCTTTTCCATAATTATTTTGTGTTTTTATTTATTCTTGTCTCTAACAGTGATTTACGCGGCTATTGCCGCTTGGATGCCCGAGCTTTGCGCGGGCATCCGGTCTTGTTATTATTACTCCTTTGTTATTTCTTTTGGTTTCTTGGAATCATGCAGACAACTGTAAATCAAGAACGCAATCAGCAGGACGTACATGAGCATGCCCACATATTGCGCGCCGGCAGTCCCTATCCAATTTTTTGCCAGCAAATCCTTACCTGAGAATCTGATGATTGCAGAGACAACACCCATAAGTGCGCCGCCCGCAATAAAGCCGCTGGCCAGCAAAGTGCCTTTATCCTTTCTTGCTGTATTTACAGCTTCATCTTTGCTCCTAGTGCTTACATACCAGGCAATTGCACCGCCAATCAAAAGCGGAAGGTTTAAATCCAGAGGAATGAACATTCCAAGTGCAAAGGCCAGTGCCGGCACTCCGCAGAAATTAAGAATCAGAGCAATGACGGCGCCGATTCCGTAAAGTGCCCAAGGTGCGGACTGCCCGCTCATAAGCGGCTCAATCACAGCTGCCATGGCATTTGCCTGCGGTGCAACAAGAGCGTTGGGTCCCGTAAATCCGTAAGTTTGGTTCAGAACAATCATAACGCCTCCAACGGTTGCGGCGGCAACAAGAGTTCCAAGGAACTTCCAGCTCTCCTGAACTTTTGGAGTAGAGCCTATCCAATATCCTATTTTTAAATCAGTTATAAAGCTTCCCGCAACGGACAGCGCGGTACAAACCACGCCGCCGATAATCATTGACGATACCATTCCGGGCCATCCTTTTAGTCCGCAGGCAACAAGAATAACGGAACCTAAAATCAGAGTCATCAGTGTCATTCCGCTTACAGGATTAGAGCCGACAATTGCAATTGCGTTTGCGGCAACCGTCGTGAACAAAAATGCAATTACCGCTACAATCAGCAGGGCCACAATGGATAACATCAGCTTGCCCGTGTCCGGAATTACGCCAAAATAGAAGAATATGAAAGTTGCAGCCAGCGCGGCAACAAGCCCCCACACAATAATTTTCATGCTAAGGTCCTTTTGTGTTCTCACTACGGCTTCTTCTTCCGCTCCCTTTTTCTTGCCCCTAAAACTCTTGGTGGCCAGGGAGAATGCGGATTTTATGACTCCGGCAGATTTTATAATACCTATGATACCTGCCATTGCAATGCCGCCTATCCCAATTTGTCTTGCGTAAGTTTTAAAGATAACTTCCGGTGCCATAGCGGAAACACCGGCAAAAGTTGTCCCTAAAAAAGTAACAGTATCCGGTCCGCAAATTATGCTCATAAGAGGAATGATTACAAACCATACAAGGAAAGAACCGCAGCAAATTATGAATGCATATTTAAGTCCGATTATATATCCGAGTCCCAGTACCGCCGCTCCGACATTCAGTTTTACAAGCAATTTGGCCTTGTCTGCAACAACGGTTCCCCAATGTGCCACGGTAGTATAAACAGTCTCTGACCACCAGCCAAAAGAGGATATGATGAAATCATATATACCTCCGACAAGACCGCTTAGCAAAAGAAGTTTTGCTCCTCCGCCTTCTCCCTCTCCGCTTTTAAGTACTTGAGTAGTAGCGGTTGCCTCAGGGAAGGGATACTTCCCGTCCATCTCCTTTACAAAATATTTTCTGAAGGGGATCAAAAACAAAATACCAAGCACGCCTCCTAACAAGCTGCTCAAGAAGACTTTAAAGAAGTCAATGGAAATTTGCGGATATTTTGCCTGCAGAATGTAAAGTGCCGGCAACGTAAAAATTGCGCCGGCAACAATCCCACCGGAACAGGCTCCGATAGATTGAATAATCACGTTCTCTCCAAGTCCGTTTTTTCTCTTTAATGCGCTTGAAAGTCCTACCGCTATTATCGCGATAGGTATTGCGGCTTCAAAAACCTGTCCGACTTTAAGGCCAAGGTAAGCTGCTGCTGCAGAGAAGATTATAACCATCAAAAGTCCGACGCTCACGCTATAGACGGTGGCCTCGGGGTACTTTCTGTCGGGAGAAAGAAGAGGTTTATACTCCGGTGCTTTCTCTTGTTGTTTATTTGTGTCTGCCATAAGTTTTTATGTTTGGTATGCGAAGGTACAAAAAACCTTGCGTCTGTGGGACGCTTTTAGGGTGCATCTAAATAAACCTCTGAAAAATTGGATATTATGAAAAGAATATATATACCTTTGTAGAGTAGGGAGCTGGTAAGTTTTACATAAATTCTAAACGCTATGAAGAAGACTTTTCTTGTTTTTCTGTCAATAACTGTTTCTTGCATTAGTTCTTTTGGGCAGTTAAAATTCAGTATGGATTCTGTTGCCACCAAACAGTTTGTTAAAGAATATTGCAAAGAAGAGAAACTGGATGAGGCTACTCAAATGTCTCTTGTCTTGTATGCCATGAAATGGTGCAAAGTTTACGGTTCACTCACCTCCGACAATGTGCACAGTGGTTCATGCGCTACAATGGAAGAGTGTAAACTTACTCAGGCAGAGGTAGATGTCAATGTGGAAAAATTGCTAGGCAAGGATGGTTACAACAAGTTTGCGGATTTCCTTTTCAAGCGCAGACAACAGAAATTTAAAAAATGATTTCTTTGTTCGGTAATGCCTTAAAATGGCAATCACATTATGTGCGTCAATAGGTGTATGAGGTTTTACGGATGTTCCCACATAGTGGGTGTTGTTTTGCTTCTTCTTAAAACACAAGGTGTTGTTTTTGCGCAAAACACAAATAAACCGGAAGTTGGCAATGGAATGGAAATCGCAGTAGGCGGAATTGTCAAGGATGCTTCAACAAAGGAGACGCTGCCCTTTGTTACCGTTATAATAAGGGATGAAAATAATAAACTCATTGACAACATCCCGACGGATAACTCCGGAATGTTCAGATCTTTTTTTCAAAAGAGCGGCGGTGTTTATACAGTTGAGATTGCAATGATAGGTTTTGAGCATTTTGTTAAGAGGATTGATGTTCAGAGTGATAAAAAGTATTATAACCTCGGTCTAATATTCTTAAAACCGAATACGGAATTAAATACTGTGTATGTTAACGCTCCGCAATTGATAAAACCTTCTCCGGACGGATACATTTATGACGTTGCCGCGGATTCTACGGCAAAAACAAAGAAAGTTGTACAATTGCTTGCAAAGTTGCCTTTTATAGAACTTGATGCATCCAATCAACCGGCCTATTTCGGAGGAAGCCATAATATTGCATATATGGTGAATGGCAAGTATGATTTTGCCCTAAAATTCGACAAGTCAATAATGAAAATAGTATCCGGCAAAAAAATAAAACGCATTGAACTTGTGCCGAATCCGCCACCAGCATATTCTAAAAGTGACGTTGTTATTAATATTGTTACGGAGAATGAATCAAAACTCTTTGAAGGTTTGTTGTTTACTCCAAATGTTTCCTATTCGCTCGACGGACACCAATATTCATTCTCCAATTCCGCAAACATCACCGCAAGTACGCCGCGCTTTACCTACATAATTATGGGGGGAGATGATTACTCTAAAACTTATTTGGATAATAAGACCGGTATGACAAGAGAGCAGGTGAGCGCAACGTCCGCTCCGGTTGTTGTCTTAGAATCTTCAGGGAGAAACGGATCCTGGAGCAATAAACGGTTGATCGGGGCGGGAATAAGTTACAAAATAACAAAGAAACAGGATGTTTCGGTTTCCTTTGAGCTCTCTCACAAAAGAAATGACTCTCATTCACTGTCAGATTATTACTATTATCAATCTGGTTCTTCCTCAAACAATATTTATGAATCCTGCGGAAGGAATACATCCTCCGATTTTAGGATTGCCTACTCAAACGGAGAGTTTAGAAAAAGGGACTTCTCCTTTTTCTATAATTACGGCTATTCAAAGGATGATGCGGATATCAATTCCGTCCTCACCTCTTCGTCGGCAAGCGAAAAAAACTCCACCAAAAGAAATAACTCCGCAAAGGATCAGGAACATTCCGCCGGGGCAACTTTTGCCATTCCCGTAACTAAAGACAAGGCCATATCTTTTCAGGGACAATACGATTACACCAAAAATAAAAATTTAAACGCATCTTATTTTTACGATGAGGCTTCAAATATGTGGAGCAGCTCTTCTGGTTATCCGCAACTATTGAACAACAAGGTGCAAAATGGACACTTGACGGCTTCATATTCCATGAATCCGGTAAAACATGTAATACTGTCCCTGTCCGGGAATTTGCAGTATTATAAGAATAGCGGCAATATGGAAACGGATCAGAATAAAACAATTTCCTATCACTCCGTGCACTTTCTGCCAATGGTAAAACTTACATGGATGATAAAAACTTCACATAATATTCAATTGTCATATTCAATGAATTCCGATAGTCCGATGTTATATCAACTTAACCCAACCGTGAATAACGCTGATCCTTTATATGTGAGCAGCGGTAACCCAGATCTAAAAGATTCCAAATCATATAGCATATCGCTCTCTTATATTGCGAAGCTGGGGAGGACAACACTGAGCAATGCACTATTTTACAAATACACGAAAGATGCGATCAATTACATATCATCCATGGGGGCGGACGGGTTAACGCATACCACCTATAAAAATCTTGGATACGCAACCCTGTTCTCTAACAAAATGATGGTGCAATATGTTTTTACAAGAAGATTTAAAACTATCGCAAGTGTTGTATGTCAGCATAATTTGTATAAATCGGATACAATGCGCTGTAATAACACTTTCAATTCCAATTTAACATTGACCTATCAAATTACCCGTCTTATGGCGCTGTCAAGTTCTTTTAACTTTATTCCGGTCTTAAGCGCAAATGCGGCTCAACAGACGAAAGTCCATTATCAAACCGCAAGCTCCTTGATGCTTTCAGGAAATTCAAAAAATATGCGTTTGAACTATAAATTATTCATAGGCGGATTCGAAACTTTTAAATTGAGGCGCACTCAAAAAAATTTTTATGAGTATAGGGATGACGCATCCTCTGACAATTGGTATAGAGTGAAGTCAAAAAACGATATGACCGCCATGATGGTGTCATTTAGCTTGACTTACACGTTTGGGCACTCAAAATATTAGAAACCTTTATGAAAAAATTTGTATTAAAAAATAATATATCACCTATGCAGGCACGCACCGCAGTTAATACTTTTTTTGCACTTCTTTTAGTTTTTCACCTTGTCTTTTTTTACGGTGCGGGGGTTATTTCCGCCCAGAATAAGGAGATCGCCATTGGCGGTATTGCAAAAGACGGGGAGACAAAAAAGTCTATTCCGTTTGCAACGATTGTAATTAGAGATGATGCTAATAAACTCATAGACAATGTTCCTTCTGATAATGCCGGAATTTTTAAATCTTTTTTTCAGAGGGGTAGCAAATTTTACACCGTGGAGATTGCAATGCTTGGCTATGACAGCGTTGTAGAAAAAGTTGATGTCAGATCCGGAAAAAAGTATTTTAATTTGGGTATAGTATTCCTTAAGCCAAATACCCGGCTCAATGCTGTATATGTTACAGCCCCACAACTTATTAAGCCTTCTGAGAATGGTTATATGTATGATGTCTCCGCAGACTCAACAGCTAAAAAAAAGAAGGTGGTCCAGCTCTTGGAGAAGTTGCCCTTTATAGAATTAGATGCATCTAATAAGCCAACATATTTTGGCGGAAGCCAAAGCATTGCATACATGGTAAACGGTAAATATGATTATAGTATAAGGCCAGACGCTTCCGTTTTAAAAATGGTATCCGGCAAGAAGATAAAGAGCATTGAATTGATTCCCAATCCTCCCCCTGCATTTGCAAAGAATGATGTTGTGATAAATATCATTACGGAGAATGAATCAAAGTTATTTGAGGGCCTGCTGTTTACTCCTACATTATCTGCCGGCATTGATGCGTTTTCATATAACCTAATTCCTAGTGCAAACTTTGTGGCTAGTACGGAGCATTTTTCATATTCCGCCGCGGTGCGTTTTAATGATACCGATTCCTATCATGACATGAAAAATAGTTCTTTAAGAGAGAAGATAGAAGACAATTCTTCTCCCGTTCCGATTTTGGAAAGCAACGGAAGACAAAGTTCTAAGAGGACTACTCCATCATTTGCGGGAGGAATGGCTTATCAGATTGACAAAAAACAATCTATCACTACAAATTACAATTATCAGTATGATAAGAATAATTCTCCCTCATCTACAAATTTTTACTATTATCAGACTGGTGCGGAGAGTAATAATATTTATAAATCAAGGGGAAGGAATTTGAATAATAAGTTTGATATCACCTACTCAAAAGGAACTATTTATAAATCCTATTTCAGTTTTGGTTATGTATATAACTACTTAAGAAACGGCAGCAACTCAAATTCTCTTTTTGAGAATATAGGCAAAACAGCAACGTCATCTTCTGAAAGCAAAAGAGACAATGTTGCAAAAACTAAAATACACTCTTTTAACAGTGTATTTTCCATACCGGTAACAAAAAAGCAATCAATTACTTTTAACGCAAATTATTCATATCAAAAAAATAAGAACTTAAACGCCGCATATACTTTTGATCAGGCGCTTAATCTTTGGAAAGAGAATGATGATTATCCTCAGGCTCAAGATAATAAGCTCAATCAGGGAATATTGAAAACATCTTATTCTTTTAAGCTGACTAAAGGGTTGACACTAACACTATCGGGAGCTTTAGATTATTATAAAAATAAAGGGACGCTTACAAATAGCGCCGATATAAATTATCACAGCTGTAATTTCTTGCCGGGTGCAAGGCTAAGCGTGTTAGGTGCCGGCGGACACAGCCTTATGTTCATGTATAACAGAGCTGCCGGACATCCAGATCTCAGGGAGCTTGACCCAACAATAGATGATTCCAACCCTCTATATGTGAGCAGCGGAAATCCCAATTTGAAAGATGCAACAGTTGACCAATTCTCAGTTGTTTACGTTTATGTTCACGGCAAAGTCAATTTTTCATCTGCCATTAATTATTCATACACGGCCGATGTTATCAATTCCTTCTCTACAATGGGAAATGATGGAGTTACTTATACTAAATACAAGAACAAGGGGTTTTCAAATGTGGCGTCAAACAAGTTATCGTTCAGTTATAAGTTTACAAGGAATTTTAATGCAAGTATCTCATCTGATTGCCAGTATAATGTGTATAGAACTGATACCACCAGACGTACGTTTTCTGTTTCTCCAAGTTTTAGTGCAAGCTACAACATTAACAGATTGCTAAAGTTAAGCGCTATTTGTAAATTCTTCCCGGTTATGAGCAATGCGGCACAGCAAACAAAAACGCACTACTTTAGTATGTCATATCTCACTCTATCAGGGAATTCAAAGAATATGAAGCTTTCATACAATATTTCTCTGACTAATTTTGCCGTTCTCAAATTTAAGGGGACCAGTAAAAACACCTATGAGTACGGCAATGGTGATTCCTCTGCAAATACCTGGTATAGAGTAAATTCAAGGGCAGATATTGCGGGAGTGGGATTGTCTTTTGGAATCTCATATATTTTCGGGCACGCCAAAGGTGAGAGTACCGGCAATTAGCAAGCGGGCGTCTGTTCTATGCATCTTTTCTTATATTTGCACTTGTCGGGAGCTAAAACAGTTCCGGCATTATTAATATTTTTTTTGGTATGAGATTTAAAAGATTTTTTTCCGCACGCATTTTTGCCGCAGCAGCGTTGGTTGCACTTTCTGTTTTCAGTTTTTCTTATGTCTCCGCGATGGATTATTTTCAGAGGGGCAAAAAGAGCAAGTCTGTTGCTGAGGTTACGCTAAAAGATTCATTAAAAGTGCTTTGCACAATATATGACAAGAAGGGTTCATCCGTAGATAACATGCTGACCATAAGTGCAATTGTAGATTGTGATTCTACAAAAACTCCAATGTATGTAGTAGGAGATTCTGTTGTGACGTTCTTTAGTGAGATTAGGGCCGATGCAGTAAAGGGGATGCGTTATCTTAAAGATAAAAAACAAATTAAGCAATATGGCAAAGACCTTCCAAATGGAGTGCTGGTTTTAGACCTCGAAGAGGGGGAGGATTATACCACATGTCAGGCAATTCCGTCTGAGAGAAATCTTACGCGTCAGGCATTTGTTACCAAAATGACCATTAATCAATTTGATAATAAAGACGGGAACTTTGCCCAAAAACTAAGGAGTGATGTTGAATTATACGGCACTGATGATGCGGCATTTAGGAACTATTCATATAAAGATCCAAATGGTGCGCCGGTTCTTGTTGCGGACTCTTTAAATCATAAAGCATTTGTGGATTCCTTTAATGACATTAAGAACGGTTACATAGAGACAATGACCGCATATAGTGGAGAAGATGCCGTACAAGTTATTGGAGATAAAGGTGTTAACGGGCTGGTTATAGTTGTGGTAAAACCTCCGTATACAATACAGCAGGCCATATACAATATGGCAGAAAAAATGTGGCGTACGGAGAAGGGACTCATGGCAGTGAACAAGGTTGTTTTAGATAACAGAGAACCAATAAAAATCAACTAGACATGAAAAAATTTTTTCAGGAATTTAAGCAATTTGCAATGCGCGGCAATGTCATGGACATGGCTGTCGGTTTCATTGTAGGTGCTGCATTCACAGCTGTAGTTAACTCATTGGTAGGCGATTTAATCATGCCATGCCTTGGTGTCCTTGTTGGCGGCGTAGACTTTTCAGACCTGGCTGTTACGCTTAAGCCTGCTGTGGCTGCGACGGCAACATCACCCTCTGTTCCTGCAGTTTTATTTAAATACGGAACATTTATAAATGTTATTATCAACTTCATGATCATAGCATTCTGCGTATTCCTGCTTGTAAAAGGAATCAATCTTCTTTCAAAGAAGAAAGAAGAAGAGCCCGCACATGCAGCTCCGCAAAAAACTGAAGACCAGAAACTTTTGGAAGAGATAAGAGATATCTTAAAGGAGAATAAAAAGTAAAATAAAAAGTAAAATTTACAATTTTGTAACAGATTTTTTTTAGCCGTTGTAGATATCTGCAACGGCTTTTTTACGCTTCTTTGAAAAATATTTAACTTTTTTTTGCAAAAAATTTGCGGGAAAGAAAAAGTTGATTACCTTTGCAGCCCGTTTCGGAAATAACGTAGCGGGAAGTTCGTTGAAACATAGAAACAAGCAGCAAACTTTAAATAGTTTGGTAGGTGGAATC
>Ga0183097_10480_pt1 | contig 73161 bp, 61 predicted proteins | sample BioMet8_FD_128883 | JGI IMG/M metagenome (GOLD analysis project Ga0183097, IMG submission 128883) | Microbial communities from bioreactor (seeded with sewage sludge) at Lawrence Berkeley National Lab, California, USA - Biofuel... | ecosystem: Engineered > Bioreactor > Anaerobic > Unclassified ... | reverse complement strand
AGAGGCTGCCGCCCCTGGACCCCGCTGAACATAGCTATGTTCGCAAGGGACAACCGGACGGTTCCGGTTTTCCCTTTGCAATCCTCTTTCCGAACCCCAAAACATGAACTTATTTAAGAGACACTACTCTAGCTATTGACTGGACTCGCGAATTGAGCCCATAACTTCCAATGGGAAGCTATCTTACCATGAAGAATTGCCACAATTGCGCGGAAACCTTAGCTTGAAAATGGATGGCAGAAATGACGGATCGCCTAAAATGTCCATCATTTTCGTCGGATGAGTTTTTGTACCCTACGGGCTGGCAAGATCAAAATTCAAGGTGTATAATTCATCCCGATGCAATAGCAGGTCAATTCCGACCCAATCAAGCAATGGAGATGGATTATGTCGACATGGATTAATGGCAAAGCAATCGCGATGGCCGTGGCAATTATGGCCGCCGGATGGAGTGTCAGTGCCAGCGAAGGCGAAGTTCATAAGATCGCTCCTGATGCTGCCCTGCAACAGTTGAAAGACGGCAATGCTCGTTTTATCGCCGGTAAATCGACGCATCCGAATGCCGATGCGGCCCGAATTATTCAGGCAGACAAGGAAGATCAGGGAAAATATGCGTTCGCCACCATCCTTTCCTGTTCCGATTCGCGAGTTCCGGTGGAGTTGATTTTTGATACGGGCATCATGGATATTTTTGTCGTGCGCGATGCCGGTAATATCTCCGGTCCGGATGCCACCGCGTCCATCGAATATGGTATTTGCCATGTTCATACGCCGGTGCTGGTGATCCTCGGGCATTCACGCTGCGGCGCCGTTACGACCGTCACCAAAGTGGTGAACGGCAAAATCATCAAGTTGGAAAAAAACATTCCACCGCTGGTTAATAATATCGTCCCGGCCGTTAAACGGGCACAGGCTAACCATAGCGATGTCCACGGCGATGCCCTGATTCCGTACGCCACGGAAGAAAATGTCTGGCTGACGATTGAAGATCTGTTGCTGAAGAGTCCGGCGACTCGGGAAATGGTCAAGAGCGGCAAACTCAAGATTGCCGGCGCGGTCTATGATCTGGCTACCGGCAAGGTAAACTGGCTGCCGGAAGACAAAGTCGCCGCCATTCTGAAAAACGTCGAAAAGAATCCGAAGAAAGTCGAAGGCATTTTTGCCGAAAAATAATCGTCCGCTGATTTGTTGCCGGCGTCATTGCTTGGCGGACTGAAATTCGGCAGTGACGGCAGTGCGGAAGTCGGCTTCGGTCAGCAGCTTCAAAACGGCTGACGTTATGGCGGCAGGCCATTTTCATGGCCTGCTCGAACGCGTAAGTTGGTGGCGGCTTCCGCTTTTTCTACTATTATTTTAATCCAAGTCAATTCCCGGAGCGATTCTTATTGTTGAGACTCGCTGATGGGGTCTATAACTGCTAAGGGGAGGAAGAAATAACTGAACTACCGATTATGGGGTGATAACAACATCCCACCATAGTAATATTTCAGAACGCAGCAACCGTTTTTCGATGGCTTCTTTCTCCTTTTTCTCCGGATTGTTTCCTTTGGGGTAACTGCCGAACAATGTAGAGGTAACGGTTTTTACGTCATTTTGCGAAAACCTTGGTTCGGTTGAATCCACCGCGGAACGGTTAAGCTCGTTTGCGAATACCTGATGTGATTTTACAAAACCGGAACCGTCCGGTTGCCCCTTGCGAACATAGCTATGTTCAGCGAGGTCCAGGGGCGGCAGCCTCTGGTGATTCGCCACCGCGGGCTCCGCAGGCCGGGTCCGAGTTGGGGCCGGGGCCGACGCGAAGCGGAGTATGCCCCGGTAATACGCAACGGGGCGCCCCCGTCGCTGGGCGCACAACGTGCGAAAGAAATTGAACCTATTTGTGAGACACTACACTAGAAACGGACGAATTTTTCCGGCCACAGTTTTTCGACGGTACGAAATTCCGTCGGCGTGCAACCGTGAATTTTCTTGAAAAGCCGGGCAAAATAATTGGCGTCGGGATAGCCGCACTGCTGCGCGATTTCCGCCGTTTCAAGGTAAGGTTGGCGCAACAGTTTCCGGGCTTCGCCCATCCGGTAATTCTGAAGATACTCCTGAGGCGAACATTTCATATGACTCTGAAACAACAATCGGAGATAACTGGAACTGACCCGGCAGGCTTCAGGCAGTTTGTGGATTAACAATTCATCCGCATAATTTTCCTCGATCATGTTCAACGCGACCGTCAAAGCCCGAGGAAGCGCATAGAGGTTCTGCTGTTTCTGTTCCACCCGTTTAATCTGTTTGAGCAACGACAACAGTACGCCGTCGCACAATTCATAGGCGCGCCCGGCCGCCATTGAACTGATCATCCGCATGAGTTGCGGAACCCAGATATCGCCCTGCGCGTGAATCAGCCGGGTATGCTGTTCGAAAAACTGGGAGGGGGCCACGAAAGTAAGAAACGAATTCCGACAAATTTTACGCGGAATCTGGTTGTGCTCGATCCGGGCCGCCACCACCAGCAGATCTCCTTTCTGCAATTCATACGAAACCGACCCCGCATCAATCCGGCAACTGCCGCGCTCGATATAGACGATTTCGCAACAGGGGTGCAAATGCATCGGCGTGACGGTATTGTAACTAACAGTGCCGGCCTGGGAAAAGACCGGCATTTTGGCGTTTTCTTCGCTCGAACGATTGGTTGTCACGGCGATCGTCTCCCCCCCGGTTCGAAACGTGGTTCGAACCGGAATTTCAAATTGAAGGGAAATATAATCGGGTCTTTGCAGATGTCAAAGCAGTTGGACGCCAGTCTCAAATCGCGGGTAGCGGGGAAGACACGGGGGGCTTTTGAAGAAGCCCCCCATTTCTTCCCCGCACCCCAATTTTGACCCCGCAAAACTTCTATTTCATTTATCTCTTTGCTACGCAAATAGATAAATATATTAAAAAATTTAAAAGTCAGAAAATGGGGTCCGGGGAGAAACCTTGAAAACTTCTCAAAGTTTTCGGGGTTTCTCCCCGGAAGCTCGTTTTGAGACTGCCGTCCAGTTGCGTTTTGTGCTATCATTTTCGCGTATTGTTCATGCCCGCCGTATTGCTTTTCCCCAAGGAGGATTGTATACTCTAAATTGATGGAAGCCAAAAATGCCAAGGTGTGAGCATTGTGATCGGAGTTTTTGGGCTCGTCCGATTCTCTTCTCGGCCTGTCGGGTACAAACCTCGTCGGACGGAAAAGTCGGAGTCAAGGACGGTGCGGAAACATCCGGCGTCAAGACTTCTGCGACAACACAATCGCAGCAGCAGTAATTTATATTGTGATCTTTAACCAAAGGAGTTGTGATCCCATGAAGAAAAATCATCCGTTCCCCCACTGGTCCCCCAAGCCCAACCGCCGTCATTCGGTCGGCATCTTTACGCTCATCGAGCTTCTGGTGGTGATTGCTATCATTGCAATTCTGGCCAGCATGTTGCTGCCGGCATTGAGCAAGGCACGGGACCGGGCCAAGGCGATCGCCTGCATCAACAATCAGAAGCAGCTCGGTCTGGCGGCCAATATGTATCTCGATACGTATAAATACATCCTTCCCATTCTGGACCCCTGGACCTACGGCCGGACTTATGCTTACTATCTGGAAAAAGATTCGCCGGAAATTATGAAAAATAAAAATCTGCTGGTCTGCCCCGGAATTACACCTTATTCCTATATCACCAATACTTCCGACTCCTGGCGTGTTTATCGGATTTACGGCGCCAATTACAGCGGCGTGACCAGTACGTATAAAGCGTTTACGTCCAGCAGCGGACTGACGTTCATGACCATTCTGCCCAAGACATATACCATCAACGGCCAGGTCAAACGGCTCCAGCCGTCCGCACTGCTGTTTCTTGCCGACAGTTATTATCCGTCTCAAAAAAGCCAGTGCTATATCATTCAACCCTCCAGCGGAGACTATGCCGGTACCTGCGCGGGGTGTCTGGCCCATACTAAACGAGCCAACGCGCTTTATCTTGACGGCCATGCGGAAGCCATCGGGGCGCAGGAATTTCTGGAAGTCGGTCTGGATCAGGTTTACCTCGGAACCAGTAGCGTCAAGATCGTCTCGAAATTCTGATTTTTCCCGACGAAATCAAGCGCTTACCACCATTCGAGAAGTACGGCGGCAAACTGCCGCCGGAGATATTTACCGTTTGAACACCGGGTCACTTGAACTCGGAAAAAAGAAAGAAATCTCATGAAGAGAAAAACCGAGATTATGAGAATGATATCATCCCTTCCGGTTTTCCCGGCTTCCACCTTGACGGCCAAGCCGGCCATGCTCGCCGGAGGCCGAAACGCCAAGCAGGGAAGCACTCACGGAAAACAATGGTTTGCCCTGGCCGCGAGTCTGCTGGTGACCGGACTGACGATGACCGCCGAAGTACGGGCGGAATCATGCCCCATCATTCCCCTGCCCCAGCACTATCAATCGCTGAACCGGACGGTGACTTTGCCGGCGGCGGCGAACGGAATCATTGCCATCGACGCCAAAGCAGCGGAACCGGTGCAGTTTGCCGCCGAACGGCTACAGACATCGCTGGTTCGGCTGACCGGCCGGAAATATGACATTGTCCATGCGGTTCCGGCCAACGCCCAACTGGTCATTCGGATGGGCGAAGTCGCCGCCGATCCCGCCGTCGCGGAATGCTGTCGGCAGGAAAAACTCGATACGGCGTCTTTGACCCCGAAAACCGATGGTTTTGTGATCGGGTTCTCCGCCGCCGAACAGCAACCGCAAGTCATTTGCATCGGCGGCAGCAATCCGCGCAGCGTGATTTACGGTCAGGACGCCTTGACCATGCTGTTGCAAAAAAGCCATAACGGCTACGAATTTCAGGCGGCGGCGGTTTTCGATCAAGCCAAAATCCGGTGGCGGTCATTCGCCTGGAATCAATGCAGCAGCTATCTGCAGCCAGGCGTTCTCGATGCCTATGCCGATGCCCGGCTCAACTGTATTGAATTGCGCGACGGTCCGCCGCCGATGTGGGGCCAGTTCGGCTATCCGGCCAACTGGAAAATCCCCGGCGAACCGGAAAAACAGGTGTTGCGGGAAGCCCGCCGCCGCGGCATGTTCGTCTACGGCGTGGTCTGCTGCGGCGTACCGGAAAAAGATAACGACAACGTCCTCGCTAAATTTCAGCAGTTGATCGAGTTGGGCGTGGACGGAATCTACATCTCGTTCGACGACCCGGGCGTCTCCGGCGATGCCGTCAAGCTGGTGACCCGCATCCTGAAACTGGCCCAAGAACGCGGCATTTCCCATGACCGGATTGCGTTTCTGCCGCCGTATCCGGATTATGACTGCATCTACTCCGACTTCGACCGCAATATGTTGACCCAAGTGCCGGAAACCGCCGAGATCCGCTGGTTTTTCACCAAAAGTCCGTCGGCGGAACGGCAGATGCTGGTGGAGGATGTGGGCATTCGGGCTCCGACCGGGTTGTTTTTCAACTGGCCGATGAACAACCAGCGGGAAGCCTTGCCGCTGTACCGTTTCGAACGCTCCTACATTTGCGTACCGGAATTCAACGACGGCTGGGGGCGGCTCTCGCTCGATATTTTCCGACAGGCCCATCATACCATCGACAGCGTCATGGTGTGGGTCCGGGGGTATCCGGAGTATCTGGCGCAGCTGACGGGCACCTGGGCATGGGATCCGGAAAAATTCGATTATCCGCTGGCCCGCCAACGCATTTACACGCGAATCTATGGCGCCGATGTCGCCGCCAAAGTCAATACGTTCGACAATCTGTTCACCGAACTGAAATTCGCTCTGCAGCGCATCGGCCCCGTCGACTGGGCGTTCTGCGCCTGGAAACTGGATCAGCTCAAGACCCGTCCTTACGCGCTGCATCTGATCGTCAAAATGCGGGTGTTGCAACAGGAGATCGCCCGGGAAGCGCCGTCCCGCACCATGCTGACGCAGGATGGCTTGCGCAAGGGGTATCTGGACCCGATGCGCAAGACGCTGGACTGGGCGGAACTGCTGGTCAACACCGATTTTCCGGAACAAATCCCGCATTGGAAGCAGTACTCGCAAGCGCAAAAGCTCCAGGTACTCAATCTCATCGAGAAACGTTTCGGTCGGGAACATCTGGCCAAGGAATACGTCGATAACTGGCGCAAAAAGCTGACTTCCGCGAAAAAATAACCAAGCGGGATCACTTCATGGCGGGGACTTCGAGTCCCCCCATTTCTTTTCCGCTCCTCAAATTTTGAGACTTTCGACTACGAAAATCTAGTTTCGGAGCTTCGCCCTAAAGATCCGGCTGACGCAGCAGGGCCGCGTGGCGGTGCAGCCACCCCTGGCATTCGCGATAGTCCGGACACATCCGACCGACCAATTGCCAGAACGCCGGCGAATGATTCAACTCCCGCCGATGGGCCAGCTCGTGCAGAATCACGTAATCGGTCACACGTTCCGGACAATGGATCAGTTGTCGACTGAATGAAAGTTTTCCGGTGGCGGAACAGGAACCCCACTGACTGGCGGTATCGGCCAGACGGACGGCGGCAACCTCGATCCGATACTGCGCGGCCAACTCCCGGACGCGCGCGGTAATGACTTTTTCAGCCTGAAAATCAAACCAGGAGCGCAACAAGGTTTGCTGACGGGAAGCGTAATCGGCATGAATTACGATCCCGGCGGCCGGGTCGAAATAGATCGGCGCCGCCGCTTCTTCCCGCAGCACCACCGGATATTCCCGGCCCCGGTAAAGCAGAAAACCTTCGCGCCGTTTGACGTTTTGATTCTGCCGGATGATTTCCGCCTGTTTGGCGTCAATCCAGTCCTGACGGGAATGAATGAAGCGTTCGATTTCCGTCACCGGCATCCGCAACGGCGCCCGAATCCGGACGCAGCCGTCGGGCTGAAGGGAAATAACCAGAGTTCGCCGGGCGGCCCGAATAAGTTCGTAGCCGCCGGCAGTGCGTTCCGGCAAAGCAGCCGGAACGGCGGAACGGGTACTACGCATTGTTCTTGCAGCTGACGACTTCTTTGATGACGATGTTGTCCACCGGAACGTCTTCGTACGGCCCCTTGGTGGTGGTAGGCGTACTGCGGATTTTCTCCACGACTTCCATACCGTCGATGATTTCACCGAAGACGCAGTAGCCGAAGCCCTGCGGGCTGCGGTCGCGATGATCGAGAAAAGTATTGTCTTTAAGGTTGATGAAAAATTGACTGGTGGCGCTGTTGGGAGACATGGTCCGGGCCATGGAGAGAGTGCCGCGGGCGTTGCTGACCCGGTTGTCGGCTTCGTTGACGATGGGCTGACGGGTCGGTTTTTCCTTCAGTTCGGGGGTCATGCCGCCGCCCTGGATCACAAAGTTGTCGATGACGCGATGAAAAATGGTGTTGTTGTAGTGGCCGTCTTTGACGTACTGCATAAAGTTTTTGACGGTCTCCGGCGCTTCCTGCGGATGGAGTTTGACCTTGATGTCGCCCAGTGAAGTTTTTATGATGATCATATCGTCGTTTCCGTGATTTGTCATAATCGTCCTTAACGTCTTATTGTTGAGGACGATAATGTACATCATAAAACCGCAGTTTGCAAGTTTTTCGCGGGGTTGAACTCATGGGGGCCGGGTTTGGAGACGGCAGCCGGACTTGGGTGCTTGATTTTAGTGGGGCGGAGGGAATATTATAACGATAGTATTGTCTGGATGTGTTTTCCGGGTATCGCCGACAATATTCGGGGTCGTTGCGGTTGCCGTCGGACCGGGAGTAGAATGAACGTCGTCAAAAACTTGAAGATGGATGCATGCAACGCTATTGCGAACATTGCCGGAAGTATGTGGAGGCGCGGCGGGCGCCGTTCAGCAATCTGCTGATGTGCCCGGTCTGCAACGGCGAATTCGGCGCCGATTATCTGACGTCGGGAACGATCGTCAGCGGCTTCCGCATTGACACGGAAATCGGCCGCGGCAGTTTCGGCATTGTCTATAAAGCGCTGCAACTCAACCTCGAACGGATGGTGGCGCTGAAAATTCTGTCCGACGAACTGGCGCGGGACAACGATTTCGTCGATAATTTTTTCCGGGAAGCCCGCCTGGCCGCCAGCCTCAGCCATCCCAACATCGTTCAGGCCTACGACGCCGGCGCCACGCCGGAAGGCATTTACTACTTCGCCATGGAATTGATCGAAGGCGAAACGCTGGAGGCCCGCATCAACCGGTCCGGCCGGATTCCGCAGGAAACCGCCATCGAAATCGCCCTGAAAATCGCCAAAGCCCTGGATTACGCCTGGGAACGGCAGAAGTTGACCCACGGCGACATCAAACCGGAAAATATCATCATCAACAGTTCCGGCGAGCCGAAGCTGGCCGATCTGGGGCTGGCCAAAATCGGCAACGAAGACCGCGAAGGACATTTGATGGTAACCCCGCTCTATGCGCCGCCGGAAGTGATCAGCGGGGTAGCCTCCTACGATCCCGGGCGGGCGGACATTTATTCGTTCGGCGGCACGTTCTACCATATGCTTTCGGGTACGCCGCCGTTCAACGAGGACGACCCGGAAAAAGTGATGCAGATGCATCTCAACGACATTCCGGTGTCACTGGCGGAACGCGTCAACATCCATCCCGACCTCTCGTTCATTACCGACCGGATGCTGGCCAAAAATCCCGACGAACGTCCGCACGACTGGCAGGAGATCATTCATTTTCTGGAAGCGGTGGATCTACGGCCCTACCAGATGGATAAAAGCACCCGGCGGGTGCCGCTCCGGGACCTCAGCCGCTTGACGCTCCACCGTCACCGTTCCATCATTTATGCCGTGATCGGCATTCTGGGAATCGCCAGTATTTTGCTGATGATCCTGATTTTTATTCTGTCGCACACGGTTCGCAAGAACTTGCACATAGGCCCCGGTTCCGGACCGCGGATCACCCGCGATTATGAGTGGAACAAACTGAAAAACGACATCAAATTTCTCAATGAGCAGAAAGCGCTGGAGCTGGTGTCCGGTTTTGTCGGCACCCATAAGGACGTGCCGGCGGAGGCACTGCAGACGCTGAACCAGTTGAAGAAGGAAAACGATCAGGCGTTACAACGGGAACATCGGGCGGCGAATTTCGAACAGACCTTTCATCGGGTGCTGGCGAAATTGAAAACGGATAACTTCGATCAGATGTCATGGGCCGACCTGACGGAACTGCACAAAACGCTGCAAAAGCTGCAAACGCAACTGGCGCAGGAAGCGACGCTGAACGAGCGGCTGACGCCGGAAGACCGACAGTTATTCGAGGGCCAGGCCCAGGCCGTACAAGCGGCGCTGACCCGGAAAGAAACCGAGGCCCGGAAGGAAAGTCTGCTGAAAAACCATGCCGACAAACACAATTATCTGGAAAAAATACAGACGCAGGCACGGGAAATCGCCGTGGCCAATGCAGAAGCCGACCGGCTGGTGCTGGCAGTAGCAGCCTGGAACGGCATGGCCGTAAAAAATCGCACGGCCGCGATGATGAAGAAATTGCTGTCGGAAATCAACGCCCGGCAGTTGCCGCCCGACTACGCCCGGCTCTATGATTTCATAACGGAGGTTTACCGCAATGACGAGAATGTCAATACGCTACTGGTGCGCTGGTCGCCGTTTTTTAAAGGCACGGAACTGCCGGCGCCCAATCCCTGTCCCGGTTATCGGGTCGCGGCGGTGGAAGAAAGCGGAATTATCCTGGAAAATCGTCTCGCCTATGGCGTGCTGAAGAAAAAACTACGGCTGCATCAACTGAAATCCAAATACAAATGCGATTGGCTGTTCCGGACCTTTACCGCCCCCGCCGGCGCCGCCAATCTGAATGCCGGCGACTGCGATCTGCTGTTGCGGCTGTTTCTGGATTATCGGGACCCGCGGACCCCGGCGCTGGTGGAAAAATTTTACCAGCTCTCCCAGGACCGTCGGGCCTGCTGGAAATTGTGGCTCCATCTGAACGAAAAGGCGGCGGCGGATGCCGGCGCGGTGACCCTGTGCCGGCAGGCGTTGGACGCTTTTGCCGCCGGCCGCTACGCCGAGTCGGTGCAACGGATGGACAAGCTGTGGCGGACGTACGGGTCCAGCGAGGTAGTAAAACGTTATGCCGACGTACTGAATCACCATCGGGAAGCGGCCTTCGCGCTGGCGCCGGAACTGTCGGCGGAAGGCTGGCTGCCGACGAATACCCCCTCGCCCGTCCGCCGGACTCAGGAAGAACGGTTGACGTGGCTGATTATGTTGAAAGCCCGCTATGACGGGGTGAAGGCATTGCCGTCCGCCGTGAAACTCCGGCTGGCGGCCACCACGGAAAAATTGGCGTCCGCCCTGGCCGCGTTACCGTCCGCCCCGACCCCGGAACCGGTGTTGCTGTCGCCGTGGCGGTATGCGCCCGGCCAGGCCTGGAAAACACTGACCGGATGGCTCCAAAACCATGCCGATGCCGGAGCCCAGACGAAATTATTGCAGCTTTACGCCTGGCGCGATATCGGCGACTACGGCGCCATTATGGCGGCGTTCGGACGAGACAACACCCCCGTCGATTGGTTTGTGGCGGACAAGCGTTTTATGCCGGCGGCGGCCACGGCGGTGACCGGATCGGCGATACTGGCCGACGATTACGGCGCGGCGGGAATGCTGCGCGGAAATGTCATGAAGTTGCTCGAAGACCTGACGCGGCGGGCGGAACCGTTGAGTCCGCCGGACTTCAATGCCCGGTATTGCCGCTGGCAATGGGCCAGAGAATCCGGTCTGCCCCTGGATTCGCCGTTAGTCGTGGAAAACGAACTGAAACAACATCCCAGTACCGCGGCCCTGCGGCTGGCCTGGCTGGATTTACAACAATTATTGGACAGCCCGGACCCCGATCTCGGGTTATGGCGACGGAAAAACGAGACGTATGCACGGTGCTTCGGCGAACAGCCGGAAACGGCGTCCGCGGCAGCCGCGTTCCGGATTGCGTCGGCGCTGTTGAACGGGGCGGAATCGGTCAACGCCCTGGTGGCGGGCGAGACCAAGGTTCCCGGCGACCTGGATGATGCCGGATGGCATTTGCTGATTTCGGCGGCGGCCTATGCGACCGTGACCGGAAAACTGTCGCGCGATCAGGCGGCCGTGCTGGTGGCGCGGTGGGAAACCCAGATGGGCGACGGCGCCGCCTGGGCGCCGACCTGGGAGGCCTGGCTGACGTTAAAATTGTCGCTGGTCGACAACTGGGCGGATTTTCAAGTTCGGGTCAAGGAAACGCTGAACGATATCCGGCTGCGGGCCTTGCCGCTCTATCCGGAGTTGATCGTATTGAACCAGTTGTTGCTCCAGACGCGGGGCTGGCTGACGCCGGCCATGGCCCAGGCCGGAGCCAACCAGATGTTGACGGGATGTTCGCTGGGCGGCGTCAGCGAACTGGTTTTGCTGCTGGGCGGCGCGGCGCCGGAAAAAACGTTGCGGCAATGGCTGGAGTCCGGACGTCTCCGGCAAGGATACTGGGCCGGGGTCTTGCTGCTGGTCGCCGATTACTATGACAGCAACCGGGCCATCCCGGTGGCGTCGGCGCTGGCCGATTTCCGGTCGAAAATGACTTGGGAACAGCGTCGGCTACTGGATAATATCAATCAATTGCTGGCAAAACTGCCGGAATAAAAAAATCAGGACAGAGAGTAAGTATGGCTTCGATTTTGCTTGTGGATGACGACAGTTCGGTCATTTCCATTTTAAAAGCGGTGCTGGAACCCGGCGGCTATACGATTGCCTCGGCCGGCAGCGGCGTAGCGGCCCTGCGGTTGTTGGGCGAATCGGTCTTCGACCTGATGATTACCGATCTGGTGATGCCCGGCATGGACGGCATCAATCTGATGGGAAAAGCGAAAAAACTGCAACCGCATATGGCGGTTATCGTAATTTCCGCCTCGGCGGCGGTCGACGATGCGGTCAAAGCCATGAAATGCGGCGCGTTCGACTATATTTCCAAACCGTTCAAATTCGACGAACTGCTGTTGACGGTGCAGCGGGCGCTCTCCTATTGCGATCTGGTGACGGAAAACAAAGTGCTGCGCCGTTCGGTTCAAGGGACGTCGCAGAACGGCTACGGTTTTATCGTCGGCAACTCGCCGCCGATGCTGGAAATCTTCCGGCTGATCGAAAAGATCGCCATGACCACTTCCACCGTCCTGATTCTGGGCGAGAGCGGGACCGGCAAAGAGCTGATTGCCAAAGCGATTCACAATTGCAGTTCCCGGTCGTCCGGCCCGTTTGTGAAAGTCAATTGTGCGGCGATGCCCGAAACGCTGCTGGAATCCGAGTTGTTCGGGTATGTCAAGGGCGCGTTTACCGGGGCGGCGGACAACAAGGCCGGGTTATTCGAGGAAGCCGAGGGCGGAACGATTTTTCTGGATGAAATCGGTTCGATTCCGTTGCGGATGCAAGTCAAATTGCTGCGGACGCTTCAGGAAAAAGAAATTCGCCGCCTCGGCAGCACCAAGGATCATAAGGTCGATGTCCGGGTGCTGGCGGCAACCAACGAGGACTTGCAAAAAAAGATCGAGCAGAACGAATTTCGGGAAGACTTGTATTTCCGGCTCAGCGTAATTCCGATTCTGGTGCCGCCGCTACGGGAACGCCGCGAAGATATTCCGCTGCTGATCAAACATTTTCTGACCGCGTGCGACCAGGAAAGCGGCCGTAAAATCGAAATTGCCGAGGAGGCGGTAAAAGCCTTGACCGAATACGATTGGCCGGGCAATATCCGCCAGTTGGAAAATCTGATTCGCCGGGTGGCTATCCTCAGTGAAAACGGCGTGATCACCGCCGCGGACCTGCCGCAGGAAGTTTTCGGCTTTCAGAAGACCGAACCGATCGATGCGTTGTCGGAAAACACCAACGAAACGGAAGTCTTTATTCCTTTAAAAGAGTACTTGAAGAATGTCGAAACCACATATATACGTAATGTTTTGAAGAGTTGTAACGACGACAAGGAGCGGGCAGCCGAGATTCTGGAGGTCAGTTTGGCAACCCTCTATCGTAAATTGTAAGGTGGGAGCGTAATCCGATGAAAGCTTTTTTCTCTTTGATCGCGTTGAGTCTGGCGTGCGTGTTGATCGGCGGCTGCGAATTTGAAAAATGGGCCAGTGAAGAAAAAGGCGCGGAAGACAAGGACGACGGTCAGCCGCACTATGTCATTACCATCAATGAAATGGTCAAATATCCCCGCGCCGAACAGTTGGAACGGGAAATTCCCACTTTCGACGGTCGAACCATCTGGGTGAATACCAATCCGTATCTCCATTCCCGGAATATCGAATCGATCGAGTTGATCCCGGCCCCCGATCAGAAAGGGTTCTATCATCTCAAATGCAAACTGAACCGGCGCGGCAAAATGCTCTGGATGCAGTTGTCCGCGCAGTTTGCCAATCGGCAGGTGGCGTTTCTGGTCGATGGCGTTTTTTACCGGGCGTTCACGCCCCAGCCGATTCAGAACGAAGAAAGCATGGAGATCATTATCGAAGGTCCGTTTGATGTGTATACGGCAAAAACGTTGCAGCGGTTTGCCCCCATCAACTACAAGATCTTCGTGCCCGACGAAGATAAGGACGCTAAAAAGTAATCTCGAATAAACTAATTATCATAAAAACTCCGGAGGTATATCGTGAGTAAGTTCCTGCTTATTTTTGCGGCGTTATGTTTGATCACCACCATTACGTCGGCCAAACTGAGCTTCGATGGCGAATCCGGCGGCGGCTCGATCAACAAAACCAACTTTCTCGAACAGGCACAAAACCGCGAAAAAGCGAAGAAGGCCACGCCCAAAAAGACGACCACAGACAACGCTACTCCGACCCAACTGGAAGATCCGGAATGGGTGACCAACGGCAATGCGATTTTCAAAGACGTGCCGGCGGAAATCATTCTGAATAAAAAATATGTCTTCGTCATTCCGCCGCTCTCCGATCATATTTCCAACGATGCCTACAACGATACCCTGAAAAAAATCGCCGCCGAAGGATATATCGTCATCAGCAATCCGCTTGACAGCAAAAGCGACTATAACGACACCATCGAAAAACTCAAAAGCAATGTCGGCTTTTTGTTGAGCGGCAACGTCCAGCCGAAAAACATCGCGATTGTCGGCATCCGGGAAGGCGGCGCGGTGGCGTTGCGCCTTTCGTCGCAACTCAATCAGGCGGATATAAATTTTATTCTGGTTTCGGCAATTCCCAAAAAGAACCCGGAAAAGATGATGCCCGGCGATGATGCCATTATCACCGGTAAAATCTATAACGTCTACGACCGGGAAGATTTGAATAACGGATCCTGCAAAGTATTTTTCAAAAACTACAAAGGCGCCAGATTCATCCGTGACGTCCGGCTGCGCACCGGCAAAGGCGAAAAAATGGCGACCGAAGCGCTGGATGCCTGGATTCCGCCCGCACTGCTCTGGCTCGGCAAATAATCCGGACGGCGGATGGGCATGACGGAGAATACCGAAGCTTTTTCGTTCGTGCCGATCGGCCGGGTCGAATGTTCCCGCAAATACCGTTTTGAAGCGCCGCGCCAGGCGGTTTTTGCCGACAATGACGGTCTCATCCGGCTCGAACCGCACCGCAATCTGGAAACCGCGGTCCGCGATCTGACCGGGTTCGAGCGGATCTGGGTGATTTACTGCTTCCATCTGAACCACGACTGGAAACCGGCGGTTCAGCCGCCGGTCGGCAGCGACGGACGGCGCATCGGCGTACTGGCCACGCGGTCTCCTCATCGACCCAACCCGGTCGGGTTGAGCTGCGTGGAACTGGAACGGGTCGACGGACTCCTGCTTCATATCCGCAACTTCGACATGCTGGACGGAACTCCGGTATTGGACGTCAAACCGTACATTCCGGCCGCGGATGCGTTTCCGCAGGCCCGAACCGGCTGGCTGCAACCGGTCCGTACTTATACGCTGGAATACACTCCGGAATTCATCGAACGGGCAGATTGGATCCGGCAACTTTCCGAGCTCGACCTGATTTCCTTCTGTCGAACGCAACTGGTGCTGGAACCGCTCGATGCCGGACGCAAACGGCTCTGGCAGGAAGGAGAAACAAACTGGCTGATCGGCTGTCGGACGTGGCGAATCCGTTTCCGCATGGACGAAGCGGCCGGTCGCGTGACCGTACTGGATGTTTTTTCCGCCTATGAGCCGGAAGAACTGGAACCCGACGCGGAGGATCGCTATGGCGACAAAACGGTCCATCGCACTTTCCGGCAACGCTTTCCGGCAACGGCGGCGAGTATTTCCGGGGAAAAACCTCGAAAAATTTGAAAATTTTTCAAGATTTCTCCCCGGCCCCCTTTTTCTGGTTTTCAAACTTTTTAAGTTATTGATCTATTTGCAGAGCAAATGGATCAATAAATGAAAGGTTTTGCGGGGTCAAAGTCGGAGCGCGGAAAAGCAAGGGGACGCTGTTTGAAAAACGCCCCGTGTCTTCCCCGCTTCCCAACTTCGAGATTGCCGCCGGTGCAATCCGCGGGTTGAAACTCGAAGAACGGCGGCATAGATTATGAGGCAATCAATCACAACAGTTGGAATCTTATTCATGGATATCAAAGGCCGGTTGGGGCGGTGGGGCGGCGCACTGGTGGCGCTCGCGGCGATGTGGACGGGGTCGGCGGCGGCGCTGGAATGTCGTCCGGTGGCATCATTGAACTATAATCTCACCGAACAGTGGAACAATATGCCGGCCGATCAGTCGCCGGTCTTGTGTACGATCAAACGGGTAACGTCCCGGCAGAATTTCAACGTCTATATCATTCTCGACAAGGTAACGATCAAGGGCGGCAACTGTAAAGTGCTGGCCGATCTGGAAATTGTCCGGCCGGATGGCAAGGTCTGCTTTGCCGGACGGGATATCGTGGCGCTGTCCGGAATTGTCTCGGTTCCCGCCGGGCACAATTCGTTTCTGTCGCCGCAATTTGTCAAAGTTCGGCTGGAGGACGCCGACCCGCTGGGAAAATATACCATCAAGCTGACCACCAAAGATGTATTGAGCAAACAGACGGCCACGGGCGAAGCCGCCGTGGAACTGGTTTCCGCCCGGGAAGATCTGATGGCAGTCGATTTTACCGATCCCCAGTCGCAACAGTTGATGACGTATTATTATCTGCAACCGGAACCCGAAGAACTGGTGCCGCTGTTCCTGGGATACTGCAAATACTATCGGGACGTGCTGCGCAAGGACGGCAAACACAATCCGTTGACCGTGCTGACCTTTTTCTATCGGGCGTTCGACCTCAACCGGCAACTGATACCGCCGCTGGCGGCGGCGGCGCACGAGCTCGACCCGATCGGCAAAAATTTCACGATCATGCTGTTGTACTATCTGGGCGTCAAAGAAGAAAAATACTACGACGAAATCGGTAAAGCGCAGGCCGCCGGTTTCCGGAAGATTCTGGCCGTACAGCCGAATCCGTTCGAATTCGATTTCCCGGTGATGCCGTTACAACTGGATATGTTGTGGGCGAACTTTTTCGTCACCGGGGATTTCGACCCGATCCGCAAAATTGTGATGGCGATCGGCGAAATCCGGCGAGGCATGTCGCCGGAACAGTTCAAGGCGGTGAAAAAACCGACCAACGCCGATCAAATGAAACTCAGTCACTGGCTGGTGGGCTACGCCGCCAAATGGTCGCTGGGCGCCAACGTCCGCCAGCATCCGCTGGTCCGGGCGTATCTGGACTGGCTGGTAAAGTCGCCGGACTTGAAAAATGACTTCGTCCGGCAACAGCTCCAGGAAATTCTTACGACGACCGCCGCTCCCGCGCCAGTCAAAAAATAATTACGACTGCCGGGGCTTCCCGTCGACAGCGGAATCCGCGTTTTTTTCCAGCTGTTCGATGCGATGGCGGAGCAACGCGGTTTCCTGCGTCAGCGTTTTAATCTGTTCGGTCCGACGCGAAAGCACCACGGAATATTGAATCAGAATCAGAATGATGCCGAAAATCAGAAACAGAAAGAGCGCCGCCGGCGCGTAGAGAATGCCGATATGCCGGGCCAGTTCCAACAGTCCGGGAAACGCGGAAAGCACCAGAAACCCGCCCCCCAACGCCAGCCACAACAACGCATACGCCTCTTTCAGCAATTGCCGCCGGACGCATTCCAGAATGCCGAGCAGAAACAGGACGCTGCCGAGCAGGCTGATAATTTGAATGCGGGTGAGATGTTCGATCCAGTTCATAGCGTCTGCCGTTCGGTGATGGCGGGCCGGACCGCCACCATGAGGATGGCAATCAGGACCTTGACCATATAATAGATTGACGTCCAGCCGGTGATCGAAGAGACGCCGGTGGTACGGGCGGCCATCGCGGTCCCCACTTCCCGCAGGCGAAAACGGTTATGAGCCAACAGGACGATTTCTTCCGGTTCCGGGTAGTCGAACGCCGGGTAATGCTCCGCCAGAAACTCCAGCGCCCGCCGGTTGTAGGCGCGAAAGCCCGACGTATTGTCGGTGATCCGCTGTCCGGCCAGCAACGAGTTGACGATTCGAAACACGGCCATTCCCGCCCGCCGCAGCAACGGAGAGTGAAAATGGGGCGTAACACCAGCCAGAAAACGCGAGCCGATCGCCACCTCCGCTTCGCCGTTGCGGATCGGCTGGAGCAGACGTTCGACTTCCGCCGCCTGATGCTGGCCGTCACCGTCGAATTTTACCGCGTACTCATAGTGATGAACGACTGCGAATTTCATCCCGGTCTGGACGGCGCCGCCAATCCCCAGATGGACCGGCAACGAAAGGACTTCCGCCAGTCCGGTGGCGACGGCTTCCCGCGCGGAGGCATCGTCGGAATGGTCGTTTACAACCACCAGCGTGGCGCCGGGCAGACTGGCCGCCAGGTCCCGAAGGACGCCGGCGATGCAATCGGCCTCGTTATAGCAGGGAATAATGACACACAGTCGTTCATACATGGTAATGCGGTCCCGCGGTAAAATCTTCTGCTATACCATATCGCCGAATCGTCCGGTTGGAAAACAGTCAACCGCAAATTTTCCCAATTTCCGTTCCCGGCGCATCTTGAGGTAGCGGGAAAACACGAAGACGCGTCTGCCCCCAAACAGCAATTAAATCTCAATGATCGGCTCCGCCGGAACTTCAAACCGCTGAGTCGCCGGGGGACATCCGTTTTTCAGCCAGGGCACCATCACCTCGGCACACTGCGCGGCCAGACCGCGAAAATCCTGCCGGCAAACAAAAATCCGCTCATAACAGTCCTTGTTCGGACTGTCCCAGGCATCGAAGAAACCACCCAGAACTCGATAGCGTTCCAGTTCCGCTCCGAAATAATTCCGCAGCCGCCGCGTCGAATCGCTGCCGTTACTGCTCAGCACCGCTACCGGCACCGTCCCATGACGGAGCATTCCATCCGGGGTAAAATCGGCGGTTGTACAGTACGGCAGGTTCATCCGGTCCAGCCAGTCGCAAACCGCATCCCGGCGGCACTGCGATACCGGATTCGACGGCGCAAACCAGACCACAAAAAAACGCGCCCCGGCCTGATAGCAACGTTCCGCCAACTGGCGGGCCGCCTCGCCGTTCGCCGTAGTTACCACCGGGAAACCGGCATCCGGCAGCCAGCGGTCCAGAAACAACAGCGGCAACCCCGCCGGCGATGGCAGTTCGTCCCGCCACCGCTCGGCGTGGTCGGGAGGAATCAGAATCGCCCCGTCCGCCATCCGTTGCGAAAGTTTCCGCAGCAGCCGGCGCAACACTTCGGGTTCGCCGTTATGAAGCACCAGTTGCAAGTCATACCCGGCATCCCGGAACAACCGGCTGAGATGAATCGCCGGAGTCCGCTCAATCGCATTCTCCAGCGAGCCCAGAAACAGCCAGATGGAATTGGTCCGCCCCGCCGCGAGATTGCGCGCTGTCAGGTTGGGACGATAGCCGGATGCCCGCGCCGCCTGCCGAACCTTTTCCCGGGTAGCCGGCGTGATCCGGGGATCATCGCGCAACGCCCGGGAAACCGTGGAGGCATTGACGCCGCAAATTCTGGCCAGATCGCGAATCGTCAGACCCATCTGCCGCCTTAACCTTTCAGCACTTTGTAGGTACGGATTTCAAACGGTTTCAAGGTCACGGCCACTTGACGATTGCCGCCGACTTTGACGTTCTCGCCGGCAGTCCATTCCAGCAGATTGGTCTCCGCCAGTTTGCCGTAGCCCGGCTGTAGATGGAGCACGCCCGACGAAGTCCGGCCCTTGAGTTCGACCAGACGGATCACCAGCACGTTTTCCTTTTCCGCCTTCTTGACGATTTCCAGTCCGATATCCGCCGACTCCAGGCGGACCGGCGGGGTTACGGCGCTCTTCAGTCCGGCAAAGAGATACGGCGCCCGGTTGACCAGAGCGGCTTCCGCCATCACGCCGGATTCTTCCAGCCGGTTCCGATGCGGCAGCAAACTGTAAGTGAAGACCTGTTGTCCCTGATCGGCATCCCAGTCCGGATATTTCGGCGAACGCAGCAGGCACAGATCCAGCGTGGTATCCGCCGCTTTATGACCGTATTTGCAGTCGTTCAGCAGCGCCACGCCGTAGCTGTTTTCCGAAATGTCGACATAGCGCTGGGCCGGAACTTCGAACTTGGCAAAATCCCAACTGGTATTGCGATGCGTCGCCCGACGGGCGAACCCGTACTGGATATCGAATACCGCTTCCGTAGCAAACACTTCGGCGCTGAACGCCACCCGCAACATTTTCCGCATTTCATGCCAATCGACTTCGGTCTGGAAATCCACCCGCTTGCCGCGGGCGGTCAACACCGCCCGCTGTTTGAGCGTGGAAGAACCGATTGCCAATTCGAATTCCAGGACCTGCCGGACCGGGCCGTCGACGACTTTCGCCGCCTTGACCGGCCGGGCATGTTCCACCAGTTCGTCGGTATAGAAGAAATCGACGTCCCAGGCGTCCCAGTTGTTCGGATGGTCGATATAGAGCGAAAGCTGATTGCCGACGGTGCCGGGCTTCAGAATATTCCGCCCGGCTTCCTTGTCGTAGGCCGACACGATTTCGCCGTTGGCGGCAAATTCGTATTTGACCAGATCGTTTTCCAGCACCAGTTTTTGATTCTTCTTCGCTGCCGCCGCAACCGGTTTCCCCGCCGCCTGCTTCAAGGTCACGATACTGGAACCGGGCAGGTCCAGTAACGCCACAGTCTTGCCGTTTTCATCCTGGGTCGCGACTTTTTTGCCGTCGGCGGTCACGCTCTTGCCCTTCCAGGAAGCCGGCAATTCCACCGCCGCATGAGCCGGAGCGGAAATGGTGTTAACCACTACCGCGGACTTGGCGTCGGCGGCAAACAGCTTTTTCGCCGCCTGCGCCATCAGCTTATCGCAGCCGGCCAGAATTTCCGCATGTTCCTGCTGCGTGACTTCATACACCTTGCCGATCGAGGAGCCCGGCAGAATGTCATGGAACTGATTAAGCAGCAGGGTCTTCCACAACCCGTCAAGTTCCTTGGCCGGATACTGGTTCAGCGGCAGGCAGGAGCAGATAAATTCCGTGGCCGCCAACGCCTGTTCCACCTTGCGGTTGCCGCGCTTGGTCCGGGACTGGGTGGTCAACGTCCCGCGATGAAGTTCGAGGTAGAGTTCGCCGACCCATTTCGGCAGTTGCGGAGCATATTTCAACAGCCGGGCGAAATAATCGCAGGCCCGGCCGAATTTGACCTTCGGACAGCCTTCCAAATTGGCCACCCGCAAACCGCGTTCGATGTATTCTTCTTTCGGTCCGCCGCCGCCGTCGCCGATCCCGAACAGCGACATGAATTCGTTGAGGATGGTATTTTCCTTGAACTTGTTCTGAGCCGGCGCCAGTTGATTGGGATTGAGGTCGGCGTTATAGGTGTCTTCCGGCGGGAAATGGGTCAGCACTTCGGTGCCATCGATCCCGCGCCACATGAACGTGTGATACGGAAACTTGTTGAACTGGCTCCAGGAAATCTTCTGGGTCAGGAAGAAGTTGCAGCCGCTTTTTTTGATGATCTGCGGCATCGCGGCGGAGTAGCCGAACACGTCCGGAATCCAGAGGTTGTCCACGTCCACGCCGAATTCGTCCATATAGAAATTTTTGCCGTGGAGGAACTGCCGGACCAGCGATTCGCCGCTGGTGATGTTGCAATCGGCTTCCACCCACATGCCGCCCTGGAGTTCCCAGCGGCCGTCTTTCACATACTTCTTGATCTTCCGGTAGAGTTCCGGATAATGCTGTTTGGTAAAGGCATAATGCTGCGGCGAGGAAGCGCCGAAAACATAGCCGGGATACTTTTCGATATTGTGAACCTGACTGGCAAACGTCCGGGCGCATTTCCGGATGGATTCCCGAACCGGCCACAGCCAGCCGGTGTCGATGTGCGCATGGCCGACCGCCGTCACCGTCATGGCCGAAGCCATCGCCGGCAGATCCAGAATCCGGCGCAGGGGTTGCCGGGCCGCCTTGGCGTTGGCAGGATTTTCGGCATAGACGTTCACCGCTTCGTTCATGGCGTCGATCGTCCGCAGCGCGCGGTAATCGCCCGCCGGCAGAGCTTCCACCAGACCGAGCAACACTTCGAAATCCAGCCGCAGATGCCACAAATCCAGATTGAAATGTCCCATTTTCAATGTTTTCAGGATGCCTTGACGGTCGCCGTAGGGCTTGGGACAATTGGCGGCGGGATCGCCGTCCATATCCAGCCCGAACAGACCGTTGGCGGCCGTTTCGATCCAGTAGTCCAACTTTTCGCCGCCCTTGACCTTGAACGGCAACTGGTAAAACGGCTTGCAATAGTTGGAGGCAAAAACGCTGCTGTCGGTCAGGCTGAAAAGCGGCATTCCGGTCGCGTCGAAAATCAACGCTTCGCCGTTGAAGTCACACCAGAGCGCCACCGGCTGTTGCGCCCACGACTTCGGAATCGAGCCCGTCACATGAAACCAGGCGCTGCCCCAGGTTTCACCCCAGGGATCGCCTTCCTTGATCGCCCGGTATTTGCCCTTCAGCCGGTCCTGAAAATAAACCGGTTCCTTACTGGGGCTGAACTCCGCCGTCAACGGCTGAGTTTCAAAAAACAGCTCATTCATCGAACGCTTGAAAAACAGCTTGGCCCGGTCCAGATACATCTGATACATTTTGTCTTTCATGAGTACGCTACACCTTGATTTTACTTACCGTATAAAAATCGACATTGGAAAAATCTTCGTTCAACTACCTTCCCGGCCGCAATGCAACCGGTTGCATAAATAATTTTACTCCACTTAAAAAAAAGTCAATCGAAAAAAATAAATTTTACAGTCGCACTGCGAGTCGACAAAGGCGGAGACTTGTTTTGACTTTCAAACTTTTCAGGTTATTTGTCGTCTTGCTACGAAAATAGATAAATAAGCTAAAAGTTTTGCAGAGGCAAAGTTGGGACGCGGAGAAGACTTCCAGCAAAGGTGCGGCCGGTCCGGAAACCAGTATTCCGAACCGGCCGCGGGCAGGATCAAGAGACTCAGAATTTACCGAATTCAGCCGTCGACGCCGCTGTCGTCAGCGCCTTGCCCTTTCCCCAGTTCCGCGAGGAACTGGAATCCGTGGTCAACGCCGGTTTCGGCTTGGCGGGACTGGCGGCTTTCACCGTCCGGACGGCAGTCGTCACCGCCGTCATACCCGCGCCCGCCGACGCAATTTTAAACTGCGCCGCCAGCGTCTGCAAATGATTGGCCTGGCCGGAGAGTTCTTCCGCGGCCGCGGCGGTTTCTTCGGCATTGGCGGTGTTCTGCTGGGTGACCTGATCGATCTGTCCCAACCCCTGGTTGACCTGGCCGATCCCCTGCGCCTGTTCGTTGGACGCGGTAGCGATTTCACCCGCCAGATCGGCCACTTTCACAATGCCTTCCATAATCTGCTTAAACGCCGTGGCCGATTCTTCCGCCACGGTCAGACCGTTTTCCACTTTCTTGGAAGACGCGTCGATCATTTCCGCCGTTTCCTTGGCGGCGGTGGCGCTGCGTCCGGCCAGATTGCGGACTTCGTCGGCCACTACCGCAAACCCTTTGCCGTGGACCCCGGCGCGAGCCGCTTCCACCGCAGCATTCAACGCCAGCAGATTGGTCTGAAACGCAATGTCGTCGATCACTTTGTTGACTTTGGCAATCTGCTGGCTCGACACGTTGATGTCACGCATGGCGTCCACCATCTTGTCCATATCTCTCGCCCCGGATTCAGCCGCCTGCCGCGAATCGTTGGAAAGCCGGCTGGCCTGCGCCGCACTCTCCGCATTATGGGTGATCTGCGAACCGATTTCCGTCATGGACGAAGTAATTTCTTCCAGCGAAGCGGCCTGTTCGGTGGCGCCCTGAGAAAGCGACTGGCTGGCGTCGGCAATCTGCTGACTGCCCGAATTTACCTGCTGTACCGCTTCCGTCACCTGGCCGATGGTACTTTCCAGACTGCCGATCGACGTGTTGATGTTGCTTTTCAACTGTTCAAACTGGCCGCGATATTCGCCTTTCACCCGGATGGTCAGGTCACCGGCCGCCATCTTGTTCACCACCGCGATAACCTCTTCGATCGGCTCCGCCACGGCGGCAATGAAACTGTTCATGCCGACAATGATTTCCTTATAGGCCCCCTGATGGGTTCCCACCGCCGCCCGCTGATTCAATTGCCCGTCCTGTCCGGCCTTGACCAGTTCGTGCGTATCTTTAATCATCTGCGCGAGGGCATTCAACGTCATGATCAAGGCGGGCATCAACTGGTCGGCTTCGGACCGCTTGCCGATTTTGATGAACGTTTCGCGATCGCTCAAATCGCCGACCGCAATTTTATTCAGCGCGGTTTGAATGTCGATCACCTTGCCGACCGCGCTGTTGACGCCGTTGGCAATCTTCAGATAGTCGCCCTGCAAACCGGCCGTCGGCACGGTTTTCGTGGTGTCGTTGCCATGCAACCGTTCCAGAATGGACAGCGAAGCGCCGAGCGGCGTCGCAATCCGGTCCAGAATCAGATTGACCGCCTCGATCATTTTCCGATAGTTGCCGTCGAATTCCTCCGCCCGGCCGCGGAACGCCAGATTGCCGTCACCCGCCGCCTGGGTCAATTCCTTGAATTGTTCCGCCATCCGGTCCAGAATGGTCGGGATTTCATCGATGGCCTGAGCCAGCGTCCCGATTTCATCGTTGCTGTCCAGATTGAGTTTGCGGCTGAAATCGCCCCGCGCCACCGCTTTCGCCACTTCCGAAGCCTGAGTCAACGGCCGGGTAATATTCCGGATCAGAACGGTTCCCAGCACGATCAGCAGCACAGTGCCCACCAGAAAGACGACTCCGATCATGATCTGGCCGTTCCGGGTCAGGCTGGCGGTAGCAGCAGACGTCGCATCACAGTTCTTTACATTGATGTCAATCTCATCCTGCAGGTTTTTTTTGATCGTCTCGAAAAGTTTATAATCGGCAACGGACTGTTCGAAAACCTGCTTATCCAAGGTTTCGACTTCCCCGCTGTTTTCCATTTTTCCCGAAGCCAGCAAACGATCTTTTTCCCGGCTCAATTCCACGCTTCGAGCAATTCCGGCTTTCCATTCCGCCCAATTGGTTTGCACGTCCGTCCAAAGTTGTTTTTCCTCCGCATTCACCAGTTTATCATAACTTTGCCGCACCGGTTCCGATTTTTCGATTGCGTTTTGAATTCGCTGGTATTGCCCTTCCCGCAAAGCGCCGGTAATCCGCCGCGTTACCAAGCCCCGCTCCCCGAAAGCCGCTTCCAGTTGATATTCCAGCAAGCTGTTCAACGCTTTGATGGAAGGGACCTCATCCCCGGTCAAATCGACCGTCGCACTGCTCAGCCGCCCCATCGCCGTCAGCCCCACAATGCCGATTGCCAACGCCAGGGCGCCCGCCAAAACCATCAATACCGTCAGCTTCTTTCCGACTTTGAGATTTTTCAACATGATACCGCTCCTTACCGCCCCCACTGATGAATACTACTTAAAACTTTATCACTACAAATTAATCTTTCAGGCCTCTTTCAGCCCGACCAACTGCTCCATTTCATCGTCCTTGAACAGGCATTCGACTTTCAGCAGCAGTTTAACCCGGCCGTCGCCGGTGACCCGGCCCATGCCTTGAATGAAATGATTGGACAGATCGTCCGCCATGGCCGGCGGCGAGGAGATGTTTTCCGTGTCGATATGGAGCACTTCGTCCACCACATCCACAATCAGGCCGAATTGCAAAGCACCGACATTGATCACGATCGAACACGTCCGGTCATCGTACTCCCGGAAAGGCATTCCGAACCGAGTACGCACGTCGATAACCGGAATCACTTTGCCGCGCAGATTGATCACTCCTTTCACGTAGCCGGGCAAATTCGGGACCCGGGTGATTTCCTGTTTGCCCACAATTTCCGTCACATGCTGAATGCCGATGCCGTATTCCTCCCGGTCAAGATGAAAGATCAGATAAAGATTGGCGATAGACTGTTCGCCATCCTCCGCGTCTTCGTCAAAATCCGCCGCACTGTCGTTCATGTTTTCTGGACTCCTTTCTACTTCATACTTCCGCGCTCACGTCCTCGTCCCGCGCTCATGCCGAAGCCTCCAGCAATTCAGCCACCTGAGCCAGTTCGATAATCAGATTGTAAAACATATGTTCATCACATTTTTCATCTACCAGCTGACAGCCTTTCAGCACAAACGGGGCCGCAGACGTCAACTGGAGGGAAAAATTCCGATCTTCCACCGCCGCATTAAAAATCACCAGCAACGGCATCACTTCCCAGGGATGCCGGATCGCGACCGAAGTCGAACTCACCAGTTCCCGTCCACGGGCATCGGACCAGTAATCAAGCTCCACTTCATGTTTTTTCTGCTCGCCCGCCACTCTGATCCGCAGTCCGTTGCCGTGCGCATCGCGAAAAACGGACAGGCCGCTTAGCTGCCGGTAATAATGCCCGACGAAACGCACAAAATCCCGATGCAGTCCGGGTTCTTCAAACAGACTGCCCACCGTGACAATTTCCGGTTCCGACTCGCTTGTCAATGCCATTTCCATCTTCATCTTCATTACTGCCTCTTCTATGATCACCGCCCGCCGCACCGGAGAGACCGTACACGGTCTCTCCGGTCCCGCCAATTTCGACGGAAAGGCGTTGCCGCCTTCCCGTTCATCAGGCCACGACCGAGCGAATATTCCGTACGGTTCTGCACGCTTTCCGAACCACGGCAAAGTCCCGGGGATAGCGCCAGTACAGTTTTTCCAGAAAACGCCGTTCCACCGGATTCACCGGGCGGTTGTCATCCAACCACCGCCAGGTTTCCATTCTTTTCCCGGACAACATTGCTCACCTGAAACGATCGGCATCCGGGGGAGACGGCCATTCCACGAGGCTCAAGCGCCCGAACTCCAATGTTAATTTGACGAATAAAAATGTAACTTTAATGTTTCATTATGTAACTTATACATCCAACTTTACTTACTTTCAAGATGCCATATTGATTTTTTTTCACCAAAACAGTAATATCATTCCGGTATTTTTTTGCGATTGGACAACTATACTTCCACTAATCCCGGGGGCCGCTATGAATGATCAGAAGCTGATTGCCGAATTGGTTGAATACCGCCGGAAAAACAACTATTCGCAAAACGAATTGGCGGTATTGCTGGATGTTTCCCGCGTCACGCTTCACCGATGGATCGAGGGACAGGTGCAATTGCGCGCCGCCAACCGCCGCGCCATTCTGAAATTACTGGAGCCCCGCAGCGCCGCCTGCAGCGTCGTCAACTGTCCGTTCCGGGATGCGCACAACGATCTGACGTTTCAAAGTCTGCTTCAGGAATGGCAGACGCTGGAAGCTCCGGCCAAATATCAGGTACTGGCCTATATCGCCGCGTTGAAAGAACAGAAAAAACATAAATAAACGCAGGGTCCCGAAACTTACAACGCCAGGACCTGAGGAAAGTTCCGCCGGTGCCGATCCCAGTCGCCGCCCAGTTCGGCCACCATGGCCCGCAGTTCCCGAATCTCCTGGCACATCATGCGCAATTCGATTTCGGCATAGTTGAGTTCGGGGGAATAATCGCCGACGGCCAGCCGTTCCAATAATTTCAGCGTCAGCAATTTATCCGCCGTATAATGATCAGGGGCGATTAAATACAGTCCGCTGGAAGCTTCGTATTTGGCGAGTAACGACAAGGTGCAGAGCTCGGCCGCAAGTTCTTTCACGTGTCTTATTCCAACCTCACAATCCCTGGTTGAACCCATTATAACCTCCTTGACCTGAACATGTTGAAGCCATACTCGTATTTCCGATGGCAATCGGCTGAAAAAAACCGTTTCCGGTTTTTCTTCAAGCGTACCAAGACTATGCTGACGGAACTCCGGGCAAGCGCCGGCGACACACTCCACTACACTCTATATCCGGCTTATTTGTATTCGCGTCGAATTTGCCTCACCACTCATTTTCGTCCAGACAACAATGGTCTGAATGGTTTTACTCACGACAACAGCAATACACTACTCCGCGGGACAATGCTTGTTCCGACTACGCGCAGCCGTCATTTTCCGCCATGATCTCCAATCCAGACGGAAACGACGTTTTCAGGACAACTAAGATTAGAATACTTCTCCAATACTTCGATTCGCTATATAAATCATAAATGGACCCGGTGACTTTTGCAACCGGGACGGCCCATATTATATAAAAATTTTTCTACGATATCTTTTCTTCGTCATATGCTTTTTGCCGCTCAAATAAAACCGTATTTCAAGGTCGTAATCAGAACTCGCGCCGTCGAACGGCAACGCCATGCCAGTGTTCCGCCCATGTCCGGACGAGTTCCGTCAGCCATGCCGCCGCCAACGCCGGCACGCCGCACGACAGCAGATAAAACGGCAACTGCAATCGTTCGTAAATCCGCAGTACGCCCGCCGCCAGCGCCAACCCCAGCATCATCCAGCCCCAACGCCGTACCGGCGCATGAAACCATAAAGACAAGGCCGCGGCCAGTATGAAGACGATTCCCGGCGCCGGCAGCGACGAAGGCAGCCGACGACTAATCAGAACATGCGTTCCCGCCACCATGGAGGAGACAACGGGCGGCGACGGCAACACCGCCAGCGCCAGATATCCCAACGCCGTCCCCAACAGGCCCGCCGCCAGCGCCAGCAGAAAATAGCAGCGCCGTTCCGGCGGCTGGCGCAGCCAGAACATCGCCAGCAACAGTCCGGCAAACCACGGCAGTCCCCCGGCCAGAATGGCGGCCGCCTGGTCCACCTGAAAATTCGTTCCGTGACCAGTCGTCAACCACCGGAACAAAGTCTGATTCCATTCACTCATTGTTACCTCGCGAAAACTCCGGTTTTACTATAACCGCCCTGTCGTTCAAAGAAAAATTACGCCGGACGATTCACCGGGTATTGATATGAATTTTGCCGTAGAGTCGGCGGTAACGAAGCGGCGTCATCCCGTTTTTCTCGCGAAACCGCCGTCGGAAATAGGCGGGATCGCGGTAGCCGCTGGCCTCGGCAATCTCATTGACGTTCATCGCCGTGTCCAGCAGCAGTTCGCCGGCATACCCCAGGCGTTCCCGATTCAGGCAATCCACCGGCGTAATGCCATAGGCCCGACGAAACACCCGGCCCAGATAATCGGAATTGCACTGCAGCGCGTCGGCAATATCGGCGGTAGCGATCGGCTCCCGAAAATGCAGCTTAACGTATTTCAGCGCATCGGCGGCCAGCCGACCGCCGTCGGGGGCCGGAGTCATGGCGGGTCCGCCCAACGCTTGCAGCATCAGCAATAACAGCAGCGCACCGCCAGACGGCAGCAGCAGACCCGCCGTCTGCAACGCCAGAAAATCGCGGCACCAGCCCAACATCTGTTCCGGACAGGACGACCAGGTCGGCAGGACGCTGTCCGCCACCGGCTGAGCCAACCGGAAATGAAGCCAGAAAAACGAGAGTCCCGACGGATAATCGCCGATGCCCCCATGCCGCCGTCCCGGCCGCAACACCAGCGCCTGCCCCGGTTCGACCGCATAATTCCGGTCGTCCTCGAACATCGTCAGCCGACCGTGTTCCACCACAATCAGTTCCCAGGAATCGATCACCCGGGTCGGATGCCGCCCCATCCCGGCCGAAATAAAACGTCCGCCGTTCAACGGCACCAGCGGCAACTGCAGGGTTCCCATCGCGTTCAGGTCAACCATGTTTTCTCCCGGTTTTCGTTCATACGTAATTATACCATAAAATTCAGCAAAGAACAGTTTTTATGATAAGGGAAAAAATGAAATATAGTCGGAATTGTCTCTTTTTTATACCTTCGGCTCTTCTTGAGAATCGGTCGATCCGCCATTACAATTATGAACAGGATCCATAATAATCGCATCAATGCAAGGATTTTTTTATGAACATTCTCGATCTCGCGCAAATCGACCTGACCGGCGGGTTCTGGCAGGAACGTCAGAAAGTCAACCGCACCGCGACCATTCCCGACGTCTATGAGTTCTGCAAAAAAACCGGCCGCATCGAAGCCATGAAACTCCAATGGCAACCCGGACAGGAAAACCAGCCCCACATTTTCTGGGACTCCGACGTGGCCAAATGGATGGAAGGCGCCGCCTATTCCCTGAAAAAACATCCCGACGCCAAACTCCGCCAACAACTCGAAGAAATCATCGACCTGATTGCCGCCGCGCAGGATAAAAACGGCTATTTCAACTCTTACTATCAGACTGCCGAGCCTCGCCATCGCCGGTTCAGCAACCTGATGTTCAACCATGAACTTTACTGCTGCGGACACCTGATCGAAGCCGCCGTGGCCCACTACGAAGCCACCGGCGATACCAAATTTCTGGACGTGATGAAACGCTATGCCGATCACGTCGACCGCCGGTTCGGTCCGGAACCGGGTAAATGCAAAGGCTATCCCGGCCACGAAGAACTCGAACTGGCGCTGGTCAAACTCTACCACGCCACCGGCGAGCAACGCTACCTGAAACTTTCAGAATATTTTGTTCGCCAGCGCGGCCAGGACCCCAAATATTTCATCGAAGAAGGCAAGGCGCTCGGCGGCCGTCAAGGCTATGAAACCAACAACTTTTTCCAACTGCAATACTTCCAGGCCCACGCGCCGATCGAACAGCAGGAAGAAGCGGTCGGCCACGCCGTCCGGGCGCTCTATTACTACTCCGGCGCCGCCGACGTGGCCCGCGAACTGGGCGATAAAAAATTGGCCGCCGCCTGCCGCCGGCTATGGGAAGACGCCGTCCACCGGAAAATGTACGTGACCGGTTCGCCGGGATCGCTCTATACCGGCGAAGCGTTCGCCTCGGCCTACGAACTGCCGAACGCCGAAGCCTATGCCGAAACCTGCGCCACCATCGCGCTGATTTTCTTCTCCTGGCGGATGTTCCAGATCGACCGCGACAGTCGCTATGTGGACGTGATGGAACGCGCGCTCTACAACGGCATGCTCTCCGGCGTGTCGCTCGACGGCAAAAAGTTCTTCTATGTCAATCCGATGTCCAGCGAACCCGGAAAGACGCTGAGCAACGGCGCCCATCACATCCCGCGTTCGGAATGGTTCGGCTGCTCCTGCTGCCCGCCGAACGTGGTCCGCACGGTCGCCGAAGTCGGCCAGTATTTTTATGCCAGTGAAGAGCGGAATCTCTGGGTCAATCTGTTCAACACCAATGAAGCCGAAGTTGAGGTTGCCGGCACGAAAGTGAAAATCGCGCAGCAGACCGACTACCCCTGGAACGGTACGGTGAATTTCACGGTTTCGCCGGTGAAAAAGGCCCGGTTTGCGCTCCGGCTGCGGCGTCCCGACTGGTGCGCCGATACCCAGATCAAAGTCAACGGCAAGGCAGTCAAACCGGAACTGGAAAAAGGCTATCTGGTCCTCGACCGGACCTGGCAGACCGGCGATGCCGTCGAATATGTCATGGCGATGCCGGTGGAATTGGTCTACGCCAACCCGCTGGTTCAGGAAGACTGCGGCCGGGCGACCATCCAGCGCGGCCCGCTGGTCTACTGCATCGAAGAAGCCGACAACGGCAATAAAATCGATCAGTTCGTTGTCACGGCGGAAATGCGCTTCACGCCCTGTCAGGTCAAAGGGCTGCCGAAGTATATCGTCGGACTGAAAACCTCGGCTCAACGGCTGACGGCACCGGCGAAAGACGCCCCGCTGTACACCACCAAACATCCGGAATATCAGACGGTCCCCCTGATCGCCATTCCGTACTACGCCTGGACCAACCGGGAATTCGGCGCGATGGCAGTCTGGATTCGGACCCGGTAAACGATTGCACCATAAAAAAAACCGGACGTCATGCGCCATGACGTCCGGTTTTTTATTTATTTACGCCAAGAATTATTTGCGATGCATCCGGGCAACGAACATCGCGTCGCAATCGCTGTCCCACGGATAAATCTGCATCGTCCCGTCGCACTGTTTGCCGGACAGCGGATGGAGAAACGGGTCCAGAACAAAGTCGGGATTTTCGGATAAAAACCGTTCCACCACCCCGGTATTTTCCTCGGCAAACAGGGAACAGGTCGAATAAACCAATACGCCGTCATGTTTCACGCCGGTGGCGGCATGGGTCAGAATATTCAATTGCAACGCCGCCATTTCGGACACTTCCGGCGAAGTCAGCGTCCACCGGGCATCGGGATTGCGCCGCCAGGTGCCGGAACAGGTACAAGGCGCATCCACCAACACCCCGTCGTATTTTTCCTGCTGCTTTTTCCGCAACGCCTTGCCGTCCCATTCCTTGGTCGTGATATTGGGAAATCCGGCGCGACGGGCGCGCAGCCGCAAATCGTCCAGTTTGTACCCCCGGATATCCGAAGCGACCACCGTCCCCTTGCGCTGCATCAGGTCGGCCATCTGCAGCGTTTTGCCGCCGGCTCCGGCACAGGCATCCCACCAACGCTCGCCAGTTTTAGGGGCCGCCACCAAGCCGATGCACTGCGAAGCCACGTCCTGCACTTCAAACAGTCCGCCGCGAAACTCCGCAATCGTAAAAAGATTGACCCGATAACCGTCCACCCGAATCGCCGCGGGCAACACCGGATGACGCTTCACGGAAAGATCGTAACGGTCCAACGACGACGCCAGCGCGTCGATGTCGTGACACTGCGCCCGCAACCACATCGGCGGCCGCCGCTGGCACCACTGCGCCAGATTGGCGGCGTCCAACCCGTCCGGCAACCGCGCCGGGACCCACTCCGGCAACAAGTCCAGCGTTTTCAATTGAGCGCTGCCGCCGCCCAGTTTGCGGCGCAGCAGCGGAAACATTTTAATCGCCATCGACAGATAGTTATCGACGTCGGCCAGTTTTTCTTCCAGTTCCGCCGGTTCGACGTCCAGCCGGTCGCACCAGACCGCCACCACCTCCGGCAACGGTTTCTCTTCGAGCAGCCAACCGCCCAGCAACAGCCCAGCCAGTTCCGTTTCGGTGAGTTCGGGCAACGGCGCAGCGGCCTCATGACACTCCAACCCGGCAGTTTGAGCCGCCGGAATCAGTTTCCGCAGCAGCCCCCACCAGCGGAAAACGGCAAACACGCTCTCACTGACCAGCCGGCGATCCTGCGAACCATACTGCCGGTGTTCCCGGAAGAACAGGTTCAACACCCGGTCGGCCGGACGGTTTTCCCGCCATACGCCCTGAAATACCGCCAGCAGCGCCACGTTTACCGCGCGCGCCTGCGCTTTCATCCGTTCGAACATCCGTTCCTGATCCTGGACCCGATCTCGACGATCATAATGATCCCGATGATCCCGACTATGATGATATGGAGCAGCCATTCCGCCTCTTTTCCTGAATTAATTTACAATCGTTTATCGGCAACCTTTTACAATAGCGCCACCGCAGACACTTTACAGCCGGACACGGAAAAAAACCGGGAGTTTCCCATCGCAGGCAATGGGAAACCGGCTCCCGCCAAACGTACTGCCGATTCGCTACAACGTCATGAAACGTCCGTCGACGCGGAACACCAGATCGACTTTCTTCCATTCCGAACGGAAGCGGTAGAGATGTCCAGGCCGCAGCAACACCTGGCCCATGGTGGTTGCCGGGTGAGGCAACCTGCCGGTTTTCCGCGCCTCTTCCCACTGCCCGACAGTCTGTTTTCCGTAATCGTCAAAATAGGCCGGATACCAGATAAAGGTTGCCTGAACCAGACGGGACGCGGCGTCACGATGCAGATTGAGCGCAATAGCATTGCCGAGTTCGTCGCGCCGTTCGGTCAGCCGGAAATCGTTCGTCCCGTCGCCAAGAATTTCAACCGTTTTCCAGCCGTCCTGCGGCGCGTTCCACGGACGGTATGCGAACGTGATTTGCGCGGCCGGCGTCAGTTCGATAATTCCCTGCGAACAGACCGGCCCGATACTCGATTCCGGCAGAATCAACAACGTTTTTCGATCGCATCCCGCCGCCCGCCACTGTAGTTCGTATGGAATTTCCGACAGCCCGGTAAATTGAAAGGTTTCGCCGTTGCGCACCTTCTTTACCGCTACCGGACGATGAATCGGCGCCGCGCATTCGTAGCCGTCGTCCTGCCAGACGCCCGGCAACTCGCCGGTGGTCAAGGACGCTTCCGCTTCCGCGACGCCTTCCGGCAACCGGATTTTTCCGGTCAGCGTTTTCAGCCTTTCCGACGCTTCCCTCACCATGGTTAACTCACCGACATCCAGCACTCCGGATTGAGCTGCCGTCTGCGGATCGAGATAGAGATTCAACGACCGATAGCCGTGCGCCACGATCCGTAACATCCGGTCGGGATAGACCGCCTTGGCAAAATAACCGCCCGGAAAGAAAGAAGTCCGGGCGGCGAGAAGATCAAGATTGCCGTGATCGGCCAGCCGGATTTTTCCGGTGATGATTCGTCCCCGTCCCGACCATACCCGCCGGATCATGTCATTTTCCGTCTTCAGGCGCGCTTGCCAGCCGGACAGGGAAGAGTAATCAACCTTGGTTCCGTGCGGAAGCGGCGCGATATATTTTCGCCACGCGAAACGGGCATCGACTTCGTCCATGGATTCCGTGTCAGCCGTTCTCTGCTCGGCGACCTGGTGAAATCCGGCGAGCCCCTGATTGCTCTGCCGCCATTTTTCCAAGGCCGGAAGCAGTTGTTCCGGGTGTTCCGCCCGTAAATTTTGCTCGAGTTGTCCGATGGCCATAGCTAAAAAGTGTCGGCCATACCCCAGCTTTACGCTGTTGAACATCAGGGCCAGAACCACGGCAACGGCCAGCAGAAAACCGGTCGTCAGCAAAATGCGCGTACTTCTTTTTAAGTTCAGTCGCCAGACGATCCAGAGCGGCACGACTAAGATCGAGAGATAGAGGGCCAGCGTCATGATCATGGTCAGATAGAGATTCTCTAATGGTATCATTTTTTCGTCGTTGCCTCCATCGGAACCGTCGCTTGCTTGAACGCGGCCGCCAGCGAGGCCATGCCGCCGTTATGACCGGTTAATGGCTTCAGACGATCCGCCAATTCGAGCGCCCGCTTCTCCTTGATCCAGGTTTCGCAGTTGCCCACGGCCTCCCGAGTGTCTTGCATTGCCGTCCGATAGTCGCGCTCGCCGCGATAAATCAGAACGGCCATCAAAATTACCAGCACAATATTGCTGCCGATCAGCAGGCCCCGCCAGAGTTTCCATTGTCGACAACGGTAAATGCCGTAGCCCGTCCCGGCGATGATCGCGATCAAGCCCAGAGAAAACGCGATGGCGACGCGCTCGGATTGCCATAGCATTGCGAGCAAAAAGTAAGTTTGACGGCACCAGCCGACGCCGATCAGGATCGGCAGCATTATAAAAATCAAGAAGTAGAACAACTTCCCGCAACGGGGGCAGCGCTGTTGCCAGACGGTCAGCGTTTTCAGCCATTCCGGACGGCAGAGGAAAGCCGTCAGGTTGAAAAGTCCCCACCCGATCAGAAGTAACGCCCAAGTCATGAAAAAGGCCATAAGCAAAATCCCCTGTTTGAAGTCTATTTCATTGCTGACAGCGGGAAGGACATGTCTTCCCCGTGCTCAAATTTCAACTTTCCAAAACTTCTTGGGGCTGACCACAATTATTGACTGATGTTCGATCGCTCAGGCTTCGTCGCCGAGAAATTTGCCTTGAGACGTATAGATGCGGATATAGTCGGCGACCGCATCGTTCAGACTCATGGTCGGCTGGGCGTATCCTAATGTCCGCAGCTTTTTCATTTCCGCGCAGGTGTAGTATTGATACCGGTCGCGGAGATGCAGCGGCATGTCGATATAATCCACCGCCAAGGGACGGTCCATGGCGGCAAAAATCGCCGCCGCCAGCGCGTTCCAGGTTTCCGCCTTGCCGCTGCCGATATTGAAAATTCCGTAGCCCTGCGGATGATCCAGCAGGAACAGCAGCATGGCAACGGCATCCTTCACGTACAGGAAATCGCGTTTCTGTTCGCCGTCGCGGTAGTCGGGCCGGTGCGAACGGAACAGCGAAAGACGTCCGGTCTGGCTGATCTGGTCGTAGGCTTTGCAGACCACGCTGCGCATTTCGCCTTTATGGAGTTCGTTGGGACCGTAGACGTTGGTAAACTTCAAACCGGTGATGCGGTCGAGTACGCCCGCGCCCCGCGCCCAGAGATCGAACATGTGCTTGGAATAGCCGTACATGTTCATCGGACGGAGCAGCTGCAGACGGTTCACGTCGTCGTCATAGCCCATGGCGCCGTCGCCGTAAGTGGCGGAACTGGAAGCATAGATAAAACGGAGCTTCCGGGCCAGACAGAATTCGGCCAGTTCGCGCGTATAACGATAGTTGTTGTCAATCAGATAAGAGGCGTCTTTTTCGGTGGTGGAGGAACAGGCGCCGAGATGAATCACGGCTTCGATATTCTGCGGCAACGCGCCTTCCCGCAACATAACGCGGAAGACGTCCTTTTCAAAGTATTCGGTATAGTGCAGAGCTCGGAGGTTCTTCCATTTGTCGCTGGTCCCGAGATGGTCGACGGCCATGATATCGGTTACGCCGCGCCGGTTCAGCGCCCACACTACCGCACTGCCGATCAAGCCGGCCGCTCCCGTCACAATATACATAATCTTTTGCTCCGTTTTAAACCGGCAACCGCAGGCGGAAAATATTATTTTCCGGGCGCGAAATCGTCGGCGCTGGCCGAACGTCCGGTTTTCACGCCGGGAATGCTGGTCAGCGTCAGCGTTGCCGAAATTGAATTCTTGGTTTCCTTGTCGCCGTCATTGTCGCGGTCCTTGGTCTGGGCGGCGACGACCGCCACTTCGAAGCAGTGGAAGGTATGCGCCAGTTTGACTTTCTGGGCATGCAGATAACCGGCTTCCACGTCGTAATCGATTTCGTAGCCGATTTTGGTGTTGCGGTCGAACGGGAGGAGGGTTTCCATCCCCAGTTTGACGTCCTGAATGCGGTCGATGTACGACCGGCTGAAAGCGGTACCGGATTCGATTTCCGCCAGCGTACTGCCCATGGAATAGACGGAACGCTGGTTGTAGGGATTCTGATAGGAATAGCTGATATAGGCGGAAGCGTCTTCGATGAAACGGTAACGCAACGTGGTTTCCCAGCGGTCGATCCAGTCGCAGTTCAGGCCCGCTTTGCGGAGTCCGGACTCGACTTCGCTTTCGTTCATCGTTTTATTGGAATCGTAGGGATTGAGCAGCAGCAGCGAAGTCAGGGACAACCGGCTGGTCGGATTGAATTTGAGGATCGAACCCAGGTCGCCCATGTGGCCGTACCCGGACTGGTTGCTGAGATGGAAGTCCTGAAAAGTTTCCACCGATGCCCATTCGTAAATCTGTTCCTTGCCGTATTCGCCGCGGCGGGTCTGCAACCGGTTCTTGGTCCCGAACCGGATGAAGTTCTGGCGTTCGATCCGGTCGGTGTCGTCGAAATAATAAAGGTGGTTGGCGGAAGTGGTCGGCTGCGGAATGCCGGTATAGTTGATATAGGGGATGATAACGTTGCGCATGCCGTCGATTTCCCAGAACGAGTTTTTGATATCCTGCCAGGAACGGTAAATTTTGGTATTGGCTTCGAGGCCGACTTCACCGGCGAACCGGAAAATGTTGCCGTTGCGGTCATCGTAGTTGGTGACATTGACATCGGGCGAACCGCGGTCGGGATCGTCGGCCAGGAACAACTGGTTCAACTCATCGTCGCCCATTTTGGTTTTGCTGGAACGGTTGTAATAAGTCAAGCGGCCGCCGGCCCGGGGAATGAGGTTCAGCCAGTCGATATTGATCGGATAGTAGAACATGTGGAGCGAGTCAAACCGCACGGCGCTGTAACTTTCCGGATCGACTCCGTTGCCGTTGGCATTGGCGGAATTGAAATCGCGAAACGTCATTCTCATGTTGGAAAGGCTGTTTTCGCCCTGATAGTAGAGGTTTTTAAAGAGTTCCTGCCGGGGGGCGTCGATCCGCAGTTCCGGGAGTTTCTGGGCTTCCGTGTAGAAGTCGTTCACGCGGGGCTGAACATAGCCCGCCACCGACAGGCGGTCGAACTGGTATTCCAGCGAGGCAAACGTGGTCGGCTGCGGCGAATTGTTGGCGCGGTCGCTGAAAAAGTCCTGCAACATGTAATAGTCGCTCAACTTTTCGAAATTGCCGCGGAAGTCCAGCCGGTCGGTCACGTGGGTCATATTGGAAAACTTCATGTCGTAGCGCTGGTTTTGCGCACTCATCCGGACGCCGTCGTCGTCATTGCCGTCGGTCGGGCTTTTATCGTAGATGAAATAGGAGAACAACGAGGTTTTGGACTCTTCGGTATTGATCCAGGATTCCGCGCCGTAACCGAAGCCGTGCTTGGAATAGTAGTCGGTATGAACTCGGACGCTGGTGTCCGGGTAATCGAAAATCCGGAATTTTTTGCTGGCTTTGACCCACACGCCCCAGTCGGAGTCATAACCGCCGCTGACCTGAGCGATACCCGGACTTTCGTCGGAGGCTTTGTAGACCACCGGCACCCAGGCGACCGGCACGCCGCCCACGCGGAACGTGCAGTTATAGCCGACGTAACTGTGTTCGCCCAGGTTCGGGTTATACAGTTTGAGGTCGGACGGATTGTCGCGAGGAGCGATCACCAGAGTACCGCAATTGACCGAGTAGTGTTCCTGCTCGTCTTCCACGTATTCGCAGGTAGTCACGGTGGCGTCTTTGACGGTGATGGTGCCGTCGGTGGCCCGGGATGCCGACGTGCCGACGCAGAAGAAATTCCGATAGCCGCCGATGAATTTTTCAAACTCCACCGCTCCGGTCAGCAGATTGCCGGAAATCCGTTCGGCTTTGAAAAAGTCGCCGCGAAGATGAATGCGACAGATCAACAGTTGTTCGCCGGTGGGCTTCATCTGATACCCGATGATCTCCACCAGGCGGTCCGGCAACCGGCGCTGGTCGTAAAATTCCTTGAGCGTCAGATGGGAGATTTTTTCCTGATTGCGGCGCAGGACGATATTGCCTTTGGCGTCGAGGTCCTTGGTCTTGATGTTGACGATGGCCCGGTCGGCCTGAATGGTGATGTCCTGATAGCGGATTTCGACGTTACCGGACGCGATAATGTTGGAGCCGACAAAGTCGAGCGAGTCGGCATTGGCGTAAATCTGCTGGCTGCCGCCACGCAGGTAGGCTTTTTCCGCCAGATTGTTTACTTCCGGGATCATGAACGAGTTAGGCTGACTTTTCAACGTATCGTAGATCTGGGGCGAATCCGACCATGCCGACGGCACCCATGCCGTCAGAGCCACGATCACGCCAGTCATGATCCATCTATCGGGGTACGACCGAAAAATCAATCCCATACTCCTTCATTTAACCTTGCTCGCAACCGGAGACGGCTTGCGCCGCTCCGGTCCGCGATGGTTTATTTTTTACCGAATTTCCGCTTCAGCAGCGTTTCGGTGGCCTTGGTATAATACCCTTGTTTGTCCAGCGTGGCGGCCACGCCGTCGTCCAGTGTGCTCAAGGCGGCGGTCGGCGTCAGCGGCATATCCGGGCAATCGGGGAAGATGACCGTTTTGCCGGGGAACTTGGCGTCGATAACCGCCTGCAGCCCGTTTTTCAGGTTTTTCATCCCGCCGACAGCCGCCAGGGCGGACACCGGATTGAGTTCGCCTTTTTCCACCATTTCCAGCGTATGCCGGAGATGGGCCGTCTTACTGCCGCTGGACCCGATGTAACGGACTCCGTGCTGAGCAATCATCCGAACGTTCAGCGAACCTTCTTTGCCGGCGGGAATGCCGGCGAAAATGTTCATCAGACCGTCCGCTTTCAAATAACGCGCGTCGTCGTTGAGGACCGGAATCACCGGCACCAGCATGATAATGTCGTCGAAGCCGTCGGGCGCAAATTCCCGGACCGCCCGTTCGAAATCGGCCGGGCTGGCAAACGAAGCCGGGTTCAAGGTCTTGAATTCGACCTGACGCGCCTCGATTTTGTGAGCCAGTTGCTTGCGGACGTTTTCAATTCGGGCGTTGTCCATATCGGTGACCAGAATCCGGGCCGGGCCGTTGGCGGATTCCACGGCCAGTTGCGTGTGCATCTGGCCCATGGCGCCGGCGCCGCCGGACAGCCAGCAGACGCCGCCGGGTTTCACGGCACTACGGACGTTGCGGCCATAGGCCGCCGACATATCGCAGCCGCTCGCGCCCTGATAAAACCAGCCGTTATAGTGAATGCGGCCCACATCGAACGACCACACTTCATCCGGATATTCGCCGATGAAACTGACGACCGCACCGCGATCACCCAGTTTCGCGGCTTTTTCCGCTTCGGTCCGGGGCACATTGCACAGGAAAATATCGTCGAATTCGCCTTCCGGCAACGTTTCCGCGACGGTCATCTTCGCCCGGGGAAACGCCTTGGCAAAACTGCTTTGGACGGCAGCCGTCGAATGGACTAACGTAATCTGTTCCGGCGCGGCCCGGGTCAGCAAACTGCCGGGCTTATATTCGGCCTGATCGCCGAACACGGCCAGCATCCGGCCGCCTTTTTTGGGTTGCGTCCGGTTGTCGATCATATAACTGGCTTTGACGCAGGTCCAGGGTTCCATCAGCGCGGCCACGGCGGACGGCGTATCGTCGCTGATCGGCAACAGGTAGCAGCCTTCGTCGCCGTTGAGGACGCGCTGATCGATGCGGCTGTATTCTTCCATGCCGCCGTTGATGGCGTAGCCGTAGGCAATTCCCTTGCCGTGAACGTAAATATCGGCCTGAATAATGAAGCGCTGGCCGGGCTTGAATTTGCCCTCCATCTTTTTCCCGACTTTGACCACCGTCATGACTGCCTCATGGCCGGGAATAACCGGGTCTTCGCCCAGATTTTTCGAGATTACGCGGGGATGCTCCTCCCCGGCCCGAATCAGTTTGACATCGGAAAAGCAGAGACCGATGGCATCGATTTTGACCAACAGTTCGTCCTCGCCGATCGACGGCACCGGAATCTGGCAAGGCTGATCGGCCTTTCCCAGTTTCTCCATTCCGGCTCCGAACAACGGCCAGGCCAGCATTTTTTCTGGCACAGACACCGACATGGTTGACTCACTCCATTTACGGGTTTCGAAAAAACACATTACGGGTAAGCTACTACTATGCTTCCGAAAGCAAAAATTGCAAATAATGAGGTCCCCTCGGCAAAACTTTTTTCGCCGTCACAACAGCGGATGGCGGCGAAACGGCAACGGGGTTGATATTCCCCGACATGATGGTATCTTTTATTCCTATGATGCGTTGCCGTCTGAATCGCATCGGTATAGCCATGACCGATTACGTTCAAATCAGGGCGACGCCGGAACCATAAAATCAGCAGGACCGCTTTAAACTGTTCGCCGTGAAACCGACATTTTGCCGTTTCAAGACGCCAGGGAGTCAGGATTATGGAACAGTTGAAAAAGTTGTTGAGCGAGTCGAAATATTGCGTCGCTTTTACCGGAGCGGGCGTTTCCACGTTATCGGGAATCAGTGACTTCCGGGGCAAGAACGGCATTTACCGGCGGGCGGATATCGATGCCGACCGGCTGTTTTCGCTGCCGGATTTCATGCGGGACCCTACCTACTATTATACGCACAGCGCCGATTTCATCTATGACGTTGACAGCAAGCGGCCCGGTCCCGTGCATACCGGGCTGGCCCGCCTGGAGAAACTGGGCGTGGTCAAAGCCATCATTACCCAGAATATCGACATGCTCCATCAGCGCGCCGGTTCCCGGGACGTGATCGAAGTCCACGGCTCGCCGGCGCTTCATCACTGTCTGACCTGCGGCAAAGAATACACGTTTGCCGAGATTGCCGTCCAGGTGAAAGCGGGCAAGGTGCCGTACTGCGACAAATGCGGCGGAAGCATTAAACCCGATATCATCTTTTTCGGCGAAAACCTGAAAGCCAGTGTAATCGACCGCGCCATCGAGGAATCCTCGCGGGCCGACCTGATTCTGGTGTTGGGGTCTACGCTGGTGGTTCAGCCGGCCGCGTCGCTGCCCCTTTATACCCGGCAGAACGGCGGCAAAGTGGTGATTGTGAACGATGGCGAAACGCCATTGGACGATTTGGCGGCGGCCCGTTATACCGATCTGGCGGAAGTTTTTTCCGCGCTGGCCGATTGGAAGCCATGATCAACTTTTTTTGCGCGAACGCAAAAAAGTTAAAATTCCGGTTTTTCGTCATAAAAAAGCCATTATCCGACCGTTTTTGACTTGACACGTTGGCATTCATGCATAACTATTTAATAGAACGGATTTGGTGATTGGAATATCGAATTCAAGTTAAACGTCGGCGATGGCCGCAAGATTGAGGTTGTACATGACGTATCCCAGTCGTATCCGGTATACTTTCCTGTTCGGCATCTCCATCTTCCTGATTTTTATCTGGCTGGATGATATTTATGACATTCCGCTTTGCTTTATGAATGTCGATGAAAACACCCAGAACTGGATCGCGCCGGTTTGGGAAACCCTGTTATTGGCCGTAATTGTCGGGACCTGTCTGTTCATGGTCCGGCGGGTGGAACGGCGCATTGAATATCTGGAAGGCTTGAACGTGATTTGCAGCCATTGCCGCCGCGTCAAACTGGATGACCAGTGGATGCCGATCGAGCAATGGTTGGAACGCACTTCTCCGGTCGAATTTTCTCACGGCCTCTGCAATGACTGTCTGAAAGAACTCTATCCGGAACGTTACGACAAGGTGTTGCAGTCGGCTGAACTTGAATTGGCACAAAAAACGCCCCGGGAAATCCCGGCTCACCGCTCATAGGTGCCGATCAGTTCCTGCTGTTCGATGATTTTTCCGTCCAGTTTCTGTAACAGAAATTTTTCACTGACGATCCGTCCCTGCGGCAAATCGACCTGCTTGACATTCAGAGCATAAACGGTGAAATAATATTCGTGAACGCCGGACCCGACCGGCGGAAACGGGCCGCCATAGCCTTCGTTGTCGAACGAATTGAAGAGTTCGACGGCACCTTCCGGCAGTTGCTTGCGGGACGCCCCCTCCGACAGTCCGGTGACCTCGGGCGGAATATTGATGACCAGCCAATGGACCCAGTGACGGGCGATTTTATGGTGATCGGTACAAACCAGCACCAGCGATTGCGTACCAGCGGGTGCCTTGCCCCAGGTCAAGGCCGGGGACAAGTTCTCGCCGGTCATGGTATATTTTTTCGGCATCGGCTGGCGATTGGCGAACGCCGTCGATTCCAGAGAAAAAGCCCATCCGCCGGCCATCCATCCCCAACCGATTACCATTGCCAACAACCAGGTCTTTGCCGTCATGAGGTCATCTCCGCTTTTGCTTTGTCCGGTGAAACATCATAAAAAATAGCCGCCCGGACGAAGAAGTCCAGCGCGGCCAATTGATTTACGGCAGACAACGAACTTCAGATTACATAGGTTTTCAGCGGCGGGAAGCCGTTGAATTCCACCGCGCTGTAGCTGCTGGTATAGGCGCCGGTGGTCAGCCAGTACAACCGGTCGCCAGCGGCCAGGTTGAGGGGCATTTCATACTGAAAAATTTCGTAGAGCGTGTCGACGCTGTCGCAGGTCGGCCCGGCCAGAATGGTTTTTTCGGTCAGCCCGTTGCGGGGACAGTAGATCGGATATTTGATGGCTTCGTTCAGCGTTTCCATCAGGCCGTTGAACTTGCCCACGTCAGTATAAATCCAGCGTTCGAGGGCGGTGCGGGACTTCCGGGCGATCAGGACGATTTCGCTGACCAGCACGCCGGCGTCGGCCACCATGGAACGGCCGGGTTCGACAATGATTTCCGGCATGTCGTCGGCAAAGTCTTCGCGGAGATAGCGAGTGATTTCGCCACAGTAGGTTTCGATGTCATGGGTCTTTTCCAGATAATGCGCGGGAAAGCCGCCGCCCATGTTGATGCATTTCAGTTTGATGCCGTCTTCGGTAACCCAGTCGAAAATATATTTGACCTTGGCGATGGCGGCGTCCCAGGCGGAAATATCCCGCTGCTGCGACCCCACGTGAAACGAAATGCCATAGGGTTCGAGTTCGAGTTTTTTAGCCAGCACAAGCAGGTCGTAGGCCATATCCGGCTGGCAGCCGAATTTGCGGGACAGCGGCCAGTCGGCGGTCAGTACGCCTTCCGTCTGAATCCGGACCAGCACCCGCGACCCGGGAGCGGCCTGGGCGACATTGCGCAGGTCGGATTCGCTGTCGGTCACGAACATCCGAATGCCGGCCTTGTAGAATTCGCGAATGTGGTCGGTCTTCTTGATGGTGTTGCCGCAGCTCATCCGTTCGGGATTGACGCCCAGCGACAGCAGTTTGCGCAGCTCGTAAACCGAAGCCACGTCGAAATTCGAGCCCAGTTCATTGAGCAGGGTAATGATTTCCGCGGCGGGATTGGCCTTGACCGCGTAGTAGATTTTGGCGTAAGGAAGATTGGCTTTCAACTCCTGAAACTTGTGACGGACCGTGTCAGCCAGGACCATTTGAAAGGGAGTTTCCTTGCTTTCGGAAAAAGCTAAGATTCGGTTCCACTCCTCGGCCGTGAAAAAATCATTAATGTTGACTTTCAACTCTAACGACTCCAAATAGATAAATTGTTCAAAGTCCGTTTGATCTATCCTGCAAAAGAAAACATAAAAAATGCCACATCCCGATGACTATTCAAGTGCTTTTTTGGAAAAAAACGGATTATTGGGCTTTTTTCTTTTTCCGGTTCGGAAGCGTAGGAAAGTTTTTCGCCGGTTTCCGGGCGAACGCGAAGGAAAAACCGTCCTTGCGACGTTCTTTTTGCGTTCGCCCGGAAGGGCCATGGCAGAGTCAGATCTGAGGGTCCCACTCGTCTGTGGAATTACCGAACCACCCCAGATGATAGGGGAGCCATTCGCGACTGTAGGCATTGGGCGCGGTATTGATGGTCCGCGGTTCGATATGACCGTCGCACCAGGAAAAATTATTACTGTTTTTCTGGTGGCGAAAATGCGGATAAGGAATAAAACCGGCCGATGGCGCCCAGGCTTGTCCGCAGGGGCCGATCATGGCGCAAGCGGTAGTATAGGCACAATTTCCCGAGGAATCCACCGGCGTCCCCGCATCGCAGAACATCACTTTCCCGGACGGCTTGCGAATCCGGTGCAGCGGATAGCCGCTCGGCTGGGCTGTCCAGGCGCCGGGGACCAACAGTCCGACCATGGAACTGTAGCCATAGCCACCGGAATTCTTTTCAAAATTTTTGTAGTTGCCGGTGTCGATGCCCGGACATAGCTTTTCCATGGTGGGACACATCTGCACCTTGCTCGATTTTCCCAGATAAGGATAGATCAACCCTTTGGTCACATCCATTGCCACATTGCTGCCGTTCCAGGTACTTTCCGCCGTAACGCCGTACCAGAAATTCCGATCGAGATTGTCGGTGGACAAGGCCATTAAGCGGGAATTGAAATCGTTGGCATACATCAGATTCCCGGTGGTGATCTGTTTGAGATTGTTGACGCAGGAAATCGTGAAAGCGCGCTCCCGCGCCTGGGCCAGCGCCGGCAGCAGCAGGCCCGCCAGAATGGCAATGACGGAAATGACCACCAGAAGCTCGATGAGAGTAAAAAAACGACGGCATGGCGGTCGAACCGCCCGGGACGGGAATTGTTGCTTGCGTTGCATCGTGACCTTACTTCCTTTTGTGTTACGCGCACCGGATTCCGCGTCGTAAACAGCCGGAAGCAATACTTGCCGGACCCGCCGGTTACGGCGGACGTTGCTGACGCGGAAACCTTGTGATTCAAGATTCGGCAGGATCTGGCTTGCGGCGACGATTCGCCGTTTACAGTTGCGCGACAGCTCCGGATTCACACCGGATTCACTTACCGAATCAACAAGCTATTTAAAATAGTGGAATGATAGGAAAAAGCAAGCCGATAATCGATGAAATAGTAGATTGATAAAGATTGCAGGACAAACTTTCTACGAAGAAAATTCGAACCATTGCGTTCGCCACAAAAAAAAACGCCGGACGAAACCGCCCGGCGTCGTAACTCAACTCTGCTTTGCTTACTTGGTCCGGCGAATGCCGAGCTCATCGGTAAGCTTGATATACAGCGCAAAATCCTGCTTGGTCAAATAGGCCAGCAGACTGCGGCGCAGGCTGACCATTTGCAGCAAACCGCGGCGGGAGCTGTGATCTTTGGCATTGGTCCGCAGGTGTTCGGTGATTTCGTTGATCCGTGCGGTCAGCAACGCGATCTGAACCGGAGTCGAGCCGGTATCTTTTTCATTTTTGCCATACTTCTTGACAATTTCGAGCGTCTTGGTACTGTCCATTTTCTTCATTCCTTAATGGTTGCGCGAGGAGCAGCTGAAGCCGTCAGACTTGCGACTTACCGCTCACACCGCCATGTTTTTGTTTGCCATGGCAAACGGAATCTTTACTATACCCGGCCGGAGATAAAATACAAGTCAAGGTTGCGGCAGACTGCCTTGACCTCCGGAAAAATAACTGTCTTCAAATTGTTTGAGCAGCACTTTCAAGTCGGCGACGGCATCGGGACTGTTGTTCTGACGCATTTTTCCCACCGCGACCAGCAGTTGATGGAGAACGGTCAGTTGATAAAGATATTTGTCATATCCATTTTCGCCGGAGGTTTTGGGTTTGAGGCGCAAGGCCAGAAAATAACCGGAGATAATCTCCTGCGCTTTGTCGACATATTCCTCCCGGACGGCAATCCAGCGAACCAGTTGAGGCAAATTTTTCTCGGCGGCGGTGTTGATCTGATGAATTTGTTCGATGCAGCGGGCGACCGTGTCGAGGTCTTCGTGCAACAGTTTGAGCTGAACATCGTCGTCAAAAATAATCGGGTGGCTGCCGGCCTGAACCAGGATGGCGCCGCCGCCCAGCAAAACCAGAAACAAAAAACGTTTTAACATGGCATGTTTCCTTCTTTTCATTCCTTTGCGAAAGTAGAGGTACGTTATTGCGGCAGTCGGATATTACCCAGATAAACGTGTTGAAAGCCGCGGTCGTTGGCAATTTTCCGGATGGTCAGCAACGTTTCGGCTCCGGTCGGCGGACTGTCGTGATATTTATGGTCGGGATGATACGCCGAAAAATGAATCGGCACTTCTTTCGACAACTCTTTTTCCATCCAGTCGAGAAAGGCATTGACCATCGCCGGATCGTCGTTTTTGCCGGGAATGACCAGATTGGTGATTTCCAGATGTTTGCCCAACTGATAAAAATACTTCATGCTGTCGAGTACCGGCGGCAGCGAGGCGCCGCACATCTCACGATAAAAATCTTCGGAAAACCCCTTCATGTCAATGTTGGCGGCATCGATATGCGGATAGAGGTCGGCGGCGGCTTCCCGCGTAATATAGCCGTTCGACACCAGCACGGTGGCGAGCCGGTCCCGATGCGCCAGTTGGGCGGTGTCGATCACGTATTCGGCAAAGATCGTGGGCTCGTTATAGGTAAACGCCACCGACGCGCACCGCTGTTGCCGGGCCAGCATCACGATCCGCTCCGGCTCGGCATACGGAATCCGCATGGCTTCCTGATAACGTCCGGTGGATAACTCGTGGTTCTGGCAGAAACTACAGCCGAGATTGCAGCCGAACGTACCGAGGGAAAACGTCCGGGTGCCGGGCATGAATTCCGCCAGCGGCTTTTTCTCGATCGGATCGTTGGCGACCGAAACCGGATAGCCGTAGGCGATGGAAAACAACATCCCGTCGCGGTTGATCCGAACGCCGCAATACCCGCTGCGGCCGGGACCGATCCGACAATTCCGGGGACAGAGCAGACAATCGACTTTGCCATCTTCCGCCGGCTGCTGCCAGCGGGCCGGATGCTGATACCAGTCCATGATGTTTTCCTCCGGTCGTTGAATAAAAATAAAAAAACGGCGTCGTCCGGATTACCGGTGCCGACGCCGTAAAAATTGCTGTTCCGGCAACCGGATCAGCCGTTATTCTTCTGAAATTCGGTCATGAAATCAACCAGCGTTTCGACGCCGGCCAACGGCATGGCGTTGTAAATGCTGGCGCGCATGCCGCCGACGGAACGATGGCCCTTCAGTCCGATCATGCCGGCCGCAGTGGCTTCCTTGTTGAATTTGGCTTCCAGTTCTTCGTTCGGCAACCGGAAAACAACATTCATCTTGGAACGGCTGCTCGGTTCGGCCGGGCAGCGATAATAGCCGTGGCTGTTGTCGATGGTTTCGTACAGCGCCTGCGACTTGGTGTTGTTGATTTCTTCGATGGTCTTGATGCCGCCCTTGGCCTTGATCCAGTCGGTCGTCAACTTCAGCATGTAGATGCCGAACGTCGGAGGCGTATTGTAGAGCGAATTTTCATCGATATAGGTGCTGTAACGCAGCATAGTCGGGACGTTGGCCGGAGTGCGGGCGGCCAGATCTTTGCGCATGATCACCAGCGTTACGCCGCTGGGACCGAGGTTCTTCTGAGCCCCGGCGTAGATCAGGCCGAAATCGTTGACGTCGAACCAGCGGGACATGATATCGCTGGACATGTCGGCGATCATCGGCACATCGCCCTGCGGTTTCGGCGGAAACGCATGGTACTGAGTCCCGAAAATCGTGTTGTTGCTGGTGATATGCAGGTAGGAAGAACCCGGCGTGGGCTTCCAGTGCCGGATTTCCGGAATGCGGTCGTAATTGCCGGCCTTGCTGCTGCAAATGACCTTGACTTCACCGAACAGTTTCGCTTCTTTCATGGCCTTGGAAGACCAGGTGCCGGTATCGGCGTATTCGGCAAAACCGCCGGGGATCATCAGGTTCATCGGCACCATGGCGAACTGCATGCTGGCGCCGCCCTGAATGAACAGCACCGAGTATTCATCGCCGATCTTGAGCAGATCGCGCACGTTCTGCACCGCGCCGTCGATAACCGCCTGGAAATCCTTGCCGCGATGGCTCAGTTCCATGACGCCGCAGCCGCTGTTGTTGAAGTTGCAGAATTCGGATTGGGCCTTTTCCATTACTTCTTTGGGAAGCATGGCCGGACCGGGATTGAAATTATATACGGTCATTGGATATATCTCCTTCGATATCCGGTTTAAATATGCGAGAGATCAATTTATTCTCAATTCGTAAAAAATAAAGGGCAAAATTTGAGTTTAATAGAAAGAATTGCAATAAAAAGTGCAAAAAAGCCCCGCCATCGCCTTATATTGTCCGCCGACCGGCCGATTTTGCCGCCGGCAATATGCAACAAACACATTTTCATGACGACAAAATCCGGCGTCGCAACGCGCCCTGCCCCGCCCGCCACCGTCACGGCTGCTGTTGACGGAAGATTTCGACGGCGGCGCTCCGGGCAAAACGCAAGGCGCCGGGCTTGTCGATCGTCACCTTGACCGCCGCAATTTTCTTTTCCTCCAGACAAAGCGACGCAATTTCCGCCGCCAGCCGCTCCAGCAGCAGAAACTGCGAACTCTCCACCCGCCCGATAATCCGTTTTTTCAACGCTTTGTAATCGACGGTATCGTTCAGATCATCGCTCCGACCGGCAGCGGTCAGGTCGGTCTGAAGTTCCAGATTGATGACGATATCCTGTTTCTCCCGGCGTTCGGCCGGCAAAGTACCGATAATGGTGCGCAGAGCCAAGTCGCGAATCATGATTTTATCCATCGTTTTTTTCCTTACGTCAAGTTAGTTGCGATCCGAATGAAACGTGTCGTTCCAGGTGCGGACATTGAGCAGCGGCGCAACGGCCTCCGGCGCAGTCACCGGCGGCTGACAGTTCCGATTCCGACAAAAATATGCCGTCGGCCGGCCGGCAATCATCCGATGAATGCCATCGGCCGTCACCCCTCGTTCGTTCGGCGTCATCAGCACAATCGATTTGAACGGACAGAACGGCTGGCGCAGCGCATTCAGCAGCCGACGGGTATCCGGCTGCGCCGCCGTCCCGACGACGCAGATTTCCCAGGCCGGATACCGGGCAAACATCAGCCCGTTGAGCAGCATGGTACTGTTTTCCGGACTGCGGTTGACTTCGGTGGCATTGGCGGTAGCCCGTTTTTCCGCTTCCGTCGCGAGCTCGGCATCGCCGGTCAACGCCGCCAGCCGAAGCAGATTGAGGACCATGACGCCAGTCCCGGAAGGCAGCGCACCGTCATAGACGGTATAAGGCCGGAACACCAATTGCTCCGCCCGATCGGAAGTATCGTAGTACCCGCCGCGCCCGGCATCGGCAAAATGCCGGGTAACGTAACGCGTCCAGTCCCGCGCCGACTCAAGATACCGCGGATCGAAAGTCGCCTCATAGAGTTCGAGCATGGCCCAGATCATCGCCGCGTAGTCGTCGAGAACGGCGGTTCCCTGCGGCCGCCCCGCGAGAAAACAGTGATCCAGCGCGCCGTCCGGCCGGCGCAGATGTCCGGTAATGAAATCGGCGGCACGAATGGCGGCCTCCAGATATTGACGGTTCCCGGTAGCCATGCCAGCCCGGGCCAGCGCCGCAATGGCAAGACCGTTCCACCCGGCAATAATTTTCCGGTCGACCACGGGCGGGGTCCGCTGATTCCGGGCATGTCGGAGCGTTTCCACAATCTGCCCGGAGAGCATCCGGAGATCGCCTTCGTCGGCATTCAGTTCGCGGGCCAGTTGATAAAACGAAGCACGCCGATAGAGCATGTTGCCACCCCGGACTTCACCGGTTTCGGGATGGCAATTGCCTTCCGTCCTGAAATTGAAAATCCGCCGGGCCAGACCGAACTCGCCGGGACTGAGCAACGCCCGCAATTCCCGATAACGCCACAGATAATAACCGTCATCGGCACCGATCGAACTGTAAAACGCCCCTTCCGGCGAAACCATTTCGCTTTCGAGGAAATGAAACAATTCGCGAACCGTGCCCAGATATTTTTTTTGTCCGGAAAGCTGCTCCGCCTCGGTATAGACCATCATCAGCAACGCCTGATCGCAGAGTACTTTCTCAAAGCACGGAACTTTCCAGGCATCGTCGGTGGCATAGCGGAAAAAACCGCCGCCCAACTGATCGTAAATCCCCCCCTGACGCATCCGATCGAGCGTCAGAAAAACTTCGGACAACGCCGCCGTCTCGCCGGTCAGAAAGGCATAGCGGAGTAAAAACATCAGCCGGGGCGCGGCGGGGAATTTAGGCACCGCGCCAAATCCGCCATGCGCACGATCGAAACTTTGCCGCAGGGTAGTCCAGGCGGTCTTCTCCAACTGGGCGTTGAAAGCATCGTCGCGACGTTCCCGCGGCCCGGCGGAACGTGTGACGGCGGCCGTCAGATTCTCCGCCGCAGCGGTCAGCGACGAACGGTTTTTCCGCCAGAGTCCGGCGATCCGCGTCGCGGTCTCGAGCAGCGTGGCCCGGGGCAGATAGGTACCGACCGAAAACGGCTGGCCGTCCGGAGTGAGAAAAAGGTTCAGCGGCCAGCCCCCGCGCCCGGTCAACGTCATGACCACACTCATATAAACGTCGTCGAGATCCGGACGTTCTTCCCGGTCGACCAGCACGCAAATAAAATTTTCGTTCAAAACTTGCGCCACCGCCGGATGAGAGAACGATTCCCGCGCCATGACATGTCCCCAGCGGCAAGCCGCATAGCCGATCGATAAAAAGATCGGTTTGCCGGATTTCCGGGCCAGATTGAGCGCTTCCGGCCCCCAGGGATACCAGTCGATCGGATCGCGGACGTGTTGCCGCAAGTAGAGACTGGCGGAATCGCCGAGATGATTGCGGACTTCCGGCGCGGTATCGCCGAACCCCGCCGGAACGGTCAGCAGAAGCGTCGCCAGAATCGCGATTTTCCCGATTGGTATCGTCATGAAGTTCTCTGAATGCCGTCGTCCGGTTGTTTTTTGCCGTTTGCATATGCCGTTCTTCCATTATACCCGGTGCCGGGCGGATTTCAATCGCAATATTCAGCAAGGATCAGGAACGGCGCCCCGGGTTGGCGGAGACTGGACGCGCGGAAGAAACGAACGTCAACCCGACCGGAGATGCTTACTAAAATGTCATTCCAAACGCCGAATCGACTTGAATTGTCAGCGATGAACACGTAATAATAAGGAAGGCGCAAGCCAAACTGAGACGAAGAGGAATACGCAATGGACGAGTTGGACAAAAGAATTATCGCCTTGCTGGTGGAAGACGGACGAATGAGCAACAATGAGATCGCCCGGATTCTGGAAGTGTCGGAAGGAACGGTCCGCAACCGGATTCGCAAACTGACGGAAAACCATATGGTCAAAGTATCCGGACTGGTATCGCCGGACGCGATCAGCGAAAAACAGTTGTTCTTCCTCGGCGTCAAAGTGGCCGTCAGCAAGGACCTGAGCATCATCTCCGAAAAACTCTCGCAGTTGCAGCAAGTCCAGTCGGTCTACATCACCACCGGCCGTTACGACATCATCATCGAAGCGTGGCTGCCGGTCAAATCCGGTCTGATCGATTTTCTCTGCGGCCCGCTGGCCTCCATCGGCGGCATCGTTTCCACCGAAACGTTCCTGGTCATGAAAAGCTATGGGAAATGGGTTCAGGAACAAGTCGTCGACAAAATGACCGAGCCGCCGCTGGAATAAAGCGCTCCTAACGCGTCAGCAAGGTATTGGCCTGGGCACGGATTTTACCGGCCACGTCATGTTGTCCGAGGGCGTCCGCAACTTTCACCAGATCGAGTACTTCTTCGGCAAAATTGTCCTCATTCCAGGTTTGGAACCGGGGACCGAATTTGTCATACCGGCGCACGTTTTCCTCATACTCGTTTTCCAGCGTGAGAAAGGCATTCATGGCATCGCCATAGTATTTCCGGGCCAGCCGGTACTTGCCGGCGGCGATCACGGTTTTGCGAATCCGGGGCCAGCATTTCCGGGCCAGTTCCGGCTGTTTCCGATCCAACAGTTCGAACAGCGCCAGGGACTTCTCCGGTTCGTTCAACGCCAGTTCGCCGTTGAACGCCACCACATCGTCGAACAACGCCTTGCTGCCGTCGCCGGACGCCATCCGCTTTTGACTGCGGTCGCGAATCTCCTGCATGGCGGTCAGCGCCGGCGGATAGACGTCGGCCAGTTTTTTCCAGTAGCTCAGCGCAAACGAAAGCCGGACGCCGTAGATGGCGGGCTCATGTTCCAGCGCATGTTGGTGAAACCAGACGAAACGATCCAGCGCTTCCTGCGTTTCGCCGTCGTTGGCGAGCCGGATGGTTTTCTGCAAGTATTCCCGCATGGTCTCGGCCTGCAATCCCGCCATGCCGGCCAGCAGCACGAGTCCGAACACCCACCACGATTTCATAGTCGGAACTTCACTTGAACACAATCGTCCGGTTGTTGGAAACGATAATCCGATGTTCGAGATGGTAACGCAGCGCCCGATAGAGCACCAGCCGTTCGATATCCCGGCCGATCCGTTTCAGGTCGGCGGGCGTATGTTCGTGCGTGATCGGCACCACGTCCTGAGCGATGATCGGGCCGCGGTCGAGGTCGGCGGTGGCATAGTGAGCCGTCGCGCCGATCATTTTGACGCCGCGTTCGTACGCCCGGGTATAGGGATCGCCGCCTTCGAACGCCGGCAGAAACGCATGATGAATATTGAGAATTTTCCCGGTCATGGCGTTGATGAAGTCGGCGGATAGAATCTGCATGTAGCGGGCCAGCACCACCAGATCGATGTGATGTTTCTTCAGCAACGTCAATACTTCCTGCTCCTGCGCGGCCTTGTCCTTATTGACCACCGGCAGACAATAGAACGGAACCCGGAACTGGTCGGCAATGTATTCGAGGTCCGGATGGTTGCTGATAATCAGCGGAATCTCGCAGGGAAGGTCCTCTTCGGTATAACGTTCCAGCAAGTCGTAGAGGCAGTGGGACGCCTTGGACACCATCAACGCCACCCGATGTTTGTAATCGGAATAATGAACCGACCAGGTCAGTTCCAGCGGCTGGCCGAATTCGGTAAAAATATGTTCCAGATCGTGCCGCGACATCTTGAGATCGGTGCCGTCCAGCTTGATCCGGGTGAAATAGAGTTGGTGAACCGTATCGGTATACTGCCGGCATTCCAGAATGTTGAAGCCGTGACTGTAAAAGAAAGACGAAATTCCGGCGAGCAGACCTTTGCGGTCGGGACATTTAATCAAAAAAATGATATCTTTCATAATCAAGCGATCCTGCTTATGTTATCGTATCTTGCATCACCCTTTTACTGCAACGTCATGGACGGAAACCCGTTTTGCATGGAAGTCGGCACGTCCAGCGGCGCCGGAAAATCCACCAGTCCCCACCGGCGGGTAAACGGCCAGAACACGAAAAAGCCCTTGCCGACAATGTTCCGCCGGGGCACGACGCCCCAGTAACGGCTGTCCAGACTGTTGATCGAATTGTCGCCCATGGCAAAATAACTGTCCTCCGGCACGGTGAACGTCAAACCGTCGGCCGTGAGATAGGTGGCGCGGTCGGTGGCCAAATGCCCGTGATAGCCCCCCTTCCCGGCATAGATTTTCGTGAAGACCGGATGGTAAAAAGTAATCGGCTTGAAAGTGGCGGCGCCCCGGGGTTTGACCCAGACCTGACGGTCGACAATCTTCAACGTGTCGCCCGGCAATCCGATCAGGCGCTTGATATAATAGTACCCGCCCAGCTTGTTGCCCTGATAAAGAATATCCTCGGTATTGAAGACAATCACGTCGCCGCGATGCAGACCGGAAAAGTGGTAAGACACCCGGTCGACAAACAGATGGTCGCCCAGCATCAGCCAGCCGTCGCAGAGTTTTTCGCCGGGATTGAAACGGTACTGGTCGCGCATTTCATAAAGACCGGTATAGACCAGCACTTCGTTCGGGGTGCCGGGCAGACGGTAGAACGTATCCCCGATCTTGAAGCCGGTATCGGACGAGAAAAACGAATTGAAATGAGTCGTACTGTCCACATCCCAAGTCCCGGCGTCCTTGATTTCGGCCTGCGCCCGACGGGCGGAAAACAGCATGTAGTCGAGCGGCCCCGGCAGATTCGGAAAAACTTTGGCCTGAACGTAATGAATGCCGAACAGCGTGGGCTGCATGCTGCCGGTCGGAATCTTGAACGGCTGGAGATAGAGCGCCCGAATGCCGAATGCCACCATCATCGCCACCGCGATCACGTCGAGATATTCCCGCAACAGCGCAAAACGTTTTCTGGGCACCGCCGCCTGCAACCGTTCCGGCGCCTGCGTCAAAAATCCGTTGACCTTCAACCCATCCTTGGGATCAATGCTGGACGCTTCGATAATCAATTCATCCAGCCGCCGCTTCTGTTTTTCGGACAGAATATCGTCGTCATTGTGCAACAGCGCCCGCACGTGTTTTTTGACTTCGTTCAAGCGCTTGCGGCGTTTGCGGATGGTCCAGAATTCGAACATTTTGCACCCGAAGGTTAATTATCGTTGTTTTTCAGCACGGCCACAAACGCTTCCTGCGGAATGTTGACGGTCCCGATCTGCTTCATCCGCTTCTTACCTTCCTTCTGCTTTTCGAGCAGTTTGCGTTTGCGGGTGATATCGCCGCCGTAGCATTTGGCCAGCACGTTTTTACGCAATTGTTTGACCGTTTCCCGGGCAATGATCTTGCCGCCCACCGCCGCCTGAATGGCCACCTGGAACATCTGCTGCGGAATCACGTTCTTCAGCCGTTCGGTCAACTCATGGCCGCGGTCGTAGGCGTGATCGACATGGACGATCGACGAAAAGGCGTCGACCGGTTCGCCGTTGACCAGAATGTCGAGCTTGACCAGCTTGTCGGCGCGATAACCGGCCGGTTCGTAGTCCATGCTGCCGTAACCGTGAGTGATCGACTTGAGTTTGTCGTGAAAGTCGATCAGAATTTCGTGCATCGGCAGTTCCGCGGTCAGCACCACGTGACGAGCGTCCACCGAGTCGGTACAGGTACAGAGGCCCCGCTTGTACATAATCAGATTCATCAGGTCGCCGATGTATTCGCTGGGCGACATGATTCTGGCCTTGATGATCGGCTCCTCGATCCGTTCGATCGAGGCCGGATCGGGCAGCCGCACCGGGTTGTCAACCAGCAGCATCTCGCCGCTTTTCATATAGACGTGATAAATCACGCTCGGATAGGTGGCGATGATATCCATATTGTATTCCCGCCGCAACCGTTCCTGAATGATCTCCATATGGAGCAAGCCCAGAAACCCGCAACGGAAGCCGAACCCCAGCGCCGCCGAGGTTTCCGCCTGGTAGGTGAAAGCCGCGTCGTTGAGCTGAAGTTTGCCCATGCTGAACTTCAACTGGTCGTACTCGCTGGTGTCAATCGGATAGATGCCGCTGAAAACCATCGGACGGACCACCTGAAAACCGGGCAACGCCGTACTCCGGGGATTTTTCACGTCGGTAACGGTATCGCCGATCTTGGTGTCGGACGGACTCTTGATGTTGGGGATCAAATACCCCACTTCGCCGGCGCCGAGCACGTCGATCGGCCGCATTTCCGGACTGAAATACCCGACTTCCTTGACTTCGCTTTCGATGCCGTTGCTGAACAGCCGGACGCGGTCGCCGCGCCGAAAACTGCCCTTGAACATCCGCAGGTACGTGACCACGCCGCGATAGGCGTCGTAAACCGAGTCGAAAATCAGCGCCCCGGTCCCGGCTTCCGCCGGCTCCTGCGGCGGCGGAATCCGCTTCACGATCGCTTCCAGCACTTCCTTGATGCCGACCCCTTCCTTGGCGCTGACCAGCAACGCTTCTTCACGGGGCAGCGCCAGAATTTCTTCCATCTGTTCGTAACAGGTATCGACATCGGCGGCAGGCAGGTCGATTTTGTTGATCAGCGGAATCACTTTCAGGTTGTGACGAAACGCCAGATTGACATTGGCCACGGTCTGCGCCTGCACGCCCTGCGTCGCGTCGATCAGCAGCAGCGCGCCTTCGCAGGCGGCCAGGGAACGGCTGACTTCATAGGTAAAGTCGACGTGTCCCGGAGTGTCGATCAAGTCCAGTTCGTAATCCAGCCCGTCCCCGGCGTAATATTTCATCCGGACCGGATGGGACTTGATGGTGATGCCGCGTTCGCGTTCGAGATCCATACCGTCCAGCACCTGTTCCTGGAGATCGCGCTGGGCGATGGTGCCGGTGGCTTCCAGAAGCCGGTCGGCCAAGGTGGATTTGCCGTGGTCGATATGCGCAATGATCGAAAAATTTCGGATTCTACTGATAACTGTCATATTTTATTTCTTCTGCTTCCAGCGTCCAAGGTTTATTACCCCCAAACAGGGGCGACGTCAAAATAGTAATTTAGCCCTCTTCCGTCATAATAACAAATTGAATATCGAAAATTGAGCAGCGGGGAAACGCGGGGTGGTTTCCTCCTCAGAACTCAGGATTGCGACGTCCAACTTATTCTTCGCCGGAAGGCATGGTTTCCAACTGTTTGGACTCGACGGATTCGATCTTCCAGGTCCGAAGAATTTTATTGGCTTCCACCGCCGTAATCTTGGTATAGCGGAAGTGACCGCGACTGGTAAAGACGGCGGCATTCGGCCAAGTTTGCCGCAGCACCATGTCCGGTCCCAGTTCGTACGGCGGATCCGACGGACGCCAGACCGACTGGGCGACAATGCGATCGTCACTCCATTCCATCGTATAACGGATTTTGGTGGTCGGACGGGCGAGTTTGCCCTTGCCGGTCAACTGCGTAAAATAACGCGGCCAGAAAATGATGATGGTCGTCACCGGCTTGCCCGGGTCATGTTCCAGCATCCAGATGCCGTACAGCGATTCCGGGGCCAGCGCCGGTTTGGTCGCACAACCGGACAACACCAGCAAACCGGTCACCAGCAGGACCGCCGGCAACAGACCGCAGCGCCATAAAATACCATGAGTCATAATCCATCTCCTTCGGATAAATTGCGGTTGAAAAAAGTCTGCAACAGACCGGCGTAAACGTCCGGACGGCACAGTTTGACGGCAATCGTACGGTAATAACGGGTCCGGAAAAACGGCGACAGCCGGAACGTGGTATCCACATAACTCAACGTCCGCCGCTGTCCGGGACCGGAAATCACCTTTTCTCCGGCGGCCGCCGCCATCATTCCGGCACTGGCCGCCGCCGCCGGCACCGCCAGCAGCAAATGCCGCATGCCGTCTTCCCACGAAAAATTCAGACACGCCCGGCTGCAATAGTGCATGGAGTCGAGCTTGGCGGCAAGCCAAACTTCCAGTTCCCGGTCGGCTTCCGCCGTCCGCCGGTTCACCCGGCGGGTGGAAAACAGGTCGATTCCGGCGGTATCCGGACAAGTCGGATTGAGTTCCCGCAACGACCCGGCCCCAGTCATCCAGCGGTACAGACTGCGGACGCGGCGCCAGCCGGCGCCCCACCCGGCGCGGGGAGAATCGTCCCGGAAAAAACCGCTGACTGCCAGCCGATACTTGAGCCGGCTGTCCAGATGCGGAAAAGTTCCCCCGGCCCATTCCGTCCGCAACCGGTCCCCGGCTTTTTCCAGAAACGCCATGGCATCGTCGACAAAGTGGGCGTCGGCGTGAACAATCGCCTCGCGCATATCGCGGCGACGGTGAAACTCCAAAATCCGGGCGGCGCTGTAGAGGCGCAACCCCAGCGGCATGCCGCCATGTTCCAGAATTTGCCGAAAGGCGCGATGCACTTGGCGCACGGCTTCCAGCGAGGCCGGATTGTCCCGCGAATAGGCCACGGTAAGGGCGGAACCGGTCAACCGCAACCGTTCGTTCAGTTCCCGGAACTGGGATTCGTAATGCGTCAGGAGCTCGCCCCCGGCAGCCGGGCCCACGGACGGACAGTAATAACGGCCGTCGACGGAAACCTGGCCGTCCTGCCAACGGTAAAGGACAAAGGGATAAAGCCGACAGGCCAGCGGTTTCAATTCCACGCCGCCCTCGAGATGGATGCGGCACCAGCCGTCGTCATTCAAAAATACGCAACGACCGGCTGCGGTCTTGGCAATCTTCCACAACTTGGCGGCATGCGGCAAAAAAGCATGATTCAGGTCGATAGCCGGGTTGAACCGGAATTGTTCCAGACGGACTTTTTCCGTCTCGGTGACCGCCGCTTCCATGGTATTGCAGCAAGCGCCGCACCGGGAACAAGTAAACCGCTGCTCCCGACAATAGTCGAACTGGGATGAGCACGCGGTCATGGCGGTCAGTAACGACTCCGGGGCACCGTCCGGATCACTTTGACGCCGGAAAGATGGTCATGCACGCCCCAGCCGCCGAACCATCCGGTGATAATCGTCAACCAGCCGAACCACGGCACCAGAAACGCGAACAGCGCGGCCCGGAAAAAGTGCACTTCCGTATTGTCTTTCTTCAGGACGAACAATCCCCAGTACCACATTCCGGCAGTCTGGGCATAGTAGCCGAGACTCAACCCGTAATACAGCGCGAAAATAAAGATGGCGAATGCCATATACCAATGCAGCACGCTGCCGATCTCGCTGACCGGGACCCATTTGGCTTCGCCGACGGAATTGTCGATACAGGCATATTTTTCCCCGCTGCCGGTTACGACCCAGAGCGAACCGAACGAGTAATCCTGATTCATATCGTCGTTGACCGATGGCGCCGTCGCCGCGTTAAGATTGTTTTTCCGGGTATCTTCCGGCGCGGGAGCGGCATTCTCATCTTCCGCACCCGCTTCCGCAGCGGCCGTATCGGCATTCTCGGCAGTATCCGCCTTCTGCGCCTTCGGTTGAGCGGCATCGGCCTTGCCTTTATTGTCCGCCGGAGCCGCCGCATCGGCATTGTCGGCGTTTTCGGCGACGGCGGGAGCGGACTTCAACGTAACGCTTTCGGCCGTGGAATAGAGGCCGCGAAGACCGAACACCACCAGCACCAGCATCATTAGCAGCAAAATGATAAAATCGGTCAACCCGGCGCAGAGACGCAATACCGGACCGCCCACATGGGGAACCGGCTTATTCTTGAACGCGGTATCCTTTTCCGTCGGTTCAACTTCCTTATAGCCGACGCACAGCCAAGCGGAAATTTTTTCACCCAGCGTTTTGGGGCGCTCGGCTTCGATTTCTTCCGGCGTTTTTTCCAGCGGCGGCACGGCGGCCAGCACTTTGGCAAAAATACCGACTTTTTCCAGTTTGCTCCACTGGGGCAGCAAATCGGTTCGGATCTCCGTCTGACCGTCAATCCGGCGTTCCAGAATATATTGTTCGATCTCTTTCTGTTCGTAGGGACCGAGTTCGGTACCGTCCGTATCTCTTACGATATATTTCATCCGTGCACTCCTGGGAGTCCTGACTTTCTGACTCTAATCAATATCCGCGTGAGAAATTACTCCGGTTTGCAGTATTTTACAAGTCGATTTCCGGAGCTTTGATTTGCCATTCCACCATTTTTCGATTATATTTCAAATAATTTAGCGAAAAGGAAAGAGCGGCGTTTTTCCGCCACGTTATGGAGCATTTGAATCTACTTATCGGCGAATCGCTGTTGCTGTTGCTGCTGGTTTGCTGTTCGGCTTTCTTTTCCGGTTCGGAAGTTTCGCTTTTCTCGCTCAGCCGCGCTCGACTGCTGGCGTTCCGCGATTCCGCCCGTGCGGGCGAGCGGACGGTTTTCCTATTGATGAACAACTATCACCGGACCCTGATCACGCTGATTCTGGGGAACATGTTCATCAACACGGCCCTGTCCATGGTCAACGACAGCGTCATTCAGATGCTGACCACCAACAAACTGCTGGCGGAAATTCTTTCCGTCGTCATCGGCGTGGTCCTGCTGCTGGCGCTGGGCGAAGTCACCCCGATCACCATCGCACTCAACCACGCCGAACGCATCGCCCCGGTCATCAGCCGGCCGGTCCTGATTCTCCGAAAGATCCTGCGACCGGTCATCCTGCTGGTCGACTATATCTGCGCCCGGGTTCTGGACCTGCTGGGTCGACGCAAATCCGAGCCGCTGACCGCCGAAGAATATTCCACCTACCTGGAAATGGCGTCCGTGGGCGGCGCTTTCACCGACAGCGAAAAGAAGCTGCTCTTCAGCGCCCTGATGCTGGGCGAAAAACGGGCCGGAGAAGTGATGACCGCCCGGCCGGACGTGACCACGGTATCCCGCCACGCCGACGCCCGCGAAGTAGCCGAACTCATCCGTCACGAACGCCATCAGTTTTATCCGGTGGTGGAACGCGATATCGACGACGCCGAGCTGCTGCTCTCGGCCAAAGCTTTTTTTCTGCTGAAACCGGAAGAACGGAATCACTGGCAGCAATCCGGAGCGGTGATCGCCTCCCGCTTTATTCCGGAACAGGTCACCCTGCCCCAGGCGTTGGAAAATTTCGAACACACCGGCGTCTCGGCAGCGCTGATCACCGACGAATACGGCCGGGTCACCGGGCTGCTGACGGCGGAAGATATCTTTTCCGAAATGCTCGGCTCCATCGAGGATGAGCACAATTCGCCCGATTACTCGTTCCGCCAGACCATCGACGGCGGCTGGGAGTTCGACGGCATGATCCCCGTCTATTTCTTCGAAGAAGTTACCGGCTGGCAGCTGGGCGACGACCTCGAAGCCAATACCGTCAACGGGGTTTTCAGTGAAAAACTGGGACGGCTCCCGGTCAAAGACGATCAGGTGAAAATCAACGGCGTCCGACTCCGGGTCCAGGCGGTTTCCCGGCGGCGAGTGGCGGCGTTTCTGGCGGAAAAGTGTCCGGCCGGAGCGAAACCCGGGGAGACGGCATCATGATGCTGTTATGGTGTGCGACTATTATGTTCGTGCTGTTGCAGGCGTTTTTCAGCGGGATCGAAACCGGTCTGATCTCCGTGCGCAAACCACGGCTGGAAAACATGGTTCGCAAGGGCGACCGCCGGTCCCGCATTCTCGATTTCTTCATCCGTCGACCGGCGCTGATGATGTCGCTGTGCCTGTTCGGCACCAACGTCTCGGTAGTCTGCTCGGCGCTGTGCACCAAAGAATTGGTGGAGGCGTCCGGCCTGTCGAGCAACTGGGCGCTGGTCGGCGCGCAAGTGTTGCTGACGATCACGTTGCTGGCGGCGGAAATCATTCCCAAAGACTGGTTCCGCCAAGCGCCGTTCGAACGTTGCCGGCGCTTCATGCCGCTGCTGTATTTTGCCTATTTCGTGCTCTATATCCCGGTGTGGATGCTGGCGCGGTTCACCGAGTTGATCGTCCGTCTGTTTGCGGTCAAACAGACGCATCACGACTCCGCAATTCTGCTGCGCGAAGATTTCCGGCTGCTGCTGCGCGAGTCGGAAGAAGGCAAAATCATCGATCCGATCAACGCGGCGCTGCTGGACAAGGCGGTGGACTTCTATCAGTTCAAAGCCGGCGATCTGATGATTCCGCGGGAAAAAGTGCTGACCATCCCGGCCTCGATGACGGTTCAGGAAGCGGTAGATTTCTGCCGGACGCACGGCTATTCGCGGTATCCGGTCAAAGTCACCGGCGGCAACCGGGAAATCTGGGCCGGTATTTTCAGCGTCTACGACGCCGTTTACATGTTGCCGGATTCCGACTGGCAAACCACCCGGGTCACCGCCTGCCTCCGGCCGTTGAACCGGATCAGCGCGGCGGCCGACCTCGGCGAAGCCGTCCGCAAATCACAGACCGGCAGTACCCCGCTGCTGACCGTGATCGACCACGACGACAGCAACACCTATCTCGGCGTCATCACCCCGCTGGATGTGGTTCAATACCTGTTCCGCCGGGAAGTCAGCGCTTCCAAGTGAACCGGTCCTGTCCGAGCCGGTGGCAATGCAGCATCAGCCAGGTAAAATAGAGCGCGGCAACGGCGTCGCTTTTGCCGGGGGACACGTCCAGGCCGCGAACCAGTCCCGTTCCCAGTTTCGCCAAGTGGCCGGAAAGCGCCAGCAAACCGGTCTGCTTTTTACACCACTCCATAATCGACGGATAATCCGGTTCGCTCAACCAGCCGCGCAGCGCGTCGCCGGCGGCCACGAATTCCGGCTGATCGGCCGTCTCGACCAGCAACTCCGCCGTGCCTTTGCCGGATTGCAGATTTTCCAGATCGAAAAAGTGCTCGAGCCCGGGCCGACCGCCGAGACGCCGGGAAAAAAGGATATAGACCTGCTGCCGGAAAGCGTCGCCGGTACGCCGGTGCGCCAGCGGAAAAAGCTCCGTCAGACAGTCGCCTTCCCGATCGGTCAGCAACCGCGCCACGATCAGATTCACCGTCGTGCGGACGTTGTCATGCTGCGGTTCGCCGATCAAGCGGTTCAGCTCGGTCGGAAGTTCGCCGATATAGCCGATCCGGGCCAGCGATTTGGCCGCCACGGAACGCAGATAGGCATCGGTTTCATTGTGATAAGCGTGCAGCAAGACCTGTTCGCCGCGGGCATCGTGATAAGCGCCCAGCGCAAACAGCGCGGATTCGCGGCACCAGGAATCGCCGTCGGCGGCCTCGGCGGCCAGCTCCTCGATCAACTCCTGACGGGGATGAAAAAACAATGAACAGAGCAAATCGTTTTTCACCTCGAGTTGAGCGGTTTTCAGGCGGCGGCGGATTTCGTTGGCGGAGAGCACGGCGGTGATGTCCGAACGAGCGGTAAGCACCAGTTGATCCGGCAGTCCGGCGGACGGCTCTTCCCCCGGCAATTCCGCCAGTTGAAACATCGTCAGATGGTCCGTCGACAACAGCAGCCAATCCACGTCGGTCGAGGTCACCGTCAGCGGTTCCCGGAGGAAGAAAAAACCGTAGACCGCCATCACCGTCGCCAACCCCGCGATCATCAGAAAAATAGCACTGTAGGGATTGGGCAGATGCAGCATATGAAACAACTGGGAATCGGCGCAACGTCCCGCAGACAACCCGGCGAGCAACGCAATGACGGCCGCCGCAAAATTCAACATGGACAATACCCCGGTCGGATTTCCGGCCGGCATCAGCCGCCGCACCAGCCGCGCCGTCAACAGCACCAGCACCTGCTGCGCCAACACCAGCACGGCGCCCACCGCCAGCCAGACGGTCCAGGGCACCCATTCCGGCAGCAGCGCCAGCGTCACCCCGGCGGCCGCCAGCGGCACCCCGGTGACCGCCAGCAACTGTCGGATGTTGAGTTTATGCATGCTCCACGGCGTCAGTTTTCCGGCCGCGACGGCGGTCCCGGCCGCCACCGTCGCAAAAAACATGATCCACCCCAACGGCATCCCGCTCTGATAGCGGAATAACGGCAGCAGAAAATAACTCAAAACCAGCACCGCCACGGCGCCACAATACAACAGCGCGGAAGGCAGAATGGCCCGACGGCGAAGTTCTTCCAGCAGCGACCGCACCGCGCCGCCCCCGGCGTCGGAAATGCGTTCCTCCCCGACAATGCCACGCAGCGAAAAAACCGCCGCCAGATTGCCCGCCGCCCCGATCAACGCCAAAGTCAGCAACGTCCGGGTCTCGCTCCAGGCGCCGAAACTCAGCATCATGACGGCCAGCAGATTGCCGCCGATCAGGATGGCGCCGGTCTGCCGGTTCAAACCCGGCAACACGGCCTTGCTCGATTCCGGCAGCAGCAGCCGTTGCGGCAACACCTGACGCAGCGGTTGAGCAAAATTACGCATGACGGAAAGGCCGGTAAAACCGGCCAGCAACACCCAAACCGCCACGCTGGTGGAACGGTAATCAATCCAGACCGCCAGAAAATAGGACAACACGCACAGCGTTTCCAGCACCAGCAGCAGACGGCAGACCAAAACCCGCCGCAAGCCGCCGAAAAAGGACGGCGTCAACAGCATGGCAATCCCGGTGAAATAACCGGCCGCCGCCAGATAGCCCAACTGGAGATTGTTGGCTTCCAACTGCATGGCGAGCAAAATCACGATCGTTTCGGAAAGCAATACCCGGCCGACGGTGCTGCCGGCCAGATAACGGCGGTAGCTCTGCCATCCGGTTTCCCGGTCGCGACGGGAAAACGCCAGTGTGCTCATATCGCTTCGACTCCGTGTGATTCCCCTGTGTATGGGGTAATGTAATGCCGTCTCGGCCTTTTTCATCTGACTAAAGTCGACTTTAAGGCGGCGAATGGGAAAAAATCCGGTTTTTCCGGTGGCGGAATGACGTTCGACGGTTGTTTTTTAGTAAATCCGTTTTATTTTTTTAACACCGCAGTTCCCTCTGCCATGTAACCGGGGGGCCGGAAAAATCAGCCAAGAGGAGACAGGAGAATCATGGAAAAGTACGTATGTGATGTTTGCGGCTATATTTATGATCCCGAAGTTGGCGATCCCGATAATGGCATCGAACCCGGAACGCCCTTCTCCGATTTGCCGGAAGACTGGGTGTGTCCCGAATGCGGCGCCAGCAAAGACGAATTTTCGCCGGTTTAATCGGAACGACTCCACTGAAAACGCGTCCGGTCAGATTGGCCGGTCGCGTTTTTTTTATTCAGCAATAAGGATGTGGCAATGCGCGGACTTGCGTTCAATCGGATGACGGCCTGGCTGGGAATCGTGTTGTTGTGGGCGGTACTGTTTTTGCCGGGTCTGGGCCGTCAGGAAGTCCAGAGCAACGAGCCCAAGCGCATGCTGCCGGCGGAACAGATGCTGATCGGCGGCGACTGGCTGACGCCGGAATTCTGCGGCGAGAAATATTATAAAAAACCGCCGCTGATCAACTGGATGATCGCCGTTTCCTACCGGGTCTGCGGCATTTCCGAATTCGCCGCGCGGTTGCCGTCGGTGCTGATGACGCTGCTGGCGGTATCGGTCATTATCCTGCTGGAATCGTCCTGGTTCGCCCTCCCCGCGCGTTTTTGTACCGCGATCGGCTATCTGACCACGTATGCGGTCATCGAGAGCGGACGCCTGGCCGAGATCGAAGCCACGCTGATGAGTCTGACCGCACTGGCCGCCGTCTGGTGGCTGAGCACCTGGCTGGACCGGCGGTCGCCGTGGCTGATCTGGCCGGTTTCCGGATTGCTGCTGGGCGCCGGACTGCTGCTGAAGGGGCCGATCATTCTGATGTTTTTCTATGTGATGGTTCTGGCGGGAGCGTATTTTACCCGGCGTTGGAAAGCGTTGCTGCACCCGGCGCACTTCGTCGGACTGCTGATGATGGCGGGTTTGTTCCTGGCCTGGGCGTATCCGGCGTTGCAGGTTCACGCCGCCGCCGCCACCGCCCCAACGCTGCCGCAATCGGAAGCCGCCGACACCTGGATCACCGAATTGCTGCAACAAGTCAATCTGAAAGAAATCGCTTACGGCAACTGGCTGAAACAGATCGGCTTTGCCGTCGGCGGTTTCCTGCCGTGGCTGCCGCTGCTGCTGCTGGCCCGGAAATTCCGGCCCGCGGAAGAACCGGGACGGCTCGCATTGCGAATCACGCTGGCCGTTCTGGCCATCGACTTTCTGCTGTTCAATCTGATGCCCGGAACTCGGGCCCGCTACTCGGCGCCGCTGAGTTTTTATCTGGCGCTCGCGATCGGTCTGCTGGCTACCTCGCCGGGCGTACTGGAGGCATGGGAAAAGTGGCGCGGCCCCAGCGCCCGAGTCTTGCGATGGTTTTTCGTGGCGGCGGCAGGACTGGCGGTGCTGGGCTGGATCGGCTTGCTGCACGGATGGAATGAAGTGATTTTCCATCGGTTGGGCGTTGCGCCGACCATGCCGCTGACGCCGCCCTTTCCCTGGAGCGTGGTGGCGCTGTTTCTGATCGCTCTGCTGGGATATCAATTGTCCGGACGGTTGTTGCGCGGGCCGCTGCCGATGCGCGGCGTGATGCTGACGGCGGCCGTAGCGGTGGCCGCCGTAACGATGTTTTACGGAATTCTGGTGTTGCCGGTCGTCGACCAGTTCGCCATCAAGCGGCCGGCGATGCAGACGATCAATCCGGCGGCGGCAAGTCCGGCGCCGATCTGCGTCTACCGCAACAGCCAGCCGTTTCTTTTCTATCTGCGGCGGCCGTTTTACTGCGTCATGAGTACCGCCCAGATTCCGGATACGGTCCGCTATATTTTTCTGGAAGAAAAACAGGTTCCGGAAATCCAGCCGCGCCTCCGCGAACTGGGCCGGACGGCGCGACCGGCCGCCACGACCATGTACAAAAAAGATCGCTACCTGCTCTTGCAGGTCCGCTGACAGACCGGCATCGGACCGGCTCCGTGACCGATCCCGCCGACCGAAAGGCAAGCGGCGGTAAACTCATTTTGAGCTTGACTATCCCCGCGAACATGCTAACATAAAGAGATCGGGGTAATCTGGAATTAACGATTGAGAATAAAGAAATTATGCGAATTCGAACCAAAATTCTGCTGTCGTATGCCATCATGATCGGCGTACTGTCCTGCGGTATTTTCACCATCATCGACTTCGTGGTGATCAACAGCCTCACCCGGGAACATCTCAACGCCGCGCTGGAAGGAGTCAACAATCTTTCCAAACTCAGTTCGCTGAGCACACAGAAACGAACCCGCGAACTGGGCGAAATCATCCTCCAACTCTGGGCCGAACGCGATGCCGCCCGGGCCGGCGTCTATCTCAAAAACAAGGGCGACGATTATTGGCGCGACTATGCCGCGCTGCGCAAAGACGAAGAATTCCGCAAGATCATCGCCCATCCGCTGATTATCGGCGCCAAGGAAGCCGGTTATACCGACTGCATGGACCGCAATTGTCTGGCGGTCGTCCACCCGCTGCCGGAAGTGGAAAATCACAATTATCGGGAATGGAAGAAGCAGTATCCCGACATGTGGACGCTGGTCGAAGAATCCACCCGAATGGAATCCAACAGCGGCTATTACCGATTCGTCAACGCCAAGGGCGAAGCCGAAGACAAGTACATGGTAATCTGCCGGATTCCCGATACCGAACTCTTTTTGACCTCCTCCGTGTTCATCGACAGCTTTTACACGCCGGTGAAAAAGCAGATCGACGACGCGGCCGGAAAAATGACGGAAGCCATCAACCGGCGCATTCTCAGCGCCTCGCTCGATTCCAGCCGGAGCGTAAAACTCTGGAGTCTGCCGTTCATCGTCGGCGCGGCCCTGCTGTGCGGGCTGTTCGGCATCTGGTTTTCGGGATCGATCACCCGTCCGCTGCACCGTTTGATTACGGCGGTGGCCAAACTCGGCAAGGGTAATTTCAACGTCAGAATTCCGGAAGAAGGCGCGTATGAAACGGTCCAACTGGCCCAGACCTTCAATCAATTGGGCACCCAGTTGGCCGCCTATACGCTGTCGCTCCAGCAGTCCGCCACCGCGCGGGAAGCCGTGGAAAGCGAGATTAAAATTGCCCGTTCCATCCAGGAATCGCTGCTGCCTAAAAAGTTTCCGGTCGCCGAATGGTTCGAACTGGGGGCGACGCTGCAACCGGCGCGGGAAGTGGCCGGCGACTTTTACGACAGTTTCGAACGCAACGGCAAACTGTTTATGATTATCGGCGACGTTTCCGGCAAAGGCGTGCCGGCCGCATTTTTCATGGGCGTCGTCCGGACCATGCTCCGTGACATCGTCCACAACGAAACCGAACCCGGCAAGATTCTGACCATTGCCAACCGGAACCTCAGTCAGGAAAACGAAACCTGCATGTTCGTGACGCTGTTTCTGGCGATTTACGACCTCCAGACCGGCATGATCGAATACGCCAACGGCGGTCACAACGAACTGTTGTGCATCGCCGCCGACCGCCGGCTCAGCACGTTCGGCTTCACCGGCGACATGGCGCTCGGCGTCATTCCGGACTCGGCGTTCAAAACGCGCTCCCATCAGGTCGAAGTCGGCGAAACGCTGGTCTTTTATACCGACGGCGTGACCGAAGCGGTGTCGCCCGCGCAGATTCTCTACGGCATCGAACGGCTGCAACAGGTGACCTGCGAACAGCTGGACCTGGCGCCTCAGGCCCTGTCCGAAAAAATCGCCGCCGACACCATGGCCTACGAAGAAGGCGCCCGTTTCGACGACATTACCGTGATGATTTTCCGCCGCCGGAGCTGAACCGTAACGGCGGAACGCGGTTTCTTGCAATACTTTTAATCTATTGTCAGCAACACTCGATCAATCGCTTAAAGAGTTTGGAAATCCAGGAATAAGGTTATTCCCGGAGACTTGTCTTGAGACGTTCGATTTCATAAGGAGAAATTTGTATTCTTTCCCGCCCGGTTTCATATTACGTTTGTTCGGGGATTACTCATTAATAAGAATCAAGAGGAAACAATGAAACCAACCGCCCGATATATTCTCACGACTTTCGCCTGTTCGACATTCTTTTCCATGGGAGTGGCCTGGAGTCAGACTTCAAATCCGGCGGACAAACTTCCGGGTAATGCAGGTAAGGCCGATACCGCCAAGGCTCAAACTTCCTCGTTGAATGCGCCGCAGACAATCATCAACGCCCAGATAGCCAAAGCCCAGGAACGAATGCGGGCGGATTTGAAAACCTATTCGCGCGACGACCTCCGCCAAATCGAAACCTTGTATCAGGTCGCCAATAAAAAATGGAAAACCGAAGAAGGCAAGGCAAGCCTGAAGAAACTCATCGCTCAATACGACAAGGCCAATCGTACCGGATGTGCTTTGCTTTACCTCGGGCAAATGACCCGCGGCGAAGAACAAATCGGATATTTGAAGCAAGCTATTGAAAAATTCAGCGACTGTTATTATGGCGACGGGGTTCAGGTAGGCGCCAATGCCCGGATGATTCTGTCCAGTATCTATTTCCGCCGAGGCGACCGGGAACAAGCAGTGCAATTGCTTCAGGAAGTCAAAACGAATTATCCGAATGCCATTACGCATCGCGGTCAAAGTCTGGTAGCAATCGTTGATCAGGAACTGACGCGCCGACAAAGTCCGCCGCAAAAATAATGTTTTCATGCCGGCACACAATGCCGGAATTTTATGAAGTGCGGCGATGTCCGAACTTTTTCCGATACCCGGTCGGAGTACAGCCGTAGTAGCGCCGGATCATCGCCGCCATCCGACTCTGATCGGAAAAACCGCAGAGTTCGGTGATTTCCGCCATCCGCAGGGTCGTTCCGGCCAGGAGCTTGACGGCTTCCCGCGTCCGCATCCGCTGCAGCCATTCCCGAAATCCCAGTTGGGTTTCCGTCCGAAAGAGATGGAGGAAGCGCGAACCGCTCAGCGAACAGCAGCGGGCAACTTCGGCCACCCCGACCGGTCGCCGAAAATGATTTTTCATGAAGTCCAACGCCGTATGAATCCGGTCGTCGATCTCCGCTTCCCGCCCAAGTCCGCAAAGATGGGACGGACCGAGTTCCAGACTGCCGATCTCCCGCAACGTCGCCGTAATCACCCGCGCCAGTGCCCGGGTGCGTTCCGGCGTCAACAACGCGAGCTTTTCGTATTCCGGCCGCACTTCCGGATACTCCGGCTCGTCCGCCCGCCGGAACGGTCCGCAGAACAGCGTTCCGAGGTACTGGTCGCCGATAAAAAACGGAATAATCAACTCCTCCGCCCCGGCATGGCAACAATGAATGAACGGCACCCGCTCCTGCAATACCCGGCGACTGATAAGTTCCCCGTCGTTCCGCATACAGCGCCGCTCGTATTCCCTGCCCAACTGCTTGACGCAGCAACAGAAGGGCCGGCCGTGAAACCGATGCCGTTCCGGAAGGTCGAGTTCCACCTGCATGGTGGCCGCCGTCTTCCAGACAAAAAAAACCGCAGTCGCCGCCGTCAGGTCGTCCAATGTCCGACTGAGTTCCGCCAAAGTCATAATCGCCGTCCAATTAAACTTATTTAGTCGTATTCAAGTTAATTATAGCATACTATACATAAAAATCAGCAACTTTGTCATGGAAGTTTTTCCGATTTTACGCCATAATAAAAGGTAGCAAATAGCAAACGAGGTTGCATGATGATCAATCAATGGATCGAAGATTTGGAATGGCTGGATCGCGCGGCGGTCGTCGTCTGCGGCGGCGGTCCGGCCGGCGTGGCGGCGGCGCTGAGCGCGGCCCGGAACGGAGCGGAAGTTCTGCTGTTGGAACAATGCGGGGCGCTGGGCGGAATGGCGTCCCTCGGTCTGGTCCCGATGCTGGGCCGTACCACGGACGGCGTACATCAGGTGGCCGCCGGAATCTGTATGGAAATCGCCGAAGAAGTCGTCCGCCGGATGGGAATGACCTCATTCAACGGATGCTGGCAACCGATTCGGGCCGAACTCGTAAAGCAAGTCTGCGATGAAAAAATCATTCAAGCCGGCGTAAAACTTTATTTCGGACAGAAGCTGGCGGCGGCGGCATGCCGGAACGGACGCATTGTCCATCTCGCGTTCGCCGGACCGCAGGGTCTGAAAAAAGTTTCCGGCGCCGTCTTTATCGACGCCACCGGCGACGGCGCGCTCAGTGCCTTTGCCGGAGCGGATTTCCAGCTCGGCGATGCCGATGGCGTCACCATGAGCCCGACACTGTGCGTACAATATGCCAATGTCGACTGGGAAAAATGTCAGGCGGCGGCGCGTCAGGGACGGGATGACCGCCGGATCTGGCTGGATTTGTGCAACGCCGGAACGGCGCCGCTGCCGGAGTACCATTTCGTCGGCGCCTTTCAAACCGGACCGACGACGGCAACCGGAAATCTGGGCCACATTTACGGCATCAACGGCTGCGGGGACGCGGACTTGACCAAGGGGTATCTGGAAGGACGGAAAATCGCCACGATTATCCATCGCTTCTATGTCGAGCACGTGCCCGGTTTTGAACATTCGGAACTGGTCAATACCGCCGGCCTGCTGGGCGTACGGGAAACGCGCCGGATCGTCGGCGACTATCAGCTCGACTTCGACGACTACCAGCGGAAAGCCTCTTTTCCAGATGAAATCGCCCGTTATTGCTATCCCGTCGACATCCATGCATCTTCGACCGACCCGAACGATCAGAAACGGGTCGAACAGGAAATGGCCCGAACCACTTATCAACGCGGAGAAAGTTACGGCATTCCGTACCGGAGTCTGCTCCCAGTGGGACTCGAAAATCTGCTGACCGCCGGACGTTGCATCAGTTGCGACCGTCCGGTTCAGTCATCGCTCCGCGTTATGCCGTCCTGTTTTCTGACCGGTCAGGCCGCCGGGGCGGCGGCCGCCTTGAGCTTGCCCGCGAACGGAAGCGTCCGCACGGTCGATCCCGTTGCGTTGCGGAACGTCCTGCGGACCAAAGTCGGAGCTTATCTGCCGTAACCGTTACGAAATTATCGGGATGTGTAATGCGTCAGGCCTGACGCTCCAGCCACAGGTGCATCACGTTGACGCACGCATCCCGGTAGACATAGGAATACTGGACCAGCAACCGTTCTTTGCCGTTTTGGTCCCGCAACCGCAAGTTGTTGGAATAATAGCAACAGCCTCTTTCCGCTTCGAACATATACCCGCCGTCCCAGCGGAGACCGTCCGGAGAAGTGTAAAAGACAAACCCCTTGCCGCCGCCCGCCCGGCCGTGCAACACATAAAGGCCGTCCAGCAGCGCGGTCTGCGGATTGCGGATGCCCAGCGCCGTCGACGTGGCCACGATCGGATTCCAATGGCAACCGCCGTCGGGACTGACCGCCGCATCCAGATGATATTCGTCCTGCAGGTTATAAGCATAGACAACCAGACTGCCGTCCGGACGAAATTGCAAGGCCCCGTAACCACGGCCCATGGTGTCGAACGGCACCACGGCGAATTCATAAAACGACTCGCCCTGGTCGTCGCTCCGATAAATCCGGTAGAGATGTTCCGGCAGAGTCCCGGTGAACGTCACTTCCGCATCGTTGCAGAATTCCAGCGCGTAAATCGAACCGCGTTCATAACAAGCGTCATAAATCCGCCCGCGAAACGAACTGAGTTCCCGCGCCTCCGTCCAGGTCCGGCCGCCGTCGTGGCTTCGGATGTACATCGGCGTCAGCCACGGTTCGCAGCAGACTTCATGATAGGGCGTGTTCCGCAACACAAACGCCACGATCGTGCCGTCCGAACAAGTTACCGCCTTCTCCACCGAGACCGTAAACAGTCCATCGAGAAAAGCCTGCCGGGCAAAGGGAAGTTCTTCGATTTCGCCCCAGGTCCGGCCTCCGTCCGCCGAACGGCGGCATTCGATCCAGCCGTACGCGGCATGACCGTTGAGCCGATACGGCGAACAATTCGAATTGAACGCCAACACCTGCCCCGGCGCATATTCGGTCAACGCATGACTCATATGGCCGCTGCGATTTCTGGCTTCATTGTCGACATACATTTCCGGTTCGCTGATTTTCAGCGTGCCCGCGCCGCCCTGAAAAATTCGTTCCATACTGTTTCTCCGATAAAATTTTATCTTGGAAATTCCATTCGCAAACTTTGTCCAACAAAATATTATAGTTATGCAAAACAAAGTTGTCAAGCCGTCGAGAGGGAAAAATTGCGAAGCGAAATCATCCGGTGAAGAGACGGACGCCAGTCTCAAAACGAGCTTCCGGGGAAAAAACCCGAAAAATTTGGAAATTTTTCAAGGTTTCTCCCCAGACCCCATTTCCTGACTTTCAAACTTTTTAAGTTATTTATCTCTTTGCTGCGCAAAGAGATAAATACATTGAAAGTTTTACGGGGTCAAAATGGGGGCGCGGGGAAGAAATGGGGTGCTGTTGAAACAGTACCCCGTGTCTTTCCCGCTACCCGCGATTTGATGGTATGTTTTCTTTGACGGGCATCATCGGCATCGACGCAACCGAAAAACCAAAGCGAGAAACAGCGATTCCCGGAGCTATAGTAAACGCTATACCGTTGGCTTGCATCAACTGGTAAGGCG
>Ga0183097_10479_pt1 | contig 73339 bp, 56 predicted proteins | sample BioMet8_FD_128883 | JGI IMG/M metagenome (GOLD analysis project Ga0183097, IMG submission 128883) | Microbial communities from bioreactor (seeded with sewage sludge) at Lawrence Berkeley National Lab, California, USA - Biofuel... | ecosystem: Engineered > Bioreactor > Anaerobic > Unclassified ... | reverse complement strand
CGCCTTACCAGTTGATGCAAGCCAACGGTATAGCGTTTACTATAGCTCCGGGAATCGCTGTTTCTCGCTTTGGTTTTTCGGTTGCGTCGATGCCGATGATGCCCGTCAAAGAAAACATACCATCAAAACGAGTCTCCGGGGAAAAACCCCGAAAACTTTGAGAAGTTTTCAAGGTTTTTCCCCGGAACCCATTTCCTGACCTTCAAACTTTTTAAGTTATTTATCTATTTGCATAGCAAATAGATAAATGGAATAAAAGTTTTGCGGGGTCAAAATTGGATTGCGGTTTCAAAAGCACCCCGGGTCTTCCCCGCTCCCCGCGATTTGAGATTGGCGTCCAGGATGGACGACTACGGAAAAAATCGTCAGCAGTGGGCGGCGCCGGCAATCGCCGCGCTGAGCGGCAGGGATTCCCGGTGGTTGAGCATGTCTTCGATTTCAAACACGATTTGCCGTTTTTCCGCCGGAACCGCCAGCACCATCCGGAACGGGCCGTCGCCGACCTTGAGATAAAGCTGCGCGTAACTTTCAATAATGTTATGCAGCCAGGCCGCCGCCGCCATACCCGGCAGCAAGCCGAGCAGATAGGAACTGCTGCCGGAGATCAGGAACATGCCCAGCGCGCCCGCCAGCGACAGGACCAATACAAAAATGGCCGCCACCGCCAGTTCCGGACGGATTTCCGCATGGACTCCCCGGATATCCTTCAGGTTGTACTCGAAATTGGACCCGTGGAAGACCGTCCCGGAAATCCACACTTCATTTCCGAAATCTTTAATGATTTCATTCATAATTTTCGACATCTCCATAATAATTTTTCATTTTTTTCGTTAGTCATTCGGATTCATTGTTCCGTGAGTCGGAACCGGAACGGAATCCCACTGTCGTTACTGGTATGATAATGCGACGGCGAAAATAGTCTATCGGGTTTGCCGAGAGCAAACCGAGAACTAACCGGACCGCAACATTCCGTCGATGATCACGCAATTTTTTGAAGAGGTTTGCCGTTCGACGGGCCGTCCGGCGGTTGACAAGACCGCCGGAAGTTCTATCGTATAAGACCCGGAGGGCACTGGCGACGTAATTATGAATACCATGGTTTTAACACTCGGTACGACCTGGCAGACGGTGATGAACATCATGCTGTTCGCCACCACCAACGTCGTCGCCCCGAATCAGTTCGGTCCGGCCTGGGAAAACGCCAACGCGCCGGTCAAGCCGGTTCATGTGATCGAACTGTGCCGCAGCGAACCCCATTCGCCGTTCTTCATCGGCACGGTGGAATACGGCAAAACCGCCAAACTCTCCTTTTCCAACAGCGGCATGCTGACGTATATCGCCCCGACCGGCGGCGAAATTCAGGGCGGCGGATTCAATAAGAAGACCGTCGAAGTCGGCGAAGTCGTGGCGCAACAGAACACCTATCAGGCCGAGAACAACATCAAAACCGCCACCATGCTGCTGAAAATTGCCGAAAACAAGCTCTACGAACAGCAGAAAAACTACGACCGCGAACTCCTGTTGCTCGGCAAACGTGTTATCAGCGACCGCCAGTTCCTCCACACCCAGCAGGAATATAACAACACTAAACTGGAACTCGACCAGGCCAAACTGAAACTTGAACAGGAAACCTCGGCGTTCAACGACTGCCAGCTGCGGGCGCCGTTCCGGGGGGTCGTCGACGAGGTATATTTCTCGCCCGGGACCATGGTCGACAAGAACGTCGATATTATTAAAATTTCCATCATCTCCACGGTCAAAGTCGTCATCCCGATGCTGGACGACATCTCCCGGCGGATCAACCTCACCAGCGAAGTCAGCATCATGCCATCCGGGGTGGCGAAACCGTCGCTGGCGTGGTTTGAAAACTCCGACATCAAACCGTTTTCACTGGAATGCTACGTGAAAAATTATCTGATTCCGGTGTTCAACCACCTCTCGCCGGAAGAAAAGAAGCTCCCGGTCGTGTCCGACTTCTCCTACGTTTCCCAGCTCTCCCGGGGACCGGATTCGCCGCTGTGGATCGAACCGCGAATGCTGAAACGCGACCGCCGCGGCAGTTACGTCTGGCGCATCCGGAACGCCAAAGCCATGAGTTCCGAACACAAGATCAAACGCGTCAATTCACTGGAAAAAGTCTACGTGACCGCCGATGAAAGCAAAATCAGCTACGGCATCTATACCACCGTGATGCTGAAAGATCCCGGTTGTCTGGAACACTCCGACATTCTGGCCGCCGGAGTCCCGGAAACGTTGAAAGACGGCGATCAGGTGCTTTATCAGGATTTCCGCTGGGCATTCCGCCCCGGGGAAAAAGTCATTGTTCTGATTGCCCCCAATCCCACCGTCACCGGATTTTATATCCCGGTTCAGGCGCTGCATCAGGACTATCATAACGACGCCTTGCACATAGTGGTCAACGATCACGGCCGGGCCCGCATGATCAGCGTCCGGGTGGTGGAAGAATTTCAGCATTATTTCTGCATCGAAGCCGACGAATTGAAGGAAGGCATGCAGTGTGTGGTCTATTCGGCCGATTCGATCCGCACCGGCGACGCCTTGAAGGTCGTTCGCACGGATCCGCCGGTTGATCCCGGCATCCATTCCGGCAGCGTGGAAGACGGCGTCAGCCCGTTGCCGCCGTCCGGCGCCCGGACGGAAAACGATCTGAAAAACGCCATTCGCAAGCTCAACAGCGAAGATATCCGGCAGTAGCATCCGTTATTCCGCGTTCCAAGAAAAGACGATTCCAGAATCGTGATGTTAAACTTTGTTCAACTCCTCAATGCATTCCATTGGATTTAACTCTCGCGGGATATAAACATAGAAGTACTCAACGGCATTACTGGGCCAATGAGGCTGATCCAACGTATCAGTATAGGAAATGACGTTCTTCGGCGAGAGTTGAATCCAAAGCTCATCTTCTTTTATGTCAACATATTTCGCTTTTGCTGGCAGCGTTAAAAAACGGTTTGATAATAAGGGGAACTTCTGGGACAAAACCGGACCCGCATTATTTTTAAGGTGAGTGATAATATCTGAGTTCCCGCCAAAATAATTTTTGAATTCAGCATAAGTTTTCCAGAGCGGAACCCGGCACGGATGACGGGAAATAAGCTCTTTGATTTCCGGAATACTATTGATAAAATTCTTCATCAGGTAGTAAATATCCCCGTCGCAGGGAAGATAAAACTCATAGGGATCTTGTTTTACCGGACCATTGAATGCTTGCGGAGAAAAAATCTTTTTCAGCAGAAGGTGGTCTGGAATTTTTTGATCGATCTGTTTCAGCGCGGTTTCCAGCAAGTAATTATTATAAAGAACAGTGTGATGGTTATAAATCCAGCGGTAAAGAAAATTTCTGCCGGCAATAACGTTTTGAATTACACTTAATGCCGATTTATTGTAAGCCATGCATAATTTCGAATCCTTCTCCACCACTTCTAGCGCAGAAAGCAAACGATGAATATCAATGGTCACATTGCTGACGCCGGACGCCCATGTATCGCGAACAATGTAGTCCAGTTTATCAACGTCAATGGCATCGCCGTTAAGCAGTTTGATCAGACAATTTTCGAGCCGCTTGGCACGATCGTCTCCCGGACTGTTGTAAACACATCCGGTAATCATGCGGGCCGCAAGCAACGGATCAAAAGCCGAAAACCGGGCCTTGATTTCTTCCGCACGGCAATAAAGCAAATATGCACTGAAATCTTCATGCGCCGCAGGAGTACTTCCACGTTCGTCGCAATTACGTTCATAATCCGACTGAAAATCAGTTCCGGCTTTTGCATATAATAAGTTGCGCGCCTGACTCCCGTCATTGTAATAACGTTCGAAAAGATGGGAAAACGGCGCATGCCCGCAATCGTGCATTAAGGCGGCAATCAAAAAGGTATCTTTATAAGCGTCCAGCCGGATCCCATCCAGCACTTGCGCCGAAGTGTTTCTCTTCAGGAAATCAAACGCCAGTTCGGCCAGATGATAAACGCCCAACGAATGAATAAAACGGTCATGTCGGGCGGCCGGATAAAGACACCGCATCGAAGTTTGCTCAATCCCTCTCAACCGCTGGAAAAGCGGTGTATCGATTAGAATTTCACAGTAGCCGGCAGGAACTGAAATATAACCATGGACCGGATCTTTAAACTGCTTGAGTTTAGTTTCGGGATCCCACATGATTTTCGGGTGTTCCATTGAGAATGGAGTCGATTTGTTTTCTTATCTCGCTGGGAATTGCCGGGGCAAATTCGTCGTGCACAATACACGGGTCAAATTGGGCCGCGCGCAAGTAACATTTTTTTTCTCTGGAAATGCTGAAAAACTGCGGATAATACGAAAGCGCGGCAGCGGTGGCCTGAGAAGAAAAGTCAACGACAATCGATAATGATTCAAAATATTCCACCATCTCCCGCAACTGGCGAAAGGTTATTTCGTCCTGTCTTTCCAGAACCGTACCCAGAAAAGCATCGAACTCAATAAGTTTGCACATTTTTCCCTCGGCTTTCGACGTGATGTGCTATAAAAAATATAAAAAAGAGTATAAAAAGAATATAAAAGAATATTTATAGAAAAACAAGCCTTATTCCAATACTTTTCAAGAACTCAATCCGCGGACGGATCCTTCAACCGAAAGTACACACTGGTAATGGGAAAGACCCGAGATGCTTTTGCCCCCGCAAAACTTTTATTTTATTTATCTCTTTGCAAAACAAAGAGATAAATAAAATAAAAAATTTGAAAATCAGGAAACGGTCCGGGGAGAAACCTGGAAAAATTTGCCAATTTTTCGGGTTTTCTCCCCGGAAATTCAGGTTGAAAACGGCGCCAGTACGCCGTGCGCATCGTCATAGGCCAGGTCGGGATTCAAACCGTCCAAGACCAGAATTGCCGTAACGGACCCGACTTTTTCCTTCGGCGCAGTCCAACTCCAGACCACGTTGCCGTCCGGATCGAATTCAAACAGTTTCAGGCCTTCCCGATAATCGTGGCAGTCATGCCCGCTCCAGTTGGCCTGAACCAGATGACCGTTCGGCAACTGCTGAAAGCCCGAATAAAAATAACTGCCCTGTCCGGCGGGTTGCGGCGCGACCAACGTCCGCAGAATCCGGTTGTCCGGAGTCAGTTCCGTCACCGTGCAGGAATAGCCGCCCGACAGCAGATAACTGCCCAGGGGAGTCATCAACGCCTGGTAGGCATAGCGGATGTTCGGCGCCGTAAACCGCCGTCGGATTTCGCCGGTTTTGCCCAGCGCCGCTTCCAACGCGCCATCGTGATGAGCCAACAGCCAGGTATCGTGCGGCGTCCGGCGCAGCATCCGCAAATCCTGATAATCGTGAAACGGCCAGCGGCGAATCGTCCGGCCGACGGGGTCAAACTGCCGGATTTCGATGCCGGCCGGCGTATTGCAGCCCGCCATGGTTCCGCCGCCGGGCAGCAGCCGCAGCGACGCGATCCCGTCGGCGTCGGCCGCCACGGTCCGCAGCAGTCCGCCGTCGGCCAGCCGCCGATAGCTCCAGCCGTGGTCGTGCGTATGCAGAAAGGCGCCGTCTCCGGCCAGTTGCAAATCCTGCAACAGTCCGCCGGAAGCCATACTCCAGCTTTTTTCCGGCCGGATCTCGTCGACATAATGCAACTGATTATTCATGAGATCGGAAAGCAGTAATTGATGACGAATCGCGGAATTCATGATCTTAACCTCGGGAGACGGGGATGACCGTCTCCGCCTGAACGATTTTAATCCATTCGTCCACGGCCTTTTCCTCGGCAAACGTCTGTCCGGCGAGATGGCTGGTTTTGCCGAGCCGCGGCAACTTCGATTCGCCGAGCGGATGGTACGGCATCAGGTTGATTTCCACCACGTGTTTCAGTGCGGCAGCGGCGGCGGCAATCGCCCGGAAATGGTCGGCGCGGTCATTGAGACCGGGAATAATCGGACAGCGCAGACTGATCTGGGCTCCGTCGGCATCCAGCGCCTTCAGGTTATCGAGAATGGGTTGCAGCGGAACTCCGGTATATTGTTCATGCCGGGCCGGATCGGTTTCCTTGAGATCGTAAAGAAACAGATCGACGTCCGGCAACAACGTCCGATAGTGCTCCAGCGGCGCAAATCCGCAGGTGTCCAGACAGTTGTGCAGTCCGGCCTGTTTCGCCGCATGCAGCAGTTCGCGGGTAAACTCGAACTGTTGCATCGGCTCGCCGCCGGAAATCGTCATTCCGCCGTGAGAAGTTTCGTAAAACGGCTTGTCCTTGAGGACTTCGGCCAGGACATCTTCCCCGGTCATTTCCTTACCGATCAGCGTGCAGGCGCCGGCATAGCATTGTTCGGCGCACTTGCCGCACCGGATGCACTTGCTCCGGTCGAGAATGTGGACGCCGTTCTCCATCCGATGCGCTCCCACCGGACACGCCTTGAAACACCAGCCGCAGCCGATGCACTTGTCCGGCATGAACGACAGTTCCGGCTTCTGTTCCTGCGATTCCGGGTTATGGCACCAGAGACAGTGCAGCGGACATCCCTTCAAAAACACGGTGGTCCGAATTCCCGGGCCGTCGTGAATGGCGAACTTCTTGATATCGAAAACCATGCCTTTCATGGTCAATTGCTCCTCTTTCCCTTCGCTTTATCGATTCAAATTTCCTAGAATGAAGTGCGCTGGATCACTTCCGCCTGCATGCCGGGCGACAGATGCGTGAAATAATCGGTGTAGCCGCCGATGCGGACGACCAGATCGCGATAGGCGTCCGGGTTTTTCTGCGCGTCCAACAGAGTCTGCTGGTCGACCACGTTGATCTGGGTTTCGAAGCCGCCCTGTTTCAGGAAGGTTTCGACCAGCGCCTGCAACTTGTTCCGGCTGGACGGGGAATCGAACAGTTTTTTACTGAACTTCATGTTGTAGGCAGTGCCGCCGATCATCCGGTGATGGTCCCAGCTGGTAACGGAGCAGATGCCCGCCGTCGGACCGTAGATTTCGCGTCCCTGCGCCGGACCGCAACCGTCGGCAAAGGCAAAACCCTTCAACCGGCCATCGGGCGTGGCGCCGCATTGACTGCCGAGCCACTGGTGCATGATCCAGCAAAACGTGCCCGGCACGAACGGCGAATCGTCCGGCAACATTTTCCCCTTGGCGCAGGCGGTCTGAATCCGGGCCAGCAGCGGTGGAATCAGCGCGTCGGCGGCAGCGGCGGCGTGACCGTATTTCGGATAGTGCCGCATGACTTTCTGGTGGAAATTCGGATCGGCTTCAAAGTTGCTGTCGAGAATCTTTTTCAGCGCGGAAAACGTCATTTTCGGCGCGCCGTAAAGTTCTTCGCGGATCACCACCAGCGAGTCGGTCAAATTGGCCAGCCCGACAAACGAGCATTCCACCCAGTTGTAACGCGCCCCGCCGTCGTCGATGTCTTTGCCCCGGGCAATACAGTCGTTGGTAAAGACGCTTTGCAACGGTTTGCGGCCGATCCGCCGCCGTTCTTCGCGCTGGCGATTCTGGTCGGCAACGGCGTCGGCAATCTGCTTTTCCAACCGGGCGTAATAGCGTTCCAGAAAAGCGTCGAACGTCGGCGCCGGCGCGGCACATTCCGCATCGATTTCTTCCAGCAGCGTCCCGCAGAGGCTGAAATAGGGCGACGCCACCCAGACATTGCTGCACCCGCGCGGGGTGATTTCCACGCAGGTCGAATTGATATAACTGTGGGAATCCTTTTCCGGCACGCCGTAATGAACCAGTCCCCTGGCAATCACGTTGTCGTCGAAAAAGGCCGGAGTGGCATAGCCGTGGGAAATCAGATCGACGGCCAGGGCGCTGAGTTCGGACGGCGTACCCGGATGCCAGCAGACGCCGACCGTCGGATAAGTCAACCCGGTGCGGCGGATCGCTTCCAGACCGAGATAAGAAAGGTCGTTGGTCACGTCCCGGCCGTGTTCATCTTGTCCGCCGACCATCACGCCGTAGGCCAGGCCGGCTTCCTGAAAATCGTTGATCTGCAAATAAAGGGCTTCGATCAGTTCCAGCGCTTCGGCTTTTTCCGCCGGTTGGTAATAGGGGATCAGCGTCCGGTCCAGCCGACCGGGATCGACCAGTCCGACCGTGTCGCCGACCATCACCGCCAGCATGGTGAACCACAACAACTGAATCGCCTCGCGGAACGTCTGCGGCGGCTGATGCGCCACTCGTCGGCAGGCCGCGGCGATGGCGTCCAGTTCCGCCTGCCGGGCATCATTCGCGCCCGAACGGGCCGCTTCGACGGTATCGGCCGCGTGAGCAATCATCAATCTCATGCCGTCCAGCGCCAGGATAAACGACTGATACGTATCGACGGTTTCGCCGGACGCCGTCTTTTTCCGCGCTTCGAGCGAGGCGATCAAACCGTCGATGCCCAATTCGAACAGCGGTTGCAGATCGAGCTCACAATGACCAGTCTGTCCCGGCGCGCCGGGATAATCCTTCATGAAAGCCTGAAATTCGGCGAATTCGGCATCAGTATAGGTGATGTGTTCGAAATCGATCCGCCCGGCCAGCATTTCGTCGGGATCGATGGCAAACGGGAGCGCGTTCAGCCGTTCGCGGTTGCGCATGCCCACCCGCAATTGCCATGAGGCAATCTTCTGACTCGCCGCCAGGGCTCGGTGGTCCGTCAGCGGAAACCGGCGTCCGCTGGCGGATAATATCTGCTGCCGTTTCAACGTCCGTTCCCGTTGCCGCTGCGTCCGATCGGTATTCATGATGACGACTCCATTTTTTTAATTGAATTCTTTTCAAGTCTCAAAAAATTTGCCTTCATATCCCAGCGACCGGGAAATGTTTCGGGCCGTCGCCAACACCAGTTGTTCTTTGGGCTGCCGCTGTTCCGGCGGAAACAGGGTGGACAGTCCGGTCAGTCCGACTCCGCCCACCGGGTTGCCGTTGAGGTCGAACACCGGCGATCCGATACAAAAAATCCCGATGTTGTATTCTTCATTGTCGTAGGCGATGCCGCGTTCGCGGATTGCCGCGAATTCTTTTTCCAGCGCCGCGCGGGTGCCCAGCGTGTTCGGCGTAAACCGCTGCAACTTTTTCGGCAGAATCGCATCCACCTGTTCCGTCGGCAAAAACGCCATCACCGCTTTGCCGAACGCGTCGCAGTAGGGTTCCAGCCGGGTCCCCGGCACCACCTGTAAAAAGAACGGCGCATTCGGCGTAATCACTTCCGCCACCAGCATCCGGTCATCCTCCAACACCTGCATTTGACAGGTGGTCTGGGCCGCCGAACACAGGATTTCCAGCTGCGGCCGCGCCCGGCGCCGGAGTTCGAACTGGGAATAAAGCTTCATTCCCAGCGAGAAAAACCGGGTGCTGAGACGGTAACACGACGCGCTGTCGCACTCCGCGTAACCGCGTTCCACCAGGCGTTTCATGATCCGAAACGCCAGATTGGTGGAAATACCCAGCGCCCGCGACATTTCCGAGACGCCGCAGGCACGGTTTTCCGCCGACAGATATTCCAGTATGTCCAGCATGGCGTCGATGGCCGGCGCCGCATATTTTCGTGACGATGGTTCCAGTTTTTTCGTATTCATTGCCGATCCGATGTTCCTTTTTGCGGCCGCGCCCGGACCCGGACCTGTCATCGCCGGCTGGGTTTACCGCAGCGACTTTTCCAGAATCCTTTCGACGTCCGAGACGTCGATTTTGACCGGGCCGAGTCCGGTGTAAAATTTCATATAAGTAAAGGTATCCTCGGCAATCCGTTTTGTCAGCCCCGGATCGGTCTGATATTTCTGTTTCAGTCGGTTTTCGAATTTAAACTGGCCGAAGAATTCGTCGAATGCCGTCACGGCATCGCGACTGCCGGGCACCAGGCTGTCGGCAATAAAGGCGTCTTTCTGCGGCATTCCGCCGTTGTTGAACACCATGATTTCCCGATAAATCGAGGCCAGCGCGTCGCCGTGGGCAATGTCGTGATAATGCCCGCCGATCATGTGGGAAATCACATGCGCCACGGTCACTCCGGCCTGACAGATCGCAATCCCGGCGCAGGTGTCGGCCAGCGCCATGCCCGCGCGGGCTTCCTTGTCCTGACCGTCGCGACAAACCCGCGGCAAATACTGTCCCACCAGCCGCAGGGCTTTTTCCGCATACATGTCGCTCAACGGCGACGCCAGACTGGACGTATACGCTTCCACCGCGTGACTGAAGACGTCGAATCCGGTCGACAGCGTCAACCCGTACGGCATCGTCGCCGTCAGTTCGGGATCGACGATCGCCACGTCGGGCAATACGCCGCCCATGCCCGGTTTCTGTTTGGTTTCCGGGTTGGAAATCACCGCGAAGCAGGTGCACTGGCTGCCGGTGCCGCTGGTGGTGGTGATTTCGATGATCGGCAGCAGCTTGTTGGCAATCGGTTTTTCGCCGATGGCATACGGCCAGATCGACCCGGGATTGGTGGCCGCCACCGCCACGCCCTTGGCGGTATCCATGCCCGAACCGCCGCCGATCCCGATCACCATTTCCGCCTTGAATTTTTTCGCCGCATCGCCGCCCTGATCGATCATCGGCGCGGTCGGGTTGGGCACGACGCCGTCATAGATGGTGGCGCGGATGCCGCTTTCCGCCAGAATCTTTACCGCCCGTTCGCTGAGCCCGCATTTGACGGTGAACGGATCGCAGACGATAAGCGCCCGGGTCCCGAAGCGCCGACATTTTTCTCCCAGTTGTGCCAGCACTCCGGCGCCGAAGACGATTTCCGTCGACAAATGAAATTGAAAATTCTGAAACATAGCAGTTCCTCACAGTTGTTTGTTCCTATTATTATTTTAAATATAAAATGTCATTTTGTCAATAAAATAATCTTTCCGACCGCAATTTTTCTGAAGATGTTTTTTGCGCAGAGGGATAAATCAATGTTTTGCGGGGGCAAAGTCAGGGCGCTGTTTCAAAAGCTCCCCGGGTCTTTTCTGCTGCTCACGAGGTAAGACTCAGCGCGGCAGAAACCGGTTGACGACCGGCTCGATGGCTTCGGCCCAGACCCGATAGCCGACGGTACTGGGATGGCATTGGTCCGGCAGCATGCCGGGCAACAGTTCGCCGTCCGGGGCCAGAAACCGGGGGCCGATATCTATGAACGTCATCTCTTTTTGACCTGCGGCATAAGTCGAGAGCAGCGCATTGAGTTCGCGGACCAGCGCCCGGAGCGGATCATTCACCGAACCGCGGGGAAATACGCCCATCAGTAGAATATGCGTTGCCGGCGACATCCGCCGGATCACCTGAACGATTTCGGCAATCGCCTCGGCCACTTGCGCCGGCGTACTGGTCGGCGCATAATTGGTTCCGGTGAGGTTGTTGGTTCCGATGTTCAGGACGATCAGCTTCGGCGTCTGCCCGACGAATTCCCGATGTTGCAGTCGCCAGAGCACGTTCTGGGTCCGGTCCCAGCCGAAGCCCAGATTGAGCGCGTTGCGGGTACCGTAAAACTCCTGCCAGACGGTCTCGCCGCGGTTGGTGAAGCCCGGGTGACCGGCAAAAAAGTGAGTAATGGAATCGCCGATGAAAATCAGGTCGTAGTGATGCGTGGCCACCGCCCGGACTTTGGCGTCATGGCGGGTGTACCAGTCATAAAAATCGTCCTGCAACTTGGTAACCGGAATAGTAGCTGCATTCATAAATAGTTAATCTTCAAGCTTTTTAAGATCGATGCTGATGGCGGTTTCTTCCATCTTGCGTTTGGGCTGGCCGGCCTGGTCGTCGCCGCGGGACGATGACGACAACGTGACTTCTTCGCGGGAGCAAATGACGTTGTTGCCGCCGCCTTCAAGTTGAACGGTCACTTTCCGGGTCAGCAGATTGCGGTCGACGATTCGGCCCCGGCCTTGGGCGCATTCGCAGAATTCACCGCGGCGCGGCATGCCTTTTTCGAGTTCCAGATAACCTTCGTGCTCGTATTTGAGACAGCATTTCAGCCGTCCGCAGGCGCCGGAAATCGTGGTAGGGGTCAGCGACAAGTCCTGTTCCTTGGCCATCTTGACATTGATCGAGGAAAATTCCCGAATGAACGAACTGCAACACAGCGGCCGTCCGCAGACGCCGATGCCGCCATAGATTGCGGTTTCGTCGCGAACGCCGATCTGGCGCAACTCGATGCGGGAGGAGAGGGCGTGGGAAAGTTCCTTCACCAGTTCCCGGAAATCGACGCGGCCGTCGGCGGTAAATTGGATCGTGGCCAGTTTGGTATCGAACGAGAAATGAGCGTTGAGCAATTTCATCGGCAGATTGAGGCGTTCGACGAATTTCTGGGCGGTTTTGAAGGCGGACGACGCCTTGGTTTCGTTTTCCTTGGCCTTGCTCTGATCGGCCTCGGTGGCCTGCCGCTGAACCCGCGGCAACTTGTCTTTATCGTCCTCGGGAACGGGTTCGCCGCACTGACAAACGACCTGGCCGTAGTCCAGGAAAAAGTCTTTCCGGACAATCACCCAGTCTTTGATTTTAATATTCAAGGTGTCCGCAGCGCGGGCCCGATATCTTGCGCCGTTTCCTAGGCGGACATCACACAGTATATCCATTCGGCTACTCCCGTTATGATCAATTCGCTACCAAACTATAAGCTAAACTCTGGCCGGGGAGATTTCAACCGGAATGGCGGGAATCGGGATCATTAAACTCGAAATTGAGGAATGCGGCGGAAGTCTTAATTCAGGACGTCCCGGAACCCGGCCGGAATCCGAAGCGGCAACCCATCAGACATGCGTCCGACGGATAAGAAGCAAGGGCATGACCGGCCGCAGCCAGCCGGCGATATCCCTGTTTTTCCCAGAACGGGGCCGATTGCTGAATGGCGGTCAAATGCGACCGGCCGCAGTCCAGCGCGGCGGCGGCCGTCCGAACCGCCCGCAGCAATTCCGGCGCGAGATGCCGTCCGCGCCATTCCGGATGAATCGCCAGATCGTGCAGATAAAGTGAATCGGACTCGGTCGGCAACGCGTCCAGATAAACGTGCAGGGCAGGTGCGTCGCCATAGTGCCACGGATGCGCCAACACGTAACCGGCCACCTGCCCCGCCGGGTTCAGGGCGACGAAACAACTGGTCGGCGACAGCTCCAACTTACGGGCGATAACCGTCTGCGATTCCGGTTCGATTTCATGATAGGCCGCCGTTTGGATCGCCATTACGCCGTCCAGGTGGCACGGCATCATCGAGTGGATGGTAAACATGATGGTTCGGGCGATCTTCAGGGCTCGTCGGGTTTTTCGTCGGCGCCGCCGGTAACTTTAACCCGGCTGTCCTGATCGTCTTTTTTGTTGGCAAGCAAGTCGCGAACGGTCTGGCTGTATTTTTCGCCCGGGCGGGAACAATAGCTGAAAATTTCTTCCCCGTTGACTTTGACCAGCACCAGATAGCCGTCGGACTCATACCCGATTCGTTCCCGGGGACTGGCGTTGGAGGCCCGGCGGTCGACTGCCGTCAATTCCTTGGACTTGACTTCGAGACTGACATTGTGGCTGGGGTCGCAGGTTACGGTTTTGCTGCCGCGGTCGAAAATTTTCAACTCGTTGCCGCCGGCAAACGGCTTGGCCACGAAATAATACTCGACCTTATAGGTAACCGCGTCGGTCCCGGTATTACGGATTTTTATTTCGATGCTTTTCTGAGTCAACAGATTTTTACGATAGCCGCCGCCCCAGTAAGCCCGTCGTTTGAGTTCTTCCTTATGCAGGTCTTTGCCGGTGGCGGACACCGTAATCCGGGAATGGCTTTTCACCATCGCGCCCGCTTCGCTCAACGCCGGCGTTGTTCCGACCGCGTTCAACGTCAGCGGGACCAGTCCGGTCAGCAGACCGATTCCGCCGAGGATCCATCCCGTCGATTTTTTCATTGCTGCGATCGGTCCTTCCTTACTTTGCCGGGGCGGGGTTCGGCAAGGGGTTCACGCCTTGTTGCCGGGCTTCCGCCAGATTGATCAATTGATAATTCCAGTCGTCCCGGCGGTCCGATTCGAAATGCGCCGTATTGTCGTCGAAGCGGCTCTGCCCTTCTTTGACTGCTTCCGGGAACGTGTATTGTCCCATCATGCCGACATCGAGATAGACGGTTTCGTCGCCGAATTCGTCCAGGTCTACGGCGACCATCATATGTTCCGGCATCAGCACCAGGCTGACATCCAGTCCGGCCTTCCGCAGCGCGGCGGCCAGCAGCAGACAGCCGACCGACCCATTGCTCTTGGTCAAATCCTGCTTGCCGCCGGGCAGCGGCAACTCCAGCCGACCGAAATCGGTATCTTCCGGAAATCCCTTGGGAATGGCGTCGAAACGATATCCCCGATGGGCCATCGTTTCCCAGATGGCTTCGACCTCCGCCAGCACCCCGATATCGTCTTTCTGATACCCGGCCAGACAGTCGATGCGACCGGACTTCAACGCGTCCTGAATAATCGCGTCCGCCAGCGGCTGATTTTCATCCACATATGCCGCCAGCATCCAGGGCTGGTCATGCGGCACTCCCATACAGTCGGTATAGGCGTAAACGCATTCGGTTACCGGCCGGATTTCCAGCGATTTCACGATTTCCGGACCGGTCTTTCCGTTGATCGTCACTTTAAAAGTCAGTTTTTCGACCGTGGTCGCCCGGTGCGACGCCAGACCGGCATCGTTGTATTTCAGCGGCGGAAAAATGCGGTACACGCAGTCGTTTTGCGGTAACGTCACCGTGAACACGCTGGTTTTAATGAGATCGGTGCCGCTGATGCGGATCTTGACCTGACAATTGTCGACCGGTGCGCGGATCGCCACCCCTACGGTGCCCCACGAGTCGCCCATCCGGAACGGATCGTCGTTTTCCTGATCGTCGCCGTCTTCATCGTCTTTCATGTTGGCCGTAGCAATCAGGTAGGACGGAAACAGGTTTTCCCCCATTTCAAAAATCGGACTCCAGCCGCCCGGCGGCAATTGCGGTACCCGTTCCAGCGCGGCAGGCGCCGAGTCATCATCTCCGGACGCTGTCTTCGCTTCCGCTCCCGCCGCCGCCCCGCTCAGCATCAGTGTCATCGTCATGACGATCGATAACCATAAAACGTTTTTCTGAATTCGCATTTTGTCCACTCCCATCATCAAAACACAGGCCGTCCCGCAATCCGGCTGCGGCGCTTAACATAAACCATTTATACCATTAATCAAACGGTTCCGGGATTCCGGCCGCTTCGCGGTCGGCCAGCGATTCCGCTCCGGGTCGCACCCGGTTTTTCGGGGTTTTTCCCCGAAGACTCGTTTGGAGATTTCCGACAAAAGAGCGCGGCCGGACCAATCTTTTGGGTATGGTTTCTGTAATTCAAAGTGCGTTAAAACGCGAAAAACGGAAAATCGGATCGAAAAAAAAGTGAAGTTCGGCGACATTTTTGTAACGATTCCCGGAGATAACGGTTAAAACGTTGCCGTGACGCGATTTTTTTGCTTTTTTCTCCGGTTACGACTTTGACTTTTCCATCCGGACTACTAGATTAGTGATTCACATTTTGTTCAAGTTAAGAAACGGATACTGGCGACAGGAAAGTTTCTACAAGTTTAATAAACCCAATCATAAAAGGAAAGCGACTATGATCAAGGTTGGTATCAATGGTTTCGGCCGCATTGGCCGTATGGTCTTTCGCGCAGCGGTGGAAAATTTCAGCAAAGACATTCAGATCGTCGGGATCAACGACTTGCTCGATCCGGAATATCTGGCCTACATGCTGAAGTTCGACTCCGTTCATGGCAGATTCAACCATGACGTGAAAGTCGAAGGCAGCTGCCTGGTCGTCAACGGCAACAAAATCCGTCTGACCGCCGAAAAAGATCCGGCCACCCTGAAATGGGATGAAGTCGGCGCCGATATCGTCGTCGAATCCACCGGTCTGTTCCTGACCAAGGAACTGGCGGAAGCCCATCTCAAAGCCGGCGCCAAAAAAGTGATTATGTCCGCTCCGAGCAAAGACGATACTCCGATGTTCGTCTATGGCGTGAACGACAAGACCTATGCCGGTCAGACCATCATCTCCAACGCTTCCTGCACCACCAACTGCCTGGCCCCGGTGGCCAAGGTGTTGCATGAATGCTTCGGCATCAAACGCGGTCTGATGACCACCGTTCATGCCGCTACTGCGACCCAGAAGACCGTCGACGGCCCGTCCAAGAAAGATTGGCGCGGCGGCCGCGGCATTCTCGAAAACATCATTCCGAGCTCCACCGGCGCGGCCAAGGCCGTCGGCAAGGTGTTGCCCGAACTGAACAAGAAGCTGACCGGGATGTCGATGCGCGTTCCGACCTCCGACGTGTCGGTGGTCGACCTGACCGTCGAACTGAACAAAGAAGCTTCCTATGACGAAATCAAAGCCGCGATGAAGAAAGCCAGCCAGCACGAACTCAAGGGCGTACTCGCTTACACCGAAGAAAAGGTCGTGTCGACCGACTTCCGCGGTGAAAGCTGCACCTCGATCTTCGATGCCGAAGCCGGTATCGCGCTCGACAGCACGTTCGTCAAAGTCATTGCCTGGTACGACAATGAATGGGGCTATTCCAACAAGGTTCTGGAAATGGCCCGCGTCATTGCGAAGAAATAATTTCGCCGACGCGTAATTCATAAAGCCGAGGAGGGCGGGTGGTCCAAAACTGCCCGCCCTTTTTTGTCTGGATCAACTTTTTCAGGAAGGATACGAATGATGAATCTGAATAAAAAGACGCTCCGCGACATCGATCTCAAAGGCAAACGCGTGGTGATGCGCGTAGACTTCAACGTGCCGATCAAAGAAGGCAAAATCAAGGACGATACCCGCGTGACCGCGGCGCTCCCGACCATCAAATATGTGATCGAACACGGCGCCAGCCTGGTGTTGCTCTCTCACCTCGGCCGTCCCGAAGGCAAAGGCTATGAAGCCGATTTCAGCCTGAAACCGGTGGCCGATCACCTCGCCAAGTTGTTGGGCAAACCGGTCAAATTCGCCACCGACTGCATCGGCGACGAAATCGTCGCCCAGAGCAAGGCCCTGAAGGCCGGCGAAGTGATGGTCTGCGAAAATACCCGCTTCCACAAAGCCGAAGATATGAAAACCAAGACGCCGGAAGACAAAGAAAAGATGCGCGCCTTCGCCAAAGAGCTGGCGAAACTCGGCGATCTCTATTGCAACGACGCCTTCGGCACCGCCCATCGCGCCCATGCCTCCACCGCCGTTATCTGCGATTTTATCGGCAAGCAGAACAGCGTGGCCGGGTTCCTGATGGAAAAAGAACTCCAGTATCTCGGCAAGGCCGTGGCCGATCCGAAGCGCCCGTTCGTGGCGATCATCGGCGGGGCCAAGGTTTCCGGCAAGCTGGAAGTGCTCGCCTCCCTGATGGAAAAGGTCAACACCATTCTGATCGGCGGCGGCATGGCCTATACGTTCCTGAAAGCCATGGGCCATAAGATCGGCAAGTCCCTCGTCGAAGAAGAACTGCTCGATACCGCCAAGCAAACCCTGGCCAACGCCAAGGCCAAAGGCGTTAAATTCCTCCTCCCGATCGACAACGTGGAAGCCGACAACTTCGACAACGCCGCCAACCGCAAAGTGGTCGGCAACGACATCGACGACGGCTGGATGGCGCTCGACATCGGGCCGAAGACCGTGGCGCTTTACGCGGCGGAAATCGCCGGCGCCAAAACGGTGGTGTGGAATGGTCCGATGGGCTGTTTCGAAATGGCCAATTTCGCGGCCGGCACCATGGGCGTCTGCAAAGCCGTGGCCGACAGCGGCGCAGTGAGCATCATCGGCGGGGGCGACTCCGTTTCCGCAGTCAACCAGAGCGGTTTGGCCGGCAAGATGAGTCACATCTCCACCGGCGGCGGCGCTTCGCTGGAATTCCTTGAAGGCAAGGAACTCCCGGGGGTGGCGGCGCTGGCCGACGCCTAATCGTCAACGCATCATCGGCTGTCGGCGGGATACTGCCGGCAGTCTCATTCAGACTATACTACTAAGGAAGAATATCTCATGGCTAGAAAAACCATTATCGCCGGAAACTGGAAAATGAATCTGACCGTCGCCGAAGGCAAGGCGCTGGTTACCGCGCTCAAGCCTCAGGTGGCCGGTTTTACCAATATGGAAATCGTCGTTTGCCCCACGTTTACTTCTCTCTATGGGGTTATGGAAGCGGCTCGCGGTTCCAACATTCAGGTCGGCGCGCAGAACGTGCACTGGGCTCCCAACGGCGCTTTCACCGGTGAAATTTCGGTGGGCATGCTGAAAGAAGTCGGCATCGATTACGTGATTATCGGTCACAGCGAACGCCGCCAGTATTTCGGCGAAACCGACGCCACCGTCAACCAGCGCGTAAAAGCGGCGTTGGCGGGCAGCCTGAAACCGATCGTCTGCATCGGCGAACTGCTGGCCGACCGCGACGGCGGCCGGACCGAAAAAGTGCTCGACACCCAGTTGCGCCAGGGCCTGGCCGGACTGACGGTTGCCGACATGAAACGGACCGTGCTGGCCTACGAACCGGTCTGGGCGATCGGTACCGGCAAGACGGCGACGCCCGCGATGGCGCAGGAAACGCATGCCTACATCCGCAAGGTTCTGAGCAGCATGTTCGGCGCCGAAGTGGCGGAAACCGTGCGGATTCAGTACGGCGGCAGCATGAAGCCGGAAAATGCGCAGTTGCTGGTATCGCAGCAAGACATCGACGGCGGTCTGATCGGCGGCGCCAGCTTGAAAGCCGACAGCTTTGCCGCGTTGATCAAGAACAGTAACGTGTAAATTTCGACGATAAATCGTAACTCTGCTCATGATCGGTTTGACATTGAGCCGATTATGGGTAGAGTATACAAATTAAACGTGGATATCATTCGGATTGCGAGTTGAAGGATGAACGCACTGATTATTGCTTTGTATGTGATTATCGTTCTGGTGTCGTTGCTGTTGATCGGGTTGATTCTGGTTCAGCAGTCCAAGGGCGGCGGCGGTCTGGGCGGTACGTTCGGCGGCATGGGCGAATCGGTTTTCGGAGCTCGCGCGGCCGGGCATTTGTCGAAATTGACCGTGGTGATGACGACGTTATTCTTCGTCTTGATCTTGTTGCTGGCGGTTTTGACCAGCCATCGGGGGCATGAAGGCATTCAGTTTTCCAAGGGGAAAACGACGTCCGCGCCGGTTCAGCCGGCGCCTTCCGCCAACCCGACCGTTCCGACGAAATAGAGCAGAAAATATTGCCGGGGGAGGCAAAACGCAATAAGTTCAATACTTTATTGCGTGGTTGGTTTGTAAAATTTTGAACCTCAACTATATTCCTAAACGGATTTAGACATTTAGAGGAATAGAAATGGCGAGAAAACGTTTGTGGTGCCGGGTCGCAGGCTGGCTCATGCTTTGTTTTTTTCCTCTTCTGGCATTTGCTCAGACCAGCGGTAAAAACGAAGACCCGATCGTAAAACTGTTGCTGAAAGAAACGCCGAACATCAAATTTGCCAATGAAGCCAACATTGAAAAGGGCGGGACGTCAAAATGGTTGGTCGTTGAAGTCGAATTCGTCGCCACGGAAAAGAAAGTATCGCGGGATAAATACAGCTGGATCGATAACCTGCGCGTCCAGTTCGACATTTTGATTCCTTCCACCTACAACGGCAAACCGGTCTATGCCCTGCTTTCCGGAGAAACCATTTATTGGGGTATTCCGCTGGATGGCAAACAACATTTAATTGACGGATTCGTGCCGCCCCAGGTTCTTCACCGCTATCTCCGCGACGGCGTTAAACTGAGCAAAACCTTGCTCGACGATTTTGACGCCCGCATTTCCCTTTATACCAAAGACAAACGGTTGCTGGCCCGCTACTACAATGTCAAAAAGGCCAATGGGGTGGGCGATGTGAGCCGTCGTTTCGATCAGGCGGAAGATGGCGTTACCGGGGGTGTGATCCGGGTGAAAGATGCGATTTATCCCCGGAATAAATCGCCCTGGCAATATGTCAGTTTCGGTTCGATGGATTTAATCAAACCGGATGAGAGCAAATAACAGGTTATCATGGCAAGACTCGATCCCATACTCGCAATTGATATCGGCGGCGACAGCCTGAAGGTAGCGGAATTTACATTCCCTAACGACGACAGTCTGGTCCTGGAAAATTTTGCCGTAGCCGAGTATGGCGGCGATCTGAAAGAAGAAGATCTGCTGGTTTCGCTCACCGATGCGTTGAAAGAAACCATTTCCGATAAGAAATTCAAAGCCAAAAAGGTCTATGTTTCGATTTCCGGCCAATCGGCCTTTATCCGTTTCTCCAAACTTCCCCCCGTCGGCGATGAACCCGACCGCATCGGCCAACTGGTCGAATATGAAGCGCGCCAGCATATGCCGTTTGCCATGGATAAGGTCGTGTGGGATTATCAGCTGGTGAAGAATCCCGAAGATGAAGACATGGACGTGATGTTCGTGGCGATCAAAGAAGACTTCATCCTCAATATTACCAACATTCTGGAACAATGCAAAAAGACGATCGTCTGTGTGGATACCGCGCCGACCGCCTGTTATAATTGTTGCTGTGCCAACAAACTCGGCGTGGAAGATTGTGAAATGGTGCTGAATATCGGCGGCCGGTGTTCCACGCTGGTGTTTGTCGATAACGGCCGTTATTTTGTGCGTTCCATTCCGATCGCCGGCCATTCCATTACGCAGCAGATCAGCCGCGAATTCAATATCCCGTTTGCCGATGCCGAAGAAATGAAGCGCCGGCACGGTTTCGTGGCGCTCGGCGGCGCGTATGAAGAGCCCGACTCCGAAGTGGCGGCCACGGTGTCCAAGATCATCCGCAACGTCATGACCCGGCTGCACGGGGAAATCAATCGTTCGATCAACGTTTACCGGTCGCAATGGAAAGGCCGCAAGCCGGCCCGCATTTGGTTGGCCGGCGGGAGTTCCGTGATGGCGTTCACGCCCCGGTTCTTCTCGGAAAAACTCCGGATCAATGTGGATTATCTCAATCCGTTTCCGATTGTAACGTTGGGTTCCAACATCAAGAAAGAAGAATTGATTGAAGTTGCCCATATGTTTTCGGAAGTGATCGGGCTGGGACTGCGGCATATTGCCAAATGTCCGATTGAAATTTCACTGAAGCCCAAGTCGGTTAAAAGCCAGCAGTCCTTGAAACAGAAAGTTCCCTATTTTCTGGCCAGCTGTTTTACGATTGTGCTCTGTCTGGTGATCTTTCTTTTCATTATGGTCAACCTGAAAAACCGCGACCAGGAACGGGTGCAGGTGGCGCAGGAAGAAATCAATAAAACGCAGAAACTCGGTACGGAAGTCAAGACGGCCAAAGGCAATCTTGACGGAATTGCCGCCCAATATAACGATGTGCAGAATATCTTTACCCAGCGCACGGTGTGGCCGGCGGTGATCAACGAACTCCAGAAAGTGCTGCCCGACAATATGTGGCTGGTCACGGTGAAAGGGGTGGCATCCGAAACCAAGACGGTGGTGGCCGCGCCGAAAGAAACCGCGTCGCCGCGTCGTAGTCGTCGTGGCGGCGGTGGCGGCGGCGGTGAAATGATGCCTCCGGGCGGTCCCGGCGGCGGCATGCCTTTGTTCGGCGGCATGGGTGGTGGTCCGAACGGCGGCGGCGATGATGCCACGATCCAGTCGGCGGAAATGTCCTGGCTCCGGATTATCGGCCACACGCTGGTGATGAGTCAGATGCAGGATGCGGTGGAAAGTTTCAAGGACAACCTGCTGAAAACCGGGGTGTTTACCAGTGAAAAAGAAGATATTCGACTGGTGGATTATGTTCCCGCCCGCGGGAAGATGAATGTTACCACCTTTACCATGGAAATCAAATTGAAAAAGACGATAACCAAGTAGCGGCTTTATTGAGATGGAAATCATTAAGAAAAACTTGATTCTGTTCATTGTTCTGACGCTCACCGTCATTGCGTCGGCGGTGTTGCTGGTTTTTGTTCTGATCGCGCACAGCGATATGATTGCGTCGGTCCAGAAAATTGACGAGATCAAGGCTCAAATCGTCGAACTTCAGCGTCAGAAACCGGCGCCGGGCAATACCAATTTGATCCGCATCAATAAGGATACGGAAAATTTCAAACGTAAACTGGCGGACATTTACCATTATTTCGGCATTACGTATTATGATGCGTTTCAGGCCTTCGTTCAGGCGCTCGGCATGAATGAAGAAACGTTCATGTCCAAGTTCCGCGACTTCTGGTCACAGAATGCCATTCGTGGTTCCAATACCCAGCAGCTGTTCATCAAATTCATGCAGAGTCTGGATCAGGATAAATTGAGCCGGGGCCGGGAAAACTTTCGTTCCATCTATCAGAAACAAACGTTGGAAAAAATCAACGACGCCAATATCAACGATATTATTTTTTATACCATCGGGGTCAATCGTCCGTTGTCGCCTGCCGGGGCGCGGTCTTTCCTGACCGGGTTTCAGGAAGAACTGCTGCGCGTTTTCGACGATCATAAGATTGCCATCGGCGAAAATGTTTCGTCCTTCACGTTCAGCCGTTATTTTTCGTCGGAACTGCCCCGGACCGAAGATATTCCCGCGATTATTGAAATCAGTAATATTATCGGGGACGTGTGCATTCGGGCCGCCCACTCCGGGATTTCCCGGATCGACTCGATATCCCGAGGTCCGCTCGACGGTACCGGGGACGGCAAATTTATCCGCTATCGGGTCAATTTCGATGTTGCCGGGGATATGGCGTCGCTCCGCAAGTTTCTCAACAGTCTTGAAGACGCCTACAAAGTCAATCGGATTTATGTGATCCGCAATCTCAGTTTTGAACAGGTTAACGACCGGGTGAGCGAATTTACCAGTGACGGCGCGGGCAATACGGTCGCCAAGACGTTGACGGTTAAGGAAGAACAAGCGATTTCCGAAGCGGAAAAGGCCCGGCAGGCCGCATTGGAAAAGGTTCGGAAAGCGGCGCCGAAAAAGGATTTTTCGCAGGAAAAGAGTTATGGGAAAGCAATCTTCGGCGGTCTCACCGGCGCGGCTAAACTGGTGAAAATGTCGCTGGAAATGGATTACGTGATGTTTGTCCGGGAAAAGTTTACCATTCAGGAATAACCGACGGTGCAAGTGAGGAGTGTCGACCTTGGAGTTCATTAAGAACCATTACGAAAAGATTATTCTGGCCATATTGCTGATTTTGTTTGTCCTGGCCTTGATCTATCAGATTCAGATCATTACTAATATCAGCAGAATTACGCCGGAATCCCTTGCCATTCCCAAAAAAGACGGGGAGTACGAATCGATTAATTTCAAGGCGGATCTCTATAATCCGTCTTTTATGCTCAATAAGGACAGCAAATGGCTGCCGCGGACGAAATTCAATCCGCAGGATCAGTTTGTCACGGATCTCTGCATGCCGTTCGAAATCGCCCGGTGTCCGCATTGCACCGCGTTCATTCCTCGTGCCTGTTTCAGAAATGATCCGCATAAGTGTCCGCTGTGCGGCGGCAGTCTGCCGGAGCCGCCTCCGGATCCGCCCGAAGGCGCCGATCCCGGCGACGATACCGATGGCGATGGCATTTCCGATGCCGTTTGCAAAAAATATGGGTGGAATGTCAACGATCCCAATAATGCGCTGCGCGATACCAGCGGCAACGGTTTTACCAACTTGTTCAAAGTGCAGAATCCGGCGAACGACGGGAAGTCGTGCGATCTGGTCGATCCGAAGTCTCATCCGCCGCTTTGCTTCCGGCTTTATGTGGCGGAAATCAAGCGGATTGTTCTGGGGGTGAAATTGAAGAAATTGCAGGAACGCGGCGAAAGCCGCAGCGATTGGGACATCCAGATTGACATTAAGAAGAAACGCGACTGGGGTACCAAGTTCTGCAAAATCAACGATACCATCAAAATCGGTCGTACCGACTATAAGATTATCGACTGCAACCGCAAGCAGGAAGAAGAATATAACAAAGATACCAAGAGCAACGAACTGAAAGACAAGTCCGAAGTTACGATCCAGGCGGTCAACGGCGACGACAAGGTCGTGATGGTCGTGGATCAGCCGGTTTATTCGCCCAAGGAAACGGCGTTTCTGCGCGATGTGGGGGACAATGACAAACGCTATGTGGTCGAACAGGACCGCGTTTTCCAGATGGGCGAGCCCCGGATCGGCATTGAAAAATACAAGGTATTGCAGATTGACTCCAGCCGGAAAGTGGTGCAGTTGAAACGCGAATCCGATAATAAGATCTTTGAAATTTCGTCCAAAAAACGGTTTGAATTCGAATCGCTGGGGGAAAACAACAATCGGGAAGGAATGCCGCCGGAGATGGCTCCGGGCATGCCGGGCAACATGACCATCAATCCGGCGACCGGAATGCCGATCGGGCAGCCTCAGCCCGTTACCCACAGCCGGCGGACAACACGGCGTTAACTGTAAAAGAGAAACATTTATAATAATCTTATTTAGGAAAGCGGGAATCTGAAGATGGTACAGCGAATGGTAGAAAAAAGTCTGGCGGCAACAGCCTTGTTGCTTTTGTTGTTCACTCCGGGATGGGCGGCAGACAGCAAGGCCAAGACTGCCGAACAGAAGCAGCAGGAAGTCGACCATGCGGTAGAACAGCGGGTCCTGCAGCTCAATACGGTGCTGGCCACGGCGGAAGTCAAAATGACGGATGCCCGCAAAGCATTTTCCCTCAACAATTATGAAGTAGCGGCCAAGACCGCGCAGGAAGCCAAAGCACTGGTGGAACCGCTGCAAGGGCCGCTGGCGGCATCGAAGCTGCACAGCATCGTGGGATTTATCAATTCCGTCAACTATCATTGGGCGCGGCAGCTGTTGAACGACGCCCGCAAGGCTTACATTGCCGGGAAATATGAAGCGACCATTTCCAATGCCCGGAAGGCCGTTGCGGTAGATTCTTCCTGCGATCAGGAAGCCGACAGCATTATTAAGCTGGCGGAGAAGAAGTTGAGTTACGTCAATGTCACGAGCGCCACTTCCATCAATAGACTGGACCCCGACTACGCCAAGACGCAGGATGAAATCAAGGTCATGTTGCGGGAAGCCCAGATTCTGATCAACAATAAACTTTATGACCGCGGCCGGGACGTCCTGGAAAAGATTCTGCTGAAGGATCCGTTCAACCAGCGGGCCGTCGGTATGCTCAACGAGCTTTATCAGCAATTGTATTCCGTGGCGGACAAGCGCCGGCAGATTGAATATGAAGAACGCATGGAACAGTTGGAATACAACTGGAGCGAACAGGTGCCGCCGGTGGAAGGGACCAAGATCGACAATGTCGTTCCCGAAGCCGATGCCAATGCCAAGGCCAATCTCCAGGAAAAAATGCAGCGGATCATTTTCGACAATCTCGAATTTGACGAAGCCTCCATTACTTCGGTGGTTCAGCACCTCAATACGCTCAGCAAACAGGCCGACCCCGATGGAACCGGCGTCAGCATTGTGTCCAACCTGACCAACGCCGAATCGGCGGAAGTTCCCCGCATTACCATGAGTTTCGATCATATTCCGATGTCGGAAGCCCTGCGTTATATTTGTCAGGGGGCGGGGCTGAAGTACAAAATCGAAGAAAAAGCCGTCATCATCGGGGATAAGAACATCGACCCGATGGACACCCGTTTCTTTAAGGTTCGGGCGGCCCTGGTGGCATCCATTCTTCAGAGCGCGAGCGATTCTTCTCTGAAAACCGCGGAAGACCGGGATAATTTCACGGACAAAGACGGTGGCAGCAAAACCGATCTCAAAGATACTTTCAAGAAAAAAGGCAGCAGCGGCAGCAGTAAAAGCAGCGGCAGCAGCAGTGCCAAGACCGAAACGGTAGCCGGCGGCGGAGTCGGCAATGTTGCCAATACTTCCAGCAGTAATTCCGGCGATGCGCTGAAAGAATATTTTGTCGATCGCGGGATCAATTTCGATGAAGGTTCTACTATCGCTTACGACCGCCGCGCCGGGAAGCTGATCGTCAAGAACACGTATGAAAACCTTCGCAAACTGGAACATCTCCTCCGGGATTTGGATATTTCCACCCCGTTGGTGCTGGTGGAAGCAAAAATTGTGGAAATGACGCAGTTGGAAGTCGAAGAATTGGGCTTTGACTGGGTTTTTGCCTCGACCAGCAATATCAACTCGCACTGGAACGTTCCCGCCAACGAGACGATTTTGCGGCACTATTCCGCCGATAGCGCCAACTCCGACGCCACCGGGCAATCGACCACCAGTGCCAACGGTACCGTGACGACGGCAACCGATGACCGCGCTTATCGTGTGGTCAATAATTTGCAATTGCTTCCCGGCAGCAGCGATTTCTCCCTGGGGCTGACGGTCAATGCCATCGACCAGCATGAAAAACAGGAAGTGCTGTCCGCCCCGAAGGTGATTGCCACCAGCGGGACCACCGCCTTGATTCGAATGGTGGAAGAATGGTATTTTCCGACCTCATGGTCCGACCCGGAATTGTCCGTGTCTTCCAGTTCGGTCCAGTTCACGCCGCCCAAGCCGGACTTCGGCGACAAGACCGATATCGGGATTCGGTTTGAAGTGACGCCGACGGTCAGCCCCAATAATTATACCATCAGTCTCCATTTGATTCCGCAGGTAATTGCGTTTTCCAGCTGGATGAAATATCCGATTTACATGAAGGTGGGCAATACCGTCATCGGGGATTCTTCCTCGACCAGCACCAACTATAGCACGAACATCATGATGCCGATTATCTCCCGGCGCGACTTGGATACGAATGTTAAAGTATTCGACGGCGAAACCATTGTTCTGGGCGGGATGTTGCAGGACCAAGCGGTGGAACGTAACGATAAATGGCCTATTCTGGGGGATATTCCGCTGGTCGGACGGCTGTTCAGCTCTCAGCTCAGCGATTCCGAAAAGGTCAATCTGTTGATCTTTGTGACGGCTCGTCTGGTTAATAACGACGGGGTGCCGGTTCGAGAAAACTCGATGCGCGGACTGCCTGACTTTAATCGCTAATAAAACTAAATATAGTTGAGATATGGAGGCGAGAATGATGTTTTTGCGAACGATGTCCGGCGGCGGCCTGGCGCTGGTCTTCTGCTATCTGGTCTTGATGTCCACGGCATCGGGGCAGGCGACTCAGAAAGAACTTACCGGGGTGACTCAGGATATCCGAATGGAAGATCTGGCCCGCCAGGAAGCCTACAAGCGCGCCAACCGCCTGATTAATGAAGGTCATGCCGCCTTGGGCGGGAAAGAATATCAGAAAGCCGTCGATCGATATCTCGAATCGATCAAGCAGCTGGAAAAATGCAGCGCCAGCCGGAGCATCATTTTACAGAAAGAAGACGCCGTCAAACGCCTGATCGCGCAGACGTATGAATTCTGGTCCCGCGATCTCTATATTCAGGCGGAAGAAAAACTCAAGATTCAGAATATGGCGGATGCCATCAAGTTGTGCGAACAGGCCTCGGAAATCTATCCGCCGTCCAAGGCGCGCAATGACGAACTGATCAAGCTGTATCAGGAAACGCAGAAAACGTTGATTTATCGCCAGGCCACCAAAGAAGATACCGTGATTCCGGATATGGAACAGCGCAAATTCAATATTGACGTGCTGATGCGTCAGGCCCGTGCGTACTATGATGCCGGGCAGTTTGAAAAGGCGCGTTCCAAATGCGAAGAAGTGCTGGTGATCGATCCCTATAATTCCGAAGCCATCAACTATGTCTATAAGGTGAATCTGACCCTCCAGAAACGCGCCAAGCAGCGGTTCGACATGACCCATATCGAACGAATTTCCGAAGCGGAGTGGAAAGGGGTGTCGCCGCTGATTCCGAAAACCTATTCCTCCGATATGAGTGCATCGGCCAGTCCGATTAAAAAAGAAGTGGCCGAAGACCTGATCCATAAGAAGTTGAAGAATATCATTATCGACCACATCGAATTCGAAGAAGTGACCATTCCGACGGTGGTGAAATATCTGAAGATGCGCAGCAAGCAGATCGACCCGGAAAAGGTCGGCGTCAATATTTTTCTGCGATTGCCGGTGGCCGGTGAAACGGCTTCCGCGAGTCAGAACAATGCGGCCGGCATGGAAGGTCTTCCGCCTGGAATGCCGGGGGCGGCTGCTCCCAGGGCCACGACCACGAAACGCAAAGCCAAAAGCGATAATGCCGATGCCGCAGCCAACGGCGGCGGCGATGCCAATGCCAATGCCAATGCCAATGCCGCCGGAGATAATCCGGATGACAGCAGCGATAGCAGCGAGGAAGGCGGCGGCGAAGGAGAAAATACCGCCGGGTTGCCGACCGTGACTATGGTGGTCGATGAAATTTCCCTCGGCGATGCCATTCGTTACATTTGTCGGGCGGCCAATTTGAAATACCGGGTGGAAAAATACGCCGTGGTCATCGCGCCGCAGGATGTGCCGCTGGATGACGTGGAAACGCAGATTTACCCGATTGAACATGAATCGATCGACTCGATCGGCGGCGGCGATCCGGCCGCGGTCAAGCAGCATTTCGAAACGCGCGGCGTGACATTCCCCGCCGGGGCGAAGATCGTCTATGACAGCCGGATCAGCCGGTTGATTGCCACCAATACTCCGGAAAATCTGAAAAAAATCGAAGCCATCATTCACAACGAATTGAATGCGATCGATCCTCAAGTGTTGATCCAATGCAAGTTCGCGGAAATTTCGCAGAATGACTTGGATGAATTGGGCTTTGATTATGCCGTCAGCAATAACGGGTACCCCTCGTTCGACACGAACGACTCGGTGGTCCGCAATCTCTCCAACACCGCTCAGGACAAGGCCTTTTCCGCCACGTATACGGACCGCGGGTACAGCATCGGCGCCACGGTTCACGCGCTGAACCAGTGCGACACGCTGGATATTCTTTCCACGCCGCGCGTTACGACATTAAACGGTCAGGAAGCCACGATCCGCATGGTGCGCGACGTCTATTACCCGTCCGACTATTCCGATCCTCAGGTTTCCACCGTGACGGGGACGAGCAACAACTCTTCCGGCAACAGTTCGTCGACGACGATTACCTCTTATATCGGTTCGATTCCTAACTTCGACGAAGTGACGGAAGAAGGGATTATTCTGAAGGTAACGCCGAACGTGGACGCCGACCATTACACCATTACGCTTGACATGGCCCCGATTATTCAGCGTTTCGTCGGCTGGGCCGACTATTCCTATAAGGTGACGCTGGACTCCGATAGCGATAATCCTTATACGGTGACCAATATTCTGAAAAAGGCGGTTATCGCCGCTCGAACCGTTGAAACCACGGTGTCCGTTTACGACGGTGAAACCATCGTTCTCGGCGGGGTCATCAGCGATCAGGTCGACTCGGTTACGGACAAGGTTCCTGTCCTGGGTGACGTTCCGTTCTTCGGACGGTTCTTCCAGTCGCAATATCAGACCAAGACCAAGAAAAACCTCTTGATTTTCCTGACCTGCCGGCTGGTCAACCCCGATGGAACTCCGCTGCATGAACGAAAATCCCGCGGGTTGCCGACCTATCTGCCGGACCGCTAAAAAGAATTTTCTTTCCGGAAAAGAATCAAGCCGCCTGAATCAGGCGGCTTTTTTTTCCCCGCGATAACGCGATGTTGTTATCTGCCGGCAATCACAAAACGATTCCAGCCGTTGTAGTCTTTGATGATTTCCACGCGAGTGAAAAGCCCGATTTCCCGGCAGTTCTGTTGAATGGTTTCCGCCTGGTTGATGCCCAGCTCGAAAATAGCGAATCCGTCCGGCAGCAAATGGCGGGGCAACTGTTTGATCAACTTTCGGACGAGATCAAGCCCGTCGTCGCCGCCGTTGAGCGCCAGTTCCGGTTCGAAGTCGCGAACATCGTGCGCCAGCGCGGCCATCTCCGTTTCCGTGACGTAGGGAAGATTGGCCGCGACGACATCGCATTGCAGATGGGGTATTTTTTCGAACAGATTACTGCGCCGCAGTTTGACATTGCTCAGATGGTAACGGGCGCGGTTGTACCGGGCATATTGCAGCGCCTGTTCGCTGATATCGAGTCCGATGACTTTGGTGTCGCGCCGCTCGAACGCCACCGACAGCGCAATCGCGCCGGACCCGACGCCGACATCGCAGACGACCGCTCCGGCGGGAGCCTGGCGAATGACGTATTCCGCCAGCAATTCGGTCTCCGGACGCGGAATCAGGACTCCGGGGCCGACGCGGAGATTGAGTTCCCGGAATGCCGCCTGGCCGAGAATATACTGCAATGGCTCATGGAGCAGGGACCGACGTTTGACGCGATGGATCAGTTTTTTTTCTTCCAGCGGCGACAAGCTGCGGACTGCCGCCAGATAGAGTTCGAGACGCGGCATGCGTAGCGTTTCGGCAAACAGCATTTCCGCTTCCTGCCGGGCGTTTTCGATGCCGGATTCGTTGAATAACGTTACCGTTTGATTGAGCAGTTGCTGGACGTTCATCATCATAGTTCAACCGTTCCCCCTGGTCGTGGCGGCGCTCCCGGGCAGCAGCGGTTAATGGTCACCGGCCTCGGTAATGATGTCGACAAACTCTTCCGGAGAAATTTCTTCCAGATGTTTTCCCCTGGCCTGTAACTTTTCATTGACTTTGATGGCGGTCTCCGTCATTCGGTCATGGGTTTCTTCCGAGCCCCCCACCAGGAAGAAATTTTCACCGCGGGTGATGCGTTTGTGCCCGTCTTGATTGTCGAGCCCGATCCCCATCATCAAAGCTTTTTTATTGCTCCGCTGCTCACGGGGCGTTTCCATATTCCTACCTCGCCGTACCGCATTCTGATGTTTTACCGCATTCTAAAGTAACAACTACTATAAACGTTCCCGCCGATTTTCTCAACTCCCGACCGGGCGGAACTGCGAATATTTGTCCCGCCTGACAATAGACTCACAGCGTGGGTAGCGGGGAAGACCCGGGGCGCTTTTGAAGAAGCGCCCCATTTCTTTCCCGCGCCCCAATTTTGACCCCGCAAAACTTTTATTCTATTTATCTCTTTACGAAGCAAAGAGATAAATATATTAAAAAGTTTGAAAGTCAGAAAAATGGGGTCCGGGGGAAAACCTGGAAAAGTTGGCAAATTTATCGGGGTTTTTTCCCGGAAACTTGTTTTGTAACGTTGCGTGTATGGTTAAAAATCCGATTAATTTTCGGTTCGTCGTCTTGATTTCCGGGGCAAGTGGTTTTATTATTAATCATAACGCGCCGAAAAGGGTGCGGTATAAAAAGAAGAAAAAGAGTTCATGCAAGTTCAGAAGTTCCAATTTTACGGGTGGTGGCGGTTCCAGCGGTAATCCGCAGGGACTTGTTCTCTTCTGGGCAAGCAACTGATTGAAAAGACACTGCGGATTGACCGGTTTAAAACGGCAATCCGCTTTTTTTATGTTCAATTTTTAAGAGTAAAAATGAAAAGTATCGTCCATAACAACTTTTATTTCTGGCGTTGGTGGCGCAGTACCCGGGAGGTTCCGCGATGCTGATTCGTGCCGCATATACCGGCGGCCAGAACGACCAGAAAGCCGTGAATCTTCCGCAAGGAATGGTTCACGGCTTTTTTGTTATCAGCAGGTTAGTTGCAAGTTAAAAATTCAACAATTCACCATAAAAAAACGAATAAGTAAAGGGAAAGAAAATGTTCAAACCGAATTACGAGCAGTTTGCGGAACTGGCGGAACAAGGCAATGTGATTCCGGTCTGTCAGGAATATCTGGCCGACCTCGAAACCCCGGTGTCGGTGCTGAGCCGGTTTGCCGATGACGAACAGGTGTTTCTGCTGGAAAGCGTGGAAGGCGGCGAACGCTGGGGCCGATATTCGTTCCTCGGCATCAATCCCTACGCTATTTTCACCGTCGAAAACGGCAAGCCGTATCTCCGCAAAGGCGACCAGGTGACCGAACTCGACGCCAAAGACGGCGCGATGCTGGCGTTGCGTCAGGTGATGAAAGACATTCGCTACGCGCCGCTCCCGGGGTTGCCGCCGCTGCTCGGCGGTGCGATCGGCTACATCGGCTATGAAACCGTCGGCGAATTCGAAAAACTGCCGCCGCCGAAAAGCCCGCTCCACGAGCCCACCGCCTGTTTCATGCTGACCGACGAAATGATTGTGTTCGACAACGTCCGCCACACCGTGATCGTGTCGGTCTGCGTCCATCCCGCCGACCATCCCGATCTGCGGACCGGTTACGTTCACGCCTGCAATCGGATCAACGCCATCAGCAAAGTGCTCCGCGCTCCGGCGCCGGGCATCGGCGAAAGTCCGGTGGGCATCGAACAGCCGGAGCTGAAGTCGAACATGACCCGCGACGAATTTTATCGGATGATTAAACGCGCCAAACAATACATCACCGACGGCGACATCATTCAGGTGGTCCTCTCGCAGCGATTTAGTACCCGGCTGATGACCAAACCGCTGCAGCTCTACCGGGCGCTGCGGCTGATTAATCCGTCGCCGTACACCTTCTTCCTGAAGTTTGGTTCGCGGCAACTGGTGGGGTCGTCGCCGGAAGTGATGGTGCGGCTGGACGGCTCCCGGGCCGAACTCCGGCCGATTGCCGGTACCCGCCGCCGCGGCAAGACCGAGCAGGAAGATATCCAGCTCGCCGACGAGCTGCTCAGCGATGAAAAGGAACGCGCCGAACATTTGATGCTGGTCGATCTCGGCCGCAACGACCTCGGCCGGGTGGCCACGCCCGCCAGTGTCCAGGTCAAGGAGTTCATGACCATCGAACGCTATTCGCACGTGATGCACATCGTTTCGCACGTGGAATCGGTGCTGGCCGACGGCAAGGACTGTTTCGACCTGCTGAAAGCCACGTTCCCGGCCGGGACGCTTTCGGGAGCGCCGAAAATCCGGGCCATGGAGATCATCAACGAACTGGAACCGGGACCGCGCGGCATTTACGGCGGGGCGGTGGGTTATTTCTCCTACAGTCACAACATGGACATGGCGATCACCATCCGGACGCTGGTGATCGACGGCGACACCATTTCCGTGCAGGCGGGCGGCGGCGACGTTTACGATTCCGACCCGGAAAAGGAATATCAGGAAACGATCAACAAAGCAACCGCCGTGTTCAAGGCGATCGAACTGGCCGCCAAAGGGCTCGAATTAGTTTAACTTTCAGGTGAAACAAATGGTACTGATGATTGATAATTTCGATTCGTTTACCTACAACCTGGTACAGTATCTGTCCATGTTGCAGAAAGAAGTCAAAGTTTACCGCAACAACGAGCTGACCGTGGCCGAAGCGCTGGCGCTGAATCCGGAATTCATCGTGATCTCGCCGGGGCCCGGACGACCGGAAAACGCCGGGATCACGGTGGAACTGATTAAAGCCGCCGCCGGGAAAATTCCGATTCTGGGCGTCTGTCTGGGCCATCAGGCGATCGGTTATGCGTTCGGCGGCGAAATCGTCAAAGCGCGCCGGATCATGCACGGCAAGACCAGCGACATTTCCCACGACGGCAAAGGCTTGTTTACAAACCTCAACTCGCCGCTGAAAGCCGTGCGCTATCACTCGCTGGCCATTCGGGAAGAAACCTGTCCGGCCTGCCTCGAAATCACTGCGCGGGCCGAGGACGGCGAAATCATGGGCGTCCGGCACAAGGAATACCTGATCGAAGGGATTCAATACCATCCCGAATCGATCATGACCACCACCGGCAAACGCCAGCTGGCGAATTTCATCAAAACCGTCGAATCGCGAAAAAGTATAAACTGAGAATAATATTATGATTACCAATCAACTGAAAAAAGTCATGCTGGGCCGGGACCTGACCGTGGCCGAAATGGGCGACGTGATGGAAGAAATTATGGGCGGCAATTCGTCGCCCGCCCAGGTCGGCGCTTTCCTGGCGGCGTTGCGGATGAAAGGCGAACGGATCGAGGAACTCACCGGGGCGGCACGGGTCATGCGCCGTCATGCGGCGTTCATCGACACCGGGGCGCAGACGGTTATCGACACCTGCGGGACCGGGGGCGACGGCGCCGACACCTTCAACATTTCCACCACGGCCGCTTTCATTGCCGCCGGGGCGGGCATCACCGTGGCCAAACACGGCAACAAGAGCGTCTCCAGCAAATGCGGCTCGGCCGACGTGCTGGCGGCGCTGGGTTTCAATCTCGACGCCGAACCGGTGGTGATGGAACAGTCGATTCAGGAAAACGGCATCGGTTTTCTGTTCGCGCCGAAAGTTCATCCGGCGATGCGCAGCGTGGCGGGCATCCGCAAGGAACTCGGCATCCGGACGATTTTCAACATGCTCGGGCCGCTGACCAATCCGGCGGGCGCGAGCGGCCAGGTGCTGGGCGTGTTTTCGCCGGTGATGACCGAGATGTTCGCCGCCGCGCTGAAGTCGTTGGGCTGCCGCCGGGCGTTCGTGGTTCATGGCAACGACGGCCTCGACGAAATCACTTGTTCCACTACGACCCGCGTCAGCGAACTGCGCGACGGCGTGGTTAAAACCTACGAACTGTTCCCGGAAATGTACGTCGGCAACACCTATCCGCCGGCGGCCATCCGCGGCGGCGACCCCACCGTCAACGCCCGGATGCTGCGCGCCGTTCTCGATGGCTCCGACCGCGGCGCACCGCGCGCGGTGGCCCTGCTGAACGCCGCCGCCGCCATCATCGTCGGGGAGAAAGCCGACAACATGGAAGCCGGCGTCAAACTGGCGGAACAATCACTGGACTCCGGGGCCGCGTTGCATAAACTCGAACTGCTGATCGAGGCGAGCAAAGCATGAAAAACATCCTCGAACAGATTGTCGACCGCAGCCGCCGCGAACTGGCGGACGAAATGGACCGCTTTCCGGTGGATGAAACCGTCAAAGCGGCGGAGACGGCGCCGCCGAGCATGGATTTTGCCGCCGCGTTCCGGCAGCCGGAACGCATCCGGATTATCGCCGAACTGAAAAAGGCGTCGCCGTCGAAAGGGATGATCCGGCCGGATTTTCATCCGGAAGAACTCTGCATCGAACTGGAAGAAGCGGGCGCGGCGGCACTGTCGGTGCTGACCGAAAAAAATTATTTTCTCGGTTCCGAAGAATACCTGAATGCCGTCAAGGCGCGAGTGGCGATTCCGGTCCTGCGCAAGGATTTCATCTACGACCCGTATCAGATTTATCGGGCCCGGGTGCTGGGCGCGGACGCCGTGCTGCTGATTGCCGCGATGCTCGAACCCCGGATGTTCGACGCGCTGCACCGGCTGACCCGGCGGCTGGGCATGCGGGCGCTCTGCGAAGTCCATAACCGCGACGAACTCGCGATGGTGCTGGACAACGGCGCGGAAATCGTCGGCGTCAACAGCCGCAATTTGAAGGATTTTCACACCAGCCTCGACGTGACGCTCGAACTGCTCGGCCAAATTCCGGCGGACAAAATCAAAATCGCAGAGAGCGGCATTCGAACCGCTGCCGATTTGCTCGAACTGCTCAAAGCCGGCGCGCACGGGTTTCTGATCGGCGAAACGCTGATGCGCGAGGAACGCCCCGGCCGCAAACTCTCGGAATTGATTCAGCAAGGCAGGGAACGGCAATGAAGATCAAAATCTGCGGCATCACCAGGCCGGAGGACGCGCAGGCAGTCGTCGACGCCGGCGCCGACTATCTCGGCTTCATTTTTTACGAGGGATCGCCGCGCTATGTCACGCCCGAGAAGGCGGCGGCGATCCTGGCCGGACTGAAAGGCGAAATCAAAACCGTCGGAGTGTTCGTCAACGCCCCCGCCGGGCAGATTTTCGATATCATCGCCCAGTGTCGGCTGGACGTGGTCCAGCTCCACGGCGACGAACCGGAAGCGTTCGCCGCCCAGTTCCCGCGGCGGCAGGTCTGGAAAGCGGTCCATCTGCGCGAAGCGTCCGAAATCGAACGATGGCGGGGCTATCCGGCTTCGGCGCTGGTGCTGGACGCCCGTTGCGGCGACCGGCGCGGCGGCACCGGACGGCGTTGCGACTGGAATCTGGCCGCGTTGGCGGCGGAACGTTTTCCGGTCGTGCTGGCCGGCGGCATCACCCCGGATAACGCGGTCGCCGCCGCGCTGGCGGTCCGGCCGGTCGGACTCGACGTCAACAGCGGCGTGGAAACCGTCCCCGGCGTCAAGGACCCGGACAAGATCAAAACCTTAATCAACCACCTGAAAAACACAGGAATTTGTTAAAGCATGAAGAATCCAACTCATTTCGGCATCTATGGCGGCCAGTACGTGGCGGAAACCCTGATGACCGCCCTGATCGAACTCGAAAAAGAGTACGAAAAGGCCAAGGCCGACCCCATGTTCCATCAGGAAATGGCGTACTATCTCACCAACTACATCGGCCGGGAATCGCCGCTCTACCATGCGCGGCGGCTCACCCAGCATTGCGGCGGCGCACAGATCTATCTCAAACGCGAAGACCTCAATCATACCGGCGCGCATAAGGTCAACAACACCATCGGCCAGGCGCTACTCGCCAAACGGATGGGCAAACGGCGGTTGATCGCGGAAACCGGCGCGGGCATGCACGGCGTGGCCACCGCTACCGTGGCGGCGCTGTTCGGCTTCGAGTGCGAAGTGTTCATGGGCGCGGAAGACATCATCCGCCAGGCCCCGAACGTCGACCGGATGCGCGTCCTCGGCGCCAAAGTCACCGCGGTCGATTCCGGCAGCGCCACGCTGAAAGATGCGATGAACGAAGCGCTCCGCAATTGGGTCGCTACGGTGGAAGACACCTTCTACGTGATCGGCACCGTGGCCGGACCGCATCCCTACCCGGCGATGGTCCGCGACTTCCAGTCGGTCATCGGCAAGGAAGCCCGCGAACAGTTTCTCGCCCAGACCGGCAAACTGCCGGACGAAGTGATCGCCTGCGTCGGCGGCGGCAGCAACGCCATGGGCATCTTCGCCGGTTTTCTGGACGACAAAGACGTCCGGCTGGTCGGCGTGGAAGCCGGCGGCGACGGCCTCGAAACCGGACGCCATGCCGCCAGCATCTGCGGCGGCACGCTGGGCGTGCTCCATGGCTGTAAAACCTATCTGCTCCAGGATAACGACGGCCAGATTCACAATACCCATTCCGTTTCGGCCGGACTGGACTATCCGGGCGTCGGGCCCGAACACTCCTATCTGCACGATATCGGCCGGGTCGAATATGTGACCATCAACGACGACAAGGCGGTGGCGGCGTTTGATCTGCTGTCGCGCACCGAAGGCATTATTCCGGCGCTGGAATCGTCCCACGCCGTGGCCGAGGCCGTCCGCCGGGCCTCGTTCATGAAAGCCACGGAAAATCTGGTCGTCTGCCTCTCCGGACGCGGCGACAAAGACATGGACAACGTCAATCATTACAAGCAGCAACACAAGGAGGAAGTCCGCCATGGATCGGATCGCTAATACTTTTGCCCGGTGCCGCGCCGAAAACCGCAAGGCGCTGACCGCTTATCTTACCGTCGGCAACCCCGATTTGGCCGCCAGTGAAAAACTGATCGAAACCGTCATCAACGCCGGTGCCGACATCATCGAACTCGGGGTTCCGTTCTCCGACCCGATGGCCGACGGCCCGGTCATCCAGAAAGCCGGTCAGATCGCGTTGAAAAACGGTACCCGGCTGGCCGATATTCTGGCCGTTGCCGGACGCATCCGCAAACAGTTCCCGGACACGCCAATGGTGCTGTTCTCTTATTACAACGTCCTGATGTCCTACGGCCTCGACCAGTTGGGCAAAGATTGTCAGACGGTGGGGATCGACGCCTGGTTGACCGTCGACGTGCCGCTGGAAGAACGGGAAGAAGTCCGGCCGACCGCCGAAAAGTACGGCCTCAGTCTGATTCCGCTGGTGGCGCCCACCACTCCGCTGGAACGGGTCAAACAGATCGTCGCCGGAGCGAAGGGATTCGTCTATTACATCACGGTCAAAGGCGTGACCGGCGCGCGGGCCGAACTGCCGCCGGAACTCGCCGGCCGACTCGACGAAATCCGTCAGGTCAGTCCGATTCCGGTCGTGGCCGGATTCGGCATCGCCAGTCCGGGCATGGCCGCCGCCACCGCCGAACACGCCGACGGCGTGGTGGTGGGCAGCGCGCTGGTCCGAATTGCCGACGATATTCCCGACCGGGAAAAGGCCTTGCAGTCCAGCGCCGCGTTCGTCCACGGCCTGGCGCAAGCCCTGCACGGCCGTTAACCATCAAGCCGGGGCGGACGCCCCTCCGCCCCGGCTGTTTACGTCAGGAGATGGGACGATGATCATCGAATTGAAACACGACGCCAAACCGGCGGAGATCGAGGAGCTGCTCGGCATCATCCGGCAGCAGAACCGCTATCCCAAACTGGTAAACGGACTGGAACAGACCGTACTGCTGGTCGACCCGGCCTCCGGCCGCGGACCCGAGCAGTTGGAGCTGTTTTCCGCCGAACCCAGCGTGGACGACCTGTTCGAAGCGCCGGCCTCCGACGGACGGCTGGTGCTGCATCTGGTGCTTCGGCTGAATGCCGCCGAGGAAGAAGAACGCCAGTTGGAAAACCTGTTGCGGCAGATGGGCTACCATTTTGAAAAAAGCTGCTGCGACCGGCCGATCGTCGTCATTCCGGTCGAGGACGACCAATCGCTCGAAACCTACAACATGCTCCGCTGCGTGGCCGACGTTATTCCCGCGGGCAAGCGCTATAAACTCGCCAGCCGCGAATATTGCCGTCACGACAGCATCGTCAAACTGGGCCGCGACCGGCTGATCGGCGGCGGCCATTTTCAGATGATCGCCGGTCCATGCGCGGTCGAAAGTCTGGACCAGATGCGCCAGGCCGCCGCCGCCCTGATCGCCTGCGGCGTGGGCGTGATCCGCGGCGGGGCGTTCAAACCCCGGACGTCTCCCTACGACTTTCAGGGTCTCGGACTCGAAGGGCTGAAAATTCTTCAGCAGATCAAGGAGGAATTCGGGGTGGCGGTCACCACCGAAGCGGTCAGCGTGGAAAATCTGAAAGAGCTGGCGGCGGTGGCCGACTGCATCCAGATCGGCGCCCGCAACTGTCAGAATTACAATCTGCTCGAGCGCGTAGCCGATCAGGGGCGGCCGGTGTTGCTCAAACGCGGCATGGCCACCCAGATCGAGGAGTGGTTTTCCGCCGCCGAATATCTGATGGCCAACGGCTGCATGCAGGTGATTCTGTGCGAACGCGGCATCAAGACGTTTGAAAGTTCGACGCGCAACACGCTCGACCTCAGCGCCGTGGTTGCGGCCAAACGGGACACCCATCTGCCGGTAGTGGTCGATCCGTCGCATGCGGCGGGCCGGGTGGATATGATTCCGGCGCTGTCGCGGGCCGCGATTGCCGCCGGAGCCGACGGTTTGATTGTGGAAAGCCATCCGAACCCGAAAGCCGCTCTGAGCGACAACGCTCAGCAGATTCCGTGCGCCGACTTCGGCAAATATCTGGCCTCGCTGCAACCGGTGCTCGAAGCCATGGCGAAACTCCGTTCCTGAAAAGCCAGCCGCCTAATGAATTTCCTGAGCACCGGCGAAGGAAAAGCAGCCTCCGCGGGCGCGGTCCGGCGGCGAACACGCTGGTCGGCGAGGCCGAAATTCCCCGCTACCCGCGACGTCGAATTACTCTCCGGCCAGCAGCCGGGCTTTTTCTTCCCGGATAAGCATTTCGACTTCTTTGAACGGAATGCCCATCTGTTGGGCGAGGTTGCACAACAGTTTGCGTTCGGCGGGCACGATCCGACCGTCGGACAGACACAACAGAATCAGGCAGCGCAGGAAATAAACGGACTTTTCCCGCGAATCCGGCAGGGCGACCGTCAGATCGCCGCTCTGAACCGATTCCACGATGGCGTGCAACCGGGCCGGCGGCATTTTCCGCTGCTGCGCGAAACGCTGGAGCAGTTGTTCTTCCTTGGGTTCGATGGCGCCGTCGGCCAGCATCAACGCGGCGGCGGCGGCAATCAGACTGTCGCCGTCCTTTTCGTCGAGGAACCCGATTCCGCCCAGCAAAGCCGCGTCATCCATGGGCGACGCGGCATCGCCGTTTTCGTCGCTGCTCGCGACGGCGGGAGCGGCGCTGACGGCAAACCCGCCGAAGTTGCGGATGTCGGTGAGAACCCAGTCGCGGGAACCGTCGTTCAGCGGCGCCTGACAGTATTCGCATTTGCCGCTGTCGGTAAAGGTTTCCGGCGCGCCGCAGTTCGGACAGTGCGAACTGGCCAGCACGTTCCGGGCGGACGACTTCACGCCGGGCTGCCGGAACAGGACAAACTCCTGATTGAACAGATGGCTGGACGCAAAGTCCGGCACGATCAGCGAAGGCACAAATGTTCGCGCCCGGTGGCCCGACCATTTGACCTGAACCCGAACCTGATCGCCATGGGCGCTGCCGATGACTTCGGCGGTTTCCACCCGGCCCACCGCGGCGTCGGCATAGAACAAATGCGAACCGTCGGACTGCGGCTGGAAAAAGCCCGCATTCCGGGTCAGAAAGGCATCGGCGGACAGTTTGCGCAGGTATTTGGGATCGGCGAAAAACTGCGCCGCAATCCAGCGGTAAAACATCACGGAAACGCGGTCTTCCAGATGGCGAAGGTTGAAGGCGGGGTCCCGGGCCAGGATGGCGTCATACCCGGCGGTGGCGCGTTCCGGACGGTTCTGCCATTCGATTTCCTGGGTGATCTCGGTGAGGACCCAGTCGAATTCGCCGGAGTTGACGACGGCCTTGCAGGTCGGGCATTCACAGCGGTCGACGATGTCCAGCGGCGCGCCGCAGTTCGGACAAATGTGTTCGGTCAAGCCGCCGACGGCGCTGGTTTTCGCTCCCGGCCGTCGGATGAACGTCCAGTATTCGGCAAAAAGTTTGGGCGCATCGTTGCCGGAAACCGTCTTGCCGGAAGAATCGACGTACCAGTCGGCGGCACTGGCCCAGAAGTAGACGTCGATGGCATCGAAGCACGGATCGGAGTTGACCGCCGCAATGGCAACTTCTTTGATCGTCAGGTTAGCCATCCGATTGACGAGACCGGATGCTTTCATCATTTCCAGTTGCAGCGAATAGCGCTCGAAAATCCCGTCGGAGACAAAGTGTCGGACCGGTTTTACATCCCGTGCCATCCAGGCGTCCTGAATCTGTTGAAACGCATCCTGAACCCGTTCTTTAAACGTTTCGGGATTAAAATCGGGGTCGCGCCGACCGATGGCTTCCAGGCCGGTGTCAATATTTTCCTGATCGATCGCGGCGCAACGGTCGACAATGATTTGCGCTTCGGCGGTTTCACGCTGGGCATAGCGCATCTGGATGACGACGATGACGATAAGCACCAGTATAATAAGCAGGACCGCAGATGCGCTGAGATGGATCGGAACGCCGATGCCGCCCCCGCCGCCGGAAAATCCGCCGGAAAACCCGCTGCCGCCAAAACCCCCGCCGCCGCCCCCGCCCCCGCCGGAATAGCCGTCGCCGCCGCCGGCCCGTCCCCAGAGGGTGGCGCTGGTCACCGTCAACAGAAGCACGAACAATCCCCATTGGAGAGGCGACTGCAATAGCCGCCGGAACGCTTTTAACCACGACATTTTTTTGTTTTTTCCCTGAACTCAAATTCCGATATCGGAAAGCATGTTGCAAATGCGGTTGACAATCGCCACCAGTTTCGGATGGCTGGCTTCCGCCGCGTCCACCGAGCTGGCGAACCCTTTCAAAGCATAATCGAGCGTTTCTTCGTTGCCGTTAGGCCGAGTCGCTTCATACGTGGAAATGCCGGCAAAACCGCTGATGCTCTGAGCCAGTTCGCTGTTGGTCTGGGCCAGCGATTCCAGTTCATGGCTCAAGCGGTCGACCAGACCGAGCAATTCTTCCCTGGCTTCCGGAGTCAGGCCGGTGTCGTTGCGGTTGAGCCGGTTTTTAATATCCTGGAGCGATGTCGTCATGGTGGCGTCCTCCTCATTTGCCGTATCCATAATATATTGCCGCCGGATGGAGATAACAATTCCCCAGTATGGGAAATCTTGTCGGAAAGGAGCGAGCCGTCAAGCGAGTTTCCGGGGAGAACCCCCGAAAAATTTGAAAATTTTTCCAGGGTTCTCCCCGGGCCCCATTTCCTGGCTTTCAAACTTTTCAGTCTCTTTATCAGCTTGCGCAGCAAGCTGATAAAGGAAACAAAAGTTTTGCGGGGCCAAAGTTGGGGCGAGGGGAAGAAGGGGGGGGCTTCTTCAAAAGCGCCCCATGTCTTCCCCGCTACCCATATTGCAGACGTCTCAGCGCAGCAGCCAGGCCAGATATCCGCCGTAAATAATCAGCAACAACGCTCCCTCCGCCCGATTGATCCGGAAACCGGTCCGCATCAACGGCAGCATCAGCAGGGACAATCCCGCCATCACCCACAGGTCTACGGCGGTGATTCCGGCGGCCTGCAACGGCGTGATGATCGAACATGCCCCCAGAATGCAGAGAATGTTGAAGATGTTCGACCCGACGATATTGCCGACGGAGATGTCGGCTTCATGGCGGACGGCGGCCATTACAGACGTCGCCAACTCCGGCAATCCGGTGCCGGCGGCGATGATCGTCAGGCCGATCACCGCCTCGCTGACGCCGAACAGTTTGGCCAGCGCCACCGCCCCGGCCACCAGCGCCTGCGCCCCGCCGGCCAGCAAGACCAGTCCGACCACAATCAGCAGCAGGTCGCGGCCCGTCTTTTTCCTGGAACACGAAATCGTCTCTTGATCCGATTCCAGCCGCATGAACGGATGTCGGAGCGCATCGATCACGGTATACGCCATGTAGAGCAAAAACGCGCCGAACAGGATAACCCCATCGAGCCGACCGAGACTGCCGTCGAACAACAGCAACGCGACCAACCCCAATGCACTCAAAATCATGACCGGCACATCCCGGCGAATCAGTTGCGACGTCACTTGCAACGGACGGATTACCGCCGCCAGTCCCAGAATGGCCGCGAGATTGAAAATATTCGAGCCCACCACGTTGCCGACCGCGATATCGCCTTTGCCTTCCCAGCCGGCGCTCAGACTGACCAGCAGTTCCGGCATGCTGGTTCCCAGCGCCACCACCGTCAGTCCGATCACCAGCGACGGCACCCCCAATGCGGCCGCCAGCGCCGCCGCGCCTTTGACTAAAAATTCCGCTCCGTAATAGAGCATTGCCAAACCCAATACCAGCAATCCTGCAATCAGCATCGGTCCTCCTTCTTTTGGCCTTGCCGGGTCTTCTTCTTGCGCTCGTCTCCCGTTTTAAACTCTATAGGCCGTTTTTTTCGATTTACCATTATGTCCGGAAAAATAAATGGAAAGTTTTGCGGGGTCAAAATTGGGGACGCCAGTCTCAAATCGCGGGTAGCGGGGAAGACACGGGGGGCTTTTGAAGAAGCCCCCCATTTCTTCCCCGTACCCCAATTTTGACCCCGCAAAACTTTTATTCCATTTATCTATTTGCTATGCAAATAGATAAATAACTTAAAAAGTTTGAAAGTCAGGAAATGGGGGCCGGGGAGAAACCTTGAAAACTGCTCAAAGTTTTCGGGGTTTCTCCCCGGAAGCTCGTTTTGAGACTGCCGTCATTGGGGTGCGGGGAAGAAACAGGGGGCGGTTTCAAGAGCGCCCCGGAGCATCTCCGCGATTTGACACTCCGGTCAAAACAACCGATACTTCAGTTTTATCCTGTTTTTTCGATTCAATAGATTTGTTTTCAAGCTCGTCTCTTCCTTATTTCTATAGAAAACATCAAAAAGCCAACGAAACGAAAGGTTCAGTATTTTCCATTCCGTCAGCGAGAAATTGCCATTGCCAGAACGCCCTTTCCCCCTTATAATTGATAACAAACTATCGGGAGCAAGAAAAATTTTATGGATATGATTAAAAAAGTCATTCATCTAATTCCCAACGCACATTTGGACCCGGTCTTCTTATGGGACTGGCGGGAAGGGTTCAATGAAGCGCTCGCCACTTTCCGGGCCATGGTCGACCTGATGAAGAAATATCCGGAACTGACGTTCGTTCACGGGGAAGCCCAGAGTTACGAGCCGGTCGAACAATACGATCCGGAACTGTTCGAGCAGATTCGGGAACTGATCCGGGCCGGGCGCTGGGACGTGGTGGGCGGCGCTTATGTCCAGACCGACAACAATTTCCCCGAAACGACCACTTTCGTACATCAGTTCCGGCGCGGACAGCGTTATTTCCAGGAAAAATTCGGCATCGAATCCACCGTGGCATGGTCGCCGGACTCTGCCGGCCACGCCGCCGGCATGCCGGAAATTTTCGCCGCCGCCGGGCTCCGTTATTTCTCTTTCAACCGTCCGCCGGAATGGACGTTGCCGTTGCCGAATCCGGCGTTTGTCTGGTCGGGCCGGAGCGGGGCGGAAATCCTCTGTTTCCGGACCGTTCCCTCCTACGTTTCGGAAAAAGCCACCACGGGTCAAAGTCTGGAAGAATCCATGGTCAAATTCGCGGCGCTGCCCCAACGGAATTTCATGTTCTGCATCGGCATGGGCGACCATGGCGGCGGCACCACGGCGCGTCAGATCGAAGACCTGCTGGAAGTCCGGCGGAAACATCCGGAATGGGAAATCGTCTTTTCCACGCTGACCCGCTTCTTTACCGCACTGGAGGCCGACCGGAGTCTGCTGCCGGTCCGTCGGGAAGAAGTCAATTTCACGCTCCACGGCGTCTATACCGCCAATGCCAAAATCAAGCATAAATTCCGCGATCTGGAAACCGCCGTGAACCGGTCGGCGCGCAGTTGCGCCGTCATCAACCGGGCGTTGCAGTTGCCGCCGCCGGATTTCTCCGTCGAATGGGATACCGTGCTTTTCAACACGTTTCACGACATCCTTCCCGGCGACGGCATCGACCGCTCCAACCGGCAGCAGATCGTTCATATGGACGCCGCAATTCACCGTGCCGAACAGAAGGAATTCGCCGCGATCAACGAGCTGATTCGTCGGCTGGACGTGCCGGTTCCTCCGGCCTATGCCGACGATGCGCCGAGTCAGGTTCCTTACGTTTTTTTCAATCCGCGCCCGGTTCCTTTCGACGGTTTTGTGGAACTGGAAGGAACGCTGGACTACCGTCCCCTGTTCGAATACTTCAACCGCATGGACGAGGTGCCTTACGACATTCGCGACGAACGGCAGAAATCCTTGCCGTTCCAGCAGGTCGATCCCGAATCCGGTCCGGCGGGCAATCCGATTCCCTGGCGCAAACGCGGTCTGCTGCATCTGGATATTCCGGCGTTCGGCTACCGGCTGCTCTACTTCGGCATGTGCGAAAAAATGCCGCCGGCGGCGGCACCGTCCGCAGTCGCGGCCCCGGCGCCCGATCGGATTACCAACGGTATTTATACGGTGGCCGTGACCGGCGACCGGCTGAAGATTACCCGGAACGGACGCCCCGTTTTCAATCGGGAAGGCATTGAATTCGCCTCCTTCCGTGACCGTTACGGCTGTTGGGGCGCGATGGATGACGCCGAAGAAGCCTGGACCTGCCGGGAAAAATTGTTCAGTTGGAAGGTGACCGGCTGTAAAATTCTGGAATCAGGGCCGGAACGAGCCAAAATGTTCGTCATGCTGGAAGGCGGCAAATCGCTGATGTACTTGCAGATTGCCGTTTCGCGGGATGTCGACGCCGTCGACTTCAGCGCCGTGCTCAACTGGGCCGACCGCGGACTTCGCCTCCGAATGATGTTCGACCGGGCCGAAACCGTGACCTATCAGGTTCCGGGCGGAGAAACCACCCGGACCGGAAAACTCGGCGACGTTTCCGGCGGCCGCTGGCTCGAAGCCCGATTGACGACCGGGTCCATGGGATTGGCGTCGGATCACTTCTCCGGGTTCAGCGCCATGGAAGACTATTTCAGCGTCATCATGATGCGCGGCACCTTTGCCGCCACCGACTGCCTTGATGTAGCGGAAGTCGCGCCGGAACGCATTCCCTGCGACCTCGGAGAACACCGTTTCAAATGGAGTTTGAGTACCACCTCAGGGACGGCGCGAGAACTGGCCGAACGCATCGAATATCCGCCCTATTTCATCCAGGCGTGGAAGCATCGGGGGACGATGGTAAATACCGACTTCGGCATCGCTCCGAACTGTGTAAAGCTGCTGGATGCCGAACAGACGGACAGCGGTCTCCGGCTGACTTTGCAAAATCAATCCGATCGTTTGGTCGAGGCAAAAATTGACGGGACCCCACTGACGATGCCGCCTTGGAAGATCATGGAAACTCAACGCTGAAGAGGGATAAAAATGAAACGTTCGGAAATCAATCATTATCAGCAGGACGCCGTGGATTTTTTTCGCGAGCATCATTTCCGGATGCCGCCCTGGACCGTATGGTTGCCGAAACGGTGGCAAGAGGCGGGAAGCTCCTGTCAGGAGATCAAAGACTGTGCGCTGGGCTGGGACATCACTGATTTCGGCAGCGGCGATTTTGAAAAGATCGGACTGCTGCTGTTCACGATCCGCAACGGCAAGATGCGCGATCCGGCGTACAAGAAAACTTACGCCGAAAAAATCATGATCGTTCGTGAAAACCAGGTCACGCCGATCCACTTTCACTGGTATAAGCATGAAGACATCATCAACCGCGGCGGCGGTCGGCTGAAAGTTCAGCTCTGGCAGTCGAAAAACGAAGCCGAGCTCGCAAAAGAAACGTTCGTAATCCATTGCGACGGCATCGCGATTGACGCCGAACCCGGCCACATCGTCACACTGAATCCGGGCGAAAGCATCACCATCGAACCCTACGTCTATCATACCTTCTATGCCGAAGGCGGCAAGACGCTGGTCGGCGAAGTCTCCACCGTCAACGACGACACTAGCGACAACCGGTTTTATCAGTCGATCGGACGTTTCCCGGCCATCGACGAGGACGAACCGACCTTGTACCCGCTGTTCTCCGAATATCCGCAATTCAAGTAAGGCGTCGCCATGAAAAGCCACATTGCCTATCGCATTTCCTATTTCTTCCTCGAAGACGACCGGAAGTTTGCCGAACTGGTTGCGGCGCTGGAGGAAAACCGCAAAGGGTTTGACAGTCTGGCGTTGTTCACTTCCTGGACCCACGGCGTTGTTTCTCTGGACGTCATGCGCCCGCGCGTTGCCGTGATGAAAAAGCGGATTGCCGAACTGAAACGACACGGCTGGGAAGTCGGCGTCAACCTGCTCTGCGCCTCCGGTTTCTTCCGGGAATTCGATGACGCCATCCCGGAAGGCTTTGTCCATCACACCGACCTTTCCGGCAATACTTGTTTCGGCGCCTTCTGCGTCAATCAGGAAAAATACCGGCAGGAATATCTCATTCCTCTGTTCCGGATGCTGGCCGAGGCCGACCCGGACTATCTCTGGCTGGACGACGACAATTCCAAGTTTGCCTGCTGTTGCGATCACTGTCTGGAACTGTTTAATCGACGGCAGCATCGCTCCTATACCCGTGAACAGCTGAATGCCGCCCTCAATGCCGGAACTCCGGAAGAAAAACTGCAGCTCCGCGAAGCCCACCTGCAATTCGCCGCCGACACCTATCGCGACCTCTATTCGCTGGCGGAAAAAACCGTCCACAAGGTCAATCCGAAAATCGGGCTTGGCGCCATGACCTGCAATGACCATATCGCCTCCGCCGGACTGCCGGAAGCGCTGGCCGGAGGTACTGACTGCACGGTGCTGTGGCGACCGGGCGGCGGCGCCTGGCATGAACAGGTGATGGATGAATTTCTGTTCCGCAAAGGCGGCGATCTGGCCAACGAATGCGCCTGGTTGCCCGAACGTGTCGACCGCATTCAAGCTGAAATCGAAAGTTTTAACTACCAGCGGCTCCAGAAATCCGTCCATTCGACGGTGCTGGAAACCTGCATCTACGTTGCCGCCGGTTGTACCGGTGCCGCCTACAACATCTTTGACGGCTTGGAACCGCTGGACGTCTATAAGCCGATCATGACCGGCCTGACGAACGTCCGCGGTTTTCTGGATCGGCTTGTCGAAGCTCACGCCCGTCGTCGGCCGCAAGGCATCTATACCGGCTGGACTCCCCGCCGCAACGCCGCCCGCGCGCTGGAAAAGGGCGAATGGTTCGGGGCGAACGCCTGGACGGAAAGCAATCCCAACGATCTCTGGGCCGGCGAAAGTACGGCCTCCCGGAGTTCTCAATTGTTCTGTACCGGGCTGCCGCCGACCTATCGTCTTGAGGATGCCCGGGCAACCATGCTCATCGGCGAAGTGGCCTGGAGTTTGAGCGACGACGAATTGCGGCGAATTCTCTCCGGCGGTCTCTACTGCGATGTCAATGCGCTGGAAATTCTGCATCGGCGCGGGTTCGGCAAACTGACCGGCTTCCGGGCCGGCGCCGTGTTCGATCATGACGCCAGCGAACGGCTGTTGCCGCATCCACTCAACGGCGACGGCGTCGGCTGCATCCGCAACGGACGCCAAGCCTTCAGCCGCGCCTATTCCGGACGGCAGCTCGAAAGTCTCGACGGCAAAGGCGAAGCGCTGGCCGAACTGATCGATTACCATAACCGTATTCTGGCCCCCTGTTCGCTGGGGTATTATGAAAACGAGCTCGGCGGCCGGGTGGCGGTCTCCGGCTATTTTGCCGACCGCAATCTGCTGTTTTACAGTAAAGTCCGGCAACTGAAAAATCTGTTCCGCCGCCTCTCGCACGATACCCTGCCTGCCTATGTCGATACCTATCACCGCATCGGCCTGTGGGTTCGGGAAAACGAAGGCCGAAGCGTCATTACGCTGGTCAACGCTTCGATGGATCCGGCGCAAGGTGCGGAATTGCTGGTTAAGACGTCGGAGCTCCGCGCGGAACTGACCGGCATGTATGACGATTGTTGCGAGGTATCCGGCCTTGCCCTGGGGGACGGTTACGTTAAATTTACACTGCCGGACTTGCCGCCGTGGCAATTATATTTATTCCTTACGGGAGATAAGCCTTGATGGAACTTTCTTTCTTATTCGCGGATCATGCGGTATTGCAGCGGGACCAGCCGCTCCCCATCTGGGGCTGGACCGCGCCATTCTGCCGCGTCCGGATAGACTTCGGGCCCGGCCTCGCGCAAGCCGCCGGATTCAGCGACGACAACGGCAAATTCATGATCGTGCTGCCGCCGCAGGCCGCCGGCGGCCCCTATATCCTCACGGCCGATGACGACAACGGCAACCGGATTGCCGCCGAGGATCTCTATGTCGGCGAAGTCTGGCTGGCATCCGGACAGTCCAACATGGACATGCAGCTTTCCGGCTTTGATCGCCGGGGCACTCATGCCGGTCCCTTCGATTTTCGTGCTCCGGTCCGCACCCTCATCGTACAACACCCCTATCTGGCCGCGCTGGCCAAAGTCCAACGGCTACAGACCGGCTGGACGCTGCCGGAAGGCAAAGATCTGCTGGACTGGAGCGCAACGGCAACTTATTTTGCCGAACGGGTCAGTCAGGAGTTGAAAATTCCGGTCGGCATTGTTTCGGCAACCTGGGGCGGTACCATCGCCGCGTCTTGGACCAGCCGCGAAACCCTGCTCCGCAATCCCGATCTGGCGACAGCCGTACGACAGTACGAACAAACGGTTTCTCAACCGGAGCAGTGGCGGACGTTCCACCAGTCCGGCGATCCTCAAAAAGCTCGGAATTGGGCCGATCCGGCCACCGACGACACCGACTGGCCGGAAATGACCGTCCCCGGGTACTGGCAGGATACCCCGAACCTGAACTTCAGCGGCATTCTCTGGTTTCGCCGCCGCGTGGCGCTTCCGCCGTCCTGGAAGGGACGCGAACTGGAAGTCTCTCTGGGCGGCGCCGATAAGCAGGACATCACTTACGGCAACGGCGTCAAAATCGGCGCCACCGGGAAAAATTATGAAATCAACTGCTGGAACCGTCTGCGTCATTATCGCCTTCCGGCCACACTGACGCAGAGCGGAGAATTGCTGCTGGCGGTACGCGTCTGCTCCTTCTTTTATGGCGGAGGCCTGATCGGCCCGGCCGAAGAGATGTATCTGACGCCGGTCGACGCGCCGGAGGAAAAAATTTCGTTGGCGGGCTTCTGGCGATATCAGGTAGAGGCGAATTTCGGCTACGGTCCCCAACCGGCCAACGTGGCCGCCGCCGCCGCCAATTCCTACCATATGCTGTTCGACGCCATGATCCATCCGCTGCTGCCGATGGCGCTACGCGGCGTCATCTGGTATCAGGGAGAATCCGATGAAAACGACGCTCTGCACTATCAGCGGCGGATGACCGATCTGATTACCGACTGGCGATGGCATTTCGGCCAGCCCGAACTGCCGTTTATCCAAGTCCTGCTGGCCGCCTATCGCCGAGATGAAAATTCTTCCTGGCCGCTGTTGCGCGCCGCTCAAATCGCGGCGGCCGACGCCACCGGAACCGGTTATGCCAACGCCATGGATACCGGCGACGAAACCAATCTGCATCCGCCGGACAAACGCCCGGTCGGAACCCGGTTGGCACTCCGGGCGCTGGCCGACGTCTACGGTTTGCCGCTGGTCGCCTGCGGGCCCAAACCCCGGACGTTCGCCGTCTGCCATGATCGGGCAATGATCTCATTCGATTACGCCGACGGTCTCCATGCCGTGACCGGCGAACCGGACGGCTTCGAACTGGCAGGACCCAACGGCATCTTTTATCCGGCGACAGCAACCATTGCGGACAATACGGTTAAAGTCAGCGCTCCGGAAGTAACCCAGCCGGAAACCGTTCGTTACGCCTGGCGGGAAAATCCGGCGGCCGCCAATCTGTATAATGCCGCCGGATTGCCGATGGACCCGTTCCGCGCCCGGTGCGGCTGATTTTCACGCGGGGATCTTTTTTCCGAAAACGCGCGGAATTCTCGCCGACGGCCTATTGCGGCGACTGAGTCCGAACGCTTTTCGTTTCGATCGCCAACGCCAGCAATCCGGCCGCCAGCGGCAGCCAGATCAACGTCTGGATGGCCGGCGCCAACCCGAAATGTTCCGCCAGCACGCCGATTACTCCTACGCCCAGTCCGCCCACGCCCACGCCGAATCCCAGCATCAGGCCGGATGCAAGCGCGGCGTTCGTACTGATAATCTCCTGCGCCGTCACCACCGTCACCGAAAACGACGCCAGCAGTGCCGCTCCGGCCAACGCCAGCAACCATACGCCCCAGCCGTTGCCCGCCTGCGTCAGAAACGCATAAAACAACGGTCCGGCCAGCAGCAGGGAAACCACAATCACCCGTTTCCGGCCATAGCGGTCGGAAATGTATCCCCCGGCCAGCCCGCCCAGCGCGCCGAAAAACAGCATCACAAACAACAGATGGCTACTCCGCAGCATCGACACGTGCTGCGCTTGCAGATACAACGGCAGAAACGCCACCAGACCGAAATAAGTCAGCGACCGGCACGCCACCACGATCACGATTTTACTCAACGCCACGCCGTGCCGACGCGCGATTTCCCGCAGCGGAACGGCATTGCTCTGGCTTTTGGCGGCCGGTTCCACCGTATTGTATTTGAGCAGCAGCGCCACCAGCAAGCCCGGAATCACGAAGATCGGCGTGGCCCGCAAGCCATATTTCTGAATCACCGGTACCACCATGACCGGCGTCAAAGCCCAGCCGATGTTGCCCAGCGTAATGAAAAACGCCTGAAACAATCCTTTACGCCCGCCGCTCAACCGGCTGATCATGGCCGAAGCCTGCGGATGGAAAGCGGCGGTTCCCAGTCCGGCCAGCACTGCCAGCCCCAGCGCCAATCCGTAGTGATGGACCAGTCCGACCAGGCTCAACAGCACGGCCATCCACAACGTCCCCACATATACCAGCCAGCGCTGGTGATGGCGGTCGACCCAGTATCCCAGCAACGGCTGCAATACCGAGGAAGTGAACATGAATGCCGCCACCAGAAACGCGCCTCGCCCCAGCCCCATTCCCGCCGCCACCAGAAACGGCAGCAGCGTTTGCAGAAAATTCATATACCAGTCGTTGAACAGATGCGCCAGCGACAGATAAAAAACTTTCCGTTTCCGTCCCGGCAGCACCCCCGCGGACGCCATTCCGGGCCCCGCCACCGCGATTGCTTCACTCATCATAAAACTCCTTTCAGTGCCGCTTGATGCCCAACAGCGGATGTAAATTGGCCAGTTCTTCGGAATCGAGTCCGGCCGCCGCCGCCAATTGACGCCGAAACAATTCCAACGCGCCGTTCAACGCCGTCAACTCCGTTCCCTTCATCCGTTCCAGCGCGGCGCGGATAAAGTCGCCGCCGCCGGTGGTGACGATTTTCGTAATCAGCCGGTGTCCGGCGGGCGTTACGGTGATCCGGCAGATGCGCTGGTCGCGGTCGTCGCGAGTCTTTTTTACCAGACCCTTTTTCTCCAGCCGCTTAATCCGGTCGGTCAGAGTATGAGGGGCGTTGCCGGCGGCATCGGCAATCTGTCCGATGGTCGGCGCGCCGGAGGTCATTTCCAGCTGATGTTCTTCCAATTGCAACAGCAGATGGAACTGTTCCAGCGTCAGGTCATTAGCCTGCGCGAGTTCGTGATAGCGGGCGTGGATGACCCGATCGATCATCCGCCACGCGTCCAGAATGTCGGCGATGGCGTCTTGTTTTGCGGTCATGGATTCCTCCGGATTTTATATCGTAATTCGATTATATCCAAATTCGATTATATCGATGTTCGATATAATATTATAACCGTTCATCCCGCTTTGTCAATCGGAAAAAGATCCATGGCCGTGGACGCGGTCAACGGATGGAGCGACGACGGCGCCAGGCATTGACGCCGCATCCTGCCCATGCGGCCGCCAACGCCAGCCAGCCGGACAGCGAAACCGCAATCGCCGCGATCGCCGGCAGCGGACGAAAGCTCAAGGTCAACAGGTGATGGCCGGGAGGAACTTCCACCCCCTGCATAAAATAGTTGGTCCGCAAAACCGGGACCGGGTGCCGGTCGAGTTCCGCCCGCCAGCCGGAATGCCAGTTGTTGCCGATCACCGCCAGACCGGGTTCGTCGCAGTCGACCGCAAGGTCGATCCGGTCACTGGAATAAGCGGTTATTGCGACCGTACCGGGCACGGCGCGCGGTACCGTCGGCCCGGCCAGCCGGATCGGCAGGGACGGCGGCTGTTCCAGCACGGCCCGCGTGGCCAGTTGCCGGGTATTGCTGTGCAGCACGGTCCGGAAGGCGGCGTCCGCCGATTCCGCCGGACAATATTCCGCGACAAAAAACGCCCGGGGAAACGCGCGGATATCCTCGTAAACGTTCAGATCGCGACCGGCGTAGACCGGTTTCAGCAACGGATTCGGCGACAATTTCGTGGTCGGAGCGGTAACCAGATAACGCACATTGCACAATTCGAAAAACGTGGCGTTGTAGCAGGCGGTCTGCAATGCACGTTCGTTGTTCTCATGCCGTTCGCCATTCGGATAAACCGTGGCAATAAACATTCGGCCGAATCGCGGCAGGAAAAAAGCGGCATAGCCGCCGGCTTCTTCCAACCCGGAAATGCCCAGCAGGTTGCAGGAGATATCCATCCCGGGAATGACCCGCCAGGGTCCGCTGGTGTGTTGGCGGAGAAAAGTCAGTCCAGGCGTTTCCGGAAAGGCTTCTTTCATTGACGTGACCGGCAGATAGCGCCAGCCGAAAAGCATCATTTCTCCGATGGCCACCGCCAACAAAATGCTCAACGTCCACAATTTTCCGGTTCGAGTCCGACAACACAGAAAAAGCAGAATCAGGATCACCCCCGCCAGAACCAGCAATACGGGACCGAAATAGGCCGGATAAGACCAAACCATGGTTCGCCGCATGGCCGCCGCTATAACTTGTCCCATTCCGGCGGTCAGCGCATCCCGTCCGGATTCCGTGAGCAGAAACATCAGGAGGCCGACTGCCGCCGCCGCCGGCAACATGGCGGTCAGCCGCAACCGTTGCCGTTGCCGTCCCGTTGCCGCAGTACATAAAGCTTCCACTCCCCAGCCGGTCAGCATGGCGATGGCAAACGCATAGAGCTGTAAAATCCGCAAAGGCGTTGTCTGCCGGAGTCCGGGAATGGTCCACGCCAGCGGGGCATAAAACCATGTAAACGTCACCATCAGCGCCACGAAAACGGCAACCATCCAGAAAAATTTCACCCAGCGTCGCCGCCATTGCCATAACGACAGCACCGTCAGTGTCAAAAAAATCATGCCGGAAAATACGCACAGTTCATTATAATTATTGTAAATCTGCCCCGCTGCCCCGGACGGAGTAAAGCTGGTATGCAACCAGCCGGGATTCCCGAAGGCGTCCGGATACAGTAAGGTGAGCCAGTATCGGCACGGCATCGACCCGGTATTGGCGAATAGTTGATCCAGAGGTAAGTTTTTGCGTTGCCCGTGAACTAAAATCAAATCCAGACTGGACACGATCACATTCAGGGACAACAACATCGCCGCGCCCGCCACGCCAACGCCCCACCCCAGCCGTTTTTTCCACCAGTCCGAACACCAATCCATTCGGCATTCCATCGCTGTCATGCCCATGAACACGCCGACCAGCAGATATTGATAAACCGCCGTCTGCGGATAGCCTATGCATGCCGAATAAGCCACTCCCGTGACCAACGCCAAGCCATTGACCACGCCGGGCCGACGTACCGCCGACCGGCCCGCCCATAACATCAGCGGGAGCATGGCCGCCAGCATCGGATTATATCCGTGCTCAAACCAGACCAGAATATAGCCGCTGAACATAAAGGCGGCACCGGAAGTAAACGCCGCCAACGGGCGCAGCCCCAGACTGCGGCCCAGCAGAAAGGTAAAACCGCCGATTGCCGCCAGATGGAGAAACAACAGCAGATTATGAGCCGTTCCCAACGGCAGCAAAACATAAAACAACAACTGTACCGGATTGGTATAATATTCGTAAAACGGTTGACCGCACAGGACATGAGGATTCCACAGCGGCAGGGTTCCCTGCGCCAGATGCTCCTGAAAATAATGCTGGGCCGGGTAATAGTGCGGCGGATGATACGTGGATACCGGGTCGTTCAACAGGGTATTTTGTACCGAAGCCGCCGATTGATGCCACGGCGCATACTGGCGCAGCAGGTCGAATCCGTAGAAACTGAGATCGCCGGGCCACCAGAGCGGATAGCAAAAAATCAGGGCCAGCAACAACAGCAGCCCGAGATACCCTGTATCGCGTTTCAACTTCGTTTTCGACCTCGTAAAAACTTTCCGGATTCCCAGAAGATACGATACTGTCTCCGCAGGTAATTCCCAATCTTGAAATTTGAAAAAAGTCTCCATCCCGGTTATTTTAATAGATCTTCAATTATTTGTTGTGTCAGAATGTCCAAGTCGCAGTTAGTCAAACGTTATACGCTGTTTATGATCGGGATTATTGCCAATGCCATTGGCGTGGCAATCACCACGAAGTCCAGCTTGGGCACCACGCCGATCTCCAGTGTTCCCTATGTGTTGTCGCTGATTTTTCCGCTGAGTTTCGGAACGTTCACGTTCTTTCTCAATCTGCTGATGGTGATCGGCCAGTTGCTCCTGTTGAAACGGGATTTTCCCCGCATTCAATATTTTCAACTGGCGGCAACCGTGGTATTCAGCGGATTTATCGATCTGACCATGCTGTTGTTGCACCCGGTGTATTTTCCGCATTATTACTGGCAAGTTCTGTTTCTGCTGTTGGGATGTGCGATTCTGGGCCTGGGAATTTGTCTGGAAGTATTTGCCAACGTCATGTACATTCCGGGCGAAGGATTGGTTCGGGCCATTACCCGCAAATTGTCCCGGGAATTCGGCACGGTCAAGATCGGTTTTGACGTTTCGCTGGTAATCGGCGCGTTGCTGATCTCCTGGCTGTGTCTCAACCATGTCGAAGGGATTCGGGAAGGCACGGTGGTCGGCGCGTTGCTGGTCGGCCTGATGGCCCGGTTTTTCATGAAGACTCTGCGCCCGTTGAAGATGTGGTTCTATCGCTGACGGAGCAGTTGCAGAAACGGAACTATACTGCGGCACAACAATTTAACGGAGATCAGAATGAAGTGTCCGATTCGCAGGAAGCAAAATGGAACACCACGTTTCCGGTTTCTATTGCCGCTGGCCGGATTCCTGTTGCTGACCGCCGGATGCATGGCCGACCGGTTCATTTTCCGACCGCCGGTTCACGGGCTGACGCCGCCAGCGGATATGGTCGTGTTGCCGGTCGCTCCCCAATGCCGGATTACCGCTCTGTACCAGCCCGTTCCGGACTCCGTTTATACCATTCTCTACAGCCATGGCAACAGCGAAACGCTGAATTTCTGCCGTCCGGTGCTGGACGACTTCAACCGCCACGGGTACAGCGTCATCGCCTACGATTACGAAGGTTATGCCGCCAGTGACGGCCAGCCGTCGGAAACGGGATGTTACCGGGATGTCGAAGCGATTTACCGCTGGCTGACCGAAACGCGAAAGATTCCGGCCCGCCGGATCGTCATCTACGGTCGGTCGGTCGGCGGCGGCCCCTCCTGCTATCTGGCGGCCCGCCATCCGGAAGCCGGCGCGCTGGTGTTGGAATGTACGTTCACCAGCACTTTTCGCGTGGTGCTGCCGTTTACCCTGCCGGGCGACCGCTTTCCCAACCTCGACTATATCCGGGAAAACCGGTTGCCGCTGTTGATTTTTCACGGCGACGCCGACCGGCTGATCGATTTCAGTCATGGAGAAAAACTCGCTGCGGAGGCTACGGCCGACTACAAAATCTTCGTCCCGATATGCGGCGCCGGGCATAACAATCTCAAAAAAGTAGCAGATCAGCGTTACTGGCAGGCGCTGAACGGATTTCTCGGCAGTCTGCCGTCCGCCACCCGTTGAAACGGTGTTCAGGGCTGAGGCGCGGAATCCGGAGTCGCCGTCGCGGCACTGCCGGGCTGGCTGCTCCCCGGCGGATTGGCGGGGCGCCGGAGCCGTTCGATCAATTCCTTTACCGGACGACTGTTTTCCCGATACCGGTTGAACTGTTTTCGGGCCTGAAATTCCGCCGGATCGTCCGCGCTCTGCTGCCGCAAATCCATGACCCGGTCCAGATCGGCAACCTGCACGAAATACCAGCCGAGCGAGGAAACCGGCGCATAGGAAAGCAGCAGCCGGCGGTTGCGGACGGTGATGACGGCCTGATGTTCCTTGCCTTCCCGGATCATCCGGTCCAGCGTGCTCTGATACGGGAACGACGGCAGCGACCGCATTTTCGGCGTGGCGCCGGTCACATACCCGCGACGGGTCTGGCGGGAACTGATCACAATCCGGCCCACCTCGTTGACCAGATATTTTTCCGTGTAATCGCCTTCGCTCTGCGCCAGCGCCATTAACTTGCCGACAATATACTCGAAACTCATGTCGATACCGGCCACGCCCAGCACCTGTCCGGAAGAAGTAAGCAACGGCGTGGCGCAGGGTAGCAGCAGCGCCCCCGACGTATCCAGATAAAACGCCCCCCAGGTGGTCTTCCGGGTGGCCAGCGCCTGCCGATACCAGAGCCAGTCGTGAGGATTGCGGGTTTCGTCCAGATCGCCGCTGCCGGGATAACTGATCATCGTCCGGTCGTTCAGAATAGTGAAAATGCGCCGGACCGGAGCGCCGTTTTGAATCAGCAGCGTATTGCTGTCGCCGCGTTTCAGCCCGCCGCCGACGTTCAACGTCGGCTCGCTCTGAAGCAACAGGTTGCGCATGATATCGCGCAACTGGTAAAGATCCCGCAATGTCGCGTCGGCAATGACGTCGCCGCGCGGCGCCCCCGCGATCGTGAAATAGACCGGATAATCCAGGCTGATGCGGCACCGGTACGCCGACGAATACACATAGTCTTTCGGGGCGTCGACCGCACCCCGGAAATCCCGCAGACTGTAAATTTTCCCCTGGTAGCCGTGCCGCGGCGGATTTTCCAGAATCAGCACCAGATTGGAAGCGAACGTCTGAAGAATATTCTGTACATTGAGGAAATAGCGGTCGATGGCCGCCCCCTGCTGGTCGGTATTGATCTGAAACTTGATATGGCGGAAAATTTTTTCCGAAGCGTTCTGCGTGCCGACGCTTTCCCGGTAAAAACTCCACACGGTCACCGACGCCAGCGCCACGATAACCAGCGAAATCAACGCGAACGTCTGGACCCGGTGGTTGTACATCCGCCGGGCAATCCGCTGGAAAATGCCGTCCGGCGCCGCCAGCACTTCTTCATGAAACATAAACCGCCGGACGTCTTCGGCCAGGTCTTCCACGCTCTGATAACGGTTTTTCGGACATCCCGCCACCGCCTTGGCGATGATTGCTTTCAGTCCCGGCGCAATGCGCAGATACGGCATATAGTGGGTCAACGGTTCCAGATTGCCGCTGCGGATTTTGCCGATGATTTCGCCGACGCTCTGCCCTTCCACCGCTCGCTTCAGCGTGACCAGTTCGAACAGAATCATTCCCAGCGAGAACACGTCGGCCAGCGGGTCGACCGTGCCGTCGATCAACGTTTCCGGGGCCAGATAGGCAGGCGTACCCTCGATGGCGCCTTTCCGATGCTTGCCGGGATGGGTCGCGGTGCCCCAGTCCATCACATAGACTTCGCCATAGGCGCCGATCATGATGTTGTCGGGCTTGAGGTCGCAGTGGACGATATCCCGGCTGTGGCTGTAGTCGATGGCCTGACAGACTTTGATAAAGTATTCCAGCCGGTGTTGCAGCGAACTCCGTTCTTCCGCCTGAGAAATCCGGTTGAGGTTGTATTTGACTTTCAGTCGGACGATGAAATCCTTGAGGGTGATGCCGTCGATGAACTTCATCGCCAGGTGGAGGCCGTCGCCGTCGTCGCCGTCCAGACTGTAGAGCGGGACGATCGACGGGTGGTCGAGCTGGGCGTTCAGTTTGGCTTCGGCAATGAATTTCCGGATCGACGCCGGATCGTGCAGAAAATCTTTCCGCAGCGATTTGATGATCACTTCCCGGTCGAGCGTCCGATCCTTGGCTTTCCGGATTACGCCGAACCCGCCTTCGGTGATCTGGTCGAGAAACTGATAGCGCCGATTGACGTTGTTGAGCCGCGACCGGAATTCCGGCGTGTCGACCGTTTCCACATGCAGATGTTCGCCGGCGGTACCGCCGGAAACCTCGGCGGCGGTGTCCAGATTCTTGTCGACCGTCTTCTCCCAGGTCTGGTTCAGCTCGCGCTGTTCCGCTTCCGTAATGACCCGGGTCGCGCCGACATCCGGCGCCGGTTCCGAGTCTAATTTGAGGCGTAAAGCTGGATCGTCGTTCTTCATGGCGTGTTCGCTGCGTTAATCTGCGGAGTTTATTCGGTATAGAGCAAATAACCGATTTTGATCTTCTTGCTGTGCTGCGCCGTCAACTGCAACTGATGCATCGTGCTCCGGTCGCCGCCGCCGATAAATTTGAAAGCATGATTCAACCCGGCAAAATGAAAGGACGAATGCGAACGGATTTCCAGCAGCTTCCGGCCGTCCACGGCCAGTTCCGCGGTACCGCCGTCCGGCAACGTTTCATAATAAAGCCCGGCCCCCGAACATTTCAGCGGCAGCATCAAGGTCGCATCCGGCGCCGACGGTGTAATGATGCTGTTCAGCCACCGCGACGGCTGATGGTCGAACCAGACGCCGACCACATCGGGAGCGGCGGTCTGCCACGACCCGAGCTTGGGCAACTTGGCGAGTTCGATCATGCCGGCTTTGCCGAACCGATTGGCGGTCAACGGTTTGACCGGCTGAACGCCCGCCGGTCCCGTCGTCTTGCTCAAGGCCAGCAGTTCGCGCTGGACGATCCCGGCATAGAGATGATACCCGAAATCGTTCGGGTGGGTGCCGTCGCTGAGAATGTCGTCGACCTTGAAGATCCGGTTTTTCAGCCGGGTCTGGATTTCACTGCAAATGTCAATGCAGGGCAAATGGTAATAGGCGGCCAGTTCGCGATACGGAACGATCTTATCGCTGCCGTAATTCCGCCCGGATCCGACCAGCACCGGAACAATCGCCATTTCGGGATTGCTGTGCCGCAGTTTCCGGATAATTCCTTCCATCGCTTCCTGGCCGAGCGGATACCCATGGTCGTTTACGGCAAATTCCACAAAAGTCAAATCCGGACGGTAGGGCAACACGTCGCGATCCATCCGGAATACCGCCAGTTCCGACCCCTGTCCGCCGATGGCCGCGTCCACCGCCTTGATATGAGCCTGCGGGAACCGCGCTTCCAGCGCCGCCGTCACCAGCGCCCGCCAGGACGTTTTCAGCGGATCGGTCGAGGTAGCACCCCAAGTAATCGACCCGCCCAGATAGGCAATCGTCTGCTGCTGTCCGTGTTCCAGATTCGCCATGACCTGATGCAACCGGGGATATTGATACTCCGCCGTCCGGTCTTCCGGGCGGGACCCAGCGCAACCCGCCAGGAAAATCATCAGCAGGACGGCCATCAAGTTCCGTCCCCATGGGAATAACCGACCATTCATTTTTTCACGATCTCCTTCCACCGCGTCTTTCCGTCGACGATGTTGGTGGTAGCATAAATACTGCGTCAATCGGTTTTTTGCAAATTTTTTATCGAACGTCATCCGCCGCGATCGGGTTTCGTCATGGAAATGAACGGCAGAAATACTCCAGCCCCACAACCCGTTGGATAGCATTCCCGGAAATATCAGCAAAAAGTCAGCAATTACAGGCCAAGGATGCTGCTTTTCGAGGAAGAGCTGCTCTTGCCATTGTCAAGAAAAGAATCTACGCTCAACGGACTGGCATGACGTTTTTTCAACCCTTCCTGCTCATCGTCGAGGAAAGTAAACGTGCGGAAAATCTTTTTGGCGTTACTTTTGCCTTCGCTGAAAATCTGGGTGGACGCGGTATAGCTGAAGACGTAGAACATTTTCCCGTCGTACCGGGGAAACACCACAAACCACTGGCGGTACTGCCGTCCTTCCCGGGACAAATCCACGCTGAATTCCTGGCCGACCCGGCCCTGAACGTCGGCGGGATCATTGCTGTAAACGCGGCTGGGCTTATGCTTGCTGCTGATTTGATTGCTGATGGCGTCGACCAGTTCGCTGACGCCGATGTAGCTGCCGCCGTTCTGCGCGGAATAAACGCCCTGAATACTGATGATTTCTTCCCGGTTGGGCGAACTGAACGTTACCCCCATGCCGCCGGTTTTTTCGGTCCATTCCAGCGGCATTCGAATGGCAAAGCCGAGGTCGTTGCGGGAACAGAGCTGCGGCTGGTTGGGCGCGGGCGGTTTGACGGCGACCGGTTTTTCCGGCGCCTTTTCCGCTTCCGGCTTGACGGGTTCCGGGGTCGGGACGGCAAAGGTATAGGTTTGACCGCTGCCCCGTTTGACTTTGCCCAACTGGTAAAACTGCACGGCGTCGGTAAGGTGCCGACTCAACACGTTCAGCCGTTCCTTGGAAAGGGGATGGGCGGCAAAATAGAGGTTGAACAAGGGGTTGTTTTCCTGACGGAGAATCTTCTGCCAGAAATCGATGGCCAGGCGGGGATCGTACCCGGCTTTGGCCATTAACATCAGACTTTCCTGATCGGCGGCCAGTTCCTGACGGGAGCTGTACGGCAATACCGCGCTGATCTCGTCGCCAATTCCGCAGGTCTGCACCGCCGAAGCCGGCGCAACGGCCGCTTTGCCGCCGACCTGCTGCGCCATGGCACGGGAAATCCGTTCGGCATTGTGGCGGAGCAGCGCGTGAGCCAGTTCCTGCGCCAGCAACGCCGCCAGTTCGGCATCGTTGACGGTATAGGCGAACATGCCGTCCGTCATGCCGATTTTGCCGTTGGCCAGCACAAAGGCCCGGGGAACTTTATTTTCCAGCGCGATCGTTTCCCAGGTCAGGCCGGGACGATCGGCCGCGGCGCCCAATTCCTGGCCGACGCGCTGGAGTGCATCGTTGAACTGGGGATCGGCCGAGCGTTTTTCCTGGCCGACGACTTCATTCCAGGCATTGTCGCAGAGGGTTTTTTCCTGAGCGCGGTTAATCAGATTGACCATGGACGCGGGCGTTTTTTCCGGTTCCGGCGCGGCGGTGCGGCATCCGGGGAAAAAAGCCACCACGATACTGCTTAAAACCATGATCCGGGAAAACTGCTGCCATTTCATTTTATACTGTCCTGCTGTCTGCCAAGTCGAAGTTGAAAATCGGAACCGAATATCTTCAAAAAATAATCCGATATCCCGGATAATGCAATCCGGGGATGTGATTTTTCCCCGGGATCGAAGGCCTCCGGCAAGCAAAAGCCGCCGAGCGGATCTCCGGGGCAAAAACCGTTTTCAGGGGAATTTTTACCAAAGAGAGCGGGAGTTTGAGCTTGCCTCCCGCGCTATCGCAGGTCATCGCCCTGCCAAACTGCAAACTTTCCTCGTTCGGGATTGGACGGCATTCGGCGTTATGCTATAATATGGAGTGACGAGATAATCTTGAAATCCCCAATTCCAAACTGAGGTAACGCCGGTATGCAGAACGATGTCCAGTGGTTTATTGCGGCTCTGATCAGTGAAGGGTTGATGACCCGGGAAGACAGTCTTGCCGTACTTCAGCGAACAGGTCTCGACGCGGAACTGGGCGTCGTGGCTCAGGATGCCCTCAATGCGGTCTCCGCCGGCGCCGATGACGAATACGCCGCGCAACTTCTGGAAGCCTTTCAACAGGTAATCGACTATGCCTCCGCTCAGGCGGCAACCGGGGAACTGCCCCCGCCGGACGCCTTGCCGGGAACCGATGCCGCTCCCGCCGCCACGGCGGAAACCGAAGCAGAAACTCCGGCACCAACCCCCGCGCCGGAACCGTCCCCGGCGGAAATTCGTCCGAAAATCCGGATTGCCGGCCGGCCCCCGGTCGGTATCGGCGCATCGCCGATGACCGGACTCGACCAGACCGGCACCACCATCGACCTCAATCCGGTCACCGCCCCCGGCAAACCGCTGGAGGAGGCGGATGCCGGATTGCCGGCCGCCGCTCCCGCGGCCAGAAATATGATCATCAAAACTCAGGCCAACGGCATCAAGCAGCTCGACTACGGCGACGTCCAGATGCTCCCGAGCGCCAAACTGGCCGCGACCAAAAAAGACAAAACCGGAACCGACGGCAAAACGCTGGCGCAAATCCGGATGGAAATCGGCATCAATCCCAATAATGAAAACAGTCCCGGCGGAACCACCTCGATGGACGGCACCGCCATGTGGATCAATTCCACGGTCACCACCAACGTCAATCTCCAGCCGCTGACCAATACCAACGTCGATCTGGAAGCGGTCGCCAAAAATCCGTATCAGGAAGTCGATCCGAGATGGCAGGGCGTGGCCGACTTCGACCATCTGGAAGGACTCGACGGCGCCAAGGCCTATGAATTTATGGTGTACCTGTTGAAGGAAACGCGCAATCGCGGCGCCAGCGATCTGCATTTGTCGGCGCTGGCCAACCCCTTTGTCCGCCGCAACGGCGTGATTCAGCCGATCAGCGAACACATTTTGACGCCGGACGAGGCCATGTACCTCAACTGCGCCATGTTGCGCGACGACCAACGCCAATATTTCGACGCCAACCGCGACATCAACTACGCCCTCCAACTCGACACGCAAAACCGGTTCCGCGTCTGCCTGATTATGCATAAGGACGGGATTTCCGGCTCCTACCGGATGCTGTCGGAACGGCTGATGTCGCTGGAGGAACTCGGCTTTGTGCCGGAAAACATCCGCACCATCGACCGGTTTCTGGATTATCACAACGGCCTGGTACTGGTCACCGGCCCGATCGGCAGCGGCAAAACCACTACCCTGGCCTCGATGGTCAACATCATCAATCACAAACGCCATGACCACATCATTACCGTGGAAGACCCGATCGAAATCGTCCAGTCCTCGGTCAACTGCAACGTGACTCAACGGGAAGTCCGACTCCATACCAACAATTACCGGACCGCGTTGAAAGCGGCCCTGCGCGAAGACCCGGACGTGATCGTGATCGGCGAGTTGCACGACCTCGAAACCATTGAAATGGCCATCACGGCGGCGGAAACCGGGCATCTGGTGATCGGCACGCTGCACACCTGCGACGCGGCCAACACCCTGAACCGTCTGCTCGACGTGTTCCCGCCGACCCAGCAGCCGCAGATCCGCGCCATGACCGCGGGCAGTCTGCGCGGGATCGTCTGCCAACGGTTGTTGCCGACGACCCAGGGAGGCATGACCGTGGCGGCGGAAATCCTGGTCAACAATATGGCGGTGGCAAACATCATCTCCGACGGACGCACCCATCAGCTGCGGGCGACGCTGCAAACCGGCCAGAGCGCCGGAATGGTGACCATGGACGTGTCGGTACTGAACCTGTACAAACGCGGCCTGATTACCCGCGATACCGCCAAGTACCACATCCGCGGCCGGGACGTCCGGGAAGAATTCCAGAAATACGTCGCCGTGGAAGAAGCTAAAAAACTTGCCAGGAAATAACTTTTCGGAGGACCGATGTCATGCCTGCTCTCGATGCTTATTTGAAAGAGATGCTTTCCCGCAAGGGTTCCGACTTGCATATCATTACCGGCATGCCGCCCCGAATCCGCGTCTACGGCAAGCTGGAAAATCTCAACGACCAGCCGTTGGACGCCGCTACGGTCGAATCTCTGCTCCAGGAAATCTGTCCGCCGGACCGCTGGCAGGTGTATCTCCGGAATCACGACCTTGACTTTGCCCACGAAATCCGCGGCCTCGCCCGATTCCGTTCCAATTTTCTGTTCAACTTTTTCGGCATGGGCGCCGTTTTCCGCCAGATTCCGACCAAGATTCTGACCATCGAAGATTTGAAACTGCCGCCGGTATTGAAAGAAATCTGCCATATTCCCAGCGGCCTGGTCTGCGTCACCGGCCCGACCGGGAGCGGCAAATCCACCACACTGGCCGCCATGATCGATTACATCAACAGCACCGAAGCCAAACACATCATCACGATCGAAGACCCGATCGAATTCGTGCATCACGATAAAAAGAGCACCATTATTCACCGGGAAGTCGGCATTCATTCCGAATCGTTCGCCCGGGCATTGCAGGGCGCCATGAAGTCCGACCCTGACATCGTGCTGATCGGGGAAATGCGCGACCTTGAAACCATCCGTCTGGCCCTCACCTGCGCCACCATGGGCATGCTGGTGTTCGCCACGCTGCACACCAACAACGCCCCGAAAACCGTCGACCGTATTATCGACGCCTTTCCGGCCGACCAGCAGTCGCAGATCCGAACCATGCTGGCGGAATCGATCCAGGCCATCGTATCGCAGTTACTCTGCCGCACCGCCGACGACAAAGGCCGCGTGGCCAGCCATGAAATTCTGCTCTGGACCGAAGGCCTGCCGAATACCATCCGCGAAGGCCAGATTTCCAACATCCGGTCGATCATCGAAGGCAACCGGTCCATGGGCATGTGCTCGATGGACAGCGTCCTGATGAAACTCTACGAGCAAGAACGGATTACGGCGTTCGAAGCCTATATGAAAGCCAGCGACAAGAAAGTCTTCGTCGACCTGCTGCCCAAGGAAGAACGGGCTTCTCATTAATTGTCCGCCGCTGCTTGCGGAAATGCAGAAAAGTCCCGGGATACGGTAAAATCGGATCCCGGGATTTTTTGTGTCCCCCTTCAGGGAACGGGCTTCTCCGCTTGGATGTCAATACAAAAAAACGGAAGCCTCGCGAGGAGACTTCCGTTTTCACATCAATCAATCGGCAAGCGTAATTACTTGACCAGACGCTTGCTCTTGCAGGGACTGCCGTAAATCGCGCTGTCGCCCAGCATTTCTTCGATGCGGAGCAGCTGATTGTACTTGCAGATCCGGTCGGTCCGGCTCATCGAACCGGTCTTGATCTGGCCGGCGTTCACGGCCACCGCGATATCGGCGATGGTGGTGTCTTCGGTTTCGCCCGAGCGATGGGAGACGACCGCGGTATAACCGGCTTTATGGGCCATTTCAATGGCGTCGAGGGTTTCGGTCAGGGTGCCGATCTGGTTGACCTTGATCAGAATCGAGTTGGCCGCGCCCATGTCGATCCCCTTCTTCAGGTATTCGACGTTGGTGACGAACAGGTCGTCGCCGACGAGCTGGCACTGGCTGCCGAGTTCCTTGGTCAGCATGACCCAGCCTTCCCAGTCGCCTTCGGCGCAGCCGTCTTCGATCGAGTCGATCGGATATTTGGCCACGAGGTTGGCGAGATATTTGATCTGTTCTTCCCGGCTGCGTTTGGCGCCGAGCGAACCTTCGAACTTGGTGTAGTCGTAGAAGCCGTCCTTGAAGAATTCGCTGGCGGCGCAGTCCAGACCGATCATCACGTCTTTACCGGCCACATAACCGGCCTTTTCGATGGCGGCCAGAATGCTGTCGAGGGCTTCTTCGGTGCCGCCCTTGAAGCAGGGAGCAAAACCGCCTTCATCGCCGACGGCGCTGCTGAGGCCTTTGCCCTTGATGATGGACTTCAGATTGTGGAACACTTCCGAACCCATGCGGAGACCTTCGCTGAAACAGCAGGCGCCCATCGGGCGGATCATGAATTCCTGGAATGCGATCGGGGCGTCGGAGTGAGAGCCGCCGTTGATGATGTTCATCATCGGGACGGGGAGGGTTTTGCCGTTGACGCCGCCGAGATAGCGGTAGAGCGGAACATCGAGATAAGTCGCGGCGGCGCGGGCGGTGGCCAGCGAAACGCCGAGAATGGCGTTGGCGCCGAGATTGCTCTTGGTCTTGGTGCCGTCGAGGGCGAGCATCGCCTGGTCGATGGCGACCTGGTCGAGGGAATCCATGCCTTCGAGTTCCGGGAAAATCTTTTCATTGACGTTCTGAACGGCTTTCAGGACGCCTTTGCCCATATAACGTTTTTTGTCGCCGTCGCGGAGTTCGAGGGCTTCGTTTTCGCCGGTGGACGCGCCCGAGGGAACGGCAGCGGTACCGACAACGCCGTTTTCCAGGGTTACTTCCACTTCAACGGTCGGATTGCCGCGGGAATCGATGATCTCGCGCCCATGGATGTCGAAAATTACGGACATGGTTTAATTCTCCTTGCTTACCTGCAATATGGTAAATTTACGTCCGGCCGCCCCATTGGCTTCCGGCGCTGAAAACCCTACTTAACGGAAAGATAAAATTATATCCCATCCTCCGGGTTTACAAATCGGGTTGCCGATTTTTCCCGCGATTTTTGTCATTCAATGCGGGAAGAACGGCAGTCCTGCCGCGAGGGAAACCTGAACTTTTTCTCCACGAGTTCGGCAGTCTTTGTCTGAAGTCTGCTACTCGCGGCCGGAGGCGGTTTTCAGTTTGAAGCGGCATTCCGTCATCAGCAACCCCAGGAATCCGGCGCCCGGCGAAACAATCTGGCGCGGCTGACCGGCGTTCGCCTGATCCAGCAGCCGTTGCAAAGCAGCGTTGGAAAGCCGCCGGTAATCCGGCCGCGTCGACAGCACCAGCGTAAAATCCTTCACGCCGTGCTGCCGCAATTGCGCCAGCAATTCGTCCAGGTCCTCGTCCCCCTTGACACACATAAATTGTTTTTCATAAAACATGGCGCCGCATTCTTCGCCCAGCCAGAATACGTCGGTTACCACCACTGGCGACGGCATTTTTTCCAGTTCGGTCACGATCTTTTCCGACGCCTGTTTCTTGCCCTGCAACATGATGATGCCGTGCACCTGAAGCGCCAGCGAAGTCAGAAACAGCAGAATTCCGGAGGCCAGCAAAAGCCGTCCGGCGCGACTCCGACGCGACGCGATTTCATCGCGCAGCAACACGTGTACCGCCAGCGGCACCAGCAGCGGCAGCCACACCAGATAGTGTCGCGGACCCCAGATCAGTCCCAGCTCGCCCTGATTCAAACCCCAGCATGCCGTCAGCGTGTAAAACAGCCAGCCCAGCAGGATCAGTCGAAAGACCGGCTTTTCCCGCCACAGCGACCGGCTTTCCGCCGCCGCCACCGCCAGCAGCGGCACCGCCGGAAACAACCCCTGCGTGAAAATCGTATTCAGCACCGGCTCCGGATTGCGGAAAATTCGAATCGTCAAAATCGCGCTGCATCCCGCCGCCAGCGGCAGCAGCCACAATTTCAGCCGTTTCGTCAACTTTTTTTCCGGCCGCAACAGTCCCACCGCCAGCAGCGCCACAAACGGCAGAATCAACCCGATTGCCCACGGATCGGGGAACGGCATTCCGGCGGCGAATTTGAACAGAAAAACATAGAAATTGCTGGTCTTTTCCAGCAACGCGTCCCACCCTGGCGTCACCGGTTTCAACTGCGCCAGCGCCCGATACCCCAGCGCGTGAAGGCCGAGAATATGGCCGTAGACCGCATATTGATACCACCAGAGCGGCAACATGGCCGCCGCCCAGCCGCCGCCCAGCCACGCCAGTCGCCGCCATGGCGTTCTCATCACCAGCAGCGCCAGCCCGACCGCGCCGAACAACAGATAACTTTCTTCCCGGAACCAGCACGACACCGCCAGCAATAGCCCGGCCAACGCGTAAACGGCGCGGCGCGGCGGCGCGGACCGCGTAAACGTCTCCCCGACCAGTAAAGTCATGGCCAGAATCGCCCAGAAGATCGAAAACTGATGTTCCCAGAGCACCAGCGAATAAAACCAGAAAGGCGTCCCGAACGCCAGCGCCGTCAGCGGCAATCCCGGCGGCGATTCCGGCGTCAGCCGCCGGATCAGCAGCCAGGACACCGCCACTGCCGCCAGACCCGACAGCACCGACAACCACACCGGATTCGTTCCGGTCCCGTGCATCCACAGACTGCACAGAAACGGATAATAAGGCGGGTAAAACGAGGTCATCCGCCCGTCCGGATGCTTGTGAAAGTGAAATTCGCCGTCCGGGAAAAAGTGCCCGTGCGGATCGCTGCCGACGGCCGGATAAGCGATGTCCGCCGTTCCGTGCGTCAATAAATTCTGGATGACGATAAATTTGTTCCCGCCGTCGGTCGTCCAGAAGCCGCGCTCCGGCAATGCCAGCGCCAGCACCGCATACACCACGGCCACCGCCGCCAGAATCAGTCCGAATTGAGCATAACGTTGAGCTTGCGGATTCATCTTTTTCCTTTCAGTTCGATCCCGTGGGCGCCGGCGGTCAGATATTCGTCCAGCGTCCGGCGGTGACACGTCAGCGCCAACACCTGCCGTCCGGCGGCGAACGTTTGCAGCGCGGCAATCGCCGCCAGCCGCCGGGGATCGTCGAAGTTCACCAGCGCGTCATCCATGATCACCGGCAGCGGTTCCGTCCGGGCCGTTTCGTATTCGGCGATCAGTCCGAGCCGCAACGCCAGAAAAAGTTCTTCCCGCGAGCCGCGGCTGAGCTTGCCCACTTCCAGCGCCTCGCCCGCCGCAGTCCGCACCAGTACGCCGTTGTTTTCGAACGACCGGTAGACGTTTTCCAGCCGTCCGGCGGTGATCTGCCGCAGCACGGTTTCCGCCTGATGCATCACGCCCGGCTGCCGTTTGTTTTCATATTCCTGTAAAACGGCTTCGAAAATGGCGGCGGCGGTCCGATTGACGCGCCATTCCTCGGCGGCAACCCGCAAGCGGTCGATCACCGCTTCTTCCTGCTGCCGCAAATTCCGGAGATCGTCGTGCGAAGCCAGCGTCGTCAACTGGTTTTTCACCATGCCGAGCTGTTCCGTCTGCCGGGAAAGCTGCTGCCGGTTTTCGTCCCGTTCCGCCGCCAGCGCGCTCATTTCCGCCTCGAGCGCGGCGGGATCGAGTTGCGCCATTTCCCGCAGCAATTGAGTGAAAACGTCGCCGGTTCCGGCCAGTTTCCGCATCTGCCGCAACTGTTCGTCGAGCCGGGATTGGAGCCGCAGACGTTCCTGCCGTTGCGCCGACCGCCGGCGCAAGTCTTCCGCGTCGGTCGCGCCGCAGGACTGTAAAAATTCCGTCAGCCGGGATTGGGCGGCCGTCGACTCCGCCGCCGCGTTCCGGCTGCGGCGGTCGGCAACGTTCCAGTTCTGTTCCGTCTGTTCCCGCTGTCGGGCCTGTTGTTCTTCCTGATCCAGCCGGTGACCCAGAACCGCTACAGCCGCCGGCAACGCCGCGTTCCGGTCGGCCGGAGCCAGCAACGGCAACAGCGGCGGCAACCATGCGGCAATGGTCTGCCGCTGTTCTTCCGCCGCCGTATGCCGCCGGGTCAAATCGTCTTCCTCCGTCTGCGCATCGCGGCAACGTTCCAGCCGGGCGACCACATCCGAAAAGCTTTCCGGCGTCACCGTCTCCGGCCACCGGAGTTCCCGCAGCAGCGCGGTCCAGGCGGACCGAGCATCCTGCCGCCGTTGCTCCGCCGCGGCCAACTCCGCCGCCAGATTCGAAAGCGTCGGTTCGGAATGAACCGCCGCCGGACCCGACCGACGGAACATCGGCAACGCCATGACCAGTCCGACCACCCCGGCCAGCGTCCCGGCCCACCAGGCCACCGTCATCGCCAGAATTCCCGCCAGAATCCCTACGACCAATAGAAAAGCCGCCGGGAGCCAGCCGGGAAGTCCGCCTTTCGCGGCGGTTCCCTGACGTTCCAGCTGCATCCGCCGCCGGGTTTCGTCTTCCACCTGCCGTTGCCGTTCGAGACTTTTTACTTCGTCGTCGGCCGCCGTCAGTTCGCCGCGGATGGCGTCGCTCCGTTGCCGCCGCAGCAAATCGCAGGAAAAAGCGGCGGGATCGAGCGAGGCAAATTGCGGGCCGAGTTCCGTCCGCAATTGTTGCGAACGGGTTGCCGCCGCGGTTCGGAGCGTTTGCAACTCGCGAAGTTCGGCCACCGTTTTTTCATACAGCGGCAACTGGCGCTGCAATTCCCGGATGGCAACGGCGGCATCCAGCATCGTCCGGTCCGGGGTAAAGCGTTTTCGGGCGTCGTCGGCCAATTGTCGTTCCACGTCGCTTCCGGCGGCGGCCTGTTTGGCGGCATCGACGGCGGCCTGAAGTTTTTCCAGTCGGGAAATGGCGTCCTCCGCCAGCGGTTCGTCGGGAAGTGCGGCCAATTGTTGCCGCAACGCCTCGCCGTCCACCCAGTCGCGATAGAGCCGACGGCGCAGTTCGAGTTGCGTATGTTGCTGCTGCAATTGCAAACTGCGAGTTTCCAGCTGTCGGGTCTTTTCCTCGAGGTCGGCAACGGTCGCGAGCAACTGCTCATACTGGGGGAGTTCCTGACGGCATTGCCGCAGCCGGTCGCGGATTTCTCCGAGGTTGCGGCCGATCGCCAGCAATTGTCTGGCGGGACGTCCGCTGGCGCCGCAGAATTCGGCGGCGGCGTTACTGAAAAACTTTTTGATTTCCGCCGGCGAAGTCTTGCCGAAACCCAACCCGGCGCCGTAAATCCGGCCCCGGATCTCGTCGCCGTTCAACGATTGGAGCGACTGAATTTCATCGAGGCTGAAAGCATAGACGTTATTGAAAAATTCGGCGGAAACGTGAAACCAGCGGTCCAGCGCGTCTTTGCCTTCCAGAATTTCACCGCCGGATTCCACGGTCAGCGGGCCGCCGTGCGGACCGCTGCGGCGGCGAATGACCAGTTCGTGACCGGATTCCAGCCGGCAGAACAGCGCGCCGCCGGAGACCGCCGCTTTGTAAGCGCTCAGTTGATAGTCGTTGTCGGCGGACCGCCGGTCCGGGAAGCCGAACAGCACTCGACGGATGAATTCGAACAACGTGGTTTTGCCCGCTTCGTTGGGACCGAAAATCACGTTCAGTCCCGGTTGGAACCCTTCCAGCCGGTAATCCTGATATCCGCCGAAACCGTCGATCTGAATTTGTTCGATTTTCATTCGGCGTCTCCGGGGTTCAGACGGTCGAGCAGTCGCAACAGCGCGGTTTGGACGATGGCGGCGGCGCCCGTTTCGCCGGGCGCTTCCAAAATTCCCGCAACTTCCGGACGACGCAACAGTTTATCCCAGTCGGCCAGTAAATCCGCCGGCAATTTTTCCGGGTGGGCGGCCAGTTCTCCGGCCCGCCGGACCAGTTCCGCCGGGAAGTCGTCGCCCGCCGCCAAGCGCTCCAGATCGTAGGCGGGCGTCATGGCCGGGACCAGGCGTTCCAGCCAGACGGGAAGTTTTTCGGCGGTCAGTTGTTCCCGGACGGTTGCCGTCAGTTCCGCCGATTTTTCGGTCTGCCGCAATTTTTCGCCGCAGGCGGGGCGGCCGGTCAAGGTCAAACGGAGAATCGCCTGCCGTCCTTCCTGTCGGAGACCGCAGTTGCGGGCGGCGTCGAAAATGGCTGCCGCCGCGTCCTGTTCCAGCTCGCAGTCGGAGAGGTCCAGTTGTTCCTGACAGTATCGCACCAGATCGGTATCCCGCCAGTCGATTTCGGTCCGTCCGGCGTCGTCCAACGTGACCAGCGCGCAGCCGTGCGCCCCGGTTTCCCGGATCTCGGTACCCTGGAGACAGCCGGGATAGACAATGGCCGGACGCTGCTCCCGCAACACCAGCCGCCGATGCACATGTCCCAGCGCCCAGTAAGTAAAAGCGCCGCCGGTCAGGTCGTCGATCGCCGCCGGCGCATACGGTAAATGATCGGCATTGTTGCCCGCGTTGCAGTGCAGCACGGCCACCGCCGGAACGCCTGGCGGCGGCGCGGGAAACCGCCGCGCCAGATTCTCCCGGACGTCCGCCGCCGGATAGCTGACTCCGGTCACCGTGGCCAGCAAGACGCCGTTTTTTTCGACGGGCACGGTTTCCGGGTCCGGCCCGAACCGATGGCACCCGGGCGGCAGTCGCAGATTGCGTGCGGCGGGCAACGGGTCGTGGTTGCCGCAGACGTAAAATGTCCGAATTCCCGCCTCGTCCAGCCGGGCCAACTGCCGTTCGAACTGCAATTTGGCGGCGAGGCTCTGTTCCGCCGTATCGAACGCGTCGCCGGCGATGACCACCGCGTCGACCTTCTCTCCAATGGCCAGCGACGCCACCCGTTCGAACGCGTCGAATTGCGCCCGGACGAGAAGCTTGCCCAGTGTCGGCGAATCGTCGGCCACGCCCCGAAACGGGCTGTCAAGATGCAGATCGGCGCAATGAATGAAGCGGAACATCGGGATTTCCTTGGTTTTCCGGTAATATAGTCCCGTTTACGCCGGGGATAAAGCCTTTTTCCGACCATTTCCGGCATCTCTTCCCGGAAGTTCGGGTTGAAACGCCAGACTCAAATCGCGGGTAGCGGGGAAGACCCGGGACGCTTTTGAAGAAGCGCCCCATTTCTTCCCCGCGCCCCATTTTTGACCCCGCAAAACTTTTATTTCATTTATCTATTTGCTATGCAAATAGATAAATAATTTAAAAAGTTTAAAAGCGAGGAAATGGAGTTGCTATGCTAAAGTGATGAGGGCTACTGTGGCGTAGGTGAAAAAAACAGTGGCTGATTCCTCAAATGGCCGTAAATTATTCATCCACGCCACAAAGATTCAAAAAGAATCGGAGG
>Ga0183097_10466_pt1 | contig 76629 bp, 60 predicted proteins | sample BioMet8_FD_128883 | JGI IMG/M metagenome (GOLD analysis project Ga0183097, IMG submission 128883) | Microbial communities from bioreactor (seeded with sewage sludge) at Lawrence Berkeley National Lab, California, USA - Biofuel... | ecosystem: Engineered > Bioreactor > Anaerobic > Unclassified ... | reverse complement strand
CTACGAAGGATTAACAGAATCAAGCCAAGCATTAATATATGCTGCTATGATCCATATAATGATTAGACGGCTAGGTCGGATAAAAAACGTAAGAAAATAAGAGAAATATAATATTCAGACAGCCTCTAAGCTCTTCGAGCTTAGTTCTAAAAGAGTAATCAATCTCAATCAACTCATTATTTACTCTGAATTTCTTAGGAAGCTTTTTTTTGTTTATGACGGCCTTTTGAACTTCTTTTGCTTCCTGTAATTTCTTCATAACCCAAATTTGACAGAAGCGTATATTGTATAATGTCTGAACGGGTTTCATGCTTCTGCTTTCTTCATACTACTCAAAGTTTTATCCCGTATCTTATGATTTTTTGACATTTTTCAGTTTACCAAAATGTAATGTGTCGATACAACGTGTTTTGTGTAAGAAAATACTGTATTGATTAGTAGAATCTGTCAAATTAAGGTCATAACAGCTCTTGCTTTTGCTTCTAACTGCTTTTTCTGTAGAGATTCAGAGAAATAAAAGTACTTAATAGTACTGGGCTTAACGATTTTTATTCCATATATACCTTTTTTGGAATCGATCAGTTCTGCTCTTTCCAGATCAAAGTTCTCAATTATTTTATCATCACTCTTATTTAGTTTCATGGAAGTGAGATAGTCCATTTCAGCATCCAGTATAAGGTTGAGATTACCTTTGGTATTAACTCCTTTATCAAAAACAATAAGAGAGCTTTTTTTAAGCCTATTTTTAACCTGGTTAAAAGTATCAGAAAAGTGCTCAAGATCAAGAACGTTTCCTTTATTCACTGTAACTCCGATAGGTATGTTTATGGGATCAGCTAACTCACTAATTCCAACTGTTATCTGCAACTTGTCAGGTCTGTGATCTCTACTATATCCGAATTTACCAAGGTTGGCTTTAGTCCCGTGAAGAACTATACTCGTCCAATCCAGGTTTATATTCGTCTCTTCAAAACCATATACAGAAAATAGAGAGTTCAGAATATCACACAGAATTTCCTCTTTGTTACGTCCCAATATTTCAAGAGCCCTGTAAAGGGCTCTTTCGTGAAACTTTTCAAGGTTTAAGATATCCAGAATCTCTTTCTGATTTAACCATTTGCCAGCTTCTTTGATGCTAAAATTATCAGTTAATTTGTAGCTTAACAAACCGATTACTAAACTATTGAGATCAAGACCTTTACTTTTATGTTTACTAAAAATATCACAGAAATTAAGCTTTTCATAAAAGTATTGAACAGCAAGAATGGACCCAATAGGAACACATATATTCTTGTTAGGAATTGTAGGAAAGGCTCTTTGTTTTGTGATGTTCAACTGTCAAAGTCAGGCTTGACAGGACTAATCTTAAAGATGTAAACCTTTCAGGAGCTAATCTTGAGAGAACTTATCTTGGTGGTGCTTACTTTGAAGGAACAAATCTTGAAGGAGCGAGTCTTAAAAATGCTAACCTTGAATACGCGAAACTAAAAGAAGCAAAAAAACTAACAGTTGACCAGCTTTCCAAGGCGAAAACTCTTTACAAGGCTGAATTAGACGAAGGGCTAGAAGAAGAAGTAAGAGCGAAAGGCTTTGATCCCCTTTTGGATGAGAACCCGAAGAATAAGAACAATTGAACGGATACTAACTGTCATTATCACTAGAACTTTGTCCCATAGTGTTGAATTCATAACACAAAAGCTCAAAAAAAGATTACTTGAGCTTAAACAATGACTTTTCTCTGTTCCTATGGCCCACCACTAATCAGTTGATATTTTTCGCTATTTAACTCACTCTTACTTCTGCTTTATGTACCTCAATTTTTTTTACAACCTAATTTTTTCCTGTTTTCTTTCTGCCGGAAAATTTCCAATGGTGAGATATTCGGGACTGAGAGGTCCTGCCCTGCCTGATAGCCATAGAGTTCCTGAAATTCCACAGCAAAGGAATGCATAAAAAGGGCATTTGGAATATCCATTGGACAGAGTTCTTCACACTGTCCGCAGTTGATACAGGAATCTGCAACAAGGGAGTAGCGTAGTGCATGAAAGGCAAAGGATGGAGGAACCTTTCCAGGGGTGATAGTAAAGTCTGATACTTTTGTCCCGGACAGGGCAGGACATACTTCAATGCAGGTATAGCACTTGATACAACGTGAAGTCTCATCCATAAGCTGTTTCAGGCGGGTTTTTCCCTCCCCTAACGACTGAAAATCTTTCTCTCTCCAGCCATCGGCCAGCTTTAGCATCGACTTCTCGATTTTCCCCCGAATCTCCACCCCTTTTGGGACAGGAGGAAAGGTTTCAACCACGCCTGCAATTTTTGCCTGCTTAAGTAGTTCTGCGCCTTTTGCGCTGCATACCTCAACAAAGGTTGCTTCCATACCCATAACGCCCCATTCTCCACAGGCAAGGTCGGCCTGCCTTGGAATTTTCAGTTTGCAACGCCTGCAGTTACTTCTTCTTCCAAAGTTTGCCTCTTCCAATTTGTCTATGGGTATAGAAAATTCCTCTTCAGGAGTTTCAACGATAAACTTCCCCTTAGCAATCCTTTCCTTTTTAACCGAGTCAGGTTTTTCAAGGCGCTCATAGCTCATGCCTCCATACTGGGGGGTAACCTTTGCGATTTCCTCAAAAATCTCCGCTTCATTCGTGTAGGAAAATTGAGGCCCGTACCCCATACACCCGGCAAGTTCACAGATGATGCGCCAGTCCGCCTTAGCACCTCCCGGAGGGTCTACGGCTTTCCTGATCCGCTGTACTCGACGTTCAGTATTTGTCTGGGTCCCATGTTTTTCTGCGTAACAGGCCGCAGGCAGGACAACGTCAGCAAACTCCGCAGTTTCACTCAGGAAAAGGTCCTGCACGACCAGAAAGTCCAGTTGCTTCATGGCTTTTCTTACCTTGTTTAGATCCGGGTCAGAGAGCATGAAATTTTCTCCCATAACATACATGCACTTCACAGTCGATGTTCCTTCTGCAAGCTGTTCCATCAGCTCCGTAACCGTAAGCCCTGGGGCTTTCGGAAGCCCGCTCACCCCCCAGATAGATTCCATTTTCCTGTTGTTTTCCGGATCTGCAACCTTCTGGTATCCGGGATACACATCCGGCAGGCAGCCCATGTCACATGCTCCCTGTACATTATTTTGCCCTCGCAGTGGGTTGACACCTCCACCTGAAACTCCGAGGTTTCCGGTTAGAAGCATCAAGTTTGCCGTGGATCTCACATTGTCAACTCCCACCGTATGTTGGGTGATACCCATTGAATAAAGGAGGGCCGATGGTTTTGATTGGGCAATCCACTCGGCTGCGGTTTTTAAATCCTCCTCTGGCACCCCTGTGATTTTTGAGACATTTGACAGGGAATAGGTCTCTTGCATGACCACGGATTTCATTTCCTCATAATTTTTTGTCCTTTTTGAGATAAATGCCGAATCTTCCCAGCCATTTTCTATAATATGGTGCATGAGCCCGTTTAGGAGGGCAACGTCCGTGCCTGAATACATAGAAAGATGGAGGTCTGCCTGTTTTGCCGTGGGCGTGCAACGAGGGTCCGCACAGATTATTTTAGCCCCCTTCTTTTTTGCAAGCATTACCCTCCTTCCTATGAGTGGGTGCTGCTCGAGGGTATTGCTGCCAATAATGAAAATGCATTTAGACTCTTCAATGTCCAGGATGGAATTCGTCATGGCTCCAGAGCCAAAAACTGCGGCAAGACCAGCGACTGTAGAGGAGTGACAGAGCCTTGCGCAGTGGTCAATGTTAGAAGTCTTAAGGACAGCGCGGGCGAATTTCTGCATAAGGTAGTTTTCTTCGTTCGAGGTTCTTGCCGAGGAGAGGCAGGCAATTTCTTCAGGGAGATAAGTCATGAATTTACCTGCTATAAGGGCCAGGGCTTCTTCCCAACTTGTCTCTACTAGCTGCCCGTTTTCCCGGACCAGCGGCTTCACAAGTCTGTCCTTACTGTGGATGAACTCATGAGCGTATCTGCCCTTTTGACAGAGCTTTCCTGCATTAACGGGAGCCCGGTGCCAGGGCTCAATGCCTGCAGCCCTCCCATCTTTTACCACAATGTTAAACCCGCATCCTGTCCCACAGTAAGGACAGGTCGTGGGCACATATTTTAATTCCATGTTCCCGTTTTCTCCTGAATACATTGGTATGTTCTGGTAAACTGATGGTTCATTAATGATAAGCTGATATTTTTCTAAACAATTCACATACATGTATCTGCTTTCTTGCGGACTTCATAGCACACCAGGCAAAATTGCAGGCATTGCTTCCTCTTGCTTAAATGCAGATTGGATAAAACCAGTATGAGTTTTTTCGTCTTTTATTTTTTCAAAAAGCTGTTTTAAGGTATCTTCATTACTCTGAGTGAATTTAAATGGAGAATCAAGGAACGGTTCAAAGTAAATAGGCACATCGTCAAGCCTGTAGAAAGTCCCTTCACACTCCATGGAGTCAACGACTCCCGGAAGCACAATGTCTGAGATAGACGTAGTTGGACAGGGAATTGTATCCAGGCAAATCAAAGGAATTTCTGCAAGGTAAGCTGCACAGTCAGGGGGGATCTGACTCAAAAGATCAGAACACATTACAAAAGCTGCATCCACGTCCTTTTCTCGAAGCAAATCTACGGTTGTGAATTCTCCAGGGTTGTAACGTGGGTGTCCACGCATGAAGTCAAGCCCGAAGGGATAACCGTACATATAGGAGGCAACCTGGCTAAAGCCTGCCGCGTTGCAGTGACTGCGGATAACTCCAATGGTAAATTTGGAATAATTGTTCAACTCCTTCACAAGGTTCATGGCAATTTCAATATTCCTGTACTTCCCAGGGGACGAAGACAGTCCAACTCCTACTGAGATAGTCCCAAAGTTGCAGTTCTTCATTATACCGAGCATCTCTTCCATAACAGGAATAGTAACTCCTGTAATCTCCTCTACGGAATGATGAGGAGTTTTACCATGTAAAAGCGTCAAGAGTGCGCTTATTAGTTCATAGTCGGAGTCAGGTTTAAGCTGCACGTGCAGGTCAGAAGCTTTAGCAGTTAGAGTTTTTCTTGGGTCCACAGTAATGATTGTCCTGTCAAAACGCCCGCGTTTTGTCCAGTAACCTCTCGGGAAAACTCCATATCTGGACATCTGCCTGGGCATGGATTCAAGTGGATTTGTTCCCCAGTAAACCAAAAGGTCGGCCCTGTTTTTCTTCTGCCCTTCAGTTGCACCGACTTTTCCGGCTTCCTGAGTTCCCATCACTGTGGCCCCATTGCCAGTTGTATCAACAATTGCACCCAGATATTCCCCTATCATAAGCCCCACTTCATGTGCTTCGCAGGAAGTTTCGCTGCCTATGGAAATCAGGGGACGCTTCGCCGAAGCCAGGATGTCTGCGGCTATTTGAAGAGCTCCGTCCCAGGAAACTGGCCTTAATTTTCCTCCGAACTTTAGAAGGGGCTGTTTAAACCTTTGGGGACTTGTAACCTCATTAAATCTGGAAATTCCCATCTTGCATACATTTTTAGCTTCAATCTTTCCGCCCTTGATTTCAACCTGGATATCATCGCAGGCAGCTCCACAGACAGGACAGACTATGTTTTTGTGAATCATACTCACTGCTCTCCGGCATAAAATTTTGATATTGTATCTTCGGTACACTTTTCAGAAAAAATCGATAGTAACATCTCGTCTTTCATTTTACTTACCTCTCAACATTGTTCTGTGCACTGCACAGCAGTTCGTTTTCATGCTAATGAACAGTGCACAGTAATTCCACAGCACTGTACCATTTTTATGAACTAGTACTTCAATGTCAACAGGTTTTCAGGAATACGCCTTTTCCCTGCATCCTGGAAGACGGGTGGGGGAATTCAGGAGAGACCATAACTTTCCAGATCCCAATAGAAAAAAACCGTGTTCAAATTTTTTGCTACTATTTACCAGTTAGTAGATTTTCAGACCTACGTATATTACCAGTAAACTATTTTCTATTTCAAATTCATGTAATTCATATAAAGAATTTGTATTGAGAAATAAATTTGCAACTCAGATATAAATATATCGGCGTCTCACTGTTTTGAGTGGAAATTTTATGTTCCATTTCAGAAGTTGATAATAGATAGGAAACTGGCCTTATTAAGTTCATAAGGTCCATATATAGATATACTTATATAGTAGTTGATCGGAATACACTTTCCGTTTTAAATGGAGGATCAAATATGAAACTAAGCGCACGCAATGTCTTAAAAGGTACGGTTAAAAGCATTATTCCCGGAATGGTAAACTCTGAAATTGTAATAGAACTGCCAGAAGGAACGGAAATCACTTCTATCATCACAAAAGCATCAGCTGAAAGTCTGAACTTAAAAGTAGGAAGCGAGGTCTACGCAGCATTCAAGGCCTCAAGTGTGATGATAGCCACAGACTAACTGCTTATTTTTCATCATCAATTGATGAGAAAGTATAGTCAAAAATAATTAATTTCGTATTCCGCAGAAGTGCAAAAAAGCTACCTGGTAATATCAACACTCGTTTAAAAAGAAATAAATAATTATTACATCTGTGCACATCTGCGGAATACGGATCTAGCTCAACATCTTTAAAAAATTATATATGTATTATCATGTTCTGGATACTTAACTTCATAATGCAGAATATCCCGCGGAAAATTTGCTTATCGAGAATCAGTATCAATAAACTCCTAAAAATAATAGATTGACTCATATACATTTATTTTATATATGACTTAAGTGATTGAAGCTTTCTTATAAAAATTATTATTAAATTATCTTCATGCAATAAGAGAAATTAGCCAAAAAAATCGTTGAGTTGAAATAAATAAACCCATAATAAATAGAGTAAATTTTATTACATCAACTTTACCGGTTTTGAATAAATAGATATGGAGAAAAATAAAAAAGTGATTATACTACAGAGAGTTCATTGTTCTCTATTCTGAGTTCAACCGCGTAAGTACTTAATTATAATAATATTTTGAGTAGGTGAAAGTGTGAGAAAAGAACTGATAGTTCTGTTAGTAATATTAGGCGTATTTCTTGCAATAGGATGTACTGGTAATGGAAATGAAGCTACAAACGAAACGGATACTCCAGTCACAAACGAAACGGGTGCCCCAGTCACAAATGAAACTTCGGTTTCTGGGCAGAACCCTGACGCTATAACAGTATCTGCAGCTGCCAGCCTTACCGAAGCCTTTACGGATATGGAATCCCAGTTTGAAACCGAAAACCCTGGTACAGATGTGAATTTAAATTTTGCAGGGTCAGGAAATCTGCGTAAGCAAATAGAAGGAGGAGCTCCAGTTGACGTTTTTGCTTCGGCTGACCAGAAAAACATGGACATGCTTGCCAATGAGACCTTTATCGACAACAGTACAAGAAAAGACTTTGCTGAGAACTCCCTTGTGCTCATAGTCCCTGCAAACAGCGATCTTAATATAACCGGAATAAAAGACCTGACAGCCTCAGATGTGGAAAAAATCAGCATTGGAAACCCTGAAACTGCCCCTGTAGGCAAATATGCAACCCAGGCATTAACCGAAGCAGGCATCTGGGACCAGCTAAAAGATAAGACGATACTTGCTGAAGACGTCAAACAAGTACTTACATACGTGGAAAGAGGGGAAGTGGATGCAGGCTTTGTGTACATGACCGATGCAAAGACCGCAAACCCCGGAACTATAAAAATTGTTGCCACTGTCCCTGTAAATACTTCAATCAGTTATCCTATAGCCCTGGTTTCTGCTTCTGATAACAAAGAAGAGGCACAGGAATTCGTGGATTTCGTAACTGGAGAAGAAGGACAGGAAATACTGGAAAAATACGGATTTACTCCCGAATCCGAATAAAAAATAAACTAAAAGAATAAAATGATCTCTATGCTGGACAAGATATGGTTTCCTTTATCCCTTACGCTCTGGGTAGCAGCCATATCGTCTATTCTCGTACTTTGCAGTGGCGTAACCATAGCTTACGTGTTTGCAAGGCGTGATTTTCGGGGAAAATGGCTTGCGGAACTATTCGTAACCCTTCCCCTTGTCCTTCCTCCCACTGTAATTGGTTACCTTCTTGTGATCCTGGTGGGAAGAAATGGGGTTCTCGGGCAGATGATTTTCAATGTTCTGGGAACCGGGGTCATGTTTACCTGGCAGGCAGCAGTTATTGCAGCTTATACTGTTTCCCTTCCCCTCATGGTACATACTGCAAAAGCTGCCATTGAAGGAGTAGACAGGGAAATAGAGTACGCTGCCTATATCCTTGGAAAAAGTGAATTTGAGACTGTTCTGCAAATAACACTCCCTCTTGCAAAAAAGGGAATACTGGCAGGACTGATACTCAGTTTTGCCAGGGCTATTGGAGAATTCGGGGCAACCCTCATGCTGGCAGGAAATATCCCGGGAAAAACTAACACAATGTCGATTTCAATATACAGCGCGTTTCAGGCAGGCAATAACGAACTTGCCAATCTGCTTGTGTTAATCCTGGTCTTTATGTCCCTGCTGACCATTGCACTGACCGGCAGATTCGTAGGAAAACTTGAGGTATGAGATTGGGCGTAAAAGTTGACCTTAAAAAACAGTATAAAGAAACTGAGATCAATGGAAAAAAAAGTACTAAGAAAGTTTTTACAAGCACTAAAAAAGCTTTTACAAGTACTAAGAAAGCTTTTACGTTAGATATCAGCTTTGAAATGGAAAACGAACTTGTCGTACTTTTTGGGCCTTCCGGATCAGGAAAGACCACGTTGTTCAAATGTATATCAGGAATCACGGAACCTGATGATGGAAAAATAACTGTGGGAAGTAAAGTTTACTACGACAAAGACCAGAAAATTAACCTGCCCATCCAGAAACGCAATCTTGGCTATGTTTTTCAGAACTATACCCTCTTTCCTCACATGAATGTCAGAAAAAACATAGAATGCGGCCTCAAAGGCTGGGAAAAAGAGGACAAGGAAGCAAGGGTTGCAGAAATGCTGGATCTTCTCCATATTGAGGAACTGGAAACCCGTTACCCTTCGCAGCTCTCAGGCGGGCAGAAGCAGAGAGTTGCTCTGGCAAGGGCTCTTGCTCCCAAACCTGGGATTTTGCTTCTGGATGAACCGTTCTCCGCACTTGATATGGGAATAAGAACCAAACTTGCCGAAAAAATAAAAAATTTACAAAACAAGATTGGAATACCGTTGCTATTCATCACCCACAACTTTGAAGAAGCTTTCCTGCTGGCTGATAAAATCCTTATCTTGCACGGAGGAAAGGCTCAGCAGTTTGGAACTCCGGAAGAAATATTTTACCATCCTGAAAACCGGCATGTGGCAGACCTCATTGGCCTGTCCAATATTTTTGATGAAGCTAAAGTAGAAAGGTATGATGAAGAATCAAAAAATATAATATTAAAAAGCGAGGATATGAGAATAAAAGTAAAATCTCAAAACCTCAAACCTGGAGATAAAGTTTCCTGGGGAATACATCCCGAGAACATAACTCTTCTTTTACCTGATTCTGGTTCTGAAGATCATGATGAAAACATCTATTCTGCACATGTCAATAGTATCATCAATAAAGGGCCAAAAAAACGAATCACACTTAAACTTGTCAGACAAAATAAAACCCTTATTGCAGAAGTTCCTGCGCAATTTGTTGATTCCATGAAGCTTTACGCAGGTGGTTTATGCCTGGTTAAACTGGAAACGAGTAAAGTGGTGGCATTCCGTAGCTTATAACTCAACAAATAGCACTTTTTTTGATAGGATATTGGGCATCTGTAATTACAAAGATCTGTAATTACAAAGCTTACATTTTTCAAAGACAAAACGTCAGTAGTTATCCCAACGTTCATCTTGACTCTTTATAGTTCGCATCGATATGTTTACATTAACATATCTAAGTTCCACACAAATAAACCAGTAAATAATAACTTACCAAATTAGTTAAATAGTTAATTACTTCAGATTAATTAGAAATAAGCCTAAAATGGCTATTAAACAATATAAACGATCTATTTTATGTATATTCTTTACATAAAATTTTAAACTTTAGTAAAATTTATTTTTTAAAAAGATCCATATTGTTAACTCACAGTGATGAAAAACTATATATAATATTAAATAGGAAATAGGTTACTGTTTTCCTATATAATAAATACCTGTTATGTTTTAGAAAACATAACGTGATAAAAGTATAAAAGGAGGTTAAAAACACACTAGACGACTATTAAAACTCGGATAATTCGCTACTCGATGGGACAAAATAGTGCAGAAATAAAGTTCAACCTTTTTTTGTTGATTACGATGGTCTGTGTAATCGGGAAAAAGAAGATGTAAGCTTGAACTTGAAATTATCGAAAAGAAACTGTTGTTGTCACAAAGCTTCTTGATATGAGTTAAACGCAATTTCATTCACTACACAGCATAAAACTTCATTGTATACCACAAAACTTCATTTGCCGCCGAATGATGTTTCGTATTACAAAGTTTGTTCGGCGGTGAAAGGAGGACTAATATGAAAATGATTAAAGCTTTAATACGTCCTGAAGCCGCTGATGACGTTATAGAAGGACTTGCAGAGGGGGGATTTGTTTCACTAACAAAAATAGATGCATTTGGCCGTGGAAAACAAAAAGGAGTCACAGTTGGAACAATACATTATGATGAGCTTCCTAAAACCATGCTTATGCTAGTTGTAGAAGATAAATCTGTTGAAGAAGTTGTTAAACTTATCAAATACAAAGCGTACACCGGTTATCAAGGAGACGGTAAAATTTTCGTCATTCCCGTTGACAATGCATACACAATACGTACCAGGGATGCAGGCCTTTGAGGAGGGTGAAATTATGAAAGAAATAATTGCAATAATCCGTCCAAAAAAAGTTGTGCCTACAAAAGAAGCCCTTGAGAAACTTGGTGTTCCGAGTTTAACTGCGATTCCAGTTTTTGGAAGAGGTAAACAAAAAGGTATCGCAACCGAACTTGACATTGAGATTCGCCCTGAAATTCTGGATCAGAGCATAAAAGCTGGGAGGAGGATGGAATATATTCCCAAGCGCCTGTTTTCCATAGTTGCCCGTAATGAAGATGTTGACACAATAGTTGAAACAATTATTAAGGTTAACCAAACTGGTGACATTGGTGATGGGAGGATTTTCATCTGTCCTGTTGATGATGCCATTAGAGTAAGAACAGACGAACAGGGAGACAATGCTCTTCTATAAAAAATAAGGAGAAACGAATCCATGCCATATCACACGTTTAAGTGCAGCGAATGTATTCCTGAAAGGGCGATGCATGCTGTTATAAAAGGTCCAGGTGAAGACTTGACGTCCTGCCTTCCCCTTGGATACCTCAACACGATCCCTGGGACAATTTCAGAACGTGGATGCGCTTTCTGCGGTGCAAAACATGTTATAGGCGCACCTATGAAAGATGTCATTCATCTGTGCCATGGTCCAGTTGGATGTACCTATGATACCTGGCATACTAAGCGTTATATTAGCGATAACGACAACTTCCAGCTTAAATATGCCTGGACGACAGATATGAAGGAAAAGAACGTCGTATTCGGCGCTGAAAAACTACTCAAACAAAATATTATTGATTGTTTCAAGGCTTTTCCGCATATCAAAAGAATGAGTATCTACCAAACTTGCGCTTCAGCACTTATTGGAGACGATATAAATGCAGTTGCTAAAAAAGTGATGGAAGAAATGCCAGATGTTGATATCTTTGTCTGCAATGCTCCTGGTTTTGGGGGACCTAGCCAGTCAGGAGGACATCACAAAATCAATATTGCTTGGGTCGATCAAAAAGTAGGAACATTTGAACCTGAAATTAAAAGCAAATACGTCATCAATTATGTTGGTGATTATAATATCCAGGGAGATGCGGAAATTATGGTGGATTATTTCCAGAGAATGGGGATTCAGGTTCTTTCCACCTTTACTGGGAACGGATCCTATGACGATCTTAGGGGTATGCATCTGGCCCATCTCAATGTGCTAGAATGTGCGCGTTCTGCCGAATACATCTGTAACGAACTAAGAAAAAGATACGGAACTCCACGTCTTGATATCGATGGATATGGTTTTGAACCACTCTCAGCATCACTAATGAAAGTGGCTATGTTTTTCGGACTTGAAAAAGAAGCCCAGGCTATTATAGACGAAGAAATTGCTAGATGGAAACCGGAACTTGACTGGTATGCTAAACGTCTGAAAGGAAAAAGAATTTGTCTCTGGCCTGGCGGCTCCAAACTCTGGCATTGGGCACACGTAATTGAAGAAGAAATGGGAGTTAAAGTTGTCTCAGTGTATTCAAAATTCGGTCATCAGGGAGACTTCGAAAAAGGCGTTGCTCGGTGCAGTGAAGGAGCACTTGCTATTGATGATCCTAATGAACTTGAAGGGATTGAAGCTATGGAGATATTAAAACCCGATTGTGTTCTTACAGGTGTCCGTCCAGGTGAGGTTTCCAAAAAGATGAGGATCCAATATCTCAATATTCATGGATATCACAACGGTCCATATAAAGGGTTTGAAGGATGGGTCAGGCTTGCAAGGGATCTCTACAATGCCATTTATTCACCGATTCATCAGCTTTCTGGTTTGGATATTAGTAAGGATGAGATCCCCACTGATAAAGGATTCGTGACTAGGAAGATGATTTCTGATGTGAATATCATTGAGGATGGGAAAACTCCAATCGAGGAAAGGCCATACACCGGTGAATGGGATATTGTTACAAGACTACGCGGAAAAAAATATCCCAAGCTTGAACCACAGCAGCCGCTTGGCATGGTAATGGAAGGAGGTGAGGCCATTAATGGATGATGTTATGAAAGACAGGATAGAACAGCTAGTAGATTTCATTATGAAGTGGTGCCTGTGGCAGTTTCACTCACGTACCTGGGACAGAGAGAGACAAAATGAGGGGATCCTTACAAAAACCATGCAGTTATTGTGCGACGAACCCCTCGATCTCAGCACACCTTCAGATAGGTGTTATTGGGTAGATGCTGTGTACTTAGCCAATGGTTTCAAAAAGACTTGCCCATGGTTGGGCACAATGGACAAAAAAGACATCAAGCTACTTATGCAGGGGCTCAAAGAGCGTATCGATTACTTAACTATTAATGGGTCACTTAATCAAGAACTCACTAACCCACTTTATTAAGGAAAAGGAAATATCATGTCTTGTGAACTAAAACAACGAGAGCGTCCAGGAATTATCAACCCTATATTCACATGCCAGCCTTGCGGAGCACAGTATGCCAGCATAGGAATAAAGGATTGTATCGCGATTGTTCATGGGGGACAGGGATGCGTAATGTTCGTTCGTATGCTATTCGCGCAGCATTTCAAGGATAGCTTCGAGATCGCATCCTCGTCTCTTCACGAGGATGGTGCAGTATTTGGAGCCATTAATAGAGTCGAAGAGGCTGTCGATGTTCTTTTGATGAGGTATCCACATGTAAAAGTCATACCTATCATCACGACATGCTCGACGGAAGTCATCGGCGATGATATTGATGGTCTTATCAGGAAGCTTAACAAAAAGCTTTTGAAAGAAAAATATGCAAATCGGGAAGTCCATCTTATTCCGATTCATACTCCAAGTTTTAAAGGAAGCATGATAACAGGATACGATGTGGCGGTGCATGATATCGTAAAAGAGTTTGCAAAAAAAGATAAACCTAATGGAAAACTCAATCTAATTACCGGATGGGTCAATCCCGGAGACGTTACAGCGCTCAAGCACCTCCTATCAGAAATGGACATAGAAGCAACAGTCCTTTTCGAAATCGAAAGCTTTGATTCTCCTTTGATGCCGGATAAAAGTGGATTCGCCCACGGTAGCACAACGATAGAGGACTTGACCGGAACTGCGGATGCACTGGGAACAATTGCATTGAACAGGTACGAAGGTGGGAAAGCTGCTGAATACCTTAAAAACAAATTTGATGTTCCTGCAATCATAGGACCTACTCCTATTGGAATCCGTAATACGGATACGTTCCTGCAAAATTTGAAAAAAATGACCGGAAAACCAATTCCCGAATCACTTGTTCGTGAGAGGGGAATTGCAATCGACGCAATTACCGATCTTACCCATATGTTTTTTGCCGACAAAAAGGTTGCCATTTACGGAAATCCAGACCTTGTCATAGGTCTTGCTGAATTCTGTCTAGATATGGAGATGAAACCTGTGGTTCTTCTTCTTGGCGATGACAATAACACATATAAGGATGATCCACGCATCAAAGAATTCCAGGAAAAAGTCGATTTCGATATGCAGGTCATTATGAACGCAGATCTGTGGGAACTTGAAAGGCGGATCAAGGATAAGGAAGTTGAACTTGATCTTATCCTGGGACATTCCAAGGGTCGCTGGACTGCTATTGATAACAATATCCCGATGGTACGTGTAGGTTTCCCTACCTTTGATCGTGCAGGGCTATACCGCCATCCAGTTGTTGGGTATGAAGGTGCCATATGGCTCGCTGAACAGATGGCAAACACACTTTTCACCGATATGGAATTCAAAAAGGATAGGGAATGGATATTGAATGTATGGTGAAGTTTATTCGGTGATTAAAAATTTTAATTAATTGAATATGTAAAATTCAGTTGTTATTTTATTAGGCCCTTCCAGTTCACAGTGTTAATTAATTCTGGCGGAATCAATTGAAAAAGATACAAATTAAAGTCATGATGGTGCATCCGATTGCAAATGATGGATATTTCGCTCCTCATTCCCTGGCGAAACAAAGAGATGCAGGGGTGCATCCCTAATGCTTTTATTAGCTGTCCATTTCATGCTACCTTGCTTAAATAGGAAATTTTAGTAAAGGTATCATTTTACTTAAGATTTAGTCCCTAAGAACTTATGCAAGCGAGTAGATAGTCTCGAAAGCGAGAAACTGTTTTGACTGTAGCCTAAAGCTATTATAATTCACAACATGAACCTGGCTTTATTGCAGTTTATGAAGAAGAAGGGAGGAAATGGAGAGTTCTGAGTCATTTCGCAAAAAAATTTACAATTAAAGTGGGATCCTGCGATACGGATGGCTGTAGAGGGCACTGTAAAACATCTTGAAAAAGTACTTTTAGAAAATCCTGATTTAAGTTTAAAGAAGTTTTAATTTCATATCTAAAAAATGGAGAATTTAACAGACTGGATGTTATTTGCAGCCATGTTCCGAAGTGATTTAACATAGAGTTAGAGGTTTTAGGATTTATATATAAAGTTGTAAACGCATTGCCGAACAAATTGACCATCAGAATAGTGAATGTGCAAACTCTATGAATACCAGCATATCCATATCAGCTGTCACTTCCTTTATCATGTAGGCTCGTACTATAAATGGCGTTTTGGGACTTTCTCCCAAAATACCTCGCTTCGTGTAACCATAACATATAATTAATGAATTTCCGATTTAAACAGTTTTTCAGATTCCACTGAGTTTTCTTTAGCTGTCATTCCCTGCAGTGTTATTCTATAAACTGAAACCGGATTTTCGTCAAGTGAAGAGCGATACTTTTCAATAAAATTGCTGGTTAAAGAATTATTGTAATATTCTGGCATATATTTATCAACCAGTCTCTGGAGAGCTTCAGCAGCTTCTTCGAAGTCGGTTACTTTTTCTGCCTTTCCAAAAAGCATTACGCTCATATATGCCGTATCAGCATGGCAGGGTACAGGATCAATTACGGTACCATGCTCCTGATATATTGTGAAACAAACAGGTGGACTTTGGGAAAGAATATCTTCCTTTTTACCAGAACCCATACCATGAAAGTAAACTGAACCTTTGTGCCACACATAATTTATTGGAACAGCGTAAGGAAAATTGCCGTTTACCATTCCCAGCACACCTGTTCTTTCCTGCAAAAGAAAATTTTCTATTTTCTCTTTGTCCGTGCAGTCTCTTTGAGTATATCGAACCTGATCCATTAGAAAACATCCTATCTTTATACTTAGCATGATAATACGGAACAAAACTGGCTTCCAATGCTCCTTTTGATTTTCTGCTCCTTATCAAATTTAAGCCTTCTATGGCAATTCACTGATTAGTTTAGCGATGGTTTGAAAACCCAAGTTAGGACAACTTTACTACCCAGGATAATGACGAGATCTGAGGTACACCGCCAGGTACTAAACGAGTACAGTCAGCTTTGGGGTCACATCCATGAATGAAAACATTTTTTCCATGATAATATACCATAGCTGCTGCAGTGTTTTGTTGAGTGACGGATTTTCCAATGCCACCTTTTCCATAAAAAGCAATTTTTCGGGTCATTGGCACTTCTTAAATATTTGTTACAACTATCTCAAAATTCACTTATTTCAGCATCTTATTTTGAGCAACTACTTAGTTTCTAAACAGGTAGTGAGTTTCTTCTATGCAGCTTATTCCAGTTCCAAGCCTCCTATATTGTGTCAGATAACGTTATGTTTAGACAAACATAATATAGTTTATATTATAGGAATACAGTAATTTATTTCCGACTTAATAATATAAATAACTATCGATTAGAAGAATAAGAACTTTATAGAACAAGAGTACTCATGCCTGGAAAAGTTATGATTGAGCATAATAATGGAACTCTACAAGTTATGACTAAAGAAATAACATAAGTTTTAGTGGATAATTTACATCCATATCTTTTCAAAAGATATGCATTTTCCATAAAAACATTATTTCCTGCCGTTAAGTATTTAATAGAGAACAGATATTTGAGTATCCTTGTAAAGGGGCTGTGGCCTAGCCCGGCATGGCGATGGGCTCCAGCGGATAAATGATGAACAACGGGTATACTGAGTCTTTCCCGACGGGGCAAGATAATGAGGAACCGTTGGAGCACTGATAGATGCTCACCAGAAAACTGTATAAGCAGTTGTTCGGAGATACCCGTCGATCGTGAGTTCGAATCTCACCAGCCCCACGTTTTTAATTTAAATTTATTCTCCAGATTTTGAGTGGATATATTGAAACTTTTCTTTGACTCTTTCAAAATCAGCATATAAATTAGAAGTTTAAAGGTATACTTATTTTGATAAATAATACAGAGTTTCCAAAGTAATACACTTCAACAATCAATTATCTGGAAGAAAGGTTTTCACTTATCCATAATCATTTCATTAATTTTTGAAATTGGTAGTTAGGAGTACCTAAAGAAATCATTCCGAAACCAGCTTTATATTCAAAAGTGATAAGAATTTCAGAACTCTCATCTCGTGATCAAAAACTCATTGATTATTCTTAATTTCATATTCGGAGAAGCAGTTTTGAGTTATGGGATAGACTCAAAGCTAAAACTAGAGACTTGAAATATATTTAATGAGCTCATCCCAAAACCCATTATCATTCTCAATTATCTGAATTATTCTGGATTGCTTTCAATGTTTGAAGCTGATTGGTTTTTAAAATATGGAAATCGAAAAAGCAAATTTTGAGTTTTGGGATAGGCTCAATATAAGAGAACCTATCTTAAAGTCATATATTTGTTAAAATGGCTCTAAAAAGTTCTCTATTCAAGAAGCAAAATTGCTTTATCCATTGGAAAGAACCGATAATATTTGGATGTTCTATTTTTTGGAAGAAAGTCAGAATAACATAGCAAACTTCAAATAATTTTTCAGCGTAACATTCCATAATTTACAAAGTTAAAATTTATAGCTTGGTGGATTATGCCTTTAAAAGATGATGATCCAAGAAAGTGGGAATATAAAGAGCACACAAGAGTAAAGCATATAATTCTTAAAAAATATCTTGAAACTTGGATAAATATACTAGGGAAAGACAGAAAAGTATGCTATTTTGACTGTTTTGCGGGAAGGGGAAAATACTCAGATGGAACAGAAGGATCGCCGCTAATAGCACTAAAAGCTGCGGCTGATTTGATGAGTAAAAGATCTCACATCAAAGAGATCGAGTTAACCTTTATTGAAAAAGACAAAAATAATTATCAAAACTTGCTTAATGTTCTTATAGAGGAACTCAAAAGCAACAGAGATAAATACTCAGGAATAAAGATAAATGAAGCAATTAATGATGAATTCATCAACGCTGTACCTGTAATATTAAAAAATTACAAAAAACTGCCACCTTCTTTTTTCTTTATTGATCCTTTCGGTTTTAATGGGATACCGATGAAAATAATCCAGAATATACTTTCGATCCCAAAAACAGAGGTATTTATCAATTTTATGATAAGGGATGTGAATCGATTTCTGAACAGTCCAAATCATTTACATAGCATAGAAGAACTTTACGGTCTTGATAATGTAAATACCACCATTATTTCAAAGTTTCCACACTTAGATAGAGAGTTAGCTTTACTGGAACTTTACCAACAACAACTGCATGAACAAGCTGGAGTAAATTATACATTTCCATTTAAAGTAAGTGAAGATGAAAAGAAACAAACCACCTATTATCTGATTCATGCCACAAATCACCCCCTTGGATGTGAAATAATGAAAGAGATAATGTACAATGCTGGAACAAGAGGTAGGTTTGGGTTCTTAGGACCAGAAGAAGGACAAATGGCTTTGTCAAATTATGATTTAAAAGAACTAAAAGAATATCTAATGAATACATTCTCTAAACAAACAGTATCATTCAAAGAAATAATACTTAAAACAGTAGATAAAACTCCTTTTGTAAAAAAAGAGTACAAACAAGCTTTAGTTGAATTAGAAAATGAAGAAAAAATATTTATAGAAGGAAAAGGAGCAAAAGGTGCAATATCTGACAAAAGTATGATTTATTTTGGGCAAAATACAGATGAACAAGTAAAAGAGAAAAAAGAGCATACTACTCAAATAATATCTGACGAAAATAAACTTGCTCAAGCAACGTTATTCGACTTTTAATTAAAGTCCAAAAATTACTAAATTAAATATTATAAAATTTATTATATTTAAAAATTTAATAAATCCTTTTTAATATAAAAATTTTTATTATATCCTTTTAATTTAGAAATTATATCGAATTTAAATTTTTTCCAGTCAACATTTTTTTGCTGTCTATTATAATTTAACTTACCGACCTTGAAAAAGTCCACAAACTCATAAGTCATGTCAACTAATTCTAACGATTGCTCTGCAGTCCAAACAGGTTCAAGAGATACATAAGTTGAAATTCCAAGTTCGTGAGCTTTCTTCAAAGATTCAATTCGCTCTTGTGTTCTCGCCGCGAAAGGCTCGATCTCCGATCTTAAACTTTCATCTGTAAATACTAGAGTAGCGCCATATTCACTCAAAAGAGGTTTAGAAGATAGCAAATCGAAATCTCTTTCAGATCTACGTCCACCTTTTGTTAATATATTTACTTTAAGATTGTTTTCGTGTAAAATCTGAATCGCTTCTCTAGTTAGTTTTTCAGTTACATCCAAATGATTATAAGGGTCAGTTGTGAAGGATAGTAATATAGAACGCGACTCTCCTCTATTCTTAAGAGTTACTGCATCCATTCTTAATTTTATAAGTGCGTCCTTTCTAACTGAAGGCTTACAGAAGTTCTCCCTTTTCTGAAAAGTTGCAGACGGAGCATAACAATATGTGCAACAATGATCACAACCACGATATAGATTTGCTGCTAATTCGCAATATTCTTTTGCTCTGCCTCTTGTTTCATAAATTATATAAGTAACGTCATTAGCCTCCCAAGATCTTACTAAACGTTTTAGAGAAGAAGCTCCTGTTGGATATATACTTTCAGATATATTAATCTGCCTAGTTGTAGCCATTTTACTACACCTTGATACACCTAAGGATCATAGGAAGAATCTTTCTATAGAATATATATTACTGTGGGTAGTAGACTGAAAGTATTATAGTGTTTGAGCCTGTCCCAAAAACTATTTTATTATAAATCATCCTGAGTTTTCAGGATCAGTTAATGATTAGGTATTCAACTGACTGCTCCAAACACGAAATTCAAAAATCAAATATTGAGTTTTACTTTCACACAGCTCCCCAAAAATTAATACTCTGAAAGTCAATCTTCTTCTACCTGTTAAAACCTGCAAAAACCTGCTCAACAGCAAGTGAGGTTCTTATTTTGAGACGCGAAAAAGAAGAAATAGCTGTCCTTGTCAGAGCCACCCCTGAAAAAAGCAAAAAAGATGGGGATGGGCATGCCGTTGGAGTTATCGGCATCAATAAACATGGAGAACTGCTCAGGCTCTACCCCCTGGGATTCAGATACGGAGAAGGGCTGGTTGATTTCCGAAAGAATGACCTGCTTGAGGTCACGGTTACTAAACCTGAGCACGATGTCAGGTGGGAAAGCAGGAAAGTTCTCAATCATATAAACATGGAAAAGCCCCTTAAAGAAAGAGAAATAAAGGAGCTTGTCCTGCCGCTCGTAACATCTATTGAAAAGCTGAATCTCGAAGGAGCAAGCCTTGGAGTGGTAAAGCCTGAAATCCTGGATCTCGAGATAAAGGTTAACAGCACTGAGGCTTATGACCGGCAGCAGTATTTTAACCTCATAGGAGATTTTCTGGAAAAAGGGGAAAAATCCGCCCAAATGCCTGTCGAGATAAGGTTTTTCTTCAGGTGTGAGGGAGAAGAGGCCTGCAGGGGGCATAAAATAATCCTGCTCGACTGGGAATTCAACGAAACCGTACGGAACATTATAAGGGATGAACAGGAACCGGTAGCCGTAGAAAAGAAAATAAAAGAGTATTTTTCGGACTTCATGAAAGAGAAGGAACTTTACTTTATCATGGGGACGCATTTCACGTATGGAACCTGGATGATAACAGGGCTTTTCTGCCCGGAAAAAAACGGCAAGCTTCAAAGTAGTCTTTCCGGATTTTAAAAACAATATGAGAAAAAAAATTGGTTAGAAAGTTAGAAAAAAATGAAGAAAAGATTGATCTAAACTCAATCATTGACTTTATTAAATAATTAGCTTAATTAAATAATTAACCTAACTCAATTATAAAATTTCTAATCCTTCAAGCTCTTTTTCCAAAAAAGCTTCCAGCCTGTCCATACCTTCTTTTATATTTTCGATACTGTTGGCATAGGAAAACCGCAGATAGCCTTCTGCTCCGTTTCCGAAATCGATTCCAGGCGTAACTGCAACGCCGGCTTCGTTAAGGATACGGCGGCTCAGTTCCAGAGAGTCGTTGCCGTACCTGCGAGCATCGGCAAGGACATAAAAGGCTCCCATCGGCTCTTTGCGGACTTCAAGGCCCATTCCGATAAGCCTTTTCAACATGTACTGGCGGCGTTTGTTGTAAGTATGAACCATCTCGTCGACGTGATCCTGCGGACCCTTCAGGGCTGCGATTCCTGCCTCCTGGACAAAAGAATTGGCGCAGATGAAAAAGTTCTGGTGGATTTTCTGAATTGCACGGACGCATTCAGGAGGACAGATAATATAGCCGAGCCTCCAGCCAGTCATAGCATATAATTTGGAAAAACCATTCAGGACAAAGGCATTCTTTGTGTATTCCAGAATAGTATGATCGTCCCCGCCATAGATCAAACCCTGGTAGATCTCGTCCGAAACAATAGGAATTCTTTTTTCATCCGCGATCTCAGCAAGGCCCTGTAAGTTTTCCGGAGACATAACATGCCCTCCAGGATTTGAAGGACTATTGATCAGGATGGATTTAGTATTCGGGCTCAGGCACTGCCTTACAGTTTCCGGTTCCAGGGCAAACCCATTTGTCTCGCTCGTGTAAACAAAAACAGGAGTTCCGCCCAGGTATTTCACGAAGTTCGGATAGCAGGCATAATGGGGGTTCGACATTATGACTTCGTCCATTTTCTCCAGCAGAGCCATGAAAACAATCAAAAGAGCCGGACTTGTGCCGGATGTTACAATAATCTGGTCCGGACTCAGTTCGACTCCGAACTTCTGCTGGTAGGATTCGACTATTGCCTCTCTGAGCGAAGGAAGTCCCTGACTGTGAGTGTATTTTGTGGCTCCCCGGCGAATAGCAGCACAGGCAGCTTCACAGATATGAGGAGCTGTAGGGAAATCAGGCTCTCCTACTTCAAGGTGGATTATGTGTCTTCCCTCAGCTTCCAGAGCCTGGGCACTTTCCAGCACTTCCATCACATAGAAAGGAGGGATATCTTCAGATTTTTTTGATAAGATGCATTCGGAATTTATTGAAAACATAGAAGACCTTCTGAAAATCAATTATTGTGAGAGGAGCTGAAGTAAAAGCAAGTAACACTGTTGATGTTATATCTGAAACTGCGTATGCTTTCAAGATTTAAATATTCTATGGGAAAAAACAAAATCAGAACTGAGAAAAAATAAATAAAACGGCCGAATCCTGAGAAGCCTGAAATGGAAAAAGGGTAACTCCTGAGAAAACAGAGAAAAAAGTTAGTTCCTGGCATGAAATCAGTTTATAAGACAGAAACCAGTTTATAAAATAGCTTAATTTCTTGACATGACTTTTTCGAGAACTTTTACACCCGGATCACTCCAGCCCTGGCTTTCAAGTGTTTTCGCAAAATCTCGCTGGAAAATCTGGAACTTTTCAAGATTTTCAGGAATAATATTAAGAAAGTCATAGTCCCCATATGCCCCTGCAAAAAAGGAAGAAACCGTTTCCTCAAGCTTTTCCTCTATTCTCTGCGGATACCAGAAACCATCCCGTGAGAGCAAGACAAGGTTAGGATCGGGAACAGGTATATCGTCCGAGTAAATAAAAAACCCTATGGAAACCTCTTCCCCGTATTTTGCAAGAACCAGTTTATTCTCAAATCCGGATTTCTGAAGCTTAAGGAACCATTCGCCCTTCAAAAGATCAGAAACTTCATTGATAACCCCATGGGCCTTGAGTATATTTTCTGCTACCTGCTGTATCTCCAGGATGAAGTTTTTACGTTGCTCTTCAGGCATTTCAAGACAGGACATACAACCTTCACCGGCCGGAACCCCAGCATACTGAACCTCTTCTTTACCGAGTTTTTTCGGTTCTTCGGGATTTCCTTCAGATTCTTTATCTGTTTCCCGCTGAACATCGGGAACAGTCTGCCATATCTTATTTTCAGGATCTTCTACCGTAACTCGCACCCCATAGAATATATAGTGACTACTCGTGAACTACCTTTCCCTATCTGATCCGGCTTCGCCAGATCATCTGAGTGAGAAGCTTCCTGAAGGTCATCAGGCTCAAAAATGAATACCTAATGTTCCTTTCCTTCATTCCCCTCTCTACCGAGAGCGAGTTCAGAGGCTCTACCCCACGTCCCACAGATGAAGAAATATCAAAGTGATATATGAGCGTGACATACTTGAGATGCGTATAGCTTCTACCTTTCCGTAGCTTGAATTTCCCAATCCCTTTGGGTATTTCCAAAATAGCTACCCTGTTCTTCAACTCCTCAGCTTGGTTTTCGCATTTTGGTCGTGGTGTCGTAAGCCTTTTCGCAAGCCTTCTTTAAAAAACTGCTTGACCGCAAGCCTTTTCAAAAAAGGCTTGACCGAAAACACGAGAAATGTTTAAGTTTGAGAATCTTGTTCCCAGACCCTATCGGCGTGATCAACCGACGCAACGGTTGATCGAAAACACGAGAAACGGTTTGGTTTATGATAGAAAAATTACTTGAAGCGTTCAGATCTTCTGAAGAGGTTTTCAGGAGAGCGGTCCACTTCGTCACAGATGATCCTATGGGGAATTGAGCCCGGAAGAATAGAGCAGGTCTGATTGTCCGTGCCCCGAAGCCCCCAGGTTTCGTCCGTGAGCAAGAAGTAGGAGTTTTCAAGCCTGACACCTTTTGCTTCCAGCGAAGAGAGAAAACGCGGGTCTGAAAGGTCTTTCCTTATTTCCTCTGCGGCTGTTACCTGCGTGCCCGGACCTCCTTTTTTTATTAGATAAAACCGGTCATTCGAGAGGATTTTATCCATTGTACGGATAATCAACCTGTAGCAGGTCTTTTTATTCGTGGATTTTTCATCGACTTTCTCCAGATAAAGGATATTGCGCTCGTTTCGGGCAATATCGGAAAGAATATCTTCTCTCCGGGAAAAAGACACCACTTCACATGTTGGAATATTCAGGAAAAATACCGGAAATTTTTTAGATAAACTGTCTGCAATTGCCTGATTTACCTTTTCGCGTGGAATATATTCAAAATTAATGCTGAGATCCGGAAATTTCTTTTCGATTTTCGGTCTTTCCTTCTGGAAAACTTTTACGGCCTCAGTAGAATCATTATAAATGGTAATGTCCCTATCGCCTTCGGAAAATATTTTAGTAAGGGTTACAGCGAAAGAAAGGGCCTCAAGTTCACAGTCAAGGTTATTTTTAGGGGCACCGGGAACCTTTGTTGTAGACTGGTGGATCTGCTTGCCGTCCCGGAGCACAGTACAACCAATATAAGAGTCTTCGCCTTCATTAAAGGAAGAATCACAGTAAACCTCAAACATACTTATTTTCACCTGTTCAGTAGAAGATTTCATTGCAAACTGGATTAAAACGTAGGCCAAATGTATAAACAGTAATCCTACAAGATGGACTACAAGATGGCAAATTAATAGTTATGGCTATTGATAAAATATGATATTAGAAATATATAACTTATAAGCAAAATAAAAAATCCGGGCAAAGGGGAGATAAGCTGGGAGAAAAGCCAGGAAAGGAGAAAAGAAGCAAAGAGGGGTAAAAAGAACAAAAGAGAGTAAAGAAAAAAGAGAATAGGACAAAAGAAACAAAAATGGGTAAAAAGAACAAAAGGCAGTAAAGAAAAAAGAAGATAGGACAAAAGAAACAAAAAAGGAAAAAAGGAAAAAGCTAAAATTAGATGATAATCGTAGCTGCTTTTTCGTCCTTTTCGTCATTGAAGTCCGTGACAAGGGCTTCGGTTGTAAGCACCATTCCTGCAATTGAGGCCGCGTTCTGGAGGCCGCTTCTGACTACTTTTGTGGGGTCGAGAACACCTGCTTCAAAGAGGTCTTCAAAGATATCTTTCTTTGCATTGTACCCAAAGAGTTCGCTGGGTTCAGCCCTGATGCTTGCAACGACCTCAGCACCTTCCCTGCCTGCGTTTTCAGCGATCTGGCGTACCGGATCCTCGATAGCTCTCTGGACTATTTTTACGCCTACCTCTCTGTCGCCTTCAAGTTTCAGGGAATCCAGAATAGCAGCTGCACGGAAAAGGCTTATTCCGCCCCCTATAACCACACCTTCTTCAACTGCGGCTTTTGTGGCATTGAGAGCGTCATCAATTCTCATCTTTTTCTCTTTCAGCTCGGTTTCGGTTGCAGCTCCAACCTTGATTACTGCGACTCCGCCTCCTAACTTTGCCTGGCGTTTTTTGAGTTCGGTCTTCCTGTAATCCACGTCAGCAATATTAATCTGAGCTTCGATGAGGCTGACCCTTTCCTTAATCTTTGCTTTATCGCCCTTTCCTTCCACAATGATGGTCTTGTGGTTGTCAATTGTGACTTTCCTGGCACTTCCTAGCATATAATCATCGAATTCTTCAAGCTTCATGCCTTTGTCTTCGCTGATTACCTGCCCACCAGTCAGCACGGCAATGTCCTCAAGCATCTCCTTTCTCTCGTTTCCAAATCCTGGAGCCTTGACAGCACAGACCCTCAGTGCTCCGCGAATGATATTCAGGATCAGGGCAGCCTGGGCATCTCCATCGACATCCTCGGCAATAATAAGTAGAGAACGGCCTTCAGAGGCGACTTTTTCAAGCACGGGGACGATCTGCTTCATGCTGTTGATTTTCTTGTCCGTAATCAGGACGTAAGGGTCCTCAAACTCGCAGACCATCTTCTCAGAATCAGTTGCCATATAAGGAGATACAAAACCCCTGTCGAACTGCATTCCTTCTACAACGTCCAGACTGGTCTCCATTGTTTTAGAGTCTTCAACCGTGATTACCCCGTTGTAGCCGACTCTTTCCATGGCATCGGCGATCAAATTGCCAATCTCTTCATCATTATTTGCAGAAACTGTAGCGACCTGTACGATTTTCTCCTTACCTTTTACTTCAACGCTCTTGCTCTTGAGATAGTCTACAACCTTTTCTGTTGCAATCTCAATACCTTTCTTGACATCTATTGGGTTTGCTCCGGCACTGACATTTTTCAGGCCTTCCCGGATCATGCTCTGGGCAAGAAGAGTTGCAGTAGTTGTTCCATCTCCGGTATTATCCTGAGTTTTGGAAGCAACTTCTTTGACAAGCTTGGCCCCCATATTTTCGAACTTATCATGAAGCTCGATCTCCTTTGCAATGGTTACCCCGTCATTTGTGACCACAGGTTTTGTAATTTTGTCCAGTACAACATAACGTCCCTTTGGCCCAAGAGTGATCTTGACAGTGTTTGCAACTTTATCTACACCGTTTAAAAGTGCCTTTCTTGCATTTTCATCAAACATTATCTGCTTTGAAGCCATCTGTATTCACCTGGATTAAAATCAAATAAAATCAAATCATTTCCCGAATCAAATTAATATAATCTTACGTTCCATGAATCAAATCTGAACATACTCTTATCTATGTTTCAGAATCGGCCTCTTTCAACATTATTCTTCAGCAATTGTTGCCAGAATATCCTTGAAGTCGACAAAAAGGTACTTTTCATCGTCAATTTCAATTTCATCTGACTGATACCCCCCGTAGATCACACGGTCACCTTTCTTCAGGGGAAGCTCCTTTCCATCTTCAAAAGTCCCTACCGAAATAACAATACCTTCCTTTTTCTCCTGCCGTGCAGACTCCGGGATATAGATCCCGCCTTTTGTAACTTCTTGTTTCTTCTGGTGCTTAAGCAAGACTCGTTCGCCAATAGGTTTGATAATCACTTTATTGTTCCTCCTTATGTGTAAGTGACCCCATGTTAGCTGAACATTAACTGGTAGCTATGAGTCAGTATGGGATTAATCAATATATTGAGCGCTCATGCGCTTGACTATCTGCATATAATGTGGAACTCATATTTAAAAATTACTGGAAAAATAAATACGATTCCCAAAAAATCGAAATGATATCGATAAAATACAAAGAAATTATATATAGGAAATATTGTAAAATATACACTGATGGTTCAACAGATAATCCTTAGATATCTTGAAAAACCGCACGTCAAAAGTCTGGAAGACGACCTTTTATGGTTGTGCGATAGCTTTGGCTTTTCTTCGGGCAGAGATACAGGAAATACTGCGACCAGGATCGTTTTTAGCCTGCTTGACAGACTCTCAAATGATCAAATAACTTCCTCAGAAGCCCTTGCTGAAGACCTTGAGATAAAAATATCCAGAGTAAACCATCACCTCAGGAATCTTAATGACTCAGGTCTCCTTTACAGAAAAAAACGCCTGGTATATCTGCGCGGGGGAAGCCTGAAAGCTGCGGTAAAAGAGATGCGAAAAGACTCGGAAAGAATTTTTGATGAACTCGAAAGCATAGCTGAAGAAATAGATCTCAGAATAGGGATCAAGAATAGATGAGAAAACTAAGACAGAGATAAAGAAGAAATCAATATTAATTGAACAGGAAAGAATTCAATAATAAAACTTTGAACCGGAAAGAAATTCAATAATAAAACCTCGAACCGGAAAGAAATTCAATAATAAACTCATTTATTTCCCAGCCGTGAATAGAGTATCCATAGTCCGCTGCCCTGATTATTCTGATACAGAAAAAGCGATAGCTGAGGCTCTGGAACTTCTTGGGGGCCTTGAGAATATAATCCATCCCGGTGACAGCGTAGTCCTGAAACCAAATATCCTTGCGGCTGCTTCTCCTGAAAATGCAGTAACCACTCATCCTTCAGTTGTAGCGTCAATGTGCAAGTTTGTGCTTCAGGCAGGAGGAAGACCTGTAGTAGGGGATGGAGCCGGGATCTCAAGGTCAGGGGCCACCTCAAAAGCCCTGAAAGCTTCAGGTATAGAAGAAGCCGCCCAAAAAGCCGGAGCAAAGGTAGTAAATTTCGAAACCGCAGGCTTTACCCTGGTAGATGTCCCTGACCCCCTGCAATTCCGCAAACTATACATTGCAAATCCTGTCCTTGAAGCCGATGTAGTTATATCTCTCCCAAAATTAAAAACTCATGAACTTACCTACTACACAGGCGCGGTCAAGAACTTTTTCGGAACTCTCCCTTTAAAGTGCCGAAAAGAGACACATCTCCTTGGAAAAAGAGATCTTTTTGGTGAAGCTGTTGCCGACCTGTATTCGGTCGTAAGGCCCAGCTTTACAGTTATGGACGGGGTTATAGGCATGGAAGGAAACGGGCCTTCTCATGGGAAACCAGTAAACTCTGGAGTAATTCTGGCAAGCCAGGATTGTGTCTCCCTGGATATTGTCGCTGCGGAAATGATAGGCTTTGACCCCCTCAAAATTCCCACGACTGTAGGAACCATGAAAAAAGGATTTGGAAATCAGTGCCCTGTTGTAGTCGGAACTCCGTTAAAAGAAGTCAAAATGAAATTCAAACCATCCAGTGGAGGAGTCAGTACAGCCCCTTCCTGTCTTACCCGCAACCTTGGCAAATACTATAAGATTTATCCCAGGATCAACAGAAGAAAATGCACTCACTGCGGAGCTTGCTATTTAAACTGCTCTCCCCACGCTATTGAACGGCTTGAAGACGGGAGTTTTAAGATCAATGAGAAGAAGTGCATCCTGTGTTATTGCTGTCGCGAACTGTGTCCCAGCAATGCGGTAGAGATTAAAAAATCGCTGCTTGCAAAGCTTTTGACATAAAAAACAATCTAATCCGTAAAACCTGACAATGAATTATAAAAAATGTAAATAGAACTTGACCGAGAGTTAAAGTTTTTAATTGGCTTCAAGCCAATTTAAGACACGTCTAACTTTTAAAATAAGCTTGATTTATTTTATATACCCATACTTTTACCATAAACCCAACTAATCAAGCTTAATTTTTGGCTGCATATGTTTATAGTCCCAATTTAGTCAAGACTTATAAGCAACTATAAAACAATTTAATCTTGGGAGACATTTAGTATGCCTCCACTACATGCTTATCACTTGTATTTGTGTTTCCACCTATCTGCTATCATCTTATCTCTTTCAGTGGTATTTGTGTTCCCGCCTCTCAGCTATCGCTTTTTCTCTTTCCAGCCGTTCAAGTTTCTCTTCATCGGTTTCTGTCTTTTCCAGCTGTTCTATCCGTTCTTTCTCCTGCTGGGCAATTAATTCTTCTGCCGTTTCCAGGGGTTTTTCTTTTTCAGTGCGGGTTGTCCTCGGTGGTTGAGTCTCTCTTGGTATTTCGACGCGTTCGGTCACCTCTTTCCGCCAGTAAGGTTGATATCCATAGTAGGTGTATGTTCTGGAGAGTTCCTCACGAGTTAAAGGCCAGTGATCCTTGTCAAAACCTTCTGCCTTTTCCAAGATGTCCTTGGGAATATCAAGAGTGAAAGCATGCTCGTGCAGCCTTAGTGCAAGAGCTTGCCAGGGAATAGCAAAGAACTTCTCGGCCATACCCAGGAATCCACCAAAAGAAAGTACAGCATACGCAATCCTACCGTTTTCGAGATCAATCAGTAATTCTTCGATATTTCCAAGGTCTTCTCCTGCTCTATTGACTACTTTATCCTTTTTTATAGTGTTTGCTGACAAAAAGTCCGGCATCTCTCCACCTGTTGTACTTACTGTGCCTCCAGTCTGGACCATTTTTTCTCTTTTCATCGGGGCCATCCGTTCAGATTCGGTTTCAGCTGGTATTGCTGCCGAAACTCCTGCTGCCTGTACTGTCATCCCTGTCTGCCAGTAAGGTTGATACCCATAGTAGCTGTAGGTTCTGGAGAGCTCACCGCGAGTTAAAGGCCAGTTGTCCTTAAAGCCCTCTGCTTTATCGAAAGTTTCATTAGAGACATTGAGAGCGAAAGCATGCTCATGTAGTCTAAGTGAAAGAGCCTGCCAGGGAATAGCAAATAATTTGTTGCCTATACCCAGAGCTCCGCCGTGTGAGACTACAACATATGCTACTTTTCCGTCCTGTAAATCAATCATAAACTCTTCAATCTTTCCAACGTCTTCTCCAGCCATGCTGACGATCTTATCCTCTTTTAGCGTGCCTGCTGACAAGAAATCTGGATTTTTCCTACCTGCCGACGTACTTTCCACACGTGCCATCTTCTGTGATTCGATCTCTTTAGGCATTTCTGTTTGCCAGTAAAGCTGATGTCCATAGTAGCTGTATACAGTGGAAAGCCACTCATGGGAGGTTATAGGCCAGTTGTCTTTATCAAAGCCTTCTGCCTTCTCCAGGACATCTTTGGGAACATCCAGGACAAAGGCATGGTCGTGAAGTTTTAATCTAAGAGCTTGCCAGGGAATAGCAAACAACTTGTCGCCCAGACCCAGAAATCCGCCGAAAGAAAGTACTGCAAACGCTAATCTTCCATCGCGTAAGTCGATCATTAATTCTTCAATCTTTCCAAGGTCCTCTCCAGCTGCGTTGACAACCTTATCCCCTTTTATCGTGCTTGCTGACAAAAAATCTGGATTATTTCGATCTGCCATAGTTACAACTCCCTATGTTTTACAGAATATACATTTAAACGCCTGTGCTTGAAGCACAGTTTCAAATTCTCCCCCAATTAAGTTTATTCCAGCGTGTCCCTATTTGCCAGTAAATTGATGCCTATATCCGCTATCCAATTAAAGCTCAGAGATTGCCTGGTCGGCTTTCTATTCTCTGTGCCTGCCAGTAAGGCTGGTATCCGTAATAGCTGTACATTGCAGAAAGCCACTCACGGTTAGTTACAGGCCAGTGCTCCTTATCAAAACCCTCTGCTTTTTCCAGGACATCCCTGGGAATATCAAGCAGGATGGCGTGATCGTGCAGTTTCATTTGAAGAGCCTGCCATGGAATGGCAAACAGCTTACTGCCCAGGCCCAAAAATCCGCCAAAAGATAGTGCAGCGTATGCTACTCTTCCATCCTCAAGGTCGATCATTAATTCTTCAATCTTCCCAAGGTGTTCTCCTGCTTTATTGACAACCTTATCCCCTTTTATCGTACTTGCTGACAAAAAATCCGGATTGTCCCTGCCTGTCATAGTTTCCATCCGGGTCATCCTTTCAGATTCGGCCTCTTCCGGCATTCCTGTTTGTACCTGCCAGTAAGGCTGGTATCCGTAGGAAGTATAAGTTCCGGCGAGTTCTTCACGAGTCAGAGGCCAGTTGCCTTTTTCAAAGCCTCCTGCCCTTTCCAGGGTTTCTTTAGTAATGCCAAGTAAGAAGGCGTGTTCGTGCAGCTTCAGGGTAAGAATTTGCCAGGGAATAGCAAAAACTTTGTCGCCCAGCCCCATAAATTCGCTAAAAGACAATACGGCGTATGCTATCTTTCCACTTTGAAGGTCAATCATTAATTCTTCAATCTTCCCAAGGTCCTCTCCTGCCCTATTGACGACCTTGCCCCCTTTTATCGTGCCTAATGATAAAAAATCCGGATCATCCTTATCTGCCATATTTCAACTCCCAAAATTTAAGGAGACATCCGTCTCAAAACCTGTGCCCCCAGACACAATTCCAGAGCATCTCCTCCAATAAATATTATTTTTTTAATGTTACTTAAAACTACCGGAAACATGAAAAGTAATATTTTATGTTATTATGTAAAAATTTATGAATAAATATTATAAAGAGAAGATATTAAAAAAGATTTTTTTGAAAAAGCCTTGTTTTATATTCGGAAATATCAACCTGGCAAATCGCTTCAAATGCCTGAGAAGATAATCTCCTGCGGAAAAATGTATCGAGAAAACTGGTAAATAAAAAAGAGAAACTTGGAGAGAAAAATTCTTAATTCATTTCGAGAACCAAATTTTTGCAGTTCTTAAAATCTTATTTAAAATAATTTATAAGTATAAATTAGAACGCCTGTTGATACTGAAATATATAAAAAATCAGCAATTAAGTTATAACCTTTTCCTTTTTATCTTTTTGAAAGGTCTTTTAAGCCAGAAAGATGAAAATAAGTATCAAAAAGATTTTTTGAGACAATGTTTCTTTAATCATACCTTTTAAAGGTGATAAAATGCTTCATAGCTATATAGACACTGAATACGCTCCGGAAAAATGCTTTCATTGCCATGGAACCGGGCACACTAATGGCGGAATTTGTGAAGCTTGCGGGGGACAGGGTGATGTACTCGTTGCTCAGCCTGCAATAGTATGTCCTCTATGTAACGGTTCCGGGAGTTTTGAGAACGGAACTTGTAGGGTATGTGGAGGAAGCGGCTGGGCTCTTCTTTGAGAAAATTTTATAGATTATAGAATAAAAGGAGCAACTTAGAGGGAATCTCTGAATTTTCAGGGAACCTATCGACTTTGTCTTTCCCGAAACTCCGCTTTTCGTTCGTCAGGCAGGCAGTCAAAACAAGTTTCATAGTTTACGGATTTATATTTACTCCTGCATTTAGGGCAGAGATTCATACCCCTAAGACTTGCAAAATGGCAGCGTTTGCAGAGCACAATTGCGTTTGTCAGAGACTCGCATTCTTCCATGGCTTTTTTAGTTTCTTCTTCAATTAATTCTTTAATTCCGGTTTCTTCTAGCCATTCATGATAAAGCTTCTTGAAATTACCTTCTTCTGAATCTTCAAGGAGAATTTCAATAAATTGCTCCTCAAAGCCTGTATGGTCAGGTTCGGTTTTATGTACAGTTGAAGCTTTATGCCAGGCCGGGTGGTTTTTGTGACGGTGTTTGCCGGTAGGGATAGAATCGAACTTCTGGTACCTCTGCCTGTAAACCTCCCTGAACCTGGTATACGCAGCGCTGTAAATCTCGGAGCTAACCTGAGCAGGAGAAAAAGCCCTGGGAATGTGAATACACAGGGAGTCGGAAGACCCGCACCATTCACAGGTCTTACCTTTTAGAAACTCGGCCCTTTTTTCTTTCCATTCCTTTGTGCTGCGTTTCATAGAACCACTTTAAGAGAACTGACTAAAAATAGACTTTTTTACTTAGCTAAGGTAAGAGAAAAAATTTTGGTAAGAAAAAAGTTTTCCAAAACGAAGAGTCTAGGATGGACAGATATTTCGAGATTATAAGGTTTTATTACCCTTCATTACTGAAACAGATAATATATTTTGTCCCCTGATTCCTTTTAAGCTCTATACGCCCGCCTATTTGTTTGGCAAGAATATTTACAAGCTGGAGCCCCAGGGAGTCGGTATTTTTAAAGTCGAGTTCTTCGGGAATTCCTATTCCGTTATCGGCTACTGTAAGTATGTAACGGAAATTATTGTTTATACAGTCCTTATAATCCGTATAGTCCCCCTCATATGGACAGTAGTTATCCGAACATGAAGTCCCGTACTTTGCAACTAGAGTTTCAGCTTTGAAAAAATTTATGCTTATTTCGCCTCTTTTTCCCGCGGGAAAAGCATGCTTCAGGGAATTTGAAACGATCTCGTTTACAATAATTCCAAGAGGGATGGCAGTACTCATGCCCAAATAAACCTGTTCAAGGCTCAATTTGAGGCTTATATTCCTGTTTCCTACATTATAGGAATTGAAAAGATCTGTGGTTAGTTTTCTAAGGTAGTCTGAGAAATCAAAAGCATCCATATTTTCACTCTCATGAAGTCTCTCATGGATCATCGCAATAGATTCGACTCGATTCTGGCTCTCCCTGAAGGCTTCGAGTACATCTTTATCTTCGAATTTTTCTGCTTGCAGGCTGAGGAGAGATGAGATTACCTGGAGGTTATTCTTTATGCGATGATGGACTTCTTTTAATCGAATTTTATCTATATTTTCCAGAGCTTCTTCATCTATTTTGCGTTCAGTGATATCATAAACCAGTCCCTGAAACTTTCCCAACCTTTCGGATTCATCCGAGATTCTCTGGATAATCTCACGAACCCATTTTATCTCCCCGTCTTTTTTCTTTATCCGATATTCGCTTTCAACGATAGAATTAAGATTTAGCTTTAGTTTATCCTCTTTTTTAGAAATAACAGGGCGGTCTTCAGGTATTATTATTTCCTGCCAGTCAACTTTTCCAGAGAGGAAATCCTGCTTTGGATAACCTGTCATTTCCTCAACAGGACCATGGAGAAATATCAATTTAAAATCCTTATTAAACTGAAATCCAATTCCCTGAAGATTTTGCATATAGGAACTATAACTGTCTAGCCCATCTTCGGGATTGTCTTCTTCCTCAGCACTTCGATGTTCAGTAAGGTATCTCTTGCCTACCATTCTGCAAATATGACCATACTCATCCCCAAAGAAAATGGCTTTCTGCCTGAAATCTTCTTCTCGGTGTTTAAGTTCCCTAAAGAGAAGACTGCAAGGCTCCTCGAACCCAATATCTACGATTGCTTTATAGACCAGATAAAAAGACAATAATTTAAAGAAGAGACCTATAATGCTCGGAGCCTCGCCCGTTTGACTGTCGAATGCAAATAACAGTGACACAAAGCCTGTCAGAACCATAGAGATTGAGAGTAAACTGAAAACTTTTTCTTCGAACATATCCCTGACAATATACAGGAGAAAAAGTGAGCATAGAAGCATGAAAGGAATTAAGTATCCGCTTACTATTTTGAATTGAGTAAATCCTGAACCCTGAAAATAAGAATCCGGGAAATTTTCGGAAAAAAAGATTGAAATCAGGCAGGTAACACTAACTACTGCATATACAAGAAATGCTTTCCAGGCAAAAATTGAGCTTTCAAGGGTTTTGACATTCCTCTCCTGACTCTCTCCAGTGCGTATCAAAAACAGCGGAGCTACCAGAAAAGAAGTGCTTTCCAAGAATCTTGCAATGATCCAGAACTGAGCAGTCAGGTTTGTACCAAATCCGGGAAACGTCCCCATGTGGTGGAACGCAAGTGCACTCAGAAAGTCAAAGCTCCCTACGAAAAAGTAGCCAACTCCCAATATCAGAAGGTATCGGTTCTCAAGGCGGCTTCTCGACTTCCAAACAATGAGAAATATCACGTATGCAAAGTAGACGCTGAACAGTTCTATTACTATATGGAAGAGGAGGTAATTGTTAAGGCTAATCAGATAAAGCAAGATAACTATGGTTATCCAGACCATTAATTCGTAGAAGTCTACTTTTAATATGTTTTTTCTGACATCTGATATGTTCAATCACCCCCTTGCACCTAACGCCTCAAGAATTCATAGCTTCGTATATTTGTATAAGATTGAATGTTTAGATTTACAAAGTGATTTTAACATCGAGTAAATGGTTTTAACATCGAGTAGTGGTTTTAACATCGAGTTTTTAACGTTGAGTTTTTAACATCGAGTTTTTAACGTTGAGTTTTTAACATCGAGTTTTTAATGTTGAGTTTTTAACATCGAGTTTTTAATGTTGAGTTTTTAACATCGAGTTTTTAATGTTGAGTTTTTAACATCGAGTTTTTAATGTTGAGTTTTTAACGTCGAGTTTTTAACGTTGAGTAACATCGAGTTATACTGAGTTTAATTCAATATTAGACCTGAATAATCTGCAAATAGCGGAATCGGAAGAGTAAAAAGAATTGCAGAAAAGAGAATAAGAAGAAGCCCGGAAGCATTATACGCTGTTTTTATTGTATTCCCCGTACAGCAACGCAGACGATATGCTTCCCAAGTATACCGATTCCGAGAAGAATCATCAATGGTCTCCAGGCAATTATTTACTTGTTCACACTCAACTCACTTCCCAACTTCATGAGATATAAAGAGCAGAAATTATTTTAAATTAATTATTCAAAAAATTGCCTATAAGTAAAAAATAATTTGGCTTAAAAAATTTTGTACACCTGATAAAATTTATTGTTAACCTTAACTCTGCCACGAATAGGGAATATCTTTTTCAATAACAATGCTCTTGATCATGTTTCACTCAGAATCATTAAAACACAGTCTCGGATTTTTCAGTGGATCCCCCGTGGGAAGAAAGATAACAAATTGATGTTTGAGCCTATAGGTCTCGAATTTAAAAATAAGCAAAAATGCAAAAATTACTTATTACTTATATTTATACCCTATAGGGAATAAATATTCTTCATATTTTTCAGTTTATTTCAAACAAAATTTACGATATCTATAGAACAAATAGCATTAAATGTATAAAAAATTTCTGGTAAAATTGAAAGCAATAGAGAGGGAAAAAATGCAAAAATCCGTTAAAAACAACATCAAAAGACATAATCTTTGAATTGGTTTATTCCCTACGCGAGGGAGAGTTAAGGTGTTAAACTAGAATGATACAAAATATTTTACAGCGTTTAGCCAATCAGTTAGATTTTGTGCCCTCTATATCGACAAATCGAATAATGAATTTCGTTCCCTTACTTCTATCAAGCTCGATACAGCCATCTATTTGTTCAACAAGAATGGTTACAAGCTAAAGCCCAAGTGAATCGGAATTTTGAAAATCTATCTCTTCAGGGATGCCCTTGACGTTATCTGTTACAGTCAGTACAAAGGGAAGAGTTTCTTTCTTCTCTGAATTCTCTCTTGTGTCGGAACTTTCTGTTGAGACCAGGTATTCAGCTCGATGGAGTATTATACTGATTTTCCCTCCTCCTCCTGAAGGAAAAGCGTGCTTAAAAGAGTTTGAGACCAGTTAGTTGACAACAATACCAAGTGGAATTGCAATGTCCATTCCCAGATTGAGTTCTTCAAGATCCAGTTGAAGTTCTCATCAAGCAGAAAAATCATAATACCTTCAATATTCTGCAAAGACGGACTGCAACCTTTTTCATAGATTTCTAACTTTTCATCTGTAGGTTCACTTCCCAATTCATCCGTTTTTACTCCAAACATTCTGTAAATACAGGTGAATTTGATCAGGTCCCATTCTCCACTACAGAACAGACGAGTAGCTAGAAAAAGAAATAGTTTCAAATTGTTACTATTCAGGTACCTTAAATCGACATCAAAAGCCGTAATGTAGAATGTTTGGCATTTACAATATACTTTCGTCGATTTTGTAGATTGATGTCAAATGATTTCATTTTTAATTTTGATATGAATCCCTTATTAGACAGTTCCCTGTAACCAAAATCGATGTTAGTTGACTTATTTAGGGTACCTGAATAGTTACTTCAAATTTTTACTTTTTTACCTGAGTTTGACAGTTTGATTTTTATGTGGAAAGATTGTTTTCATATCCGTTGGAATGATAAGTAATATTATTTCAACAAATTTTTGCCCATTTTTTACGATTCAATTTGACAGATGATTCTCTTTCTCTTGATGGCCATTTTTATGATTTTTGACCAAATTTTTGGTATAGAATTTGACAGATAGCATGAATCTCAGATAAAATCTAGATACTATCCAAAAAGTCAGGTCCAAAAGTGCTAAAATGGGACAAAAATTTCTACTAATTTACCTCATAGTGATTGTGAAGCTGGAAAATCAGAGGCAATTTGGTGAAATTTATGAATACTGTCAATTGATTTTTGACAAAAAATTGAAGCCTCTCACTAAATTTAATTTATACTGTCAAACTAAGGATAGAACCAAGAAAACAGTATGTTGCGGATAAGTTAGTTGAGTTAGTTAATAAACATCTTTCTGATAAAATCCCTGTTTTTGTGACTCAGTACCAAAATATAGTGATGAATGTAAAGTTCAAAATCATTAGATTTTGTAATTGGTCACAATCCTTGTGATACAATTTAAGAATGGAAGTCTTTAGATGTCGAATATTGATTTTAATGATAACCGGATTCTTCTTGCGAATTCATACTTTCAATCAAAAAACGCAAAAATTACTAGATTTTGGAACAGAGTCGTTTTTGTCACAGATGGGTTGAACTTTTATATAGAAGCTCTTTTGAAACAATATGGAGATTTGAAAGAGTTTCCCATAAGTGGGAAAATAGGAAGACTAAGGAAACCAAAAATCGTTCTCTCTGATGATTTGAATTATGCACAGGTAGTCAAAACAAGAATAAATGGGATACTTAAGAAAGTAGAGAAAAATATAATTTTTGGAAAAGACATTGAACAAAGCGAAATCTCAACAACTTTACTTGAAAGACAAAACCTGACTTTTAGGCAAGATAACAACAGAGTTTCAAGAAAAACAATAGGGTTTTCAAAAGTGAAAGAATGGTTAGAGCATCAAATGGGTTATATTGCACGCATTTTAACTTCTGTAGAGGTCATGGAGCCTACATTCGGCAGCAAGTACATCCTAACATTTAAATATCCTTAATTGTTATTTTTTGTAGGTTCAGTTATAAATCAGTATCATGCAGACTGCATATCTAATTTCATTTGTCATTTTTCCCATTTAATATAAATATATATTAATTATGTTATGGTTAACATTTAGTAATTTCTGATTTAAATTAAATTCTAAAAGTTTCAAAAAAAACGATATCAATAGAAAAATTAAATGGATTTTTATGTCGACCTGCCGAATGTGGGATATAAAAAAATATGAGTGTCTAGGTACCTGCTGCAATTGTGATGAAATCGAAAAGCAAAATAAACAAGTTCAACTGAGCAGTTACAAAGAAATTAAACCACCTGTTAGGGCACAAAAATGAAAATGTGTCTTTTCACTTTTGGAGAACATTAGAACTTGCCTTTAACAGCTTCTTGATTTCTACTTAAATTTAAAAATTTACACATTTCCTGTATGGTGAGGTAAAACGAGTTAACTTTAAACCCATCCTAATATCATTTTCTTTTTTCCCTTTTTCTTCTGCCAGGACTATCGGAAATCTCAAAGAATAAACCGGGAGGTGGGTCAAATTTATGAGCACCTCAACTTTGAAATTATGAGCGAAACAGACATGGACTATTTGCAAACACTGAGACTAAAGGAATACAAATGAGTATAACTGGTTCTACACACGCACAAATTTAACTTGAATAAAACCACAATTACAGCGCGCCTCAATGCGAAATCTATCGTTGTCAAGTTAACTGCAGATTCAAAAAAAGAAAAATCTAAACTATTCTTCTCCACCGAGCTTATCAATCGTGGGCCATCTGATCGAGCGCGGCTGCAATCGCCAGGATAAGTGCACTGTCCTGTCCGGCCTCAATCTCCACGCCATAAGTATCTCTTATCCGGAACCATCTTTTTGAGACCTCTGCGACTTTTTCCCTTCCGGCTTCAATCTTATACTCATGGTCTAAAATATTACCCTGGACATCCATCTCAGGCCCGTTTGCCACTTCAACTTTCCAGCGTTCTCGAAGAGGTGAGATCAGGGCTTTTTTGATCGTTGCAGCTTTTTTTCCATCCGCATCCTGGATGTCCATCGTATCTTTTATCCTGAGAAGCTTCTCTTTGAGTTTATATACCTCATTACCCTGCACATCCTTGATTATCAGGGTGTCACGCAGGCGGAGAGCTTTGCCGTCCACATAGAATTCCCTTTTCCCATTTTCGTTTTCTATCCAGTAGTCGTCTCCTATGGAAACAAGTTTTTCGTGCATTTTGTAGCGTTGTACGCTTTCTCCTCCACGGCCTCTGAGACCGCCCATGATTCGCCTCACAATAATCACTCCTTTTGTTTACTGCATTTATGTACCCTTGAGGGCCGCTTATTATCCTGTTATTGAATTTTGGGAAATTATCCTGTTAGCTTCCAGTCTCAGCAACCTGTGACACTGGGACCTGTTTCCAATTATAGTCTAAGCTATTGCTCTTCTGACTGCCCAGAAATGTTCCCCCACATGAATAAATAAATGATAAATATGCAGTATTAAATATGTATTATTTTATAATTTTAAAATTTATGATATAAATAAACTTCTTTTTACATACTGCAGTTAAGCTGCTCATTATTGATTTTTTGTGTCACCGTTTCCTTCATATTTTTTATTCCAAATAAAGCTTTAACCTTCAGGTGCTCCCTATTCCCTGCAAAAGCTTGTCCATCACCTGATCAACGGTAAAGCTGGCCGCTTTCTGGCGTGGAGGAAATTCTTTAAATGTCTCCAGAAAATCTGCCACAACACTCTGGGATGGCACCAGCAGGAACGCGTGGTCCAGTAACCAGTCGTAGTAGGTGTTTGAGGTCTGATCCGCCCTCTCATAAGGGTCTGTACGCAGGTTGAATATTTTCGGTATTCGCAGCGGGACAAAAGGTTCAGCCCAGATCAGTAAAGTACCGACGGCGCGCTGCTCCAAAAAGACCATTTTCCAGTTGTCGTACCGCAAAGCCACCAGGTCTCCATCGTCTGAGAAGTAAAAGAACTCACTCCTGGGCGATTTCTGCTCCTTCCCGGTCAGGTAGGGTAGCAGGTTATAACCATCAAGATGCACTTTGAAAGTTTTGTCTCCTGCTTTGTGGCCTTTTTTAAGCTTCTCCTTAATATACGGCTCTCCTGCGGCTGCAAGTAAAGTGGGCAGCCAATCCAGATGACTCACAGTCTCATTAGAAATTGTGTCTGCCGGGATCTTGTCAGGCCAGCGCATCACCTCAGGCACGCGGAAAGCTCCTTCCCAGCAGGAGTTTTTCTCGTTGCGGAACGGAGTCATAGCTGCATCGGGCCAGGAGTTCATATGTGGTCCGTTGTCCGTGCTGTAGAGAACAATAGTATTGTCGGCAATGCCTATTTCGTCCAGCAAATCGAGAAGCACGCCTACCTGACGATCGTGCTCAATCATTGCGTCATGGTACGCGGATTGCCAGCGCCCCGACTGTCCTCGTATCCTGTCCGGAATGTGAGTCCTGAAATGCATTCTTGTGGTATTGAACCAGACAAAGAACGGCTTTTCCGCCTCATGCTGACGTTTGATAAAATCGACGGCTGCATCCAGAAATTCCTGATCTACGTCTTCCATTCTTTTTTTGGTCAATGGACCGGTATCCTCGATGCGACCGTCGGCATAGCTGTGGATTACGCCCCTGGGACCATAGTTCTTCCGGAAATTAGGGAAATCTTTTTCAGGTGGATAATCGCGTTTTTCAGGTTCTTCTTCAGCATTCAGGTGGTAGAGATTGCCAAAGAACTCGTCAAAACCGTGGTTTGTGGGCAGGTATTCGTCCCGATCTCCGAAATGGTTCTTTCCAAACTGACCTGTGGAATAACCCAGAGGTTTCAGCAGTTCGGCAATTGTCGGGTCTTCGGAATGAAGTCCCATCTTGGCTCCGGGCATTCCCACCTTACTCAGTCCGGTACGGAAGGCACTCTGGCCGGTGATAAACGAAGCTCTTCCGGCAGTACAGCTCTGTTCCCCGTAAGAGTCTGTAAATCTGATACCTTCGTTTGCTATCCTGTCAATGTTTGGCGTTTGATATCCCATCAGCCCATCGCTGTAGCAGCTAAGGTTGGTGATTCCGATGTCATCTCCCCAGATGACCAGTATATTTGGTTTCTTTTCTTCCATTCTTAACCCTCCAAATAGAATGGTTTATAGCTCGGTCGGCAATTTAAAGCAACCTTCCGAAGTTTGATATATAAATTTAATTTTTTTCTTCGCTATACCCCGTTTTTCTCACAATTGCATAATTGATCCAGACTACGTCTGAACCCTTTGCTTTACCTAATTCTCGTTTCCCCTTTCGCGTTATTTTTCCTGAGACCATGACAGCGTTTAAACTTTCGGCCGCTGCCGCAGGGACAGGGATCATTGCGCTCTGCCCGGGCGAAAGCATCTTCCAGAGCCATAACTCTCATAACTTCCGAAGCCGGATAACCCCTGCGAATTAAGCCTGCCAGAATCTGCATCGGAAAGTCGATATGCCGGAAGAAAGCTTTCCAGCCCTCGCACAGGTAGTTAAGTCCTGTTTCTCCGGCAGGAGTGGTAAGGAAGCGATTTTTAGGGCATTCCCCCTGGCAGGCAAAAAGTACCTCACATTCCCGGCATACCTGCGGGAGAGTGTTGCGTTTATCCTGTCCGAACCTGTACTGCTTTTCCGAAGTGGCGAGCTCGTTTATCTCTTTTTTCATTATATTCCCTAGCAGGTAGTCAGGCTCCACAAAATGGTCGCATGAGTAAAGATCGCCATTGTGCTCCAGAGCAAGCCCAATACCGCACGTTTCCTCAAAAACGCACATTCCTGAAGGCATGCCCATCCATTTGCGTGCAGAAGCTTCAAAAGTTTGCACGAATACTTTTCCAACATCGTTTCTTACCCACTCGTCAAAAATGCAGCTCAGGAAACTGCCAAACTGTTCAGGCAGTACTGAATTATTCGAAACCTTGAATCCTTTTTGATATAGGATGTGCCCTTCTTCATCGATTCTATTTACAACCGGAATAAACTGCATCCAGTCTGTCCTTGCTTCATCCCGAAGGAAGCGGTAGACTTCAAGCGGATAATCGGCATTGGCCCTGTTTACTGTTGTAAGGACATTATATTCCACGCCGTGTTTTTGCAGCAGTCCAAGTCCCTTCATGACCTGGTCGAAAGTTCCATTCCCCTTTTTGTCTACCCGATAAGCGTCATGCAATTCACGCGGACCGTCGATGCTGATCCCTATAAGAAAATTGTTTTCCTTAAAAAACCGGCACCATTCGTCGTCCAGCAGCGTGCCGTTTGTCTGCATCGTATTTTCGAATACCATACCCGGTTTTCTGTATTTTTCCTGCAGTTCAATTGCACGCCGATAAAAGTTTATTCCCATCAGAGTAGGTTCCCCTCCCTGCCAGGCGACGGTTACCTGCGGGCTGTGGTGGGCTTCGATAAGCTGCCGGATGTAGTTTTCCAGAACTTTATCTGACATGCGGAACCTGCTGCCTGGGTAGAGTGCTTCTTTAGCCAGGAAGAAGCAGTAGGAACAGGCAAGGTTGCAGATCGCTCCTGTTGGCTTTGCCAGCACATGAATTCTGGGAGGCAGATAGTTTTGTGTCATTTTCGCTCCAGTTTCTAATTATTCGTTAATTCTTCCGGGTTTTGAAGCAATAGCCAGCCTGAGTATATTAAGTATAATTAGAATACTGGCCTTCAGGCAGTATTTCTGTTTACTGCTGTGACAATACCATGCGTGTTTCAGTTTCTCTGCCCCTTCTTTCCCCTATATCCTTCTTTCCCCTACATGTTGGTATCAAATCATTGTTCTTGTCTTACAATAAATTCCAGAAAACTGCATTTTCTGAGGGACGATTTATCGATCAAAAATGGGTAAGGAACTAAATTTTCGCTCCTCCCTATGAACTCATATTTATTCATGAACTGTTATTCTTGCCCTAAACTCGATTTCAGAAATATTTCAGAAACATTCTTATTTCCTGAGGAGGTAGTTTCTCACTCAAATATCAGTATGCAGGTGCAGCTTCTTCCTCGGCAAAGGCTTCACGCAGTTTGTTTTCTTCTTCTTTGGACAAGTTAGAGGCAATTAGTTCAAACTTCATTCCACTGGCAGCTTCTGACACCTTATCCTGAACTGCATCACTGGTCATCAGGAAAAGAGCTGACGTACCTTCTGTCACTTTGCTCTGGACTGACCGTATAAAATCATCACTAATACCCACATCAGCCATAGAACCAGTCAGTGCTCCCAATGCGGCTCCAACAACCATACCAAATATTGGGATAAAGAAAATCAGTCCAAACAGCATACCCCAAAAGGCACCACTAAGTGCGCCTACCCCGGACATGCTGGTTAATTGTTTGGTTTTTGGTTTCTTTTTTCCTTCTGGCCAGCTAACTATAGCTGCGTCGTGCAGGTTGATCAATTGTCTCTTGCTTAAATCTTCAATCACGCGAAGTGCCTTTTCAGCACCATCAGCTTTTTCAAACTTCAGAACTGTCAAAGTTGCTATAACTCGAACCCCCCTTTTATCATATTTTTGTTGCTTATTGCGTCTTGATTCAGTTTGCCAATAGAGGCGAAACCATCATCTCCACGCTATTGTAAATATTGAAAAAGCTGGGTTTTCTGTCTTCATCATTAGCTACAAGTTCTCTGCTGTCTTAGCATGCAGCAAAATAGTAACCGTGAAAGAGCATCGATTAAATCTCTCGTTCACCCCAACTGAACCTTCGAGATTTTTCCCCAAGCTCGTTATTCAATAATTTACTTTAAATAATTATTCTTTTATGCATATTATTTTATGCATATTGATTTATTTTATTTGGTCTTCTGAACGTGATTATCTTTAATATCGAAGATGTTCTATTCTTTCTTGCTGATCTTATTTTCATATTAAATTCTCACTCTATTTGGAAACTGTTAACTCAGTTTCCTGGTTAGCAAAATGAACAACGATATCAGAAGAAGGCATTGCTATATTTGCATTTATCAGAGCTTTATAAATTACCGTATTCAGTTTGTCTTCTGAAATTCTTGTTTCCACGAAGTTTTCTATCCAGCACCTGGCTTTGAACTTAATTCCTGACTCTGTGAACTCGAGTAAGAGAACCTGTACGGGATTTTCCTGCATGATCCATTTTTCATTCTTCATAGCCTCAATAATCAGGTTTCGTACATACTCGATATCCGGGCCATAAGATATGATCACATCAGTCTCGACACGGAACATTCTGTCAGGCATGGAATAATTCGTAATCATATCTGTCCCCATAATAGAGTTGGGGATTGTTACAAGACGATTGTCTCTGGTAAGAATTCGAGTTGATCTCCACCCAATATCTATAACATCTCCCCAAGTGTCAAGTTTTTCTATTCGAATACGATCTCCTATTCTAAAAGGGCGGTCAATGAGAAGCACAATTCCTGTAATTATATCAGCAAGAGTTGTCTGAGCTGCAAGACCCACAATAATTCCACTGAGGCCAAGAGCCGTAAGTGATGCAGTAAGTGCGGTTCCAGTGATCCCAAAATGATTTAGAAGAATTATTATGGCTAAAAAGCTGAAAACCAGCAGAAATATGTATTGTATCGAGCGGATTACTCTCTGGTCGATTTCTTCTCTATCTCGCAGGGGTACTTTGGATAGATACCAGTTTGAAGTGATAGATATGAGACGAAAAATAATATAGACTCCTATGCTCCAGTAAAGAACGAAAAAGAGATCATCCACCAATTTTGAATAAGGGTCTATAGACTTACTGAACAGCCTTACTATTGCCTGCATCCCCTGCAGAATAATATAAAGTAGCAGGAGATTTTCTAAAAGGCGAAGAATTCTGTCATCAGCTGTTGTTTTTGTTTTTTTGATTACTGGCCAAAGTAAATGCTTCAGAATTAATCGACTTACTATTATGGCTCCTATAGTCAGTGCAAGAATAATAGTCAGCCTCAGGAGGACTCCACCTAGTGGCAGTATCTGTTCAATTTCAACCGCTCATATCCCTCCCAGTTCCTGATGCGAATAAAGAATTCATCTATTCAATATCTTTTACTTCTTGTACTTGACTTCAGAATTATTCAATAAATTCTTGGAAGCGGTCTCTTCGGAGCTTGTAAGAGCTTTTTCTATTTTCTTACATTCAAGCGAATAATCAGGCAGAGTCGCTACTATGCGGGCATACCACTCACTTCCAGGACTTGCTGTAGCTCCCTGCATAAAAACACTGAGCAAAACAGTAGTGATAACAGCAAGATTTACAGTTTCGCTTCCTCCAACACCTTTCATATCTTCCATGGAGATTAATAGCAGAACAACGGATGCAAGTCCTCTTGGCCCAAACCAGCCCAGGAAAAGTACGGTTTCGGTGTGCAACTTCATGCCGATAAGGGAGATTGCAACAGGTATCATACGGATAACCGTGAGACTCAATATCGCATAGATGAATATTGGCCAGCTGATTGTAACAATTTTTGTAGTTACTATGATTCCGAATATTAAAAAGACTGCAAAACTCAGTATGTTTCCTTCGGCTTCCGTAAGGATGATCTCTTCTTCTGTAACTTTTATCTTACCTGCCGCTTGCGTGATTAAGCCTCCTGTAAAAGCAGCAATAAACCCACTACCTCCTAGCAAGTCTGCTACAAGCCAGGAGATAACAGCCAGGGACATAAACCCGATTTTGCGGTAAAGTCCTTCCATCCATCCAGCCTTTACAGCTTTGTTAGAAAGCCAACCCCCTACAAGCCCTATAACTGCACCTACAAGCATCCCTATTCCTATTTGTTCAAAGGCCAAAACAATCAGGGTACCTACTGGCCGTTTTAGTGCCTCTCCACTTACAAGTATCAGGAAAAACAGAAAGAAAGGAATTGCACCCCCGTCATTGAGTCCGCTCTCTACGTTAAGTGCCTGCCTGATTTTTTCAGGTACTTTTGTATTGTTAACTATCGCCTGGCCAAGCCCTGCATCGGTAGGAGAAAGCATAGCTCCTATAAGACCTGCTTCTGCAAGTGTTATATTCTTAAAAAGAAAAGCAGCAATAATAGCCCCTAAGGCTATTGTAAGCGGCATGCCAATAAGTAGAAGCCGGCCTGGAAGTTTTTCTTCATGCAATAGTGCCTGCAAATCAATTTTTGAGGCATCTGAAAATAAAGTCAGGACAAGCGCCAGCTCAGCTAAATTAAGAATAAAAGTGCTGCTTGAAGAGAGATTCACCAGGTCAAGTCCTTCCGGACTGAGCAGCATTCCTGCTGCCACAAAGATCATAGGGGCTGTGACTACAGTGTCTGAGATCTTTCGGGAGACAAGGCCAAAGAAAAAGAGCAACACTGCAAAAGCTATGAAAAAAATTGTGATTTCTGACGTCATGGAAATCCCTTTTGTTTCAGGTTATGCTCTCACATTTGTGCAGTTGATTGTTTCAATATTCGTTATAAAGTGTAAGCGACCAGAAACCTTAAACTGGTGGAAGCTGATCTCTGGAGACAGAATACGAATTTTTCTGGATTTGTTGAAGAACAGGTGCTTTATTCAAGCACTCTTTGAGATTAGCTACTGGTCTAATAGGCTGCGTCCTTACCCTTAGAGGCAATCTTCTTACTTCCTGGTTGAACTCTTTCTACTTGAGCAATTTTCTGGCAACCACCCTCCTCATCCTTATATTTGATCGGTTTTTTTAGATTTTCACATCTCCTTTTACTTTCCTGGCTCTGAAAAAGTGTTTTCTTGCTCCAGAATCTTTTCTTCAGGCGTTTCTACCCTTTTCCCCATCTCTCCTCCTATAAACATCAGCAGGATAAGGCCTGCCAGTGCCACTACCATGATCATGACCATCACATCCGGATCTGTGAAATTTAGTGTGGCAATTGCCAGGGCTGCCGAAAGGTTGCGCTGGGCGGTCCCGAGGGCAAGCACTCTCCTGATAGGCCTGCTGGATCCTCCGAGGAAGTAGCCTATGACAAATGAAACAAGCACAAAAACTACCGCTACTATAACCGCCGTAGTACCGATAACATTAACAAGGTCTGAGAAATAGACCACAAAGAAAGCCACAAAAAGGACAAGTAATGAAAGGTTGGTAGCCTGGGTCATCAGGGGTAGGAGTCCATTGGCTACTTCTTCGTATCTGGCTCTGATGAACAGGGCAATTACAAGTGGGAGAAGCATTAGCAGGATAAGAGACTTTGCTATATCCCACGGGTTGACGGTGACCCCTGAGAGTAGAAGCGGCAAGACTATCGGGACGTAAATAATAGTCACTACCATCAGGAGTACCATCAGCCCTACTGCAAAAGCAATATCCCCTTTTGCTACCTGTGCAAGTTTCGGGATAAACGGAGCTCCTGCGGAAGTACCCAGAAGGAAAAGCCCGATGGAAAGTCCTTCTGAGAGTGGAAAAATCAGAAGTATCCCGAGAGCAAGCAGGGGTACGAATATGAAATTGGCTACTATGGAGAAGATCACCAGTTTCGTGTTTCTCAGTGGGACAAGTATCTGCTGAACTGTAAGGGAGAAACCCATGGCAAGCATGCTGGAGAGTACGAAAATCAATGTCGAAAGGATACCAATTGTTTCAAGGAAACTCAAAAATGGAACAGGCTCAACCATTCTTCCTTCCTTCAGTTCAAAATCTCTCAGTTTATTCGTGTGCCATCTGATCAAGGGCTGCCGTAATTGTCAAGAATGCATTATCCCGGCCAAGAGCAATTTATGCTCCATAGTATCCCATATCCGAAACCACTTTTTTGAGATCTCTGCAACTTTTGTCCTCCCAGCTTCAATCCTATACTCGTGGTTCAGAATATTGCTCTGGACATTCATTTCAGGTCCATTTGGAACTTCAACCTTCCATCGGTCTCGAAGAGGTATGCTCAGAGCTTTTTTGATAGTCGCAACTGTTTCACCTTCTGCATTTTGAATATCCATCATGTCCCTGACCCGGAAAATCCATCATGTCCCTGACCCGGAGAATCCATCATGTCCCTGACATGGAGAAGCTTCTCTTTGAGTTTATACAACTCTTTACCCTGTGAATTCTTGATAATCAAAGTGTTTCGCACTCGAAGAGCTTTGCCGTCGACATAGAAAACTTTCTTTCCAGCTTCGTTTTCTATCCAGCAGTCATCTCCGGTAACAAGTTTTTCTTGCATCTTATAGCGTTGTACTCTTTCTTCTCCACAACCCCTGAGGCCTCCCATGATTCGCCTCATTAGAATCACCCCTTTTATTTAGTTTTATAAAAAGGATAACTGAATATGCAAGGCTGAATTATTTATTGCCTTGCCATGACCATGCGTGTTTCAGCTTCCTTGTCCTCGATTAGTTTGCCGCTCACGTCCACATTTACGCTGTAGATCTTGCCTGTGAACTCAAAAGGAGGCTCGTAATCAGGTGTAACTGGTGCTCCATGAGCTGAGCCACAGGTAATCCCACTGGTTAGACCGAGTACAAGCGGAGTCGTTACAGGGACCTCAGCCTGGCCGACTAATTTCCCGTCTATATAGAGCTGAGCTTTTCCAGGTGTACCCTTACCATTGGCAACATCTGGCTTACCGGTCACCTCAAACTCGAAGCGCAGTTGATGCCGTCCTTCTGGAACATTCTCTCCGGATTCTACGTGATAAAGGGCCTTGGCTACATAGTTATGTACCCAGTGCAGCTTTTTGCCTTTAATATAGAATGAATAGCCGGCATCGATACCACCATGGGCAAGCAGGATTCCTTCAGCACCTCCTGCTGGAATCTCTACATCGGCAGTGATGCTGTGTGCACGGTTAAGAACATTGACAGCTGCGTTTGCGGGAACTGGCTGAGTTCCGGGATAATAAACGTAGTTAATCCGATCGGCTGCAATCTGTGGCCGTTCATCAGCAAGGCGCAGCACTCCTCGGGCATCGATAGGCAGCACATTATATTTCCCTGCCTCTGCATACCAGGTAGCAATCATCTCGATTAACTTCGGCCGGTTTTCTGCAGCTACATTCTCGTTCTCTGCCCAATCCTTTTGAACATTGTAAAGTTCCCAGCCTTTTGCATCCAGTTCTGTCAACTTTTCTGCAGAAATCGGTTCACCAAAGGGTTTTCCTGCTTCAGTAAATGAAGGGCCAGGCCACGGACATACGGCACGCCAGCCATCATGATACAGGGAGCGGTGTCCCATCATCTCGAAATACTGGGTGTGGTGTCTGGTAGGTGCACTGGTATCGTCGAGAGTATGCGCAAAACTTACGCCTTCAATAGGCGATTGGGTTACACCTTTTATAGCAGTCGGAGGTTCGATTCCCAGGCAGTCCAGAACTGTAGGCACTATATCGATAACGTGGGCATACTGATTTCGGACTTCACCTCTTGCCTTTATTCCCCTGGGCCATTGGACTATGAATGGGTCGCTGACACCACCACGGTACGTTTCACGTTTCCAGCGGCGGAAGGGCGTGTTTCCAGCAAAGGTCCAGCCCCAGGCATAGTGGTTGAAGGTCTCCGGGCCCCCAAGCTTATCCAGTAATGAGAGGTTCTCCTGTAGTGACTCAGGCACGTTGTTGAAAAATAAATTCTCGTTGACCGATCCAGTAGAACCACCTTCGGAACTGGCACCATTGTCGGAAATCACCATGATTAAGGTGTTTTCAAATTCACCAGTGTCTTTCAGAAACTGCAGCAACCTGCCGATGTGGTAATCGGTGTGTTCCAGAAACCCGGCAAAGACTTCCATCATGCGGGCATAGAGCTTCTTTTCTTCCGGCGAGCATTCTTCCCAGGGCCTGACATCCGGGTCATGGCGGGATAGTTTTGCATCTTTTGGAACGATGCCAAGTTCCTTCTGCCGTGCGAATGTCTTCTCCCGGTAAACGTCCCAACCTTCATCGAACTTGCCTTTGTATTTGTCTGCCCATTCTTTAGGAACGTGATGAGGGGCATGCATAGCTCCCGGGCAGAAGTACATGAAAAAGGGTTTGCTGGGTGCTATCTGTTTGGAGTCGGCAATGAACTGGATAGCCCTGTCCACTATGTCTTCATTCAGGGTGTACCCTTCTTCGGGAGTCTTTGGAGGGGCTACTGAGTGATTGTCATAGACCAGCTCAGGGTAATACTGGTGTGTATCTCCTCCTAAAAAACCATAGAAACGCTCAAAGCCCCGACCCAGAGGCCAGCGGTCATAAGGCCCGGCTGCCGAGATCTGGTCTGCAGGCGTCAGATGCCATTTGCCTATCGCGTAAGTGTTGTATCCATGCTTGAGAAGGATCTCCGACAAAAAGCCATTCTCAAAAGGTATATAGCCGTTGTAGCCGGGATAGCCTGTTGAACCCTCCGTAATACAGGCCATGTTGTTTGAATGGTGATTTCGGCCGGTCAATATGCACGAACGGCTAGGAGAGCAAAGTGCAGTCGTATGCATGTTACTGTAAATGAGGCCTCCCCCAGCCAGGCTGTCCAGATTTGGTGTCTGGATAGGGCTGCCATAGCACCCAAGCTGGCCAAATCCCGTGTCGTCCAGCACGATAAATAATACGTTTGGAGCCCCCTCTTTGGCGCGCAGTGGTTCCGGCCAGGCTGGTTCAGACTGGTCAAACGTACGCCCGACAACTCCTGAAAAAGTGGTTCCTGATTTGTATTCTTTAAGCGACATTTGTCCCCCTGTCAATTTTGAAATTTCGGGAAAATATATAAAAAAAGTGAGGAAACTTACTTTGTGTTTTTCTCCCCAATTTTATTATATCAAAATTATTGTTCTTGCTTTGCAATCAATTCCAGAAATATCTACATTCCCAGAAGAGTGGTTTGTAGATCCAAATTCAGTATGCTGGTGCTGCTTCTTCTTCAGCAAACGCTTCACGAAGCTTGTCTTCCTCTTCCTTAGACAGGTTGGATGCAATTATCTCAAACTTGAACTGTTTCATGGATTCGAAGACCCTATCCTGTACGGCATCGCTGGTCATCAAAAAGAGTGCTGAGGTGCCTTCTTTAACTTTGCTGCGGACAGATCGGATAAAATCATCATTAATTCCAACATCTGCCATTGAACCTGTCAGTGCACCCAGTGTGGCTCCGACGACCAGGCCAAATATCGGAACAAAAAAGATCAGGCCAAATAGCATTCCCCAAAAAGCTCCACTTAATGCACCAGCACCTGATAAATCAGTCAATTGTTTGGTCTTTGGTTTCTTTTTACCCTCAGGCCAGGTGACTATGGCTGCATCATGTAGATTGATCAGATTCCGCTTGCTCAAATCCTTTACCACATCAAGTGCACGTTCTGCACCGTTAGCTGTATCAAATTTCAGAACTGTTAAAGTTGCCATTATAAAGCTCCTTTCTGCTTTCAGATTTATTCCTGGTTATCGTGCCAGCCCGCCAATCAAGATTCTGGAGAAGAGCATCTCAGGTCTATAGTTTCTGGTGAGTATACGGGGATAATTATTTTTTACCCACAAAACAGGCATATGATACTTTCTACCCTCAAGCGCACAACTTGCCGAATGATGACATACGGTTTTAGCTGGTGTGATCCGAAAGGAAAAATAGCGTATTCGGCGCACTCTTCCTGCCCCAAGTCTATTCGAGCTAGCTGATGAAAACCTGCAGGTTTCAGACGAAATGTCAAAAATGACAATTCAGGCCTGTATCCGGCTAAATTTTATATTTTCTACTCTCCCCCATTATTGAACTGCGATGTCTACCCCAGAATTCGCGGTCCCGCAATTACAATTGTATATTTAGATTTTTATGTATATTAGATTATACATATAATTCTATTTTAGTAGGATTTTAGTAGGTTCGTAGTTCTATAGAATCAGAAGTCCATTTAAGTGCCAAACTTAATTTCTGAAATCATTATCTTCTTTATAAACTGTCACCCTATTTTCCTGATCAGTGAAGTGGATGATAGTATGTAAAGATGGGACTGTGATACCTGCATTTGTCAGAGTTTTGTAAATTGCCGTGTTGAGCCGATCCTCCGAAATCCTGGTTTCCACAAAGTTTTCTATCCAGCATCTAACTTTGAACTTCACTCCGAATTCTGTAAAATCGAATAAAAGTGCCTGTATCGGTTTATCTTGCATTATCCAGTCTTCGTGAGACAGAGCTTCAAGAATCAAATTTCTCACGTATTCGATATCCGGGCCATAGGATATGATGACAAAAGTTTCGACACGGAATATTCTGTCAGGCATGGAATAATTCGTAATAAGTTCCTTTCCGATAACTGAGTTGGGAATTTTCAGAATTGTTTTCATGATCATGGGCTTGATTGATTATTCAAAATACAAGGTCCAAGAAGCTAATTTCAAGTTTTGGGATGAACTCACTTACTGATATCCTTCAACAGACTGCGTTATCCGAGACAGATTAACCAATTAAAACTCCCTTTTTGAATGCTATCCTTTTTGAGTGCCACAGGTCTCAACTGGATGCTGAGAATTCATCAAGTGCCTGTCTTATTACGAAAACTGATTGCCAGGTATCCCAGCAATTTTGATGTTAACCCCTAAGTATAACTCTCAGCGGAACCTCCGAGCTCTCCCCCAGGCTCGTTGTTCAGTAATTTGTATTATATAAATTATTTTTTATATATCATTTTATGTATGTTATTGATCATTTCCAGGGCTCGTTATAGTTAAATTACTCCAAGCTGCATGAGCCGGGCAACGGATATCAGTATGATTCCTGTTGTCAGCCTTATTTCCACTCTCCATCTTTCCCTGAATTCGGTGACTTTATTCGGGCTGAGTCCGAAAGCAAGGAGGAGACCAAGAGCTATTACGGGAAGCAGAAGCCCTATATGGTAAATGCCAATATATAACGTTCCTCTGGCAATATCGGTTTTTGTTGCCAGGATGCTCAGGAGTGAGAGAAAGATCGCTCCTACGCAGGGAGCTTTGACCAGAGAAAACATGCTTCCTGAAAGAAAGGACAGCGACACAAGGTTGTTCTGGTCCATTTTGCCCATAAAGTTTTTTAAGGGTGTGGGAGTCCTGAAGGTGGTTCTCGCATGCTTTTTCAGCCAGTAGGCATCAAAAATATGCCAGAAGCCGAGCAGGGCAATGATCAGGATTGAAGCTCCTATAAAACTTTCCTGAATATCAGGCAGGAAATTAACAACGCTGAGGATGCCTATTCCGGCAAGCATATACATGGCAAAGATTCCTGCCGAAAAACCGAGTGTGATTTTGAGCATGTCCTTTCTTTTTCCATGCTTGACAAGGGTAACTGAAGCAAGAAAAGCCATTACCGCAAGGAGGCAGGGGTTAAAACCCGCAAGAATGCCTGCTGCCAGAAGTAAGAAGGGGCTGATTTTTTCAAGGTGCTTGTTTTTTCCGTCTCGAGTCCCTGTCAGTGGGAGCGAAAGACTCTCGACAAAAAGTGTAGAAGGTATCTGAGTTTCCGTCAGAAAAAACCTTGCTGCGCTTAGATACATTTCATAAAAACCGCCCGTCACCTGGCCTCCAGATACCGTGGCTGAAGCGATGGATACAGGGGTCAGCAACAAAAAAATGCAGACCAGCGCAAAAATTCCTTTGTGTACAAACAACTTGGGCACATTTTTCTTGTTCATATATTTTTCCAGAACTATTTTATAACGTGATTTTAAACATCCAGGACCAAGACACATAATCTCTACTGAAATTCAGATTTTTACTCGTTTTAAGGTTTTTTCTTATGGAAGGAGAGAGTCTGTATCCGGATTGAGTTTTCATTCTTTAATTTCCTCTTTTATAGTAAAAAAATTATGTATTGATAACAATTATTTCTTTTGATTTTACTAATTAGTGTGATACTTTTAGTTTTAAATTTGTGTATCTGTATATTAATTTTGTTGAGATTTCATCTGTTTTATAATAGCCTATCTGAGCTAACCAGGATTAAATATAAATTAGAACTCTTCTAATTAAATTATTAATTTAATACATTCTAGTGTTTTGAAAATTTAGTTATTGATCACATGTTAACTCTGAATCGCTATATGTTGATGAAAAGCTATCAAAGATTATGCTCAATAATTAAATTGCCATGACACTAGCTTTGAAATAGCTGAGATGCTACCGTGCAGGAGGATATAATCCAGAATTAAGTGACTTTTCCCGGCAAAAAAGTATCGGAGATCTGGGAAAGCTCAACGGGGTAATACCATTCCAAAAATGACTTTATCAACGGATTAACCATAAATCAACTAAACGAGGTATACATGAAAAAAGTACCTGTTTTTTTAATAGTGTTTTTCGTAATGGCAAATATTTCAGGTGCATCAGCAGCTACAATCACAGTAGGCGCTGATATTGGGGGAGCAGATTACACCAGTATACAGGATGCTATCAAGAATGCAACTGCTGGCGATACAGTTCTTGTTTTTCCGGGAAACTATACGGAAAATGTATATGTTGACAAAGAATTAATAATCAGTTCTCTTTCTGGGAATCCGCTTGATACGGTTGTTAAGGCTGCTAACTCTGAAGATGATGTTTTTACTATTGTGTCGGATAACGTAACTATTCGCGGGTTTAGCATAACAGGCGCTGGAATAGATCAATATGGAGATGATAAAGCCGGGATTTATTTTGAGGGGGCCAATAACGGTATCATAACGGAAAATAATGTCAATTCAAACGGTTATGGCATTTTTTTACATGACTCGTACAACAATACACTTACAGATAATAGTGCATATATGAGTGGCATCGGCGGCATTTTTTTGTGGAATTCCAGCTATAACAGGCTGTACAATAATTACATAAACACAACTAATCATGAAGGTATATATCTATATGAATTAAGCAATAATAATGAGTTGAATAATAACACTGTGAATTTTACAGATTCCGGAATTGGGATTGATCTATCTTTATCTGATAATAATACTCTTACCAGTAACACAGTATTAAATAGCGAGTCAGGAGTTTTACTTACCGGATCAAACCTTAATTCTCTCATTAGTAATGTAGCAAATTCAAATAACTGGAACGGTATAGATTTTCAAGAAAGTAACAGTAATTCCCTGTGTAATAATACTGCAAATTTTAACAAGAATAATGGAATTTTCTTGATAAAATCAAACAACAACAGGTTAGATTACAATAATGCCTCAAATAATTCATATCACGGCATAAATCTAGATAATTCCAGCACGGGCAACATATTGACTGGCAATATCGCAGATTCGAATGGTAAAAAGAATATTCACGTTGCAGATCCAGAAAATAATATGATAAACGCTGTTTTACCTCAAGAAAATGACTCTGCTCAAGAACTGTTGTTCCAGAATTTTATACCGTCACTTATAGCGATAATAATTGCAGTTTTAATTATATCATGGAAAACACGTAAACATTAAGTATAAACTAAAGCGATCATTCACGGTAACCATTATATAATTTAAGTTTAGGGATAAATAAAACGCACCGAAAAAAACAGCCGGAAAAGAAAAAGACAGCAGAAACAGGGGAAGAATAGAAAGATATAGAAAGAAAAATCTGAAAAGATATAGAAAGAAAAATCCTAGAAAAATATTCTTTTTATCTGAAAGTTATCTGAAAGTTATCTGAAGAGTCTCCACAGTATTGAAGATTCTTCAGACTATTTTTAATATTCCTTAAACTATTTCTCAGAGTATTTTATTAGAGCAGTATCTCTGAATTATCAGAGTACTTTTTCCATGATGCCCAAGGCTTTTTCGATATCTTTCATTGAAGCCGCATAGGAAATTCTGATATGGCCGTCTCCTTCGCTTCCGAAGGCTGTGCCGGGAGTAACAATAACGCCGTTTGAGATAAATTTCGAGGCGACCTCTGCGGAATTTGAGACTTTCGGGAACGCGTAGAAAGCGCCTTTCGGAAGGGCACATTCCATCCCCAGCTCATTAAGTCCTTTTACAAGCACGTCCCTGCGCTTTCTGAACTCTTCTCGCATGGTCTCGATAGAATCTTTGGGTCCTGTCACTGCGGCATAAGCGGCTTTCTGAGCGATTGAGTTGGCGCAGGCCTGGAAGTACTGGTGCACCTTAAGCATCTGGTCTATGTAGTCTTTTCTGGCTGCCACGTACCCTAGTCTCCATCCGGTCATGGCATAGCTCTTTGAGGTCGCATTTACAGTAATTACGTTGTCCGAATAGCTGGCAGGACTTACGTGTTCTCCTTCGTAAACGAAGTACTCATAGACCTCATCGGAAACAATGGTTATATTGTGGTCATCTGCAATCTCGGCCAGGGCTTTTATATCTGCCCTGCTTGCGACTGTACCTGTGGGATTTGAAGGAGAATTAAGAACGATGACTCGGGTTTTCGGAGTGATTTTCTCAAGCACGGCATCAGGCTTCATAGTAAGGTCTTCGGCAAGGGGAACACCTACGGCTTTGCCGCTCAGGATTTCGGTCAGTGCATTGTAAGAAACGAAGCCAGGGTTTGAGATAAGGACTTCGTCCCCATGGTTTAAGAGGGCTGCAAGGGCAATTGTAAGAGCTTCCGATGCTCCAGAAGTTACAATTATTTCCTCAGGGGAAACCGAGAACCCGTTCTCTTCCTTGAACTTGGAGCTCAGGGCCTCTCTTAACTCCGGAATCCCCGGACCGACCGTATAACCCGTAAAGCCTTCGTTTATAGCTTTTATTGCTGCGGCCTTGATATGATCTGGAGTGTCAAAATCAGGCTGCCCCAGCCCAAGGTTAATAGCGTCCGAGCCCGCGGCTTCAAAAATCTTCCTGATCCCTGAAGTATCTATTCGGGCTACGTTCTCTGAAAACTTTATTTTCTTCAAATTAGGCTCTCCTGTATCCCTATAAATCAATTATTTTTAAATGTACCTTCTGCTTTCTGGCGATTAAGGCTTTTATTCGATATTCGTATGTCTCGACTTCAATTCGGCTTCAGAGGCGCCTGTAAGCGTAATAAGCTGAGAGATTATCGAATCAAGGAAAATAAGCGATGTAATTTCAAAAGATGTACCCAGCGGAGGCAGGGTTTTGTAACCTCCCCGCATGTTTCTTTCAAGGTAGCCGTCTGCGTCAGGGTCATTTTTAGTCTTGCTTGGAAGGATCATAGCAACATCCGAGATTCTACCGAGTGTGGATTCTTTTTTAGAGGTAACCGTTATGAGGGTTGAGCCAATGTCTTTTACTATTTTTCCGAGATCAGCTATAGAGTGGGTTTCTCCTGACCCTGAAATGGCAATCACTACATCCTCCGGCCGGACAGCAGGAGTTGTGGTTTCACCAACCACATACACACTGAATCCGAGGTGCATAAGCCTCATTGCAAAAGCTTTGGCAACAAGCCCGGACCTTCCGGCCCCCATCAAAAAGATTCTTTCGCCTTCCATAATTTTCTGGATCATTGATTTTATGGCTTCTCTGTCAAGTCTATCAATTATCTCACTAAGGTTTACTGCAATCATTTTCATTGATAATAGTACATCTTCGCAGTCGTTTACCTGAACTTTTTCCATATGAGTTCTCCGAAAAACATTGAGTTAAGTGCCTGGTTAAATGCTTGATTCTATAATAATTAATGGATTAAATTTTATTTACCTGCTTATGTTAATGATATTTATCGGCCTATGTTAATGATATTTATCGGCATATTATTATAATAATTACCTGCCTATGTAAATAATAGAAAATACTCCTGAAATGTCTTTACCAAAACCCTTCTTCAAATTTACAGTCGGATCTCAGGGCAAATTTCGGAAGCCTTCTTTTCACTTTGCCGCAATGCCAGCAGTTCAGGTTTTACCTGCTTGTTTGCGACTCAGTTTTATAATTAATAGCTTTAAGTTCCCAGTTCTCAATATTATTTTTTAATTCGTAATAGAGCCTCTGGATATCACAGTCACTCCCATTCCAATAAAAGTCTTTACGCGTTTCTCCTTTTTGGAGCTCTTCAAGTATAAATTTTGATAGGTGGAAAAGGGCTTTTTTATTGGAAAAAGGAATACTATAATTTACGCGATAACCACCAGCTGTTTTTCCATAGGACACGAGTGTGTACCCTTTACTTTCATATTCCGTAATCTCATCAAAACTGCAGACAATTTCAAACTCATGAACTGTAGACTGGTCAACTTTTGAAATTCCTATTAGTATCTGCGCTATAATATAATCAGGAACTTTCCGTCCAAACCATACGGCAATTTTCCCGTAAGTACAGACTAAGTTGACATCATTCCTGCCCATCTCAAAGGAACCTAGAGACTGGGGAGGGTAGATTATAGCTTCCTCGTCTTGGGTCTTTTGGGCACACATTGCTTCCACTTCGTTTACTTACTTGCAGAGACAAGTGCACTTATGAGATTCCGATCTTTCTTAAGGGTTTTGAGCTGGTTTGCAGGCCCTATTACCGTAAGTCTCTTACTGCTCTGTCTTTTGAAAATTTTACCAATAAATGAACCGTCCGTATTTGCAGGATAACTTTGCATCTCTATACCCGAAAAAACATCAGGCTGGATCGCTGACATTGTCATTTCTATAAGCTTTGCTTCCTCCATCGGGTTCAGACCCTTTTCAAGCACAAGAATTTTACCTTTTCGTACCTCATCGATTATGTATCTGACTTTTTCCATTGAAGCCATCTGAGAGATTCTGGCTTCGGATATCAAATCAAGCTGAATTCCCTGCATGTAGATCACCCGAACTGTTTTGCCAGAGCTTCATAAAACGAGTCCATTCCCACTCCTTCAAGAGCAGAAACTGGCACCATAGGATGCTGGGGGAAGGCTTCCTTTATGACAGCTGGATCGGCATCAGGAAGGTCTACCTTGTTTGCTACTATCAGAAGCGGAAGGTTTCTGGCTTCCATATTCCCTATTACTGTTACGTTGACCTGGGTATAGGGATTTTCGGTGGAATCCATAACAAGTATGACACCATCAAGGTCATCCAGCCATTTGACAGCTTCGATTACGCCTTCTGTTGCTTCTTTGGATCGTTTCTTGGATTCGGAATCACTCATTCCCTGCTCCATGAAGTCATGGAAATCGATTTTTGTGGCAAGTCCGGGCGTGTCTACAATATCGAGGCTAATTGTGTGTCCGTTGGTCTCAATATTTATTGCGTTCCTTCTCTTGGCATGCCGGGTTTCATGAGCGATATGAGAAACAGAACCCATTGTTTCTTCAGCTCCGACCCAATCCTTGAGTATCCGGTTGCTAAGGGTCGTTTTACCGGCATTGGGGGGACCGTAGATTCCTATGCATGCTCCTTTCTTCTTAAAGAGCTTGTTGAAAATTTTTGAAAAGCTTACCTTAAATCGTTTTATCATATTCATAGCTTCCCTCCTTTGGGAAAAGCATAGTACCTAAGGATTTCTCGGATTGCTTTCCTTTACGGGTTGTACTTAAATTTTTAATCTATTGATCCATGCACTTAAGTAACTTCTATTTATCGTACTGAGGGGATTGGGGGAAATTGTAGATGTTTTTTCCTTTCCAGTATATCTGAGATAAATAGGAAATTTAAGGTCCTTTCTATGGTAGAATAGAAAGTGCCTCCGTGGAAATAACACCAGAATATAAATAAATTGCTTTCTATCGCCTGATTCCCTCACCACATTAATAAAAAAGCTTTTTATCCAGAAATAAAAAGCTTTTTATCCAGAAGACTTTAAGCTCTCCAGAACTCTTGTCATTAGTATTAAATTTTTATATGTGCACTGATTTCTGCACTTTCCTTTATATTTTTTCCTATTTTTATTCATTCAATCTTAAAAATATAAATCGTTTTTATGAGAATATCTTCTGGTATCCTTCTCACTTAATTCTTTTTATAATTTTTACAGCTCAATTTTCCTCCAGATATTTCAAGATATCTTTTGGGAACTCTAGAAGATTTTTATAAATTTAAATATATTTTTTGAGCAACTAAGAGCATTAAAAGCTAAACCTATTATCTCGATTTAAGACCTTAGTTATATATTTAACTTTTTTATTACTTTTGAGAGTTTTTACCTGGAAACGCATAGATATTTTACATGGAAATATCTATTATTTACCTTTTCAGATTGGAGAGAGCCTCTGGTTTCTTCGATAGAATTTTGCTCATCTGCCCCAGATTTGCTCATCTGTCCCGAATTGCCATGTTTATAGCAATTTCGGCTATATTGGAGCTAAGGTCTCCTATTCTGGATAAACTGTCTACGACTGTCCCGAGTGAAATCATAATCTCATTGGATTTCAATTTCAGAACAGATTCATGCAGTTCTTCTACCCATGCGCGCATGTTGTCAACATTATCTATTACCTGATTTGCAAGAGAAGTATTCGCCTCAAATAGGGCCTCAACTGACTGTTTTACCAGTTCCATATAAGCAGCATTGAGTTTATCGATCTCTTCCATCACCTTATCATTAACAGGCTCTTGCAGCTTTGAGGTGGCATTTGCTATTTTCTGTGCGTGGTCAGCTATCCTTTCTAGAGGGCTTGCCGCCATTCTGTACTCGTGGTATTCCCCTACACTTGTTTCTGTGGTGCCCGTCATTCCGCCTTCACAGAGAATCGAGCGAAACTGCTTGGAGATCAGGAGATATAACCTGTCAACCTCGTCATCTCTCTGACTTACGTCAAGTGCAAGGTCGTGATCAATAGTTTTAAAGGCTCTTACCGCATCCTTTTGCATGGACACCGCAATAAGAAACATCCTCTGTACACCTTTTTTGATAGGAAGTTCATTCGGGTTAAGGAGGTCCTGGATAACCACACAGTTCGAGCTTTCCTCAGTAATTTCAGGACCTATGAGCTTGTAGCATACCTTCCTAATTGTTTGCTTCTGTTCGACGAGTATCCTTTCCGAGAAAAGTTCGATCCTGTCATATCCATGGAGATATGCAGCAATAATGTCTCGTTCAAGTGCTTTTGCTCCACAACCTGTAACATCAATTCTTTTCGTTTTGATTGACCGCCCTTCAAGAGCGGGATTTATCAGTAGTTTTCCGTCAGGTTGGGCTTGAATGGAAACCCTCGTGCCTGTTTTGATCCCCACTTTTTCAGCCCATTGTTTAGGAAGGGAAATAATATAAGTAGATCCACCTGTCTGCTGTACTTTTCTGGTCTCGATAATGATTCCCCGTTTTTGATTAAATCTGCTAGATCTGAAATTAGAAATGTTTATTCCTGATTCAAATAGCGCTTTCTGATAATACTTTGAAGTCTTTTTTTATATACGTGATTCAACTTTACTATTTATATTTGTGGATGTCCGCTTTTTTTATGAATATGTTGCAGAGTTCTGCGTTTCAGGAGACCTGGACCCTGTGAAGGAACGCAGTAATAAATATTAAAGAACAACGCATTCTGAGCATGATGATACTTGAAGGGCACGCCTGCGCGTCGGGAGCAGGAACCATTATCGCAGCATTTGCAACCTGGAAAGGTGCGGCATTTGGAACTGGCTTAAAAACATATTCAGAGGTGGAACTCTCGGACTGCGAGAGAAAAATCCACGGATCGATTGAAGGAATGCCTGAAGCAGACACTTTTCTTATTGAAAGGTGTGTTGAACTTGTGCTTGAACACTTTGAGATTAAACTTGGGGGCAAGGTAAAAACAAGCAGCAATATTCCTCTTGCAGGCGGACTTAAGAGCAGCAGTGCAGCTGCCAATGCAACTGTACTGGCAACCTTAAATGCTATTGGAGAATCAATGCCTCCTCTTGATGCTGTAAAACTTGGGGTAAGAGCTGCAAGAGAAGCAAAAGTAACCATAACAGGGTCTTTTGATGATGCCTGTGCTTCTTTTTTCGGCGGAGTTGTGGTCACTGATAACCGGGAATTGAAACTGATTAAAAGAGAAGAATACAATTCAAAAGTCCTTATTTTTGCGCCGAACAGAAAAGTGTTCAGTTCGCAAACAAATGTTAAACGTTCAAAACTCATTGCCCCATATGTGGATATGGCATATGAACTTGCACTCGCAGGAGAATATGAAAAAGCAATGACCTTAAACGGTTTCCTCTACTGCAGCGCTCTTGGCTTTGATACTGAGTGCATTCTTCGAGCCCTGGAATGTGGAGTAAAAGGGGTAAGTCTATCCGGTTCGGGCCCAGCGTATGTTGCGCTTGTCAAAGAAAACCAGATCGAAGAGCTCAGGTCGGCCTGGGAAAGCTGTGGGATCGAAGGCAGGGTTATAGAAACCTCTATAAATAACAGAGACGCAATGTCTTTGTGAACTGCCACTAAGCTAAAGACTTGGCGGCTTCCTAATTCATAGATGACCATCGGCATCTCCAAAGGCTTTAATTCCGGCTGAACCGTCCGTACTGAGTCTCACTCTTTCGCTTGTTTCGGCTTTACGTAGTTACAAGCTAGAGTCGAAGGTTTTTCTACGACCTGCTGAGCCTGATGGTAGACTCCTGGAATAAGGTTGCCTGGTTTTCGCATACCTTAATCTAATATTAAATTATCCGATGGGTCTATATGAAGTTAAAGAATACTGAAAAGAATAGGGAGAAGTTGACGCTTATATCCCCTGAGCTAAAGATACAGGGGTTTTACGCTTCTTCATATAAAACGAGGGGTTCACTTGAGCGAACTTGAAGATGTCCGCAGAGAAATCGAAGAAATTGATAGGGAAATTCTTGCTCTAATTGATATAAGAGTAAATCTGGCTGAAAGAGTACTTGAATCAAAAAGAATAAATGGAACTTCGATAAATGACCAGAAGCAAAATGAGGTTGTAATTAGCAGAGCTTTAAATGCCGCAACCGAGCTCAACCTTGATCTTGGGTCTATAAAGGCTATATTTGAGATTCTTATCAGGATGAGTATTGAACGTCAAAACGAGTTGAGCGGCAAAGGAAGTCTGCCCTGACTGCTCAGGAGAAGCTAAAAATGGTTGATATCTCAGTAATTATGGGTTCCGAATCCGATAGGCCTATCGCCAACCGTGCGATATCCGTGCTTGAAAAGAGCAAATACACTTACGAAGTAATGGTTATCTCTGCTCACAGGAACCCTGACGAACTTGAAAGCTACATCTCAAGTACTGATGCAAAGGTCTTTATTACAATTGCAGGTTTATCCGCAGCCCTTCCTGGGGTTGTAGCTTCCAGAACAAAACGACCTGTAGTAGGAGTCCCAGTGAGCGCGAAGCTTGGTGGACTCGATGCCCTGCTCTCTATTGCTCAGATGCCCCCAGGAGTGCCTGTAGGAAGCGTAGGGATCGATAATGGAGCAAACGGTGCACATCTTGCTCTGAGAATTCTGGATTTGGTTGACACTGTGAAGCCTTAAGGAGCCTGTTAAAAATCTCACTTCCTGGCTTAATAGAGTAATAATCAATTTACTAAAAATCAACTACTAAATTGAATCGGCAGCTACTAAAAATCAACTACTAAATTGAATCGGCAGTAAACGCAGTCGGCTATTTACAAAATTTGGTCGACTCACTCCGAAGACTCTTTTTAAATAATTTTAATTATTCGCCCTATGTTTAACTTTAGTCAGTTCAAAATGGATGTTAAATCAATTCCCTGACATTGCTTGAAAGTCTTACTTATCCAGCGCGGCTAAAAAGATTTTCACGCAGTAATTTGTTGCGAACATGGGGGCACTAATGCTGTTGCCGTGACCTGTTCCAATGTAGCTATCAATTCATCAATCTGAGTTGAGGTGAAAAGCCCATCTGGGCCCTGTGGCGTAAGGTCAGTAAATGGTGACTCATAAAGTAATGCAGCGTCCATTGCTCCGTGTTCTGTAAGATGATTAATTATCAGGTTTATGAACTCTATCTGGTTTGCAGTCAGGGTCTTACCTGTCAGGAATGTGGCCAGTGACTGTTTTGCAGCTTCCCTATCAAGACCTATAAGTGAACGCACGAAGAGACCGAGTCCATGTGACACCTCTTTGGCAAGGGCAATTTCTTCCGGTCCTCCCAGCCCGCTTTCAGAGAGTATCCGCTCCAGTTCATCAAGATCAGGTGCAGCCAATGGAATATTCATCCGAAGCTTATGGATTACGGTATTGTCCTGATGTTCCAGGAGGAAAGCACGGGTCTTGGCGCGAAACTTTTCAAAATCTCCGGCTTCGGCAAAACCGGGTAATTCCACATCGGTTTCTCTGCCCATTTCATCTTCGAAGTCAGTGTAAATCGGCTTTCTGTGGTGTTTTTCTATTAGTTTTACCAGATCCCGGAGGCGCCGTCTAAGCGATTCCAGCATGGGAGTTGTCACATTCTCCCACCATTCATCGGTCTGCACATCAAGAATTAGACTCATCTGTTCACGTACCATTGGAATGGCTGATTTTTCTTCAAGCAGACCTGCAATATATCTCACCTGATTGCTCAGGCGCTCAAAGGCTGGCTCGGCGCGCAGTAAAGCCAGTTGCAGGTTCAGGACCAGGAGATCAAAACGTTTTGCTTCCTCTGCTTCCGGTTGCAATTCTGAGGGAAGACCTGCTACCTCATGGGAAAGTTCGGAGAAGTCTTCGCTGGATAATTTTATCCAGGCTTCGGGTTTTGAGTATTTCTCGACCAGTCTCCTCCTGGGACGCACTACGAAGTTATCCAGATTCATAGAAGCAATTTCACTGTGTAACGTTTCGGCAATCGAGAAGCGGACTTCAGCTTCAGTTTTCGGTTCACCATATATTGCAGAGGTCTCGGCACCGGCTTCACAATCGATGCCAGATTCAAGTTTTCGGTCAAGCTCTGAGAGTAATTCAAGACGTGACTTGAACAGGCGTGTACCAAGCGAATCTCCCAGTGAACCGTCAGTGGTTTCCGGGTTCTGGCTGAAAAATTCCAGGTTCTGGCAATAATCAAAAAGATAAAAGAACTGTTTGTCTTTTCCAGGTTCGAAAAGGTCAGGACACAGACGGGTACCACGCCCTATCATCTGCCAGAACTTTGTCCTGGAACGCACCAGTTTGAAGAACACCAGATTCACGACCTCCGGTACATCGATCCCTGTGTCAAGCATGTCCACTGAGATGGCTATATGCGGGGTTTTTTCTTTGACCGAGAAATTGTCTATCAGGCTCTGGGCGTATTCGGTCTTAAATGTTATAACACGGGCAAACTCGCCCTTGAAATGCGGATAATTGGCATTGAACCGCTCGGCAATATACTCAGCATGAGCCTGGTTTTTGGCAAAGAGAATGGTCTTGCCCAGGCGGTCATCGCCAGCGACTTTTAAACCTCGTGTCATCAGGTGTGCCAGCACCTTATCTACGGTGTCTTTATTAAACAGCCATTTATTGACGGCTTCGGCCTCTACCCTGTCAGGGATTTCTCCGTCTTCGTCCCCCCAATCCAGAGATTCCCACTGCTCTTTATCCTCATCGGATAGGTCGTCGTAATTGATCCCCTGGCGCTGGAACTTCAGTGGCACTGAAACCGCTTTTGGAGGGACAAGGAAACCGTCTTTTACAGCTTCTTCGAGCTGGTAGGCATCGGTGGGAACACCGGGTTCAAGGTCAAAGAGGCTGTAGGTATTTCTTTCAATTTCATTTTTGGGTGTTGCTGTAAGGCCAACAAGGAAAGAGTCAAAGTAGTCGAAAATCGCTCTGTACTTCTTGAAAACCGAACGGTGCGCCTCATCAATAATTACAAGGTCGAAATGCCCGGATCCAAAGCGGCGCTGTCCGTTGTTCATTTCTTCTATCTGCTTCATCATTGTCGGGTAGGTTGAAACGAACACTCTTCCGTCTGTGTCTTTTTCCGTTACAAGGTTCACAGGAGCGGAATCATGGAGGTGCCGCTTGAAGGCATTTACGGCCTGGTTAACCAGAGCTACCCTGTCGGCCAGGAAAAGCACTCGTTTGACCCAGTTGCAGCGCATGAGAAGGTCGCAGAGTGCAATGACTGTACGGGTCTTGCCAGCGCCTGTTGCCATTACTACCAGAGCTTTCCGGTCATTGTCCTGTTCAAAGGATTCTCCGATGCGGCGGATGGCACGAGTCTGATAGTAGCGGTCTGCAATTTTTGAGTTAATTTTGGCTTCGGAAAGAGACCTGCGGCTGCTGCGCCGCTGGATAAGGAGTTCAAGTTCGGATTTTTTGTAGAAACCCTGCACCTGCCTTGGAGGATACATGGAATCGTCCCAGATCCAGTTTTCGTATCCGTTTGAGTAGAAAATCACCGGCCTCTGCCCAAATTGTTTTTCCAGGCAGTCGGCGTAGAGTTTTGCCTGCTGCTGGCCGACCTGCGGGTCTCTGGTAGTGCGCTTTGCTTCAACGAGGGCAAGGGGCTTTCCGTCGTCTCCCCAGAGCACATAGTCTACAAAACCGACCCCGCTTTCGTTTGGCATGCCTGATACTTCAAATTCCCTGTCCTGAGCTTTGTCAAGGGCCCAGCCGGCTTCTTTAAGCAGGAGGTCAATCAGGCTTTTTCGGGTCTCAGCTTCGGAATAGTCGTGTGTGTCCGGCTGTAGGGCTGAAGCTTCTTTTGCCTTTGCAACTTCGGCACGCAGGCGTTTGAGTTCTTCGTCCATTGCGGATTTGTCGGCCAGAAGTAGAGAGAGTTTTTCGTCTTTTTCCCGGAGGCTGGATTCCAGGTTTTGAAGCTGCTCTATGGTCTGCTTCGGGACTGTTGTTTTTGGCAGGTCATCAGGGTTAAAGCTCAGCCCGGGTTCAGGCTTTTCTTTTCGCGCATAGGTGCGTGCCAGCCAGTAGGTAATGTGGAAAAGTTCACTCACGGCTGTCACTGAATCATATGCCTGAATGGAACTGTTGCTGTGCACAGCCTCGTTTCCAAGCTGGATAATGACCCGTGCTTTGTTGAAGATTGCCTCTCCCGCAACTTTTTTGAATGTAGGCTCATGAATGAGAGCACTCAAATTTTCCTGATACGGCAGGAGCAGTGAATAATCGTACTTGTATATCCACTGCACAGCCAGTTCCAGAGCCCTGCGAGCGTAAAAACAGGCAGTGCGAGGGTCAGGATAAACCGCATTTGAGGCTTTTTCGGCTGCCTCATACAAAGAAGGCCATTCGGCTTCGAGAAAGGCAAAATTGGTCATTAATATCCTCCGTTACCCATTTGCCGTTCGAAAGATTGTCTTACCAGACCCATTACATAGGGAAGCTCATCCAATGATGCCAAGCCAATTTCTACGTCACCATTACCCCAACGCCCTATGTTGGAAACATCTTTGCAGAGCCCTTTTGGATCGGTGATATCAGAAAAAGACATATTAAGAGACAGGCGTAGCCGTTTAGTTTGTGGGACTACATCCACAAAGTTGGTCTCAGCCTTGTAGGCAACGTAAAGCTTGAGAAATTCCTCGGTTACACAGGGATCAAGAGCAAGCACTTCTTTCCTGAAGGCTTCAAAAAGTTCATGCATTGAACCGGTATGGATATATGGATGATCTTCGATTGTGTAGCCCGATTTTACATCTTTGAACTTGTAAACTTCCAGAAGGTCATTTTTAATATTTGGAGCTGTCCAAACCTCAAGAGCAATATCTGCCAGCCTGCCAGCCCTTTCCTTAATAGCTTCTTCATTCCATTGGTCCAGCTGACCAATTCCTTTATTGAGTTTTAGAGGGCTTTCTTTGAAGCCGCCTACCATATCACGTTTTTCTTTGAAAGACCGAGAACTATACTCAGAATTATATCCAGTAAGTGTAAGGTTGCCAAGAGTATGAAGCCATGTCTCATGAATCATTTTCCAATCCGAACCCAGTTCTGCTATCCAGGTCAGGGAGAGATTCTCATTCTGCGGCATGATATGCTCTATAGTGTATTCGTCTACCTGGACACGTTCTTTACGTCCATAATTTTCCAAGCGTCTGAGCAAGTAACTGCGGCTTCGGAAGTTGTAGAGGTCACGGGTTTGCAATTCGCGCCTAAATTCTTCATTGCTGGGAAAGCGACGATAAGATGGTAAGAGAAGAAGGTTCGCCTGGATGCTTTCGAGATAACGATCCTTTTTGAGGGATCTGGCAAAGGTCGCAAAGGTCTTGTTCAATGAATTTGTTGGGATAGAGCAAATAGCGCGTCGGAACACATAGGATTCGATCAGCCGAACTGCTGCAACAAAATCTTCCCTTGACAGCATTCCGGTTGAATAGTCGTGATAAAGTTCGAGTAAGAATGGATAAGCTACATCTACTCTAAGCTCGCGTAAGTCGTGGAAAGAAAGTTTCAAATCAGGATCTGTCTCTTTTCCGAGCGCCATAGCGCAGAAGTAGCGGGAAAAGATCCGGATGTTGACTACAAGCGCTTCTACTCCCGCCTGTGCCGTCTTTGTAGAATTCGCATGAACTTTAAACGCCTCATAGACTTCCCCGATTCTCGGAATCTCTCCTGTCTTAACAGTCAAATAATGGCGCATGAAACCGTCGAACTGCTCACTGTAGGCTTCCTGTCCGAAATCCACTTCCATTGGCCGCCAGAACTGTTCATAAAGCCTTGTCTGTAGCTGTGGTTCCAGCCCCATCAGGATATAGTTGCGGATCAGGTCGGCCTGACTAAGCTCTTTGCCGGTAGAGTTCATGCTTTCGAAAATGAGCTGTGGGTTGTCTTGATCGCGGTTTAGCGCAATATCAACTACTATAAGTTTGGCAAGCCCTTTACAAAGGGGAGTTAAATTATCTTTACATCCGGCAATCCATGACTCAAAAAGTTTGAAATTTTCCGTTACCCGCAGAGAAAACTCTTTTGGCTGCTCTCTGTTGGAGACAATAGAGGTGAGTGATTCTTTATCTGTCTGTGACAGGATAAGCTTGTAGTGCCTTTCTCCTTCTTCTTCCGGGTTGAGCAGATAATAATTGCGCAGTTTGCGCGGAGAAAATCCATCCAAAGGCTCACGTTTTTCTTCATCGAATTGGTCAAGCGCTCTGGAAAGGGCAGCTATCAGCAGGGTTACTGTGGTCAGACGCTGCTGTCCGTCGATTACGAGCAGAGGAGACTGGCTGGATACCTGATAGATCCCTTTTTCGATGTAGACAATAGAGCCGACGAAGTGAGCTGAGATTTCATCGTTACTTCCTGTGCGTAGAATATCGTCCCACAGCTGCAGACACTCTTTTTCAGTCCATGAGTATGTGCGCTGATAGATGGGAATCACAAATTGAGGGGATTTTCTGAGAAAATCAAGCAATTTGGCTTCAGTAGCTTTCATAAAAATCAGTCTCCTTTTAGTCCTGTCACGGTAGACTCATCCAGTTTCCTATGCAAGAGTGAGATAAGAGAAAGATAATCAGCAGCATCATCTTCACCCTGCCAGAGTATTTTTGGTTCGTGAGCTAATGGATTACGAACAGCTGCAAAACAACCTTTTAAAAGTAGAGCAAAACCTTTGTGTTCAGATCTTTCGGTCTCAGTTCGCAATGAATTAATCGCCAGGATTGGCTTTTCTATTGAAAAAACCTTATCGATAAGAGCAGCACCATCTGCCTGTACCCCAGAAAGATCTCTTATCCGTTGAGCCAGACCTTTAGAAGCTTCAAACACTGCATGAAAATAATTATCCTGCAAAAGCTCAGGACGGCAATACTTCAAGACTTCTGGATGTATTTGTCTTCCTTTAAACTTTGCCCGGATAGTCCGTGCCCTTTTTTCAGCTTCATCAAGAGTTTTTGCGATCTTACACTGCCTGAATTTTCCATCCTTCCCGTATTCCAAACCTGAGAACGAAAGTATAGTGTTTAGATGCTGGCGATTCGTTTCGAACTCATCATTGCGCCCTACGAAACGAGCGGGGGTTAGAAAAGATTGAATAAAGTCAACTATCAAATTCGCGCACTGATGTTGTTTTTGATATTTCAGGAATACCCAGTAAAGCCGTTTCCATTTTGTGGACTCACCGGAATTATCCACCAATCCCTTACTGATAAAAAATCGAGAAATATCGTCACCAGTTCCGCATTCCCCAAGCAATCGTGCAAGTGCTTCAATTTGACCTTCAGAGAATGGCGGAACAGCACTCATCTTACAGTTCACCCCTGAAAGCCCGGTACTGAAGAGAGAAAAAAAGCTCATCCAGTTCTGCCAGCGAGGCTTCATATGCTGATTTATAATTTTCGATGGCTTTAACATGGTGGGAGAATTCACGCTGGAGGTCGAGAGGTGGAAGAATTACCTGCAACTGTTTTAGTAAACCTGCATTAAGAATTCCCATTGTCCCGCCATGAGCCATACGTTCAAATTCTGCTTGAATGGCTGGGAGTGAAAGTAGCGCTGTAAGAAAGTCTGAAGTAAGCAAGTTCTTGTTTGGTGTGATTTTGAGAAGTCTAGGATTGATAATACCCGGTTCAATTCCAGGTGGGACCACAAGCACCTTACCAAAAGAACCGACAAGACTGACCAATAAGTCTCCCTCATTCACAGCACATGCCTTCAATTGTTGATACTTTCTTTCGCTAATGTAATAGTCACCAATGTCAAACCGACCAGCTATAACCTGTTCTTGGCCGTAAATACGGTAACCACTTGTAGTGTACTCTTCTTTTTTGAGTGAAGAACCGAATGGACCAGCTTTTATTCCATATTTCCCAACAACTACCTCGGGCATACCAACTTTTTTCCATTCTTTAGGATTAGTTACAGGGTCACCGAACATCTCTATAAAAATAGCTTCCGTGATTTCATCAAGCTGAGCAAGGGCAGCTCTACGTTTCGCTCGTAGAGCCTCCGCACGGTCCAGAATATCTGCAATTCTCTTTTGTTTCTCTAATGAGGGAAGAGGAATTAGGAGAGCTTTCAAATTCGGAGCCTTAATAGTTTTGATCGTTGTTGAGGATGATTCATTATCCAAGGAATTAAGAAATTCAGGAGAGCGCATATACATCCAGAGATAACGCTCATACACTCTTTGTTTATTTGGAGATATTCGGATGAGATTGGCCGTGATATTGCCACCGTGAAGCTCATGAGGTACTATACCAACCTTGCCTATTGTTCCACGAACGGACATAATCAAGTCTCCTTCTTCTAGATTTGTCCGGGGAAATTTTGATGATGTAGTTTCCGAAATGAATCTCCATTTCTGTCTATCCAAATCAATGGTTCCATCCTCAGTAATCAGTTCCCCTCTCACTTCCGGAACTCCATTATTCAAGTATTCTATGCCATAGTAAGTTGGATATCGATAGATTTCTTTGCAGATCTCTCCTAAAGAAACTAGATCTACAGTCATCCTAACATCCCTTCCAGTTCTTTCATCCCCTGCTGAATCTCCACTTCCAGCTTTGCGAGGCTTTCAAGTATCTCTTTCGGGGCTCTGTATTCCACTTCTTCATACACAACTTCCTTGTAGCGGTTGAGGGAAAGGTCGTACCCCTGGGCTTCAATATCCTCTTTTGGCACGCAGAAGCTCTGTTCGGTCCTGGCTCGTTTGAGTTCACTCTTATTGCGCTCCTGCCAGCGGGCAAGGACATCAGGAAGGTTATTTTTGGCGTGCTCGTCTTCGTTAAGCCCGGTTGAAGGGACAGGGCCCAGTTTATCCTCGCTCAAAAGCGGGCTCCGTTTATCGTCAAGGCTCCAGCCGTCGGCCTGCATATCGTAGAACCAGACATTGTCTGTGCCTCCTGAATTTGTTTTCGTGAAAAGGAGGATAGCAGTAGAAACGCCGGCATATGGCTTGAAAACGCCGCCCGGAAGTGAAACAACCGCGTCAAGCTTCTGCTCCTCGACAAGCATGCGGCGAAGCTCCTTATGGGCTTTGCTTGAGCCGAAAAGCACGCCGTCAGGAACGATAACAGCCGCCCGTCCGCCTGGCTTTAAAAGGCGCATGAAAAGGGCAACGAAAAGCAGTTCGGTCTTTTTGGTCTTCACTACTTTCAGGAGTTCCTTAGAAGTGCTCTCATAGTCCAGCGAGCCGGCAAAAGGAGGATTTGCAAGGACAAGAGTATAGGCTTCCTCGTCGCTGGAATAGTCCTGGGCAAGAGAGTCGCGGTAGCGAATATCCGGGTTTTCCACGCCGTGCAGGAGCATATTCATGCTGCCTATGCGGAGCATGGTGTTGTCGAAATCGAAGCCGTGGAACATATCCTGGTGGAAGTGCTGTTTCAGCTTTTCGTCGTGCAGGATATTCGGGTAGTGTTCACGCAGGTATTCGCCCGCACACATCAAAAATCCGGCTGTCCCGCATGCAGGGTCGCATATGATGTCTGTCGCCTGCGGCGAAGTAAGCTCAACCATCAGGCGGATAATATGGCGCGGGGTCCGGAACTGTCCGTTCTGGCCAGCAGATGCTATCTTGCCGAGCATATACTCGTATAGGTCTCCTTTGGTATCGCGGTCTTCCATCGGCACGTCGTCAAGAAGGTCCACCACTCTTGAAAGCAGGGCAGGAGTGGGAATGGTGAAGCGGGCGCCTTCCATGTGTTTGGCATAGGTTGAGTCGTCTCCGCCCAGGGTCCGCAGGAAGGGGAAGACATGTTCGCTGACTATTGTAAACATCTCTGCCGGAGTAAAATTTTTGAAATGGGACCAGCGCAGGTCTTCGTAAGATCGGCCCTTATCGTCCTGGCCTTCAGGAAAAATATGGCGTTCCATAGGGCGTTTAAGGCGGACTGATTTGTTTTCTTCAAGCGTCTGGAGGTCGTCCAGCCTCCGTAAAAATAGCAGGTAGGTAATTTGTTCGATAACCTCAAGGGGGTTTGCTATGCCGCCGGACCAGAAAGTGTCCCATATGCGGTCGATTTTGTTTTTCAGTTCACCTGTGATCATTGTTATTCCTCTAAATCATGAGGTTGGAATGCATGGAAAGAGCAAGCACGTGGAAATGGTTGTCAGATTTTTAAGGGATACACTGTCAATCCTGTGCTTTCTCAGCTAGTGTTTTTGTGATTTTTTGTCGTGTACTCAGTTATTCCCGTTTATTTTTAACTTTTACTCTTTTTTACGAATTTTCACATTAAGGGGGATAAGTTCCACTATCTTAAATCACGATTTTCTTTTGAATGATATTATACAGTTTATATTATAACAGTTAGCAAAAATAAATGTTTTGAATTAGTTTTTTAACCTTAGTAAAAAACGTTTTCTGCTTGAATACTGATTTTTTCAATAAGATCTTCTAAAACGAGGAGGGATGACTGAGGGATGAAACAAGTTATGTCAAGTCTATTCCTATTGGTCAATTGGGAGTTTAGTAAATAATCCTTATAGAGTTACAGTCAGTCACCCGGAGGAGTCAAAAGCATATATGACAAGTTATGGAGACAACGCTATATATGTAGTTGGCACAGAAACAAGTGCTGTTATAGTTGTCATGCCTGCAGAAACTGGTCATTCCTCCTTAGATCAATTTATAATAAATTCTAGTTTACCATCTGTTTTAGGTGTCAAGAAGCATGAGACTTCTTCAAACAATTCATCAGAAGTTTCATGGAAGACTGATTCCGAATTACCTACCTTAGCTACCATGGTTGATTTAAAGTCCTCAGGGAGGGTATGTCTAAGAAGGCATCCATAGCCAAACGAACCACCCTTTGGTTCCAAAAACTAAAAGAGTTCAATCTACCGGGTGGCTCCTAAGCTTGTTTCGAGTGTATACGAGCATAGATGTCAGTATGTACGCTTATGGTTATATCTTGTTTTTACCAGATCTACCCGTAGATATGAACGCTCAATTTTGAAAATGCAAATAGCTTTTCTTGTAACACAAAATCGATATGTGAATGCCATAAGAGCTGAAGACCGAATGCCTACATTAACATTAAATTTGTGCAGTTTCAACTTTTATTAATGCTCATGCAGATCTTTCGATCGGGTCTGCACAGCTGTTTGGGGGCAGGTCTGTTTATCCCTGCCCTTATCTCAAGCCCGGGCTGGGCAACCCTCGCACACTGATAAATATATTTTTATTTTTTGCCTGTTCTTACATTTCTTTGCTTTTTATCCTTTTTGTTGGGTTTACTTCCTGTTTTTATTCAGTCCTGTATGTTAGATCTTAAGTATTATTCAGTTTTGAAAACAATAGATATAAAGGATATTATAGTACATTCAGTATTAACATAATAGAAATTTTATAGGGGTGTAAGAATAAATGAAAATGAGGAAAAGATTGTATTCAATAGCGTTATCATCAACAACCCTTATTTTATTTTTAATTCTCATTTCATCTTCAGCATCGATGGCTTCTGCACAAAGCGCTTCGCCCACAATAACTGAAACTTCGATGATCACCAACCGATTAGTGGATAATACTATAGCATCAAAGGAGAATTCTATTACCGGAGTATCAGAGGAGAATTCTGCCAATGAAGAATCAGTAGATATTACCACAGGATCGGTTGCTGCTATCTATGGTGATAGGATAGTGTGGACAGATAATCGCAATGGAAACTCCGATATCTACATGTACGATCTCTCCACTCACAACGAAACTCAGGTCACTAACCACAGATCAGCAACCAATCCTGTAATCTATGGTGATAGGATAGTGTGGGCGGATAATCGCAATGGAAACTCCGATATCTACATGTATAATATCTCCACTTCCGCTAAAACCCAGATAACTACCAATAACTCAACTAAAGGTAACCCTTCAATCTCTGGTGATAGGATAGTGTGGGCAGATAGTCGTAATGGAAATGGCTCCAATGTCTATATGTATAATATCTTCACTTCCACTGAAACCCAGATAACCACTAGTAACTCAACTCAAGGGAATCCTGCTATCTCTGGTGACAGGATAGTTTGGGTGGATAATCGCAATGGAAACTTAGATCTCAACCTCTATATGTACAATATCTCCACTCATATGGAAACTAAAATCACCACAGATGGATCTGAAATTAACCCTGCTATATACGGAGACAGAATAGTGTGGGAGCACTGGGATATTTACAATGGAAGCTTCGATATATATATGTACAATATTTCCACCTCCAATAAAACTCAAATAACCAACAGCGGATCCGCAAACCCCCCTGTTATTTACGGAGACCGGATAGTATGGATTGATTCTCGTGGTCCCTCCTGTCTCTACATGTACAACCTTTCCACTTCCATCGAAACTCCACTCGTTTTCAGTGTATCAGCAGATAGTCCTGCCATCTATGATGATAGGATAGCCTGGATGAATTATCGCAATGGAATCCCTTATCTCTACATGTATAATCTTAGTTCAAAACTCCCATTTGATGCTTCCTCTGAAAATGATTTCATCTGCCATTTCCCTGACAAACTTCCGCCCGTTGCTGCTTTCTCTGTATCCCCTCTCTTTGGAAAGGCGCCTCTGAATGTCACCTTTACTGACAAAACCAAAGGTACACCTACTGTATGGGAATGGAATTTTGGAGATGGAGCTAATTCAACACATCAGAATCCAACGCATGTTTACTCCAAAGCAGGAACCTATAAAGTTAACTTGACAGTAAGCAATGCGAACGGTACAGATTCAAAGACAAACGAAATAGATGTTAAGAATGCTTCATCCATGGGACCATATGCGTATATTACGAACTCTTGGGACAACAATGTCTCCGTAATTGACACAACTACAAACACTGTTATAGCCACGGTGGATGTCGGTTCCTCACCTTGGGGGGTCGCAGTCAATTCTGCGGGAACAAAGGCATATGTAACAAACTCTGGCAGTGATAGCGTATCTGTAATTGATACAGCTACAAACACTGTTTCAGCTACTGTGCCTGTAGGGAGCTCTCCTTATGGAGTTGCAGTCAACTCGGCAGGAACAAAGGTATATGTGACGAATATAAACAGCAACAATGTTTCTGTAATTGACACAGCAACAAACACCGTCAAAGCCACTGTGCCTGTAGGGAGCTCTCCCTTCGGAGTTGCAGTCAACTCGGCAGGAACAAAGGTATATGTGACGAATATAAACAGCAACAATGTTTCTGTAATTGACGCAGCAAGCAATACTGTTTCAGCTACTGTGAATGTAAGTAGCTCTCCTTATGGAGTTGTAGTCAACCGGATGGGAACAAAGGTATATGTGGAGAGCAATGACATGGCGACTGGAAACGGCACTGTTTCTGTAATTGACACTGCAACCAATAAAGTTACAGCTACTGTAAATGTAGGAAGCTATCTTTACGGAATTGCGATCACTCCAGATGGAAGAAAGGTATATGTGTCAAAGGAATATGTGTCAAATGATGGCAACAATACTGTCTCTGTAATCGACACCTCAACCAATTCTGTTACAGCCACTGTGCCTGTAGGAAGCTATCCTTACGGAGTTGCAGTCAATCCTGCAGGGACAAAAGTATATGTGGTGAACTCTGTCAGCAACACTGTATCTGTAATTGATACCTCAACCGACTCTGTTACAGCCACAGTGCCTGTAGGAGGCTCTCCTCAGGCCTTGGGAGATTTTATAGGAGAAAAAACTGTAGAGCAGACGCAAAGCCCAAAAACTTCTAAGAAAGGAAGTATGAAAACACCTGGATTTGAAACTATTTACGGTGTGGTTATCTTGCTTGCTGTATTTTTGCATAAAACGCACATGAAATTCTTTGAATAACAGGCACAAATAAATGAAAGTACTCTACTCAACCTTTTTTGACAATAGATCCCATCATTATCTTGGGCAGTAAGGTTGTACTTATTTTGGTTTTTTA